>Ga0137461_1000144_pt1 | contig 15870 bp, 14 predicted proteins | sample EasRivERMGT746_2_FD_104650 | JGI IMG/M metagenome (GOLD analysis project Ga0137461, IMG submission 104650) | Soil microbial communities from meander-bound floodplain in the East River, Colorado, USA - East River MetaG ERMGT746_2 | ecosystem: Environmental > Terrestrial > Soil > Floodplain ... | reverse complement strand
TGAAATGTGAATTGTAATCCTTTTGTTTTCCCACCACATATCCGGAACATTTATGACACAGTGTCCATCATCTCTTAATATGCCTAAAAGAGATTCATAAATATCACCCATCTGCTTTGAATAAGTCTCTAAATCCAATGTTCCTAAATCTCTTGGGTCTTGTGAATATTGTTCAACTTTTCCTAACTGACCGTTATCTCTATCTCTCCGAGATTTATTCTTTCTTTTTCTATTAAGAAGATTTGCGTATGGTGGCGAAGTCCAAATAAGTTTTACACTTTGCGGTTTCAAATACTGATTGATATTTCGTGCATCATCAACAATTGCTAATTGTGTTGTACTGTTAAACAAGTGTTCGTTGGATAATCTCTGTTTGCATAGGTCGACATATTTTTGTTGCAAATCAAAGCCTACTGCATTTCTGTTCGTATCCTGCGCTGCTACTAAAGTGGTTCCGCTTCCAACAAAAGGATCAAGTATTAATTCACCTTGATGAGAAAAAAGTTCAATAATTTTTCTTGCCATTGAAATCGGGAATGTTACTGGATGAAGTTCTTTATCTCTTACATCTCTTTTACCATAAAAAAATTCCCAAACCCCAAGTTGATTTTTCAGCCATTCTTTTGCAGTGAGACAATTTATATTATTACCTTTACACGAACAGGTTTTTTCAGAATTCATATCGAGTAGTTTTGGTTTTTTCTCTATTAAATACTCTGTTTCATTTTCAGCAACTTTGAAAATAGAATCTTTCTTTTTATAAGAGTTTTTTATTTCAGTTTTTTTCTTTTTTGCAATTTTATTCATTAAAATTTGGTTTAGATTATTCAACAATTTTATTTATATCTTAATTTAATATTTTATCACCAATATATCTTTATGGCTTATAGAAGGTTCTGAATTTTTATTCATCCCATCAGCACACAAATAGCAGCAGTGTTTACAATGTCTTCCACACTGCATCCGCGACTCAAATCAAAGAATGGTTTTTTTAATCCTTGTACCATTGGTCCAACTGCTTCAGCTTTACCCCATCGCTGTGCGATCTTGTAACCGATGTTACCTGCATTTAGATCCGGGAAAATTAATACATTAGCTTTTCCCGCAACCCGGCTTCCGGGTGCTTTTTTTATTCCAATGGATTCAATCACCGCAGCATCAAATTGCAATTCTCCATCCACATTAAGATCAGGCCGTTTGGTTTTGACCAGCTTTGTTGCTTCAATAACTTTATCTGCCAGATCGTGCTGAGCGCTTCCTTTGGTTGAGAACGAAAGCATTGCAATAAATGGTTCTTCACCTGTAAGTTTTCGATGATTATCTGCAGTTGAAATTGCAATATCTGCTAACTGAACCGTATCAGGATTCGGAACAACAGCACAATCGGCAAAGCTGTAGGATTTTTCAGAAAACAACATCAGGAAGAAACTTGATACGATTGAAATTCCTTCAGGCATTCCGATGCATTGAATTCCTGCTCGCATAACGTCAGCAGTTGAAGAAGAAGAACCCGAAACACTTCCGTCTGCCATTGACTCCTTTACCATCATTGCTGCAAAAAACAAATCACGTTCCATTGTTTTTCTTGCCTGCTCAATTGTAATTCCCTTATGTTTTCTGATGTTGAAAAAAATGTTTGTGAAATCGCTCAACTTCTCAGATTTAAGGTGATCAATAATTCTTACGCCGGTAAAATCCAGTCCGAGTTTTTTAACTTCGTTCATTATTTTATCTTCATTACCCAAAGTGATAACGTTGACAGTTTTTTCCTTTGATAAAGTTGATGCAGCTTTTAATACACGTTCGTCGTGTGATTCAGGAAGGACAATTGTTTTTTTTAGTTTTGACGCTTTAAGTTTGATAACGTTTAATAATTCAATACTCATATTATTCTCCATAATTATTCAGAAATTGTATTCAAAATTACAAAATTTAAAAATCACATTAATCGTAAAAAAAATTATCAACATCCGTAAACTGGTTGAAGTTCGATGTATGTTTATCCATAGCATTTTAAATTGATTTTTGACCTCAAATAAACTACATTCACAACCTTAATTTTATTATGATTGCAGAGAATCTGAACAGGCTTAGAGAAAGAATTTTACAGAAGTGCTCTGAATTAAAGCGGGAGCCGGATCAAATTAAGCTGGTCGCTGTTTCCAAGTATTTCGGAATCAAAGATATAACTGAGGCTCACAGACTTGGAATCACAGATTTTGGTGAAAATAAAGCACAGGAATTGCGTGATAAGTACGAATTGCTTGGTGATAAAGTAAACTGGCATTTCATTGGCACTTTACAGAAGAACAAAGTAAAATATGTTGTAAACTCAGCTTCGTATATTCATTCAGTGGATTCAACGGGTCTTGCCGAAGAAATAAACAAGCAGGCAATAAAATTAAACAAAGTTCAAAAAATTTTAATAGAAGCTAAAACATCTTTTGAAGAAACAAAATCAGGTATTGCCGGAGAAGATGAAATATTCAGTTTAGCAGGAATCTGCAAATCACTTCCGAATCTTAAATTAATCGGCTTGATGACAATGGCACCGTTTACAGATGATGAAAAGATTATTAGGAAAAGTTTTAGCGATTTGCGTAATTTAAAAGACAAATTAAATAATCAAGGTATGAATCTGGTTGAGCTGTCAATGGGAATGACAAGCGACTTTGAAATTGCTATTGAAGAAGGAGCAACAATTCTCAGGATAGGTTCTGCCATTTTCGGCGAAAGAAACTACTCCAAAGACTGGAGGCAATTATGAAGTTCTTACCTGTTAATATCAAGAATCAAACTTTTACAAAAACCGTAAGAGGATATGATACCGAGGAAGTTCAATCCTACCTGGATACGCTTGCTAAGGAAGTCCAAACTTTAATTAATGAAGATGTGAAGCTCAAAGCTGAGATTGAAAATCTTAATCAAAAGGTTAATGATTATCAGACAAAAGCTACGGAACAGCAGGACACACTGGCTAAATTACAGGATGCATCAGAAAAAACATTGGAATCTGCAAAAACACAATCCGGGCTCATGTTACAGGAAGCTGAATTAAAAGCTTCGCAGATTGTAGAAAGTGCAAATAAAAAAGCAGAAGAATTAAAGATGGCACACGAGTTTCTAAAAGAAGAAAAAAATCTTATAATTTCAAAGTTGAGGGCAATTGTAAATTCACAAGCAAATCTGCTTGAAGGAAAAGTTAAGCAAGCCGGCGAAGAAGCAGTAAAGAAAAAGAAATCCGGGAAGTCTGAAGATGTTAACATTGATGTCGATGACATTGTGAATAAATTGTTGTAAGATGAATCGGCTTATTACGAACATAAAAGAAGCTCTTGCTGAAATCCGGAAGTTTACTTCTGAAGAATACAGTGTCGGTATAATTCTTGGAACCGGTCTCGGCGGTCTTGTAAACGAAATTAAAGTTGATCATGAAATCGATTATGAAAATCTTCCTCATTTTCCTGTTTCAACTGTAGAGTCTCACCACGGCAAACTGATTTTCGGAAAGATTGGCGGCAAGAATGTTGTGGCCATGCAGGGAAGATTTCACTACTATGAAGGTTATACAATGCAGCAGATTACCTTCCCTGTAAGAGTAATGAAATTTCTCGGAGTTAAAAATCTGCTCGTATCAAATGCTTGCGGTGGAATGAATCCTGCTTTCAGACGCGGTGATATTATGATTATTGTTGATCATATTAATCTACTCGGTGATAATCCTCTCATCGGAAAAAATGAAGATAAACTCGGACCAAGGTTTCCGGATATGAGTGAGCCGTATAGCCTTGAACTTATTAAACTTGCTGAGGAAATTGCTCTTCAAAATAAAATAAAAATTCAGAAAGGTGTTTATGTAGCTGTCCCCGGACCTAACCTTGAAACACGTGCTGAGTACAGGTTTTTAAGAGATACGGGAGCTGATGTAGTTGGAATGTCTACGGTTCCGGAGAATATAGTTGCAAATCATATGGGAATGAAAGTGCTTGGAGTAAGTATTATAACGGATGAATGTTTTCCTGATTCATTAAAACCTGTAAATGTCGAGGAAATTATTAACACAGCAGTTGCAGCAGAACCAAAGATGACTTTAATTATGAAAGAAGTTATTAAGAGAATATAATTATGAAAAAAACAATTACTCACTATAGTATCCCCTTGTTATTAGGAATGCTTGTCTTTGCATCAAATTTTCTGAACACAGATTTGTTCAATTTTGGTGAAAAGAATTTTGCAGTCTGGTTTGTGCTTTCAGTTCTCTGTTTTGCCTGCGGCTGGTATATCAACAAAACACTCGGCTGGCAGTTCGGAGGAAAAGTTGTTTTTGCTGTATTGATTTCTGTTACCTTCATCAGCATCGTGCTTATAATTTTCTTCAGCGATTACTTTGGTGCAGGCGAACTGTTAACGGAAAATCTTATCCTTTACAGTCTTCGGAATATTGCTTTAGGATCGATGGGAATTTTTGGAATGGCAATACAGGAAACAGTAATGGGAGAAACTGAAGTTTTAATGCTCAGAGAAAAAGTGAAACTTCTTGAATCTCTGGCAGATGAATCAAAAAAACAAGCCGACATAATTTTGAAGGAGGCCAGTCTCAAAGCCGAAAAAATTATCAGCGATGCAGAAATAAAATCGAAGAATACTTTCCTGAAAAAGGAAAGAATAGAAAATGAATTGAAAGAATTTATTCAGACTGAGCGTGAACTGCTGAAACGATACGAAGAACTTTAAGAGTCAGTAGCTAACTAAAAAAAATGTTCAAACAAAATCTTGAAAAATCCGGCTACCCTCAAATTGAAGAACGCATTCTGAAATTTTGGGAAGCTAATAAAATATTTGAAAAAAGTATTTCATCAAGAAATGAAAACAACCCGTTTACATTTTATGAAGGACCTCCAACAGCTAATGGAAAGCCCGGTATTCACCATGTAATGTCGCGAACTTTAAAAGATCTCGTTTGCCGTTATAAAACTCTCAAAGGATTTCGTGTTGAAAGAAAAGCCGGCTGGGATACTCATGGTCTTCCCGTTGAAATTGAAGTTGAAAAAAGTTTGGGTATAAAGCAAAAGAGTGAAGTTGCAGAGTTCGGTGTTGAAAAATATAACGAGGCATGCCGTAAATCAGTATTTACTTATCTGGATTTATGGGAAAAGATGACAACCCGCATGGGTTACTGGATAGACCTTAACTCTGCTTACGTTACACTTACAAATGAATATATTGAATCAGTCTGGTGGGCACTCAAAACTTTATTCGATAAAGGATTAATCTATAAAGATTATAAAATTGTTCCTCAGGATCCGAAATCAGAAACAGTGCTTTCATCTCATGAACTTGCACTGGGGTACAGGGAAACAAAAGATCCTTCCGTTTATGTTCTGTTCAAAATAATAAACCTGGATGAGCATTTCCTTGTGTGGACAACAACTCCCTGGACATTAATCTCAAACGTTGCCCTGGCAGTTGGTGCTGAAGTTAATTACGTTAAGATAAAAACCGATGGTAAAAAAATAATTCTTGCAAAAGATCTTCTTTCAATTATAAAAAGTGAATACGAAATAATTGGAGAGATGACTGGAGCAAACCTTGAGGGGATTGAGTATGAACCGCTTTTTAATTATCTGAAAGTAAGCAAGAAAGCTTTCTATGTATGTCTTGCTGATTTTGTAAGTACAGAGGACGGTTCGGGGATTGTTCACATTGCACCTGCATTTGGTGCTGATGATTATGACCTTTCAAAAAAATATAACCTGCCGATGGTTCAACCTGTTACAAGAGGAGGATTATTTACAGATGAGGTGACAGATTTTGCCGGACAATTTGTTAAGGATGCAGATAAAGATATCATCATCAAACTGAAGCAGGAAGGCAAGCTCTATAAAAAAGAAACTATAGTTCACATGTACCCGTTTAGCTGGCGGCACGAAAATGTTCCGGTGATTTATTATGCAAGAGAATCCTGGTTCATCAGAACAACGTCGATTGCTGATAGAATGGTTCAACTGAATAAAACTATAAACTGGCAGCCGCCCGAAGTCGGATCAGGAAGATTTGGAAATTGGCTTGAGGATAACAAAGACTGGGCTCTTTCACGGGACCGTTTCTGGGCTACACCATTGCCAATCTGGGTCAGTGATGACGGAGATTTAATTGCAATCGGCAGCATTGAGGAACTGAAGCAAGGATTCATTGAAGAAAACGGTAAACGAATTTCTGTTGAAGATTATGGTAACATTGATCTTCATAAACCTTATGTTGATAAAATCTTCTTTGAGCGTAACGGAAAAATTTACAAACGAACCCCCGAATTGATTGATGTCTGGTTCGATTCAGGATCGATGCCGTTTGCACAATATCATTATCCATTCGAGAATAAAGAATGGTTTGAGAAGAAGGCATTTCCTTCCGATTTTATCTGCGAAGGTATTGATCAGACAAGAGGATGGTTTTATACTTTGCATGCAATTGCAACGATGCTGTTCGATAATGTTGCATTTAAAAATGTAATCGTAAATGAACTGATCCTTGATAAGAGCGGAATGAAAATGTCAAAATCGAAAGGGAATACGGTTGATCCGTTTGTACTTTTTGATAAATATGGAGCAGATGCAACAAGATGGTACTTGGTTACAAACAGTCCGCCCTGGCGTCCGACTTTATTTGATGAAGAAGGTCTTGTTGAAGTACAAAGAAAATTTTTCGGAACTTTATTCAACACATATTCCTTTTTCGCTTTATACGCAAACATAGATAAATTCAATTACAGCGGTTCTGCGATACCTTATAATGAAAGAGAAGAAATTGACAGGTGGATTTTATCTAAACTGAATTCGCTCGTTGCCGAATATGAAAATTTTATGGATAATTACGATGTTACAAAAGCCGCAAGAGCTGTATCATCATTCACTATTGATCATCTTTCAAACTGGTATGTCAGAAGATGCCGGAGGCGTTTCTGGAAATCGGAGATGAACAAAAGCAAGCTGGCTGCATACCAGACATTGTATGAATGCATTATCACTGTTTGTAAACTAACGGCGCCTTTCACACCGTTTATCTCTGAGGAAATTTATCAACACCTTAACTCTGAAACCAAAAAAGAGAAGTTTGAATCAATTCATCTTTCAGACTTTCCTGAAGTTAAGACGATTGATAAAAATCTTGAATTAAAAATGGATATCGCACAGCAAGTTGTTTATATAACCCGCGCGATGAGAGCGAAGTCAAATTTAAAAGTTAGACAGCCGCTTAAAAAAATTATGGTTGTTGCAGATAAAAGCAAGCGCGAAGCTCTTTTACTTATGAAGGATGTTATTCTCGAAGAAGTAAATATTAAAGAATTAATTGTGCTTGAAGATGATTCAGAGATCGTTAAGAAATCTGCAAAACCTGATTTTAAAGTACTGGGGCCAAAATTCGGTAAAAAGGTAAATGCTGTTGCAAACCTGATAAGAAACTTTGACAAGGAACAAATAACTAAACTTGAAAAAAATGAAAATGTAATCATGAACATTGACGGGGAGGAATTCATTATTACAAAGAATGATGCTGAGATTGTCAGTGCAGAAATCAAAGATTGGGTTGTTGAAAGTGATAATGGCATTATAGTTGCCCTTGATACCGAACTCAATGAAAATCTTATTGCCGAAGGGCTTGCCCGCGAGTTCGTCAACAGGGTTCAGAATATGCGAAAAGATGCCGGCTTTGATGTGACTGATAAAATTAATATTGATTACGACGGAAATGAAGTTCTCGTGAATGCGATTAAAATTTTTACTCATTATATTGCAAGTGAAACTTTAGCGGATAAAGTTCACCTGAATAAAAACCTGAACGGAAAAGAACAACTGAAAATCGGGGAGTATAACTGCTCCATTAAAATTGAAAAGATAAGTTCGTAAATAGAGGAGATAGAAGAATGGCAAAGAAAATTAAAATGAAAACTGCCAAAAAATCAGCAAAGGCTGCTGTCCATAAAAAATCTAAAAAAAATCCAGTTAAAAAAAGGACGACATTGAAAAAAACCGTAAAAAAATCAAAGACTAACAAAACATCTGTAAAGAAAAAAATCACTGCAAAAGTACACGCAAAAAAAGCCCCTTCTAAGAAAGCAATCACTCTGCATGTTGAGCATAAAAAGATAACCAGCAAGGTTTCAGCAATTCATGCTAAAAAATCAGCTCCGGCAATCGAGGAAATTTCTGCTGCAGAAATTCGTGCAAGGGCTATTAAGAAAATTAAAGGTTATAGTAAAAAAGATTTAGAATCATTCAAAAGCATTATTCTTGAAAAACGCGATGAGATTATTGAACAGCTTCAAAATCTTAAAGAACAAATGCTCGATCCTACAACCGGTGAATATATCAATGAGAACTCGCCTTATTCTTTGCATATGGCAGAGCAGGGAACGGATGCAATGGAAAGAGAAAAAACTTTTCTTTATGCACAGAGAGAAAATAAATTCTTGGGTTATCTTGAAGATGCATTGAAAAGAATTGAAGCAGGGACTTATGGAATTTGTGTGGAATGTATCGAAGAACCTCAGCATTTGTGTGAGACTTGTCCGCTTATACCAAAGGAAAGACTAATTGCAGTTCCCCACAGCCAGCATTGTTTACCCATCAAACAAAGACAGGAAAAGAAATAAAAAGCATCAACAGCAGATATCCTGTTTTGAATAATATGAATTGACTGCGGAAAAATATTGAAAGTATTACTTGTTTCTGCATTAATAATTCTCGCTGACCAGATTACCAAACTTGTTGTAAAAGGTTTTAGCTTTACATTAATTAATTTTCAGCATGCCGGGTTGAATCATGGAGACAGCATTCCTGTTTTGAATAATTTCTTTCACATAACCCTTGTTGAAAACCCGGGAATTGCTTTCGGTATAGATCTTCATCCTGATATTAAACTGATCTTTTCCATTTTTACAATTATTGCAAGTATAGCTTTGGTTGTTTATCTCTTTACAATAAAAAATCAGGATCTTTCAATCAGGATACCGGTTGCTGTTATAATAGGCGGTGCATTTGGTAATCTCATAGATCGGATTTTTTACGGCTGGTTTTATGGATATGGAAACATTTTGTCAGGAAGTGTAGTTGATTTTTTAGATATAAGATTTGCAAATCTTTTTGTGCTTGATAATACAGTTGGAATTTATGTTTTTAATATTGCGGATTTAGCCATTACACTGGGTGCCGTTTCATTTATTTATTTTTTACTCAGAAAGAAAAAAGAATCCGGCATCGAAAAAACACTCAGTGCCCAGGAGGAAAACTAGTGAAGGTTTTATATGTAACACTTTTTATTATTTTATTGGATCAATTCTCAAAATTATTCATCCGCGGAATAGAAATTCCTTTTCTAAATATAAATTTCGAGGGGATGTACCTGGGTGAATCAATTAATGTAATCGGTGAGTTTTTCAAGATCACTTATATTGAAAACCCCGGGATGGCGTTCGGATTTGACCCCGGTTCAGATTATAAATTACTGATCTCACTGTTTTCTCTGGCAGCGAGTATCGGATTATTTTTTTATTTATTTATAGTCAGAAAAAAAACTCTGAGTTTAAGAATCGCAATTGCTCTTATTCTTGGAGGTGCAATTGGCAACCTGATCGATAGAATGTTCTATGGAGTTATATTTGATTATGCACCATTGTTTTATGGTAAGGTCGTCGATTTTTTTGATTTCGATTTTTTCAATTTTTCTTTGCTGGGTCGAAGCTACGACAGGTGGCCCATCTTTAATATTGCAGATGCATCTGTGACTGTTGGAGTACTGATCCTGATATTATTTTACAAACAGCATAATTCAGAAGAAGATGGAAAAGTTGAAGAAGAAAAACTTTCTTCCGGGGAAACGAACCCAGTTGAAAACCGTGCAAGTGTTATTCCCCAGGATGAAGGATATGAACCAGGACAAAAAAATGTGATAAACAATGACAACCCTGATAAAGGAAAAGAAATATAGATTTGAAATTCCGGAAGGTAAGAAGAAAGAACGCATCGATATCTTTTTAACCAACTCCATTGAAAACGCAACCCGCTCAAAAGTCCAGAAGCTGATTGAATCTCACCTTGTTAAAGTTAACAGTAAAGTTGTTAAAGCAAATTACCAGGTTAAACCTCTTGATATAATCGAAGCAGTTCATCCAATAAATCCCAGACCTGAAAATGTTGAAGCCGAAGAAATTCCTCTAGATATTATTTATGAAGATGAATACCTTCTTGTCGTGAATAAGCCTGCCGGGATGGTCGCTCATCCGGCTTATGCAAACTATACAGGAACATTGGTTAATGCACTTATGCATCATACAAAAAAATTAAGTAAGCTTAATGAGCCGGGAAGAGCCGGTATCGTTCACAGGCTTGACAAAGACACAAGCGGTTTGCTCGTCGTTGCGAAAGATGAATGGACACACGCAAAACTTTCCGAACAGTTTTCAAAACATTCTGTTGAAAGAGAATATCACGCAGTCTGCTGGGGAAAATTTTCTGAAACCAAAGGAGAAATTTCCTCGAACATTGTCCGGAGTAAACAGGACAGGAAAAAATTCACTACCAGCAAGGTTGATGGCAAGACTGCTTTGACATATTTCCAGGTTATCGAAGAATTTGAATTTACAACTTATGTTAAACTGAAACTTAAAACAGGCAGAACACACCAGATAAGAGTTCATCTTTCAAGCATTGGTAAACCCGTATTCGGTGATCCTACGTACGGAGGAAGACAGGTTCGTTATGGATCTGACACACCGAAGATAAAAATAATAGTTCAGGATTTACTGAAAATTATACCAAGGCAGGCACTGCACGCTAAAACGCTCGGTTTCTTCCATCCTGTAAAAAAAGAAAAAATGAATTTTGATTCTCATCTTCCGTCAGATATGATTGAATTAATTTCTACTCTCAGAACTTCATCCTGATATACTCTCGGCAAATAGTTATATTTACAGCAATCAAAATTTTAAATATCAAGCGATTCTGTACCCGGAGCAATTAATGTTAATGATTTATAACACACTTACAAAACAAAAAGAAGAATTAAATCCTATTAATCCTCCGGATGTTTATATGTACGTGTGTGGACCGACTGTTTATGATTACTTCCATATAGGCAACGCCAGAACATTTATAACTGCCGATATGATCAGGCGATACCTGTTGTACAGCGGTTACAAGGTGAAATTCGTGATGAATATTACTGATGTTGATGACCGGATTATTAAAAAATCTATTGATGATAAAATCACTGCAGATTCTGTTTCAAAAAAATATACAGATGCTTTCTTTGAAGATATAAACGCTTTAAAAATTTTGAAAGCTGATGTATACCCGCAGGCAACCACGCATATGAATGAAATGATTAGTATGATTAAAATTTTGGTTGATAAAGGATATGCATACAACATTAATGGGAATGTTTTTTATAATATATCTAAATTTAAAAATTATGGTTTGCTAAGCGGAAAAAATATTGATGAGCTCGAAGCTGGTGCACGAGTCGATGTAAATGAGGAAAAAAATAACCCGCTCGATTTCGCTCTCTGGAAAAAAGCAAAAGAAGGGGAACCATTCTGGGAAAGTCCATGGGGAAAAGGAAGACCGGGCTGGCATATCGAATGCTCTGCAATGAGCTGCAAACATCTTGGTGAAACATTTGATATTCATATCGGCGGAAATGATTTGATTTTTCCTCACCACGAAAATGAAATAGCCCAGAGTGAAGCGGCAAATGGAAAACCGTTTGTAAAATATTGGATCCACCTCGGGTTCTTAAATATTAATAAAGAGAAGATGTCAAAATCCCTGGGTAATTTTTTTACTGCCCGTGAAATTCTAACCAGATACAGGGCTGAAGTGATAAGAATGTTTTTAGCCCAGGCATATTACCGGGGTCCGATAGACTTTAGTGATGACTTACTTACTGCAAGCGAAAAAGGTTTGGAAAAACTTGATAACTTAATTGATAAAATAAAATCAGAGCTGGAACGGGATGATCAAACCGGATATCATCCCGAGTTTGATGCAGCGGGTTTTGAAAAAAAATTCAAAGAAGTTATGGATGATGATTTTAACACATCCCAGGCTGTGGCAGTAATATTTGATTTTGTAAAGGAAGCAAATAAAACAATAGCCAATCATAATAATATCAGCAGTTCATTTTATGAAGACCTGAAAAATTTTCTCAGCAGAACGGCAGCCGGGGTTCTGGGTATTTGTGATTTTGAAAGTAAAAAAGAAAAGGTTGATAATGGGCTTGAGAAAAATCTTGTTGAACTGCTCATATATATCAGAACAGAGGCAAAGAAAAATAAAAACTATAAATTATCTGATGAGATAAGAGATAAGCTGAGTGAAATGGGAATTATCCTGCAGGATTCCAAAGAAGGCACTGCTTATAAAAAAAATTAATGAACCGAAAAAAAATAATTGACTAATCAAGAGACCTTAAAACCCGCTGTATTGTACGTTGAAGATGATGATATCAGCCGCGAGGTGGTTAGTTTGTTTTTAAAAAATTCTTTTGAAATTGATACGGCATCTGATTCCCAGGAAGCTATAAAAAAACTCGACATTAAAAAATATTCCTCGGTGCTGCTGGATATTAACCTGGGGAAAGGATTAAGCGGACTTGACCTGGTAAAGAGAATTAAAAAAATGCAGGGGCACAGAAATGTTCCGATAATAGCTGTGACGGCTTATGCACTTCGTGAAGATGAAAAGAAAATTATGGCAAGCGGATGCACTCATTATATCACAAAACCATTTACAAAAACTTCTTTGCTTAATCTGATTAATAAAGCTATTTCAGAAGTACATCAATAATTAAGTATTAAAGATATTTCCCTTTCCTAATATCATATTCGGGTCAAGTTTATTTTTAAGCTCGATCATCTTTTTGACATTTTCATTACCATACATTTCAAATAGCAAATCAGTTTTATTCTTACCTACTCCATGCTCTGCAGAGAAAGTTCCTCCGAGTTTGATAGCCAGACTACAGATTTCTCTGTAAATTTTTTTTCCCAGTTCGAACTCATTTTCATTTTTCGGAAGCATATTTAAATGCATATGTGAATTTCCAAAATGACCGTAAATAACGTAATCCAATCCTGCCAGTTCAACCATTTTTTTTGTTTGATGATAATAACTTTCAAAATTATCACCAGGAACAGCTGTGTCTGTTCCAAGCTTTCTGAAATTGTTTAAAGCAATGAACTCGTTAACTTTTGCAGATATTTTATGCCGGAAATCTTTAATCTCATTTTTCTCTTTTGCAGTAAGAGCAAACCAGGCATCGGATTCATTTCCTCCGGAGCTTGTGAACAAATCGATCCATAGGTCAACTAATCTGTTTTCATTTGCTTCATTCGCTTCCTGCTCGAACCAAATTGCTGCTTTTGAATCTCGAGGAATTCTTGTGTACTCATTTCTTAAAAATGTCAAAGCATTCTCGTCAAAAAACTCCAAAGCAAGTGCATCAATTTCATCATCAAGTTTATCCTTTCTTGAACGGTAAGATTTTTCCTTTGCTGAATGTAAAAACCTGAAAGCTTTTTCCTCCGAATCAAAAAAAAGTACGGATGAAATTATGTCGAAAGGTTTTTTAAGAAGTTTCAATTTTATCTGCGTAATAATTCCGAGCGTTCCTTCTGAGCCGATAAATAAATCAACCGCATCCATATTTTTCTTGCAGAAATATCCGGAAGCGTTTTTAGTTTCAGGCATAACATAATCGGGCAGGCTTAGTTCATAAATATTTCCATTATCACTCTTCAGAATCAAATTTAAACCATCGGCAAATATTTTGGTTCGGCTGATTGATAATTTTTCGCCGGTTGGAAGAATGATATCCAATCCGAGAACATAATTTCTTGTCGCATCATATTTAAATGTTTGAGCACCGGATGCGTTTGTTGACACAGTACCGCCAATAAAACAATTTGTCTCAGTCGGATCCGGAGGATAGAACAAACTCTCATCATTTACTTTTTGCTGAAATTCCGAAAGTAAAACTCCTGCTTCAACGATAGCATAATCTTCAACTTTATTTATCTCAATAATTTTATTCAGCTTCTCTGTTGAAATAACTATACCGCCGAAAGGCACGCAGGCACCGGTCAGTCCGGTCCTGTTTCCGGCAACCGTAACCTGAATTTTATTGGAGTTTGCTTTTTTTAAAATATCAGAAATTTCATCAGCGTTTTCAGGAAAGTAAACAGCATCACAAAAACCTTTTGTGTTTGATGCATCGGATAAATAGTTCTGTATTTCATCCTGGTTTGATTTGATAATCATATATTTTTTAAAATCTTATTACCCAATTTTATAACGAGTTTGTTTTTCCTGTAATTTCCTCAGCCTCAAAAGAAATTTTTTCTGAATACTCAGTTCAGGATAATCGTTTCCACAATCATAATTGACGGGAGTTTCATCAAACTTCTGAAAAAGTTTATTAACTGCTTCAAACATATTTATTTGTTTGAGAGAATGATCTCTTAAATAATGTATGAATTTTAGTGTTTTAAAAGCATCAAACCAATTTTTTCTTTGATAAGAAAGCTGCTGTTCGTTCTTACAATTCATTAATATCTTATCCCATTGTTCAGGAAAATTCTTGCTGATAAGAAATTCAAATAATTGCCTGTTAGTCTTTTCAGCTTGCTTCATCAGTCCTGCTGTGTTTAATGATGAGTCGGAGTTAAACAACTTCAGCCAGTTTTTCAAAACCTCGAAACTTTCAGGATTGTAGAGCAGATATTGCTGTACTTTGTCAGACAGAAAACTATCTATTCGGATTGCCGTCCCGAAAGGCGTTCTTACTTCACTTCTTGAAGAAGGATAGACCGTGGTTGAATATAGTGTGAGTACAGGATAAAGTTTTGCAAGTTTCTGTAAAAAATAAAAATCTTCGCCTGCTTTGCGTTTGTTCATTCCGCCTGTTTTAATGTAAGCTGTGTGATCGCAAGCGATCGTTGATCCGATTGTGTTAAATGCGAACGGAGAGCCGGCATAAAGAAGTCCCGAAACATAATAACGCAGAAATATTTCATAGCAGATTATAGCTTGAGTATTTTTATCATCAACATCAATATTGTGCTGATAATTAATAACACCGGCAGATAAGTTATTCCTGTTAAATGCTTTTATAACGGAAGTAAGATAATGTTTGTCAACTATGCAATCAGCATCAATAGAAATCAGAATTTTTTTATCAGTGTTTGAATAATCGAAAATACTCAGCGCAAGATCAAACCCTGTTCTTCTTGCCAATCCAACTCCTCCGGTTTCATCATCAAATTCCTTTCCCGGTAACGAAGCGTCAACCAGTCCGATCTGCAAGCCGGATTCAATTATCTTTGAAATAAATTCGTCATCACTTTTTTGTTTGCGTATTAAATTTTTAAGCAGCCGGATAGTTGAGGAATTATTCTCTTTAATTTCTATGGCTGCTGAAACAGTATTATTGATTACGAATATAATAAGTGTTTCTTTGAAGTATTCGAAATGGTTTTCGGATAAGGATTGAAGCAGGGTTTTGATGTTTTCAAATTCAGCAAGTGCCGGAACAACAATCACATTATTGATTCCATCTTTCTTTGTCCACTCAAGCGTCCATTTTATAACCTTATTCTTTTTAAGGTATGAATTAACAATGTCAGGCAGTATGCTCATTATGTTTTATTTTGTTTTCGATGAATGACAAAATCTTGCCGGTATCATCGGGATTAAACCAAAAAATTTTTACACCTTCGCGTTCCATTTTCTTAAACCAGGTCATCTGTTTCTTTGCAAATTGATGAATTCCGCTGTTCAATTTCTGGAACATATCATTGTAATTAATCTCTCCATT
>Ga0137461_1000143_pt1 | contig 15876 bp, 12 predicted proteins | sample EasRivERMGT746_2_FD_104650 | JGI IMG/M metagenome (GOLD analysis project Ga0137461, IMG submission 104650) | Soil microbial communities from meander-bound floodplain in the East River, Colorado, USA - East River MetaG ERMGT746_2 | ecosystem: Environmental > Terrestrial > Soil > Floodplain ... | reverse complement strand
TCGGAACCGGCAAAGGCAAACCGTTGGAGCGCGTCCGGATTTAACTCGATACCTAAACCCGGCCGCTCGGATGGAGTGAGATAGCCGTTCTCGACTTTGAACGGTTCGCGCAAAAGTTCTTCGCGCAGTGGATTGTAGGTGTAGTCGAGCTCCATGACGATGCAGTCTTTAAGCGCGGCGGAAAGGTGTACGCTCGCCGCCAAAGCGACGCCATCGCCCCAAGTGTGAAACGATACGGGCACTTTGTGTTTTGCCGCCAGCGCGGTGATCTTGCGGATTTCGGTAATCCCGCCGGCGCGCGCGACATCTGGCTGAATGAAATCTACGGCGCCGCGCAGGATAAAATTCTCGAAAGCATAGGTCATGTGCAAGTTTTCGCCGACTGCGATCGGTGTATTGCCGCGCTCGCGCAGAATCGCGTGGCCGGCAATATCTTCGACGAACAGCGGCTCTTCGAGCCAATAGGCTCCGGCGTCGGCAAACGCTTGCGCCGCCTTGATGCCAACGTTGACACTATAGCCCTGATTCGCATCCGTCATGACGATGAAATCTTTGCCCAACTCCTGACGCACCGCGCGCACGATGCGAATGTCCTGCTCCAAGTCGAAACCGACTTTGATCTTCACGCCGTGAAATCCTTGGTCGGCAAAGGCGCGCGCACGCCGCGCGACTTTCGACGGCTCTTCGGGGTAGAGCGCGGTTGCGTACACCGGCACTTTGTCGCGCACCTTGCCGCCTAACAATTGATACAGCGACACGCCGCGCACTTTGCCGAGAATGTCCCACAGCGCGATGTCGATACCGCTCAAGGCGACCACGCCGACGCCGCGCGTGCCGAACTCTTTGTGGCCGCCGCGGACGTAAGCGGTGTCCCAAATCTCGTCGATCTCGGTCGGGTCCATGCCCACAAGCAACGGCTTAAGCACGCGCGCGACAATAAATTCGATCACCTCGCCGTTTCCCGAAGCAGAGCCGAGACCGTAGACGCCGTCATCGGTTTCCACTTTGATCAGCGTCGTCGAACGGCTATTTCTCACACCCGAGCGGCTGAACACTTGCCCTTCGGTTGGAATCGTTGACCGTAAGCGGATCGTTCTAACGTCGGTGATCTTCATGACAGCCTACTTCATCTCCCAAAACTGTCCGTCAACGACTTCGCCGTCGACGACGATAAAGTCGATCTCTTCATCGAGCCGCCGGTTGCCTTCGGCGTCGACGCGCACCACTTTCGGCTTGTTGCCTTTCTTGGCGTTGACACGAAACAGCGCCAGCGGCACCTCGCCGGTGCTGGAGAAGTAATAGTAATGGTTTTCTGGCAACATGATGCCTTCGCCCTTGTTGAGCACCGTTGGCTGATCTTCTTTGTTGTAAAATGTCGCTTGCCCATCCATTACGACAAAGATGTGATCTTCGCCCGGATGCGTGTGCAGCTTATTTTTCCTGCCGGGAATGTAATAATTGAGCCCGACGGTCATATGCTCGGTTTGCGCCAGCGGAATGTGGCTGCGGCCGTTGGTGATATGCGGCGTCTTTAGTTTGAATGTGCTCGCTTCCATTTGTCGAATCCTCCTGATGCGGATCGGTATATCGCAGACGTTCATCCTTGAAAAGAGGCGATGGCCTGGTCTATTTTGATGCGACGCTCAACTTGAAAGGAAATAATTTAATGGCCAACATCGGACTCGCCTGGGTCAACCCGGCGCCGCTCACCAAACCGGAAAACGTCGTCAACTTCGCCAAGAAATGCGAAGCAATGGGTTGCCACTCCATGTGGACCATCGACCGCATCGCCTACGACAATTTAGAACCGCTCACCATCCTCGCCGCCGCCGCCGGCGCCACGCACAAAATTCGTCTCGGTACTTCGGTCCTACTTGGCAACACGCGCCATCCGGCGCACTTGGCAAAGATCATTGCGACGCTCGATTTTATTTCCAACGGCCGCGTCACTATCGGCCTCGGCTTCGGCAGCCGCGAACCTGATTATAAAGCCGTCGAAATCCCCTATGAACACCGCGGCACCAGGGCGGTAGAACAAGTGCAACTGATGAAACGGCTGTGGACCGAGGACAACGTCACGCACAAAGGAAGATTTTTTAACGTCGAAAACTTGAGCGTCGGGCCGCGACCGATCCAAAAGCCCCATCCGCCGCTATGGACGGGAGGAAGCGCCGAAGCTGCTCTCAAACGCGCCGGCACCTGGGCCAACGGTTTTATCTCCGGCAGCTCGGCCATTGCCGACTTCCACGTGACCTGGGACAAGATCGCCAGCTACGCCGCAGCAGCAGGTAGGAATCCGAATGAAATCGAAAAAGCCAGCCTGGCTTTCATGGCGATCAACGACGACAAAGCGAAAGCGGTGAAAGCCGTCGAAGACTACACCATGCGCTACTACGGCCGCATTAGAACCGCCGTCGAACCGGTCTCCATCGTCGGCAGCCCCGATCAATGCATCGAGAAAATAAATTATTTCTTCAGCAAAGGCCTCGACACGCTAATCATCGGCGTCGCCGATCCGGATCCGAGACAGTTAGATTTGTTTGGCGAGAAAGTGTTGCCGAAGGTCAGGCCGTAAACAAAGGAATCGTAATCACAAAGAAAAATTTAGCTTGACCGCGATTCACGGAGAGGATGCGTTGAAAGAGATTTTCTCAAAATATATGCAACGGATCCGTACACGTGCGAGCCATCCAGGCTATCGAGCTGATGCTCGATATCTTCCGACTTCCCGAGCTTGCTAGTCCATCCACCACTGCTCAGCTGTCGCGCCATATGGGTGGGTTCGCCTTGAGCATTTACGTAGATCGCGACCTTTTCGAATCCAGCTTCGGGCAGTTCACTTGAACAGAGTTCAAACCCTAATGTCGAAAACGCGGCTAAGAACGCTTCGAGAGTTTCTCGGCGCGGAGCCCCATCGGGCCAATAGCTGATGCCGGACGGATCTGGCCACCACCAGCGGTCACTTTCTCCGGCGGCCCAAGCAATGCAGTTATAGTCATTAGTCGCTGGACTCGTAATTCGGTATCCAGTTTCTCGTAGGCGAGGAAAGGATGCTTCGAGTGACATTTCACCAGCTATAGCCTTGACGTCGAGCCCACTCTAACCACGCATTGGTCATAGCTCCCAACTTACCTCGGTCTGAGGGAGCAACGGGGTCAATACCTGTCAACGCCTTCAAAGCCGCGAACCAGTGATCAGGGCTATTTTGAAGCTCCCTAAGAATTAGCGGAATCACAGTAGGGCCCATTCCGATGATTTGTTGATATGCCTTGTGCAGAATCATACTCGTAGAAGACGACATCAGATGTGTATCATTCTTCCATTCGCTAATCAGTGACTGAAACTTTTCCACAGTCGTTTGCCTAGTGATAGGAAACCGATAATGTTTAGTCGCATCAATGAAACGTCGGGCCAGCGTTATCGCGTCGTCTCCAACGCCTTCCGATTCTGTGTCAAACAAGGAGGGGGGATAAACGCCTACTAGAGACGTTGGTAACCATGTTGAAGTTTCGGCAAATCTCATCGAAAAAGCTCCCGTGCCTTAGCGGTAACGCTCTTAAAAAACATCTCGTTTTTGAGTTCGTGCAATTTTTCTAGAGCGTCCCAAACCGCTGGCTCCCTAACTTCATAGGCCGCCTCTCTGAAAACATCAATATCGAGTATAAACGGAAGCCGTTTAGACTCCGTGATCGGCTCAATTGTCTCTGTAATTACCGCTTGGGCGAACGCGTCGGCAATTGGAATTCTTAGTTGCATGAAAAATCCCGCTAACCCTTGCGGCAACCCCGGCGCTATTTCAGGACCCGTAAGAACGTAATCTTTGAAATCATTCATCGGCAGAGGAATTTCTATGCGATTGATATAGCGCAACGCGACGCGGGTGATTTGGGTGGGTAATGCTATCGAAACGTAATCATGCCAAAGTTGAGATGCCTCGTCGCGCATGGTCTCCCATTTATCATAGGGTTTCAGTCGATTGAAAGTAAATCCATCGAGGCGGCATTGCACGATATTCTTTCCATCGAGGGATGAAAGGAAAAATCCGTCAGTGCCGCCAGCCTGGCCAGAAAATTCGGGACCCTCTTCTTTCAAGTGAATACTACTTTTCCACAATTTTCTATCCCGTTTATTAGGATACCGTTTTCTTACCCGTTCTTGGAAGGGCAACAACTGCTCGAGTTGAGTACTTGCGGGAAGCGCAACTCGAATGTCGAGAAGAGCTTCAGTAATAGGGGCGTTTCGAAAGATCTCGCGGTCAACCATTTTATCGAACCATAGCCCTTAAATCGCGTTATGCATCAACAGGGGTATCTAACCATTAGATGAACATGCGGTGTATCGTCAATAGCGCAAACCTGTAGAATATCTATGTGCGTTTCATGCCCGAGCATACACACATTCTGACAACAACTCAGCAAAATCTTCGCCTATAATATCTAATACGTAGTTTTTGTTGAAACGGACTAACGTCACAGTCCAGAGCCATCCCGTCTTGTTGCTCGTTATGTCCGCAGTTTTTATTATCGCTTCACCGTGACAAACGCTTTATCGCATCCTAATCCGGTCGATGGAAGATCACAATCGCCTTACTTCGAGCTCTTCAAAAACGGCGACCCGTTCCACTCGAAGTTCGGATCGCTATAAGCTTCTGCCGGCATTAGTGATGTGAGTCCCCGATTCGCTAACTCGTCTTCGAATTTTTCGCCCACCCATTTATCTTCGTTGACGTACTCGATCTGGTCTTTGGCGCGGTCTGCGACTTTTTCCGCATGGCCGTGGAACTGCCTGGGCGGCTGAGCGTTAGATCGGAAGGTCAACTACCCTCATCGTTGATCGGCTGCCGCCCAATGCGCTTGGCCAACTCGGCGGGCGAGGCCATGGCCAGAGACACCGGCATCATGAGGGCGCTGATGATGATGAGCCCCCTGATGCCCACAGAGTAGTTCCCGTTCAGGTCGAAGATTACACCCATGACGAAGGGGCCGATAACTCCCGCCGCAATGGGCCCTCCTTGCAGCAGGCCCAAAACTTTTCCGATAGCCCGCGTGCCGAACATGATACTGCCGACTGCGCCACGCATGGGAACAAGGCAGCCGAAGCTGACGCCGAACATCAGCGCGAAGGGCAATGTAGCCGAAACCGTTTTGACGGGCACGACCTGGAGATACAACAACGCCAAACCCATCATTCCAGCGACGACTGCCAGGACGATGCGATAATCCATCTTGTCCAGCAGATAGCCGCCGCCGATGCGCCCGATGCCGCTGAGGATGAAGACCATGGACATGACCACGGCCGCCCAGGCCGCGGTGAGTCCAATGTCTTGCTGGAAGTAGGGAATCATGTGGATTTGGACCGCGGAGTTTACGGCGAAGGTACCCGACAAGTAGCTCGTGAACAGCCAGAACTCCTTGGTGCGCAGCACCGCGTGGAACGAGAGGCCGGCATCCGTTCGGCGCAGCGATAAGCTGGTAAGACGTTCCATTGAGGTGCCCTCCTCCGGCGGGTCGCCATCAGGCCGCAAACCGTAAGGCTCCGGCCGGTCGCGCACCAGCATGCTGAGCAGCGTGACACCGACCAAGATCAAGGCGCCGTAGCCGAGCAGGACGACGCGCCAGCCGTGCGCCTCCTCGATCTGCGTGTTCAGTATGACGATGGGCGAGCCGAAGATGGGACCGGTTACCGCAAGCCCCGTGGCCAGGCCGCGGTTGCGACGAAACCAGCGCGAGATGATCACGGGCCAGGTAACCGCGTGGCTGACGCCGGATGCTCCCAGGGAAATGACCACGAAGAAGAGAAAAAACGTGACGATGCCAGTGGTGAAGCCGAGGCCGATGAAGCCGACGCCTGAGATGACAGCGCTCCAGAAAATCAATTTACGCGCGCTGAAGCGGTCCAGCAGGAAGCCAACCGCGGGACTGACAATGCCGGACTCCAACTGGCGCAGCGACATGGCGGCTGAAATAACCCAGCGGTCCCAGCCGAAGGCGCGTTCTATCGGCAGGATGAGAACGCCGAAGCCCTGGAAATAGGCGGCGGAGAAGATCGTGTTGGTCACGATACTCGCGGCAACCATATACCAGCCGAAAAATATCCGCCGCGGCTTTTTGACTGATTTTTCAGTGGTAAGAGTATCGATCATGCCGCGCTCGCAGTGCGGATAAGACGGGGCAAATTATCTTTGGTAGTCATCGCGGCTCCGTTGAATATAGGGTGGGCTTGAGGCACGGGTCGGATCGGACCGTACTCTGCCTAGTTGTTGTCTCCCCGGAGATCAGGTTGACATGATATTTCAATCGGGGCTACTCTCTGCACCAAAAATAAGTTAATGGCCAGTTCCCTTTTCTTGTGCCGAGCGACCGGGAGGAACCCATGACACGCGCTTTGCGAGTAGCTTGTTTGGTTGTCAGCTTTGCGTGGGCTCAGTCGGCGATAGCCGACCCGAGCGTTAAGGATCTGGCGGCGCGAACCGAATTACACCCCATTGAAACGCTCGCTCTGTCAGTTCGGCAGTTCTTGACTGGAGATAAAAATGGTAAAGCGGTCACCATCGCCGGCGAGTTGCGATTTCCCCAAGGTGCCGCCGCCCGGTTGCCAGCCGTTATTCTTCAACATGGCTCAGGCGGCTCCAATGCCCGCGATGAGTTTTGGGCAAAAACTTTCAACGAAATGGGGATTGCGTCATTCCTCGTCGACAGCTTCTCGGGGCGCGGGCTCACCAGAATTTCCTTGAACCGAGCGGTGTTAGGCCCTTTCGACGTGATTCACGACGCCTACCGCGCCTTCGACGCACTCGCCAACCACCCCCGCATCGATCCGGCCCGGATCGCGCTCATGGGATTTTCACTGGGCGGTGTTTCGGCGCTCTATTCGAGCATAAAACGGTTCCAGCAGATGTGGAATCCGCGCGCTGCGTTCGCGGCTTACATTCCATTCTATGCTGGTTGCGCCACAACGTTCATCGGTGACACCGACGTAAGCGCTGCGCCTATACGACAGTTCCACGGGGCGGCGGACGATTACACTCCGGTGGCGCCGTGCCGCGCGTATTTCGAACGCCTGCGCGCTGCCGGACGCGATGCTGTGCTGACTGAGTACCCCGGCGCGTATCATAGCTTTGACAATCCGCTCGGCAACAAGACGCCAACGGTATCGAAGGGTGTACAAAGCTTTCGCGCCTGTAAACTTAAGGAAGAGCCGCTTGGCACGCTCATCAATGCCGATTCCGGTGAGCGGTTCACCTGGAAAGACCCTTGCCTGCAGACCGATGCTCACACCGGCTACAACGAAGCGGCGGCGAATGCGACACGTATAGCGGTAAAGGATTTCGTGCGGAAGGTGTTCAAGCTCGAACCATGAATCCGTCCGGAGCTTTTCCAAACGTCCTTTTTGGCCTTAGTTCCTCGAAGGATTTGAGCGGCTGGAACAGGCCGCGGCAATGCTAAGACAATCGGTTGAACGATTTGAGCCCAATAAAGCGGTGCAGCGCCTTGACGATTTGAACGGCTGGAACGGAGCACAGCGATTGAACGATTTGAACTTCGATAATTGTTCCAGCGCGCTCCTGTCGTTAATCTTGAACATTAAACTTTTGAACCGCCGTTAGCTGAGCGGCGGCCAAGACGCCAGCAGCCTGCCATAGCCTTGAATCGAAAACTTATGACCCAAGCGTGACAGGTTGTGCCACAGCATCGCGGGGTTGCTGGCGATGACGGGTAGCTTCAGCTCGCTTTCGATTCTGCCGATGATGGGCAAGGGATCGAAGGGCGCGCCCTGAAAATAGATCGCATCCGCCCCCGGCGTCTGATGGACGATTTTCGACATAATGCCAAAGATCTTGTCTGGCGCCACGTGCGTTCCCGTGCGCGCGCCGAGATATTCCAGGGAAGGACAGGAGAGCACGGTCAATCCTGATTTTTTTAGCCGATCTTGGAGCCGGGAATTTATCTCGTCGTCGAACGGCGTCATGAGAATCAATTTCTTCGAATTCATGGCATGCAGCGCCGCCGTGGCCGCTCGTACGGGGGTCGTCAAGGGAATCGTGGTCGCCTCGGCAAGTTGCTTCTCGATATCAGGGTTGAGAACCGTGAGCGGCGCGCCGGTGATGATCAAGCCTTCGATGGGGTGATGCCGCACTATTTCCGTGGCGCGGCGCAGCACCGCTTCGGTTCTGGCATCAACACTCGCATCCGGGCCAACGCCGACGCTCTCGATCGTGAGTCCAACTTCAGCGGGAACCAGGCCGCGAAAGCCCTCGAAATGGGGCCGGTCGGCGCTGCGCGATGTCAGAAGTCCAATGTGAACCTTTTTTGCGGCGTCCATAAAATAACCTCGCGAAAAATTTTCGCGCTTTCACGGTACATCCCATAGTCAATTCGCGATTACAACAAGTCCGGGCACGCGGAGGTCGATGAGAAACTGCTGCCGTTCGCCATCGAAGAGTACGGCGACCAGTGCTGGGTTTATGGCTCGGATATCCCGCACGGAGACCGCCTCTACGGCGCGGTCGATGTCTTCCTCGAACGAGACGATATCAGCAAGGAGAGCAAGCGAAAGCTGCTCGTTGATAATACAGCGTGTTTTTACGGTCTGTAAAAGTTGGAAACGTGATCGTCTAGGGTTGCGGTTCGTCTGAAGTCAAACGCGCTCGGCCAAGAAGGAACAGCGGATTGTCTTGCAATACTAGACTCCCACAGGTGAGTTAGCCGCAAGCGGATTGTGTGATTGCAAGACCTGACCACGCTGACGGGGAATACGATCTTCCTTGCTTTTCCTAATACCGCATCAAGAGTTGAACGCTAGTCGTCGATTGTTTGGTTGAAGGAGAAAACAGTTCAATCCTACGCTGCTTATGAGCTGAAAAGAAAAAGGCGGCCCGATGTGGATCGGCGCGATGATGTTAGATGAAAATTCTTTGAACCTGCAACCCAGCATCATGCGCAACCCCCGCAAGAGCGCCATCACAACCAAACACCCGTGCGATTGACGAGTCGCCGGTTCGGCGATATAGCTCCCGTCAGAGAAAAAGGGTGTTTAAATTACCTATACAGTAATCATAATGAGCTGCGCATAATATGAAGGAAGCTCTGATTAAGTCCGTCATTCCCGCGAAAGCGGACAAAAGCGCAGCGCGCGTTGAACGCCCGAAGGGCGGCCCGGAGGGTGAGCGTAGCGAATCATCCAGTTTTTCCAATATCAGCGGGTTACTGGATCCCCGCATTCGCGGGGAGGACTTGTTCGGAGGTTCCTTGATTCAGAAAATATGGCGGAATACAAAAGTGAGGGACGCTCGACTTGCCTATGACGCCTCTACTGAGGTGCGTGAGGTCATTGCCAGAATCGGCCGAACCGAGGACGTCAAACTATCCCCGGACAATAGTCGTTTGGCCATCGTTGATTATTTAGACAACAAAGTTTTTTTATTTTCAATACGAATTGAAAACAGCGCCACTTCACCAAGGATCACCATATTAGATTACTCAATCATAACATCTGAGAGTTTGCGTGAGCCACACGGCATAGCGTTCCTCGGTAATGACCATCTCATTGTGTGTAACCGGGCTGCCGATGTTTGCGTTTTCAGGATTTCCGTGCCCGGAGAACTCCCCCGTGAACGAAATTATAAACCTCTTGCGAGCATCAACGGAAAAGGGACGTTATGGCCAAAAGTAAAAACCCCAGGGTCAGTCGATTGCTATGAAATCGCGGAAAACTGCTACCGTTTTTTGGTTTGCAGTAACCACTGGAACTTCGTCACGTCACATATTATCTGGCTTGGAAATAATACCAAGATAAGAAGCGAGGGAATTCTCATTGAAAACCGACTCAATATCCCTGACGGAGTCGGTTTTAGCGGCGACAACGCTTGGATTGCAATAAGCAATCATGCCGATGGCGAGGTGCTAATTTACAAACACACATTGGAACTCAACAAAAAGACAGCTCCCGCAGCGATTCTGCGTGGCATTGTTTGTCCTCACGGGGTGCGGTTCACTTCGGATGGAAGGGTTTTAGTCGCGGACGCGGCCAGTCAGTACTTACGCGTCTATGAGAGTAAAGGTGGAAATTGGAATGGAGTTCAGGAGCCAACCCGATCGATTCGGCTTATCGATGACGAAACATTCTACTCCGGAAGGTATGATTCTAGAGAAGGTGGTGTAAAAGGCATTGATATAGATAACTCAAATCGTGTCCTAATAACTACACATTGTCTTGATGTTCTTGGATTCCATGACCTCACGAAATTATTATCCAGCGACAGCAATGTCAATGTCAAAGAGATGGCTGAACTTTGCCAGCAAAGAGATTTGTCGGTAAACCAAAAAAATAATGGGGCGGCAAATCCACGCTGGACCTTGAAGGCACGTGTTAGGGATGGATTGTTCAGGCTGCAGAACAAATGGCGAGATTACAAAGGGGCGATACGAAGTCGGTTGAAATTATGTAATCTTTATTCACGAAACAGGTGGTCCAGTGAATCCGTACTCGATCCGTCTGGACCTGTGCTTTCACTAACAACTCACTCTTATCGACTTGAACGGGTCTTCTACGCTATCGAGTCCATAGCTAACGGCAGAAGAAAGCCGAGCCAGATCAACCTATGGATTACAGATGAGGAATCTTATTTACACCCTCCTGCTACCCTCCAGCGGCTCAAATTGCGAGGGTTGGAAATTCATATTACAGACGACCTCGGCCCACACACTAAGTATTACCCATACGTTAATAGCGAGAAAAAGTTTGATTTGCCGCTCGTTACCGCAGACGACGACGTAATTTATCCTCGAGAATGGCTCCAACAACTCATCGCTGGGTATGAAGCTAATTCTTCCGCAATCCACTGCTTTCGAGCGCATCGAATGCGCATGACTAACACACGACTCTTGCCATACAACAGTTGGACTCCTTGCGAAAATAAGCACCCCAGTCACCTGAATTTCATCACCGGCGTGTCTGGTGTGATCTACCCTCCTGACTACCTGACATATCTGAAACAGTATGGAAAGGCGTTCATGCAATGCTGCCCAACTAACGATGACATTTGGCTAACGGTCATCGCTCTTCGGGGAGGTTTTAAGATTGCACAACTTAAGGACAATTCTGAACACTTTACTGCAATACCTAAAACTTACATGAAAAGGCTTTACGATTTCAATGTGTTATTAGGGGCGAACCAAATCCAACTAATAAGGACGTATTCGGAGGTGGATTTATCGGCGCTTTGGAATCATCAGCAAGCTTCCGAAGGCAGATTGATTCCAGAGACGCCGCATGAGCCGATGCGCAGAAATGGATCGACTCCAATATCTCCAAGACCGCCAACCCCTCAGTTGGTACTCGCACACGGCGCAAAAGGCCGTGATGGGTAATTCTCTGCTTTACGGCGACGGGTGTCTTATGACGACACAGACGAAGTCGTCTTTGTGGTCAGGTCTTGCAATCACACAATCCGCTTTCCGTGCAACTCATCTATACCGCGTGACCAATCCGATGTCGCATTGCAAGACCTGATCCCGACTCCGACTCCGGCCGCGGAAGCCGTCGAAATGGGGCCGGTCGGCGCTGCGCGATGTCAGTAGTCCAATGTGAACCTTTTTTGCGGCGTCCATATGATGCCCTGGCGAAGATTTTTTTCTTTCACGGTACATCCCATAGTCAACTCGCGATTACAACGAGTCCGGGCACGCGGAGGTTACGAGACAAAGCAAAGACGCTAATCGCGAATGTCCTGCAGAAACCATTCGGTCGGAATCTCACGGCCGAGGCCGGCTCGCTTGGCGAGCTCGTATACCTTGCCCGCCACCGCGTGGAACTGAGCGCCCTGCAGATTACCGCGCTCGGAATAGGTGATCTGATCCGGCGAGCTGCGCCCTTTCACCTTGTCGGCGGCGAGATCGGCGAGCGTGACACGCCGATCCGGCAGCGTGTTACCGTGCTTGCGGCGGTCACGGCGGCCGTCGCCATACTTATGTTGCTGCGGCCGCGCCTCATAGCCGATATGCTCGGCGTCTGTGGCGAGCTCGGGATGGCCAATGGGCGCCGGCGTGTCGCCGAAGCGCAGGTAGACGTCGACCCGTTTCAGGCTCTCGGCGTCGGGTTTGCCTGAGCCGCCGACCACGACGATGTGGGTGCCTTTTTCGAGCAATGCGCCATCGGTCACCTCGACCGCGGAATCGGTGAGAGCCGCCAAGATGTGGGCGCCCTTGTAGACCTCTTCGGGGCGGTTGCAGACCTTTACTTCGATATTGTATTTCGCCGCCATCTCGCGCGCGAAGCGCTCGCGGTTTTCGCGCGTCGGGCTGAACACCTGCAGCTTCTCGATGTTGCGTACGCGCGTGAACGCCTCCATGTGCGTGCGCGCCATGCCGCCGGCACCCAGCATGCCGACCACCTCCGCGTCTTTGTTGGCGAGGTACTTCACACCGATGCCGCCGTCGGCGCCAACCCGCATGTGCTGCAGGTAGCCGTCATTGATGAAGGCAAGCGGCTCGGCGTTCTCCACCGAGGTCAGCAGGATCAGGCCGCAGTAAAGGCCGGGCCGCATACAGTATTTTTCCTGCGTGAGGACGCCTTGGTATTCCCTTTCATAGACGATGTCGGACTTCATGCGGATCGCGAAGTAGCCGGCGGTCGATCCTCCCTCCATGGTGCCCCACTGGTAGTTCCGGGCCGGATCGCTGGTGGGAATGCGGATGTCGATGCGCGGCCGGCAGACCGCCTCTTGGGCAGCGAGCTGCAAATAAGATTGTTCCAGCGCCGCAATGGTGTCCTCCATTGTCAGGACCTGTTGGACTTCCTGGTTGTTGATGATGAGCGTCATAATGTCCTTACCTCTTCGCCGCCTGGATGAATAAGGAGACCGTCCCCATTTCTCTAACGCACCGTGCCCAAGCCATACCTGATCACGTCCCGTTACGAATTCTAGTCGAACCGAGTCTTGCGATCCTCTAACACTCATTGGATTTATACAATGGGCTCTGTCAGAAATCCTCCCAATGGTAATGCTGAAGAGTTCCTCGGCCTCGAAACAATTGGAACCTTTAAAACGTCTGGAACGATTGGAACAGCCATCTTTATTGAGTTGAACGACTGAAACCTTTCGGACGGCCTCCGCCAACCTTCGCATTTCCTATTGCCAATGGCCTGTTGCCTAATTATAAAGGAGACCGCGAAGATTTTCGTGGCGCGTTCCACTGCTACGGAGCGACGGTGAACTGCCGGACCGACTATGTCCGGAGACGGTCAAAACGAAATCACTATCAATCATGAAGGAGGAGATCGTAATGAAAAGCTTGTCTGCCATTACCATGGGGCTGCTGCTTGTCACCGGACTCACGGTTTTGGGCTGCTCACCACAGATGTCTGGTCAAGGCGACGCGGGATGGATCACGCTTCTTGACGGCTCGAACCCCAAGACCCTGGACAACTGGAACCGGATCGGCGACGCCAATTGGCGCGCCGAGGACGGCGCCATCGTGGTCGACAAAGGCAAGGGTGGCCATCTGGTCTCGAAGAACTCCTACAAGGACTTCCAGATCCGCGCCGAGTTCTGGGCCGACCACAACACGAACAGCGGCATCTTTTTTCGCATCTCCGATCCCAAAACCATCGGCTCCAAGACCGGGTACGAGGCGAATATCTACGACCAGCGTCCAGACCCGGAGTACGGCACCGGGGCCATCCCCAATGTCGCCAAGGTATCTTCGGTGGCCAAAGCGGGCGGCAAATGGAATACCTATGAAATCACCGCCAAAGGCTCGCATCTGACGCTCGTGCTCAACGGTACAAAAACCGCCGATGTCGAGCACAGCCAATTCACGGAGGGTCCGATCTCCCTCCAGTTTGGCAATCGTGAAAAAGGAGCCCCCGGCGGCGCCATCAAATGGCGCAAGGTGCAGATCAGGCCGCTGTAACTCGCGCCTTCCACAGCGTAGCGGCGACGACTGCGGGGTTTATGGCTCCTACATCCCGAATGGAGATCGCCCTCGATGTCTTCCTCAAGCGCGACGACATCACCGAGGAGAGCGAGTGAAAACTGCGCGTCGATATTACAGCACGTGCTTATCGAAGGCGGCCGCATCTTTACTTTTGACACTCGTACAAGTCGACGTTCGATAAAGGTCACAAGTAAACAGGCTGTTGAAAAAGTCGCTCTTCAATTCCAACCGGCTTAACACTCGCGAAAAATACGTAGCGATTTCAACTATCGCTCAATTGGCTCTGTGGCCGTTACTGGGGTGGTTTTGAGTTTTTCAACAGCCTGTAAGGATTTGACACCAAATTTCGGTGAGGATAGTCAATTGAGGTTTGCGGTGACGTATAGCAATTGCTAGAATCTGGCTCAATGGCGGCCGTCTTCACCAGCTCCGCGTTTCGGCACGGCTACGCCCAACAAGACTTTTATGAACTGTTAGCAGCGGATTATTTGAAGATTCGGAGTCAACGTGGGCTTGACGAGGTCTATGAATTGCTCGGAAGAAATCTAAGCGGATCATATCTCCATGTTGTCTATCGTGTCTTACCGGACCGGCGGCTAAGAGTTTTTCATATGAACGGCATGACTGAAGCTCAAAAGCGGCGTTATCGGAGGCACCAAAGATGAAAAAAACCAAACGAAAAGCTTCTCGCCTGACCAGTAAGTCGACGGATGAAGAGGTTATCCGCTGGACAAAGTCCCATGACGTATTCGATCGGCTGGAAACAGGCGTATCTGAAGTCGTCGAGGATCACAACGATTTAGACGAGGTTCTTCGAGAAGCGATTTTCCAGGACAATACCGCCCAACTCAATATGCGCCTTCCGCCGGCCATGAAGGCTGTGCTGAGCAAGCTTGCGCGCCAGCGCACAACGGACGCGACGACCCTCGCCCGGATCTGGCTCGCGGAACGGTTGGAACGGGAACTCAAAGCTGGATGAATCGACGAATGCTCAAGCGGTTTCCGATGCGCATGACACTTATCAAGAAAGATGAATGCCTGCCAAATTCCGCGCTCGGCGCGTGCGGTCTACCAGATTCCATAAAAAATCATTCTCGTCCGCGGAGTTCGGAATGTTTTAGTTCCTAAACTCTTGACTCTGCGTCCTCGGCGCCTCTGCGGTGAGTCTTCCGAAAATTTGCGCAGACCCGGTAAATTCTCATGGATAGTAATACGGCGCGCGACTACGGGCTCACATTGTAAAAATCAGAAACGTTCCAGACGTTCCAAAAGCCCTGAGTCCTATCGAAGGGTTCCACCGCTATGCTCCGTTCAAATCGTTCAAGACGATTCGGATTTGCAGGGCAGTTCCACGCTTCGGAAATTTCTCGAAACGTGAAACGATCGAAAGCCGGGAGCTTGGCGAAGCGTCTGAACGCTTGACGGTAGTGGTTCAGTTAGAAATTTGACTGGCATGGGAATTAACGCGCCGAATAATTTTGTTGTGGTTCTTACAGACCATTGTGCTATAGGGGCCGGATGGAGTGGCGCAAGATTTGGGCAAATTCCAAAAAGCTCCCCGAATTTGTCAAATCAGAATTCGGAGGAGTTGCTACATGGCTTGGAATTATTACCCCCCTCTTTCCGTTCGGCTTGGTATCTTATTATTCCGACTTTGTATCTAAAGTTACGGCGAGTATTTTGCTCCTTACCTATTATATAGCTATGGGCTTACTCGCTTTACTTAGTAAATATTCAAAGCTGGAGGCGGAACAAGCGTCGAGAGTCGAAATTCTATGGGGTATGGGGCACCCCTATATACATCATGGTCACTTTCTTACTCATGAGTGCCGACTTCTCGTCATGAAGCCATTCGGAATACCTCCATCCTATCAGGGTCTTGTCGATCGACGATGAATTTCGCGAGAGTATGTTTATTGGCGGAATTCAAGAGAAATTC
>Ga0137461_1000142_pt1 | contig 15898 bp, 9 predicted proteins | sample EasRivERMGT746_2_FD_104650 | JGI IMG/M metagenome (GOLD analysis project Ga0137461, IMG submission 104650) | Soil microbial communities from meander-bound floodplain in the East River, Colorado, USA - East River MetaG ERMGT746_2 | ecosystem: Environmental > Terrestrial > Soil > Floodplain ... | reverse complement strand
TGGGCAAGTTCTATTTCTTCAACCTCTTATAACATCCTGGTTAAATGAAAAATCTAAGTTTGTATGATATTTTAGTCGGGCAGTTTTCATCCGAAACTAAAAATCCTGACGATGCTGATGCATATCATTTTGATGATTTAACAGAAGATCAGAAAATCAGGTTAAGCATTATTGAAAATCTCAGGATGGTTTTGTCTACCCGGCAAGGATCTGTTCAGCATCTTCCGGATTTCGGAATGCCTGATATTCTTCAGCTATATTTCGATTCTGGAAATTCAATAGATCCTATCAAAAAAGAAATAAGAAATGTAATTCTTAAATATGAACCGCGAATTGGAGATGTTCAGGTACAAAAAACCGATTTTGACCAGGAGATGATGAGAATATCTATCAAGATTGTTGCAACTATTAAGGACAATCCGAATAAAGAAATTTTATTAACGGAATTTTCAAGCACAGGCTGGACAAAAGTTATGTTTGAAAAAGATATTAAGTAAAAATATTAATATGATTCTAACTTGATTTAAAAACTATGAGCATAGAAAAATATTTTGAAAGAGAATATAATTTTCTCCAGGTTGCCGGCGAGGAATTTGCTAAGAAGCATCCTACTTTAGGTTCACGGCTGCATCTAAGCGAGCGTGAGAGAAAAGATCCCTTTGTTGAAAGACTTCTCGAAGGATTTGCTTTTCTCGCAGGACGAATTCATGAAAGACTGGATGATGAATTTCCGGAAATCGCAGGCGGGATTCTTGAGATTCTCTTTCCTAACCTGCTAAAACCTTTTCCATCCTGTTCAATTCTCCAGGTAAAACATAAACCCGGTTCGGTTACGAGTCCGGTTGTTATTAAAAAAGGAAGTGAAATACAAACACAAAGCGGAAAGTATAAAGTAAAATACAAAGTTCATGCTGGTCCATCGGATAAAAGCAGGATAACAGAAAAAGAAGAACCTGCTGAATTCATTTTCAGAACTACACAGGATCTTGTTGTCAGACCGTTCAACCTTGAAGCAGTATCTGTTGAAGATTCGACAAAAGGATTTTCATCATTGATAATAAAAATTCAACCTGATAGAAATGTTAATTATAATTCCCTTGAATTGAATAACCTGCAGCTTTATCTGATGGGCTCTTCATCGATTAAGTATAATTTACTTTTATTTCTGAATAATTATGTCACTTCGGTTTCGGTAAAGGAAAATAACGATTCCAAATCTCAATTTAGATTAATAGAAAATTTTAAAATCGGTATACCTGAACTTTCAATTGAACAGCTTAATGAAAAAGAAGATCATTCAATTCTGCCTTATTCACGCCAGACGTTTTCGGGTTTCAGACTGCTGCAGGAATATTTTGCATTCACTGAAAAATTCTTCTTTGTTGATATAAGAGGATTGGAAAACTTTAAAGGGTCAGATGACAGCAGCAGTTTTGAAATTAAATTTGATTTCAACAGGAAGATGCCGAAGGAAAAATGGCCTTCCGAAAAAAATATTCTTGTTCATTGTACGCCGATCATAAATTTGTTTTCGCGATCTACAGAAGAAGTAATTGTTAATCAGAGATTGCCTGAATATTATATTATTCCTGATTTAAACAGGAGAAAGAGCAGAGAAATCTATTCAGTTGATATAGTATCAGGTATAAGCGAAAATAAATTTGAACAGTATAAATACATTCCCATAACCTCTCACGACATACTCGAAACCAGCGATCCTGAATATAATTATAAAAGGTTTTTTTCCGTTTACAGGAGAACCCAGCTTAATGATATGTCGGAGACATATATAAGATTATTTGGCAAAAGCATGGACCTTGATGATTTTCCAAAAGAAACATTAAGCATTGAAGCAACATTGTCTAATGGATTTCTACCTTCAGCTTACCTGGAGATTGGTGCAATAAAGGAGCCGCTTAATTTTCCTTCGGGACTTGAGGCATCAAATATCACAGTTCCAACTGAAGTGCTCGAAGGTCCTGAGAGAAATAATTATTTGTGGTCTTTGATTGCACATCTTTCAACGAGCTATTCAAGCCTGTCGGAGCTTGAATCACTACGAAGCATACTGAATTTATACAACTGGTCAAAGACGCATAACCATCCGAATAAAAAAAGAATTGATGGAATTAAAAAAATACATCAGCCAAAACTTATAAGCAGAATTAAAAATCAGGCTGTTATCAGAGGAATTGAATTTCATATTGAAGTTGATCCAAAGGAATTTGAACAGGGTGAAGGTGATATAAATTTAATTGGAATAATTCTGAATAAATTTTTATCTCAATACGTTACGATTAATTCGTATATACATTTAAAGATAACTGAAATTGGAACAAATAAAGAATATAAATGGGAACCGATAACAGGCGAAATCCTTCCAGTGTGATTAATGACCTGGTTCTTTATGGTCATCAATACAATGTCTGGCAGGCTGTATGGATTGCAGAAAACATTTCTAAAAAAGAATACCCGGACAGAAAAGATTTTTTGCTTGAGCAAACCGGTCTTCAGTTCAGACCTTCAGAGAAATACGAATACCCGGCAAACGATCTAAAATCTGTTTCTTACGAAGATCTGACATTTAAGTTTGTAATAACTTTCATGGGACTTTATGGTATTAACGCTCCTCTGCCAAGGTGTTATCACGATCAGGTTGATCTTCAGCAAAGAGTAATCGGGAAGGGAGAAGTACCGCTTCAAAACTTTCTTGATATTTTTAACAACAGGTTTTACTGGCTTTATTATCAATCCTGGAAAAAGTACAGGTACTACCTTCACCTGAAAAGCGATGAAGAGAATAAAGTAATTGAAAGAATTAATTCATTTACGGGAAGAGGTTTTTTTTCTAAAAAAAGAGAATCTGTTTTACCGGATTTTGCACTGCTGAAATTTTCCGGCTTGTTCAGTATGCGGGTCAGGAATAAAGCCGGGCTTCAGATTTTATTAATTTATAATTTCCCTGGCATTGATATGAGTATTAAAGAGTTTGTCCCCCGATGGGCCGAGCTTTCTGATATACCTAAAGTATCGGATGATGAGTGTCGATTAGGGCAAACAAGTTTCATTGGAAAATATGCGGTGGATTATACAAGCAGAATTTGTATTGATATTGGTCCGATTTCATTTGAAAATTATCTCGGGTTTCTGACGGGAAAAGAAAAATCAATTAAACTGATAGAGTTATTAAAAATCTATCTGAATGACGGTCTGGAATTTGATTTTAACTTTAAAATTTTATCTGATACTATCGTCTCTGTTTCCTGGAACGATGACAGATTAAAATTGGGAACAAGCTTATGGCTTGGAAAACCTGGCCAGGAGTTTATAAATGTTTATCTGCCTTATGAAGAAATTATGCAGGTGAACTAAATTGCGCTCACTTCTATAATATTAATTCACAGTCTCTAATTAACTTATTTTCATTCAGTTCAGAGTCATGAAATTCAAACCAACTGATCAAGAATTATCCGGAGAATACTATGCAGATTAAGGATTTAAAATCCCTTTTATTAAAATTAAATAATTATTTAGTTAGAAATCTGGACACTGCAACGGGATTAGGAATAAATCGCGGTCACTACGAAATAACATTCGAACATTTGTTGAATGCTTTACTGGAAGATGGCCAGGGCGATGTTCCGCTAATATTGAAACATTATAAAATTGAAGAAGCTGATGTTCGCTCTGTAATTAAAAAGAATCTTGAACAAATGGATAGAGGAAACTCTGGTAAGCCAAAACTCTCACCGTTATTGACCGAATTACTCGAGCAGGCATGGATTACAAGCTCTGTCCATCATCATGAAACAAAGATCAGATCGGGAGCTTTTTTTGAAGTGTTTATTTCCTCTGAACAGGTTATCAGTTCAGGATTAATGGATGTTTTTTCCAACATAAAACAGGAAGAGCTTAAAACAGAATTTTATAATATCGTAAAAGGATCTATCGAAGATGCTTCAGTCGCTGGTGAAATGCTTTCCCAGGAAGAAGCAAGAGAAATCCCACCGGACGGCACCGTCCTTGATCTTTATACAGCTAATCTTACACAGCAGGCGAAAGATGGAAAGATTGATCCGATACTTGGAAGAGATGAAGAAATCATACAGGTAATTGAAGTTCTATCAAGAAGAAAAAAATCAAATCCCATTTTACTCGGTGAGCCTGGTGTAGGAAAGACTGCACTGGTAGAAGGGCTGGCAATAAAAATCGCTGCTGATGAAGTTCCTGATATTTTAAAGAACAATCAGATTTATTCCTTGGATATGGGGTCACTTCAGGCAGGAACAAAAATGAGAGGCGAATTTGAGAAAAGATTAAAAGCAGTGATCAACGAAATTTCAAACTCGCCGAAACCAGCAATATTATTTATCGATGAAGCTCATACTTTGATCGGCGCCGGTGCATCCGCTGGCGGTGGTGATGCGGCAAATTTATTAAAACCTGCATTGGCTAGAGGATCTTTCAGAGCAATTGCTGCAACAACTTATCTTGAGTATAACAAATATTTTGCAAAAGATGCTGCACTGGAAAGAAGATTTCAGCCTATTCATGTTGGTGAACCGGATGATAATAAAGCTGTACTTATGTTAAGAGGAATAAAAACCAAGTATGAAGTTTATCACGGAATCCACATAACAGATGAAGCTCTTGAAGCCGCAGTAAAACTTTCTCGTCGTTACATTGCAGGACGTCAGCTTCCAGATAAAGCTGTAGATTTGCTTGATACAGCAGCCACACGTGTTAAAATGTCGCTTACAAGTAAGCCTCCAAAATTAGAATTACTTATCAGTGAAATGAAATCGGTTGAGATGGCAATCAACTCCCAGCAAAAGGATTCTGATATGGATCTTAAGATAAACCAGGAAACATTAACAGAATTGAAAGAGAAAAAGAAAAAGCTTGAAAAAGAAATTGACGCGAACGAAAAAAGATGGACGAGTGAAAGTGAAATGACAAGAAAGCTGATGGATCTTCGGATGAAAAAATTTAGTGAATCGGATAAGAGCAAATCCGATCCGAAAATAGCAATTGAAATTTCCAAAATAAAGGAGGAACTGAGCAAATTGCAGGATCCAAGCCCGCAGGTATTTGCTGAAGTCACTGCAGGAACGGTCGCTGAAGTAATCGAAGCCTGGACAGGTATTAAGGTCGGTAATATGACACGAGATGAGATGACCACAATGCTTCAGTTAGAAGATGAGTTGAGAAAGCGGGTTGTAGGACAGGATCATGCAATAAAACAAATTGCCGATGTTATCCGCGGTGCTAAAGTTGGGATTAAAAAAGAAGAAGGTCCGATTGGTGTTTTTCTATTAGTTGGAACCAGCGGTGTTGGCAAAACCGAACTCGCTCGTGCTGTCGCTGAAGTATTATTTGGTGACGAAAGATTTATGGTGACTTTAAATATGACAGAGTATCAGAACGAATATAATACATCAAGATTAATTGGAGCTGACCCGGGTCTGGTTGGTTACGGTGAAGGCGGAGCATTAAGTGAGCCTGTCCGGAGAAGACCTTACTGTGTTGTTCTTTTAGATGAAATGGAAAAAGCTAATCCAAATGTGATTGATCTTTTTATGCAGGTTTTTGATAGGGGAATGCTGCAGGATGCCGACAGGAGAAATATTGATTTCTCAAATACAACGATTTTCATGACTTCAAATCTTGCTTCAGATGTACTTTTTCAAAAATATAATGAAGGAATGAATTCGCCTGATGAACTTCTTGAAGAGCTAAGACCATATCTTAATCAATATTTCAGACCGGAATTTTTAGGCAGGGTAAAACCTATTGTTTTTCTTCCGCTTAATGCTGAAGCAATGAGACCGATTGTTGAGATGAAATTGAATAAAATTAAAAAGAGATTAATGCAAAACCGAAAACTCGAAATTGAATTTAACAAAACTGTAATAGATGATATTGTTGCTTCCTGTACAAGAGCTGAAACCGGAGCAAGAAATATCGATGCAATCGTTGATAGGAAACTTGCACCAGAAATATCTGCTCAGCTTTTGGGATTTATGGCAGAAGGAAAAGATCCTCAAAAGTTATCTGTTTCAAAATCTAAAGATGGTTCATTCAAATATAAGTTCTCTTAACTTTATTAACATTGTATTATATTCAATTCCATTCATGTCAACCAATTATTTTTTTTCGCTATTCAAATGTTATTAAGTTGAATTTTATAAATTACATTTCCATAAGAGGTTAGCAATGGTTACTTACAAGTTTAACAAACCTTACTATGAACTTCAATTCTCTAATATTGAAGATGAAAATCTAAATGTTCTTTCCTTCGAAGGCGAAGAAAAAATTTCAGGCCTATTCCGGTTCGGTATAAAAATTATTTCAGAAAATCCTGCTCTCGATACTTCAAAAATCCTGAATAACAATGCTACGTTTTTATTAAACCGTGGTGAAGAAGATCCTATAAAAATTCACGGAATTATCTCACACATTGAGCAGTATGGAAGAACCAACGAATATGTTTTTTATGAAGTAATTCTTGTTCCGAGACTTTGGAGGTTAAGTCTGGTTTTTCAAAATGAAGTTTATCAGAATATGGAAATCAAAGATGTTATTAATTCAGTGCTATCAGATGCGGGGTTATCGGCCAGCGATTATAAAGTCGACTTTAAAAGTTCGTATCCGAAATCTGAATACATCGTTCAGTACAATGAGACTAATTTAGAATTCCTACAGAGACGGCTGGAGCACTATGGAATTTTTTATTACTTCGACCATAGCAGCGACAAGGATGTTGTGGTGTTTACTGATATTAACAGCAAACTTCCTGATATTAAACCCAGCGATCCCATCGGTTACAATTTGAATAAAGATCCATTAAGTGAAACCGAATCCATTTCAGAAATCCAGTGCCGCGAAAAGGTTGTTACTGGAATGGTTCAGCTTAAAGATTATAACTATATGTTCCCGGAAAAACAATTAATGGCACAAAGCCAGATTGAAAGCAGCCATCCGGGTCTGTATTATGCTTTCGGAGATAATTTTCAGAATGAAAAAGAGGCGGAGTTTCTTGCAAAAGTAAGAAACCAGGAGTTTCTCTGCCAGAGTAAAATATTCACCGGCATAACTGACTCCCGATTGTTCAGGGCTGGAGCAAGATTTAAACTGGAGAAACACTATCGTGATGACTGGAACAGCGAATATATTATTACCAAATCCTTTCACAGAGGTCAGCAAAAAAGTTTATTTGCTTTTCTTCCGGAACAGAAAAAATATGAACCAACATTTGAGTGTCGTTTTGAAGCTATCCCGTTTGAAATTGATTTTCGACCTTTGCGTAAAACACCGTTTCCAAAAATTTCAGGAATTATGAGTGCAAAAATTGAATCAGGTTCCGGTGATGAATATGCATATATCGATGACCATGGAAGATACAAGGCAAAGATGCTTTTTGATTTAAGCGATAAATCCAATGGTGAGGCTACAATGCCGATAAGACTTACACAAAATTATTCAGGTGAAGGATATGGTGTTCATTTCCCGAATCACGCAAACACTGAATTGCTGTGGGCTTGTTTTGATGGAAATCCCGACAGACCAATTGGTTTGGGCACGGTTCCAAACCCTTCACAGGCGACACCTGTATCATCAAAAAATAAAACGCAAAATATTATCAGGACAGCAGCTGGCAATGAACTAATAATGGATGATAAATCCAAAGAATCGCAAATTATTCTAAGCACTCCTGATGCAAATAAATTAATTTTTGATGATAAGGATGATAAAATCGAAGTGATCTCAAAGGACAAACACAAAATAACGATGGATGATAAGAATCAGAATATTGAAGTGAGGAGTAAAGATGGTCATAAAATTTTCATGGATGACAAGAATACAAAAATAGAAGTGGTCAGTAAAGAAGGTCACTTCATAATAATTAATGATAAAAGTGGTGAAGAGAAAATCCAGATATCAGATAAAGAAAAGAAAAATACTTTCATACTCGATATCAAAAACAACAAGCTTGTAATTGAAACTAAAGAAGGAAGTATAGATATCCTTGCTGAAAAAGGAGAGCTAAATATAAAATCAAAAACATTAAACATTAATACTGAAGGCGATACTATAGTCAAATCCGGAAAATTTATAACTGAAGTTGAACAGGATTTCGAGCTGAAAGCTTCCAATATAAAACAGAAAGCACAGATGGATTTAAAAATAGAAGCGGGAATGAATTTCGAAGCTAAAGGTGGTATGAATGCCAAAGTTGAAGGTGGAGTAGGAATTGAACTAAAGGGAGGAGCAACCGCTAAACTTTCAGGCGGCGCATCAACAGATGTTGAAGGTGGAGCCAAAACCAGTGTTAAAGGTGCACTCGTAATGATTAATTAAATTGAACAAAATAATTTGTTTCATAAAAAATAAGATTTTTGATATGAGTTTTGCTGCTAGAATTGGAGATACGTGTGCACATGGTGGAGTAATTGTGCTTGGCCATCCAACAGTTTTAATTGGAGGAATGCCTGCTGCAAGGCTAACTGATATGCATGTTTGCCCACTGGTCACAGGTGTGGTGCCGCATGTTGGCGGACCAATTGTAGGACCGGGAAGTCCAACAGTTTTAATTGGCGGATTGCCTGCAGCTAAAGTGGGTGACATGGTTACCTGTGTTGGTCCACCTGATACGATAGTACTCGGATGCATGACAGTAATGATAGGCTCTGGAGGCGGCGGCGGTGGTGGCGGTGGCGGAGGTTCCACCGGTGCTTCAGGTGCCAATGCAAGTTCAATGCAAGCATTAAACGATGAAGTTGAATCTTCAACAAAGGAAGAACATTGGCTTGAATATGAATTTAACGATAAAGCCGGTACGCCGTTAAGTGGAATTCAATATAAGTTGACTGATACTGAAGGAAAAGAATCACAAAGTTTTCTGAGAAACGATGGAAGGATAATTCGAGATGGACTTCCTGAGGGTGAAAGCAAAGTAGAAATACAAACTTTATTTAATGCAAAATGGTCTAAAGAATCTGCAAAAGTTGATGAGAAGGTTGAACTGAATGTTGAAAGCGATGGAATCAAGGACGGTGAGAACTTAACCATTCAAATTTGGAAAAGAGATCTTTCGGGACCAGATTCTTTAATTTATTCAGTCGAAGGAAAAGTTCAGAGTAATAAAGCAAAAGTAGAATGGAAACTTGGTTCAGTTTCTGAAAAGGATGATGATGAAAAAGATGAAACAAAATCATCGTCAGGTTTTTCTGCACCTGATTACTATTTTATTGTTCTTTATGGACCAAAGCTTAAATGCAGATCCGGATTTTTATACCTTGAAGATTTTATTGAAATAGAATTGAAAGATGATGAAAATAATCCGATTGCAAATGAAGAGTACATAATTTTTACTTCAAGTGGTGAAGTGCGAAACGGGAAGCTAAACGGAAGCGGTTATTCGAAAGAAGAGAAATTACCTGGTGGAATTTGCAGCATCAGGTTTCCTAAACTTCCAAAATTTAAAGAATGAAAAAATCTTATAGCTTGAGCTTATGCCTGACGAATTAGTAATTGATGCAAGAACAACTGACAAAATCAGTAATCTTCTAACCGGAAGAAAACATTCAATAACGGTAAACAGAAATTTCCAGTTCAATGTTATTGAAATGGAGGACATCAATTTTCATTTTGATAGTGCCGTTCTTCTGCCAGATTATGGTACCGAAGCTCCACAGCCGGGAACCGGAGATCAAAACAGAGTAACTGGTCTTGCTGTAATTTATGCCTGCTACAAACATTCTCAAAGTAATGAATTCCAGCAGAAAATTTTGGTAACCGGACATACTGATAAAAAGGGATCTGATTTTTATAATCTTGGATTGTCTCAGCAAAGAGCTGAAAATGTTTTCTTTTTGTTCACAGGAGACAGAGCTAAGTGGATAGAATCTTCGAACGGTAAAAATCAAATTGAGGACATTCAGCAAATTCTCAAATGGATCTCATTTAATTTTCGATATGATTGTGATCCCGGTGAGAAGACAAACAAGATGAACTCTGAAACCAAAATTGCAATTGAAAAATTTCAGAAAAGGTATAACCAGGAGTTTATTGATCTAAAAACCCATCAATCCAAATTTAGCAGAAATTTTATAAGAATTGATGAAGATGGCAAAATGGGCAGAGAAACATGGGGAGCTTTTTTCGATATGTATGTTCTCGAACTCCTGATCGTGATGGGAATAAATGAAGCCGGATTAAATGAAATTCATTCCAAGCTTTCTTTCGTTAAGAAAAGTCCGGGAACACCTCCACCTGTGGTCGGCTGTGGTGAACATTTTCCAAAAAGCGGAAGCACAAGTGAACAGGAAAATCCGGTTGACAGGAGAGTTGAATTATTATTCTTTGATGAAGGTGAGGAACCTGTTTTAAAATGTCATCCTGCAAAATTAATTTGCAAACATAAACAGTGCGATCTATTTAATACACAAAATGTATATAAACCGGTACCGGTTCAGGTCAATCCACTTCCACTTCCAAGCGGAGTTGCAGTAAGGGCACATCTGAAATTTATTTATAAAACACCCGAAGGAGGTGAGCGTCCATTTCCAAAAGGATTTCCTTTTGTTTTAAAATTTGGCGATACAACGACTGAGCAAAAGAAAATTGAAAGTGATGATGGTCAGGTCTTTCTTCAGATTTTAAGGGAGAAAAAATCTTTCACAATTGAATTTAAATTTCAGGAAACAAATTTTGTTGCAATTCCTGCTGATGAATCATCAGGTGATGAAATAATTCCGGAATCAAATGCCAAAGAAAAAATTAAAAATAATTTCAGAGTGTTCAGCTTACCGCTTGAATGGGATCTTAAAATTTCGGATTGGAGTTTATCTCCCGCAGTATCAAATTTTGATGATACTACTAAGGAGTTCAAAAATCTTGATGATCTGAGTGTTGAAAACATCGGTTCAGAAGCATCACCAGTTGGTATGCAGCTCAATCCTCATTGGCAGTTTTTAAAGTTTGTTTATTTCGACCGGTGGATAAAAGAAAAATTAAGTCTGCTTCCACTTGTAATTGAAGGCTTCAGTTCTGTATCAGATACAAAACCATCAGTACAAAGTAACTGGCAGACTGCTGATGAAGGTTGTCAATGTCTGCCCTGGATCATTCGATCTCCTGCCAAACCTGATACCAGCTCATTAATTAGAATCAGAACCGCTGAAAATACTTTTATCGAAACTACAGGTTCATCTTCCAATTTTTCAAGAAAATATATTACTAAAAATCTTACAGCTTCTACGGACCCCGGATTAAATGAGGGAACTTCTGTTAATAAAGATTTTAACAAAGCTGAAGCAGAAAGATTAGCATTTTATGATTTACCAAAATTGTGGAAATCGAATAAATACTTTACTCAGCTTTCCGCAGGAAAAGGAAATCCACCAAGCAAAGTTGGCAAGTTTGAAGACCTTGTAACTGAAGTAACAGCTAACGATAAACCACTGATTTTAAGCCTGGATGATATTGTACTTACTGATAAAGATTTAAATCCAATCGGTTGGATTCCTGACAATAAAACCCGGAATAGAACTGCAATTTTTTGTAATTCATTTTCCCGTTCCGGACCGAGCAGCAGCAATCTTTCATCTGAAGGATTGTACAAGCCTGATGGAAGAGCATTCATCGGTGGACCTTCACCCAATACTTTTAACGGCAACAATCTGGGATATTTTACACAGCTTCCGCAGGATGAAAAAACCAGAAATTATATTTCTGATTATCCGGACTGGACAAGACTTGTTATAACTCAAGGAAATTTTTTCGATGTCTTTGATAGAAGAACGGTAGAAGGAAAAGGTGATGTGGTTGGTGCGAGAGCAGGAGTAAGAGTAGTTGATGTATTTGGTTCAGCAACTACATTTGTTCCGCCGGGAACGAACCGTCCCAGGGTGCCGCAGCCTGTAAAAACAAATTTCTGTGAAGTGCAGCCTCTGTTTGAACAGGATCATGTTATTTATATCAATATTGGACGTTATGATATGATACGATTACGTTGTTGCGATATTTCAAGCGACGCTTCGACGGAAATAAGTATTTGTCTGTTATACCTTAGGTTATTTTTTAATTTCAATTCGAATATTACTCCATCATTTAATGCGAATGCTGTTAAAGCAAATCTGACTGGTGCGACTGCAAGACAATGGCGGGAAACAGCAATTATGAATCTTGTCAAAAGATGGAATGGACCTGATTCAACAACTGGAATTTCACCAACAACTTTAAATTCAGGACCAGCCGAAATTTTGCCGGGTGATTCTTCAGTTAAATATCAAGGTAAAGTTGTTTGGTTCTCACAAAATCTTCCAAATAATATTTCACATTTCGAGATTGGAATATTTACAGATTCAACTACTCCCGGAGGTGTAAGAGCTTTTATGCAAGCTCGTAATGGAACCGGTGTTTTAGATACTAGTGATAATGTATCAAAGGCCAGCGGATGGTTTACTTTTGCTCATGAAGTTGGACATGGTGCAAGTTTAGTTGACGAATATGTTGAGCCAACTGCTTTTCCACAAGGTTTACCAGGCGTTTGGCTGGACTCATTTGATTGTAATTCTCCTGGTTCTCCTTTTGATATTGATGAAGTATCAATGATGAGAAGCAATAGAACTGTACGAGCCCGACACTACTGGCATGTTGCTGAATGGTTTCGTAAGCTGGATAAGCAAGGTTCGACCTCCCCTGAATACAAAGTTAAGCACGGAAGATTTGAGTATACCCTGAAGCATCATAATGATGAGCCTGTCAAAAACTATATCGGTTGGCCTCTGAACGATCAGCGGAACCAGACCCTTGGTGATCATGGTAAATTCGACGGCTATTTATATCCATTTGGTAACGATCGGTATTCAGTAACAATACTCAAAGACCTGACAGGAAGTTCAAATTCATTTGATGGAATTCTCGTTATTCTTATTAAAATGGAATTTGATTTTCATATTAACACCACCTCAACAATTCACAATTTCCTGAATGATATTCATTCCCGAATTAATCTTCGATTTAATTTCAAATATGGTGTGAAAGGAAATTTTTCTGGTCAGACATTCAACAATTGTCTATTGCATTTTTCACCCAGATATTATTCATCACAGTATTCATCAAAAAAACCTTCGGACAATTCGGAACATTTTATTATTAAGATGAAAGCAAGTGGAACTCCAAATTGGGATACAGGCTTAATCTTTGTGAATGAACATAAACTTTTTTTCCCTATAAATGCACCGGCATCCTTTGCAAATTTTTTTGGAAACATGATAGGTTTGGCAAATGGTACTTTGTTCAATGCAGCAAGTTATAAACCTGCAGCCAGAAAACTAATTCCAAATGCTGATGTCTTTACTTTTTAAAAGTGGATTTTTATTAATTCTAATTTTAGCTGCACCCTCATGCAGTAAATCTCAAATTAAAAACAGCGGCCAGAAAATGTCTATTGATTTTTACAGAACAGATCTTTCCTCACCGATTAGTATTGAACCTAAGATTTATAAAATCAAAGCATCCGGAGAAACTGTCGAAATCCCTGATGCACTAATAGAAGAATATGATGGCGGATATCACTATCGTTTTCTTAATTCGCAAAAGAACTCAAGGCTGAAATCTTCCTTTTCAAAAACTGCTTTATGGAAGATAAAATGGAAAACTGAAATAGATTCATCTTTAATTCCTTGGTATGTACTAACTAATAATGACAGAATAGTCATTCAGAATGAAAATGGTTGGGAGTTGTTCGATGAATCCGGAAAAAAAATATCTTCTGGACCTCGTTCAGACGGAAATATCGGTATCGACAAAATCAATAATATATTTTATGAAAATACTTTTAATGGTTTGCTCCATGCGAGGCAGTTATCAACAGGTAAAAATCAATTCCAGATTTATCCTTACTTCGGTAAAGGTTATGAACGAACTGTTTTATCTGCTTCAGAGAAAAATATTTTAGTTCATGGATTTGAACTTCCGGTTATGACTCACGATTCTCCGATCCGACCAGCCGAATATTCAATACTGGAGACAATAGATCTGGGTTCATTAAAAGAAATTGATGAAGATGGTATGTTGAGTTCGGCATTTCAAAAACAAGTATTGGTTTGCCGTTCTTCAAAGCCGTTGATTGCAACAGTTGGAGAAAAAGTGGTTTTTGCAGTCCCAGATCACATTTTTTTTATGGATGAAAAACTCGAAGTCTCCACCGACCTGCAGGAAAACTTTATCCCAGTAAGTTTAAGTCTCGATGAATTGATGAACATTTATGTAGTTGTAAAAATCCTGAAGGAAAACAATGAAGAAAAAATCGCTTTGTGGGTTATTAGTAAAGAGGGGAATCTAATATCGAATACAGAACTAAAAGATTTAAAAGAAACTGTCATTGTCCCACCTGTAATCGGATTCGATCATACCGTTTATATAATTTTAAATCAGCGTATCATAGCTGTGAATTCCTCAGGAAAAATTATTTGGGATAAAATGATGGCTGGAGTTGTTGGTGGTGCTGCTATTACTCCGGATAATAGATTACTTGTAGCTGAGGGTAATTTATTAACTTCAATCGATAAAGCCGGTGAAAGAAATTTTATATATGATTTTGAAAATGAATCACTTCTGACACAGCCTCTCGTTAATGAAAAGGGAGAGATAATAATAGCAAGTAATAATTTTTTGTACTGCATCGAACCGAAGAAATAAAAGATAATGGCTGAGATAAAAGAGAATACTGACAAAATTAAAAAAGAAAAACTGCCTTCATCTATTCAGCAGGTTTTCTTTAGCCGGCGGGCTGCATTTGCTGGAAGTAAGGTTCAGGTTGAAGCACATACACATTATGTTGGAAACAATTCCCAAATAAAAATTAAAATTACTTCGGGTTCCGGCAAAACGATCAGCAAAATTGACAGTAAAATATTTGGAAATCATTTCACTCAGCTTATAACAATTCCACCTGACACTGAAGATCAGATAACTGCGGAAGTCGAATTACCAAAGCATGGATTAAACAAAAAATCTTCACCATTAAGTGTATTTCCTCCTGTCCAGCTTAGTAATTTAAAGTGGGATAAAACTACTGTGAGACGAGGGGAAATTTTAAAAATATCTGCCGATGTAAAAAATTTTCCGACAGGTGCCGATGCTTTAATCATCATATTTGAATTCGATCCTGGAGGTGCTCACAACCCAGTTTCAAAATTTCCGGTCATAGTAAAGAATAATAAAATTGATGCTATTTGGGAATTTGATTATAAAGGTGATGTAAAAGATATTCCTCGTCACGAGGAAACTGAATCAGGGTACAAACCTCCGAAGTATTTTTTTCGTGCTCAGCTGCTGGACGTTTTCAAGGATTCTGATTTTGTTGAGTTTAAAGATTTTATAAGAATCGAATTAAAGGATGGGGAAGGGAATCCGGTTCCAAATGAAAAATATAAAATACATTTTGCAGATGGAAGTACGAGAGAGGGTGTTTTGGATGCCGAAGCAAAAGGGCTTGAAGAGGATATTCCTGCCGGAGAATTAGTTGTTATTTTTTCTGATAGAATTTAAGAACAATGCCAACTTATCCGGTAAATCAAAACCAGACAACAGCGGGTCAGTTTTTAAAACAGCCTGCTATAAATCCTGCAATTCAAAATGCAAATACGCGGGTTCCTGAATTAATAAATTGTAATGGAGTTGTACATTATACAAGAAGTGGAACAAGAACAGTTGTTTCTTCAGAAAGTTTCCAGGTCGAACGAGGGGATTTTTTAGTTGTAGCTGATGTTTGTGCAACAGGTAGTTCACAAACATTGGTTGCAGATTTTCAATCAAAAGATTACGCATTCATTATGCCGCGGGATAACTTTGGCAGCCATGCTGAAAATTATATGAACCGTAGACC
>Ga0137461_1000141_pt1 | contig 15904 bp, 16 predicted proteins | sample EasRivERMGT746_2_FD_104650 | JGI IMG/M metagenome (GOLD analysis project Ga0137461, IMG submission 104650) | Soil microbial communities from meander-bound floodplain in the East River, Colorado, USA - East River MetaG ERMGT746_2 | ecosystem: Environmental > Terrestrial > Soil > Floodplain ... | reverse complement strand
TGGAAGGATTTGACCGAGAGCGTCAACATGATGGCCGGCAACTTGACCGCGCAGGTCCGTAACATCGCCGACGTGACGATCGCGGTCGCCAACGGCGACTTGTCAAAAAAGATCACCGTCGACGTGAAGGGAGAAATTCTCCAGCTCAAAGACACTATCAACACCATGGTCGATCAGTTGAATTCGTTTGCCGCCGAAGTTACGCGCGTTGCCCGTGAAGTCGGCACGGACGGAAAGCTCGGCGGCCAGGCGGTCGTCCCAGGCGTCGGCGGAACATGGAAAGATTTAACCGACAGCGTCAATGCCATGGCCGGTAACTTGACCGCCCAAGTCCGTAACATCGCCGACGTGACGATCGCGGTCGCCAACGGCGACTTGTCAAAAAAGATCGCCGTCGACGTGAAGGGAGAAATTCTCCAGCTCAAAGACACCATCAACACCATGGTCGATCAGTTGAACGCGTTTGCCGCCGAGGTTACGCGCGTTGCGCGTGAGGTCGGCACCGAAGGCAAGCTCGGCGGCCAGGCCGTCGTGCCTGGAGTCGCGGGAACGTGGAAAGACTTGACCGATAACGTCAATTTGATGGCCGGCAACCTGACCGCCCAGGTGCGTAATATCGCTGACGTGACCATCGCGGTCGCCAATGGGGATTTGTCGAGAAAGATTACCGTCGACGTGCGCGGCGAAATCCTCGAATTGAAAGAAGCCATGAATACCATGGTCGATCAGTTGAACGCGTTTGCCGCCGAAGTTACCCGCGTCGCCCGTGAGGTCGGCACCGAAGGCAAGCTCGGCGGGCAAGCCGTCGTTCCGGGCGTCGCCGGAACGTGGAAAGACTTAACCGATAACGTCAACGTCATGGCCGCTAACCTTACCGCTCAGGTGCGCGGTATCGTCAAAGTCGTCACTGCGGTCGCCAACGGCAGCTTCAAGGAAAAGCTCACTGTCGAAGCCAAAGGCGAGGTCGCCGCTTTAGCGGAAACCATTAACGGCATGACTGATACTCTGGCGATATTTGCCGAACAGGTAACGACGGTCGCGCGCGAAGTCGGCGTCGAAGGTCGGTTGGGCGGCCAAGCGAACGTGCCCGGAGCCGCCGGTATCTGGAAGGATCTGACCGACAACGTCAACCTATTGGCCGCCAACCTCACTACCCAGGTCCGTGCGATCGCTGACGTCGCCACCGCCGTTACCAAGGGCGACCTCACCCGGGAAATTCAGGTCGACGCGCGTGGCGAGGTCGTCGAGCTCAAAGATAACATCAACGCCATGATCCTGAACCTACGCGCGACGACGGCACAGAATACCGAGCAGGATTGGCTGAAAACCAACCTTGCGCGGTTCACGACCATGCTCCAGGGTCAGCGCGACTTGACCACGGTCGGTCAGATGCTGCTCTCCGAGCTGGCGCCGCTCGTCAACGCGCAATGCGGCGCGATTTATCAGATGGACACGAGCAACGGCGCACCTCATCTGGCCATGCTCGCGAGTTACGCTCGGGCGATGAGCCAAGAAGAACGCTCCAGGCTCGCGCTCGGCGACGGCCTGGTCGGTCAATGCGCTCTCGAGAAGAACAGCATCCTACTTACCGATATCCCGCCCGATTACGTTCGCATCACTTCGAGTCTCGGCGAAGCGCCGCCACGAAATCTGATCGTCCTGCCGGTGTTGTTCGAGGCGGAGACCAAAGCGGTCGTCGAGCTTGCGTCATTCAAAGAATTCACTTCGACTCACCTGACGTTTCTCTCGCAATTGACCGAGAGTATCGGCATCGTGCTCAATACTATTGAAGCGACCATGCGGACGGAAGGCTTGCTGCAGCAATCCCAGAAGCTCGCCACGGAGTTGCAAGCGCAGCAGAAAGAATTACAGCAAACCAACGACGAGATCGGCCACAAGGCGCAACAGCTTGCCGAGCAAAATGCCGAGGTCGAACGGAAGAACCACGAAATCGAGCAGGCGCGTTACGCTTTGGAAGAAAAGGCGGCGGAGCTCGCCTTGACTTCCAAATACAAGTCCGAATTTCTCGCCAACATGTCGCACGAGCTGCGCACGCCGCTCAACAGCATTTTAATATTGGCTCAACAATTGGCGGAGAATACCGCCGGCAACCTGACCAGCAAACAGGTGGAGTTCGCAAAGAACGTGCACGCCGCCGGCGCCGATCTCCTGAACCTTATCAGCGATATTCTAGACTTGTCCAAGATCGAATCCGGCACGGTCACGGTTGATTCCGAGGAGATGTCGTTTGCTAGCGTGCGCGACGCCGTCGAGCGCAGCTTTCGCCACGTCGCCGAAAGTAAGCACCTGGTCTTCGATATAGACATTGATCCTCAGTTGCCGCGCGGCATGAGTACGGACATCAAACGGCTCCAGCAGGTGTTGAAGAATTTGCTGTCAAACGCTTTCAAATTCACCTCTCAGGGACGCGTCACATTCCGCATGGATGTTGCAACGGGCGGTTGGAGCGCGGACCATGCAGGATTGAACAATGCAAGCAGGGTAATAGCCTTTGAAGTTAAAGACACCGGTATCGGTATTTCACCCGATAAGCAAAAGATCATTTTCGAAGCGTTTCATCAGGCCGACGCCGGGACCAGCCGGCGCTACGGCGGCACGGGACTCGGACTTGCGATCAGCCGCGAGCTTGCCACCTTGCTAAACGGTGAAATTCGCCTGAGCAGCGCGCCCGGTCGAGGCAGCGTGTTTACCTTCTTCCTGCCGGAGAACTATCTCGGCCCGCTGGTTACCGCGGCGTCAGAAGCCGGGTCCACCTTGCGGCCGGCGCCATTGATCGTTCATCAGGTCTCCAAGCCGGAGCAAATTGCGGACGATCGGGAATCGGTCGCGCCGGACGACCCGGTGGTGCTTATCGTCGAGGACGACCCCCACTTCGCTCAGGTCTTGCTCGGCATGGTGCGGGAACAAGGGTTGAAAGGCGTCGTTTCGACGCAGGGCGCGCATGTGCGCGCTCTCGCCCATCAGTTCAAACCGCTGGCGATCATGCTTGACATCTTTTTGCCGGACATGCTCGGCTGGACCGTGTTGAACCATTTGAAACAAGATCCCACAGCGCGGCATATTCCCGTGCAGATCATCAGCGTCGAAGACGAGCGCCTGCAAGGCCTCGGTCACGGCGCGTTTTCATATCTCATCAAGCCCGCAACCACCGACGAACTGAAGATAGCTTTCGAGCGGGTGATGCACTACGCGCAATCGCGGCAACGCCGCCTGCTGGTTGTAGAAGACAACGAGATTGAGCGTCAGAGCATCGTCGTGTTGCTCAAGCACGAAGGCGTGGAAATCGCCACTGTCGGAACCGGCGGGGAAGCTTTAGAAGCCCTACGGAACTCCAAGTTTGATTGTTTGATAATTGACTTGCGGCTGCCGGACATCTCGGGCTTCGAGTTGATGGAGACCATACGGCAGAATCCCGATTTGCGCGAGCTGCCAATTGTGGTTTACACAGGCAAGGACTTAACCGAGAGTGACAGCATTCGCTTGGCGCGAATGGCCGAGAGCGTCGTTTTAAAGGACGTCCAGTCGCCGGAGCGCTTGCTCGACGAAGTTTCGCTGTTTTTGCATCTGGTTGCGGCGGACCTCCCCGCCGACAAGCAACAAATGCTACAACGTCTGCGGCAATCGGATGAAGCCGTGATCGGCAAGAAAGTGCTTGTGGTCGACGACGACGTGCGCAACATCTTTGCCTTGACCAGCTTGCTCGAACAGCACGGCGTTCGCGTGGTAAACGCCGAAAACGGCACGGAAGCCATTTCTCTGCTCGATGAAGATCCGGAAATCGACGCGGTGCTGATGGACATCATGATGCCGGAAATGGACGGCTATGAAACCATGCGCCGGATCCGGCTCAATTCCAAACACCGGCTGTTACCGATTGTTGCTCTCACCGCGAAAGCCATGAAGGGCGATCGGGAAAAATGTCTCGATGCGGGCGCGTCCGACTACATCGCGAAGCCAGTAGATACAGATGAGCTGCTTTCTCTGTTGCGCGTCTGGCTCTTCGGCAAGCAGAGAATGGCGCGAATCAGTAATGAGCACAGAACCGACAGCTAATATACTTATCGTCGACGACGACCGAAAAACGTTGCTGGGCATGGAGGCCATGCTCTCCGCGCCGGGGCGACAGGTCGTTACCGCGACATCGGGACAAGAGGCGTTGCGCTGGCTTCTGCGCAGGGATTTCTCGCTGATCCTCTTGGACGTACGTATGCCTGACATGGATGGATTTGAAACCGCGGATCTCATCCGCAAAAGTGAGCGTTTGCGTCATATTCCGATTATCTTCCTCTCTGCGATAGACACGCTCGAAGCGGACGTGTACCGAGGCGCGGCCAAAGGAGCTGTCGACTATCTCTTCAAACCTGTGGTTCCCGATGTGTTGAAGTCCAAAGTATCGGTGTTCGTCGATCTGTTTCGCATGAATGAGCGAGTAAAGCAGCAAGCGATCCAGCAAAGCGACGAGCGGTTTCAGATCGCTGTTGAAGCTTCCCCAAACGCTATGATTATGGTGGGAAAGGATGGCCGAATCGTCTTGGCTAATGCCCAGGCCGAGCGCCTTTTCGGATACACACGAGAGGAGATTCTCTGCCAATCTATTGACGCACTCGTGCCGGAGCGCTTTCGGGAAAAACATTCTGACTTCCGGGCCGGTTTTTTTTCCGATCCAAAGTCACGCCCTATGGGAGTGGGCCTTGATCTCTTTGCCATGCGCAAGGACGGATCAGAGGTCTGTGTTGAGATCGGCCTTAACCCTATCCGAATCAATGAAGTAACTTTCGTCCTCGTGTCGATTATCGATATGACTAATCGCAAACGGACGGAGGAGGCCCTGCGGGAAAGCGAGCAGAAGTTACGTAAACAGGCCCAGGAACTGGAGCAGCAGCTGATCGCGTCGGGCCGCTTGGTCTCTCTTGGCGAGCTCACCGCTTCAATGGCTCACGAGTTCAACAATCCTCTGGGCATCGTCATGGGCTTTGCTCAACTTCTTCTAACCGAAACGGATCCGGCAAGCTCCCACTACCAATCCCTCAAGATCATCGACCAGGAGACCAAACGCTGCCAGAGTATCATCCAAGATCTCCTACAGTATGCCAGACCCAGGAGCGTTGAGTTCGCACCGACAGACGTCGAACAGGCCGTTCAGAAGACTCTCAATCTAGTTTCGAGCCACCTAATTAAACAGAAAATCGGGGTTACCACCGAGATCGAGCCGAATCTTCCGCAGATTCATGCCGACGTACAACAATTGGAGCAGGTTATGCTGAACCTCTATTTGAACGCCATCGACGCCATGCCAAACGGCGGCGGACTAACGGTGGCGGCGAAGCAGAACGAAAACGCAGACAGAGGGCCCGCGATCGTGATCGTGATCACGGACACCGGGTTTGGCATCGACGAGAAGGACTTGCCGAAAATCTTTCTGCCGTTCTTCAGCGTAAAAAAGCGAAAAGGGTTGGGCTTGGGATTGCCAATCTGTGAAAGGATCGTCGAAAATCATGGCGGAAAGATCGCAGTAGAGAGTCAAGCTGGCGTAGGAACAACCTTTAACATTTATCTGCCTTTGAATCACCAGCCGGTGTCTTCTCAGCCGAGCATATCGTAGTCGGCAAGTTGTAGAGTGCCCTTACAGTTAGAAATGTGGTCGTGCGCTTCGACGCACCTTTCACACGCGAGCTTGCTGGCAGCCGCAAACCGAACCTGCCGATGAGTTGGATCAGTCGGATTTCTTATAGTCCGCTAATTTGATCTCATGCTTTTTTAGCAAGTCATAGAAATCCGCCCGATATTTCCCGGCAATCTCGGCGGCTTTCGAAGCTTTACCGCTGCAAATCTCCATGAGCCGAACGAGATATGCCTTTTCAAAATCCGCCCTTGCCTCTTTGAGCGATTTGAGCGCCCCCGGTACCGGCAACAAATGCGACTGAGCCGTCTCTTCTACTCCCGCCGGAGCCGCTGGCCCGTTCGTCGGCAGCACCAGATCGTCAGTAATCATGTTCTGCTGCGTCATCGTCACGGCGTATTCCAGCGTATTTTCCAATTCGCGCACGTTTCCCGGCCAGTCATGTTGCATCAGCTTATGCATCGCCTTGGGTGCCAGGCCGGTGACGTCCTTCTTCACTTGCTGGCAAATCTTCTTCAGCAGATGATCGACGAGGTGCGGGATGTCCTCCGTGCGGTCCCTCAGCGGCGGCAGGACAAGAGGAATGACATGGATCCGGTAAAAAAGATCCTCGCGAAACGTTCCCTTCTTTACTTCTTCGACCAGGTCTTTCTTGGTCGCGACTACCACTCGGATATCGACTTGAACGGGTTTTTCGCTCCCGACAGGGTAAAACTGACGTTCTTCCAATGCGCGTAAGAGTTTGACCTGGATGGTGAGCGGCATGTCGCCGATCTCATCCAGAAAAAGCGTGCCTTCATGAGCCTGCGTAAATAACCCCTTGGTGCCGCGCACCGCTCCCGTAAACGCGCCCTTCTCATGTCCGAAAAGCTCGCTTTCGAGCAAGGTTTCCGGGATGGCGGCGCAATTGATCGCGACGAACGGCTTGGCCTTGCGCTCACTCGCGAGGTGAATTGCCTTGGCGATCAGTTCCTTGCCTGTGCCGCTTTCGCCGTGAATGTAGACTGTGGAGTCGGCTTTGGCGATTCGAGAAACCGCCTCGAGCACTTTCTGCATCTTATCGCTCTTGGCGACGATGTTGGCGAAATCATACTTTTCTTTCAACAACCCTTTGAGCCGGAGATTTTCGGACGCGAGTTTACAGCTTTCCAGGGCGCGTTCGATTTGCAAAAGCAGCTCGCGCGGATCAAACGGTTTCGTAAGATAGGTGTAAGCGCCTCGCTTCATCGCCTCGACGGCACTCTCGACGCTGGCGTGACCGGTGAGAATAATGACCGGCATCCCGGGATTGACAGCGTGCAAGCGCTCCATGAGCGTCATTCCGTCCTGGTCCGCGAGACGTAAATCAACGATGGACAGATCGAAATTTTCGCTTTGGGTGGCTTTTATCGCCTCTTCCGCATCGAGGGCCGCGGTCACATGGTAATTCGCGCCATTGAGCCGAGTCCTGGCCAATTCGAGCAGATTCTGGTCGTCGTCGACCACTAAAAGTCTTGCTGTCGGCATGATTTTTCTCTCGATAGTGCTTTTATTCGTTTCCTGATCCGACCACAAGCGCGACGATAGCCTGCGGCGATCCTTGAGAATCAATGAATTGAGCGGAGCGAGGCGACGAAGCGATTTGTGTGTTTACCTTACACTCCATCGTTTTTCAAACTGCATCTTTGCTCGTTGAGTTTTTCTCGATAGGATTTCTCACCTTTCAGTGTGATTTTCTGAGATGGGTGGATCAGTCGATCGACGATGGCTTCGCCGATCACCACGTCTTGGAACAGTTTGAGCCAACCTTGAGGCTCGACCCGGGATGTGACGATGAGCCGGACATTGCGGTAGCGCTGTTCGAGGATGTCCATCCGGGAAGTGGCCTCCTCATCAGTGTAGTGTCTCAGCCCCGAGTCATCCAGGATCAAAACCTTGACCTTGATAAGGCTTCTCACACAGTTGAGATAATGGCCAACGGCCTTGATGGCTTGGATTTCCTCGACCAGAAAGTTAACCGCTAGGTCTGAGCGGGATGGCCTTGCTGGCACAGCCGTTTGCCTACAGCGATGGCGAGATGAGTTTTGTCGAGACCGATTTTTCCCAAGATCAAAAGATTCTCCAGGTTATGGAGGAATCTGAGATCGGGCTCTTCAGCACGAGTTGGTTTTTCGCCTTATTCAGCTTCTCCACTGTGCCCGTCAATACCGCGGCCCCTGTTAAAAAAAGGCCGGAGCGCTATCCGCGGAGCATAGATACAAGCGCTCCTGCTCGATTAAAACGCCAGGTTGATGAGCCCGGCGACCGCGCGAAATGGCAGAGCGAGCGCTTGACCAACAACGTGAACCGATCCACTGAGCAAGCCGACGGAGGGCCCGTCGCTCTTCTTCGTCTCCTCGGTCTTGCTGGATCGCTCCTCCGTCACAACGGGTCGCTGCTGTTCGCGGTCGGTCTCTGCGGCATAGCGAACCGTCTTGTCGGTCTCCACCGTTTTGGTGCTTTGAGTTGCGCATCCAGCCAACATACTCAGAGAAAAAATGCCGATAAAAATACTCTCAGTGATTCTCCGCAGCAGTTGTCCCTGGAGAACTCGTAACGCGAAAAGGCCTATGATGATGCTATCTGCTAAGCCACGCATAATTCCTCCTTTGGTCGTGATTCACGCGATCTCTAAGGTTTAGCGATTTCTCGCGCCGCGCGTAGACGGAGCCGTCTCTGCCATTGCGATTGGCGGTAGATCCGCCTCAGCCAAATCTCTGGTTTTTTCCACTTCGGCTTGGCGCGCGGCAACAACCCGAATCTGCCCAACTTGTTTGGCGTAAGTCTTGACGAGCCAAACCTGGCCGGTGAAGCGGTTGATTTTGTAGGCCGTGTCCACAGGACCATTCGGTGAGCTGATAGTGTAGATTCCTCCGGACACCACCGATAAGACCAAGATCAATGCTCCTCCAACGATGAACCAGAAAATTTTCTCTTTCATGATACGATCTCCTTGTGTGGGATTCTTAAAGCTTATTAATCACAGCCGAACCATCACAGCCCTTGACTCATGATGGTGGTGATACCCGTGACGATGGTGATGCCCATGTGCCCAATGGCAACCAGCAGAACGGTGAAGGTGCCGGCGAGTAGAAGAACCGCCAATAGTCTTTTTATTTTTATCCGGCTCATGTCGACACTCTCCATTCTTGACCTAATAAATCTACGATTCGGGTTGCCCCGATAGTGAAATGATCTCGGGGGCTAAGAAGATCGAAGTCGAAGTCTAGTATTCCCCACGTTGACGCCGCAACCTTTCCAACTCGTAGCGCTGCCGCTCGATCTCCGCCTGATTCTTCCGGAGGTCATCATCCTGCCGGTAATTTTGGTTTTCCTGCCCTTGGAGCTGATCCCCGACAAGAGCTCCGGCGCCGAGTCCTAGACCGCCGCCGATGGCAGCCCCAGCGGCTGGATGGCCCACGGCACTGCCGATCAAACCTCCCACTGCCGCGCCGCCTAGCGCGCCAACGCCGGCTCCTTTCTCACGTGTCGTCAACGGGCCGCCGCTACAACCCGCGACCAAAATTAGTCCCGCGAGTGAAATCGTCGGAATCATATTTGTAACTGTCTGCTTGGCATTCATGTCTTTTTTTCTCCTTTCGTGCGTTTTCGATCGCGCCCTAAAAGTGTCTGGAATATCGGGCCGAAATCGCAGCTAACAGCTCCTTCAACTCTTGTTCCTGGGGATCCACATAAAGCCGCGTATTCGAGCCTTCTGCGTTGACCACGGCATAACCGGCGCGGTGATTGAGGTCGCAGCTATCTGCGATGCAGGTTGCTTCGAATATAACCGCCGCCATGAGCTGCTCGTCACGGTTGACAAAAATCATCGCAACGTAGCGCTCCGCGATACGCGTTAAACTGCTTGGAAGCGGCGTGAAGTTTTCCAGCAATTGCCAAGGATCCTGCGCTCCGAGACTGACCGCCGGCATCAAGCCAAGGAAGAGCGAAAGAATCACTCCAAGAATATTTCCTGTCAATCTTGATTTCATGGTTATCTCCTTGAGCACCAACGTTGAACTATAATCGATTCCGTTCTTCGTCGATCCACTTGAGGGCCTCGCGGCGCAGTTGTTCGTTGCCATTGACGGCTGTGAAGAGCCGGTTATAGGTCTCCGGCGTGAGTTTTTGTTGTTCCAGCGCTTGCTTTACTTTTGAGTCGCCTTCTCGCTGAATCTTTTCTCTTTCCTTGGGATCTTGAACTTTGCCGAGCCGAGCTTCATAGGTTTGCCGTATCTTGTGGTATTCCACATACGCATTGGCAAAAGCTTTGAGATTCTTGTCGCTCACGGTCGACGGATCGGCGGCCTGAGTCCGTTCACGGATTTCTTGCCCGGATAATGGGGCCGCAAATGCAATGACCGAGCAAACGGCCAGTACGCCGATTAGCGCGCGATTTCGAAAAACATCAGACATCGCAACCTCCTTGTTTCACGTCCGGTCTACTGCGGACGATCGTTCTTAACTTTTTGTTTCTATTCCAGTAATGTCCGGGGTCTTTGCTTGCAGTTTCCGCAGCAACTCGTCGAAAGAAGCCTTGGCCAGAATGCGGTTAAACTGCGAGCGGTAGTTATTGACCAGGCTGATGTTTTCAACCACCACGTCATAAACTTTCCAATCGCCGTCGACCGAATGGAGAATGTAGTTAACCGCGAACTCCTCGCCTTTTTTCGTGACCACTTTGGTGAATACCTCGGCGCGGTCTTTGTCGAGATTTTCGCGGCTGTAAGTAATTTTTTCGCCGTTATAGGATTCGATCTTGTCGACATAATTATTCTCCAAAACCTCGCTGAAGAGACGGACAAACTCACTTTGCTCCTGAGGCGACCGCCGCGACCATTGCGCTCCCAGCGATCGCTTTGCCATCTCGGCAAAATCGAATCTTGGGTAGATGACCGCGCGCAATTGTTCCCGGCGCTCGTTTTTGCGCGCCGCCGAGCGCAACTCCGGATTGTTTAGAATGCTCATGACTTTATCCGCGGTTGCGCGGGTTTGTTCGGTGGGCGCGCCGGCGCCGGCCGGCAACGCCAATAGAAATAAAGCAGCGCCGAGTAAACCGGCCATTCCTGCGCGAAAGAATTTTTTATTCATCGAACTAACCCTCCTAGCTTTGCTATTGCGCTATTGCCAATAGAGCGCTTTATCAACATCCTTCATGGATTTGATCGCTTGATAGTTTTTGGTTTTGAAGCGTCCGCTGTGGTTGTGAAACAAATCGGCGAGCAAGTACGCAACGACGTCGTAGAACTCTTGCCCATGATTCGTCGCCCGATCCATTTCTTCGGATAGCGCCACAATGAGGTCGCCCAGAGTGGTTTCAATGATTTCTTTAGTCATGCTGTGTCTCCTCTCTGCGAGAATCGTTGATTTAGCCTTGGTTCTAGCTATCGCTCCCTCAATCGTTCGTTTTCATTCCTGAGCCGCTCCATCTCGTCTCTGTTTTGATCAATCTGACGCTGCTGTTCTTGCTGTTTTTTGTCTTGGCCCATCAGTTGGTCGCCAATCAAAGCGCCGCCGATCAACCCGATTGGGCCGCCGATCAATGCGCCAACCGCGGCATGGCCAACCGTGCTGCCGATGATGGCGCCGGTACCGGCGCCCAGTCCGGCGCCTAGGAGTCCACCTTGCTCGCGTTTTGTCAGGGGCTCGGAACATCCCATGCTTAGGGAGATGATTAAGGACAACGCCGATACCGCAATGAGATGAGCTTTTGGTTTCATGAGTCCTCCTTTTTTCTTAACGGGGCACACAACTCCACATGCCAACGAAACTAATTCGCCAGCGCTTCGCCGCGCGCCTGAAATGAGAGCATATCCCTCGTGACGGCTAAATGATTAGGGCGGTGGAATCCGGCTGTCGTCTTCGCTTGCTAATGAGTTAGCCACTTCTCGAGGTTTTGTGGTTTTTCTCATACTCGTTATCCGAGCAAGCCCTGTGCCACGGTAATCAGAATATCCCGAGCTGTTGGTAATTAAAGAAGATTTGAACTGCATTGTCGGTTCTCAAAATTATACTTCTTGTAGGCAATTCCCTGACAAAAATCGCTGTTTCAGACTTTCTCAATATCTATCCAACACTTCTGCTGTATGATTTTTCTCCAACAATGAGCTGGTCAAATCACAATCAAAAAGTATCAGGATATTATTCGATAAGGTTGTTGAAGAGATGAATCCGCGCCGTCACGTGCGGGCATACTGGCTGCAGCACGAAGAATCTTATTTCTGAATCTAGCGGATTACCTGCGCGCGCTCGCGCCTCCACCTTTGCCGGTGAAGGGATTAATCTTTAACGCGATATCCACCCGCCCATTCGGCGGAGTGTCCGTGCACACTGCGCCGACGATGATCGCCAAGAGCAGCGTAATTACCGCCCGCTAAACGCCCCAACAAATTTTTCAATTAACTTGGCGCTCATCGGTATTACGGCACCGCTCAAATCGCGACGGGCAGGTTAGTATTCACCCGTTTGGCGTTGCAGCCGCTGGATATCCTGGCGGTTACGGTTGATCTCGGCTTGATTGCGGTTGAGCTGCTGCTGTTGCTGGTAATTGGTGATCTCATGGCCTTGCAACTGGTCGCCGACTAATGCTCCGGCCCCTAAGCCGAGCGCGCCGCCGATCGCCGCGCCGGCGCCAGGATGACCCACCGCTGCGCCGATGATTCCGCCCGCGGTGGCGCCGCCGAGGGCGCCGATACCCGCGCCCTTTTCACGCGTGCTGAGCGAGCCGCCGGAACAACCGGCGGTCAAGAGTGAGATTGCGATGATAACTACTCCACCACTTCGAAAAATCGCTTTGTGCCGAATCATTTGTGTTTCTCCTTTGGCTGATTGCTTTGAAACTTGTTGGTTCTGTCGTTGGGTTTAGTTTGCTGGCGCTGTTTGGTCGCCGACTTTTTTTCTTTTTCATCGTGGCGCGTCTCGGCGGGAATCCAACCACGCAGCGGATCGGCGGCCCATTGGGTATTGTATTTCACCGCGCGGTGAGTCGATCCGGCGGTCTTGTGTTGGTTCTGCTGGCTCGGTTGCGCGCTGCGCACCGGCGCGGCGACGCTTAACAAACCGATTTGCAAGATCACCAAGCCGATGTAGCCGGCCACTCCCATGACTCGCTCCGTTAGGCTTTGGTAATTTCTACCAAGCGGTTTGCTGTATCGAACAGGCCGCCATCCGCAGTGAGCGACGGATCGATGGCTGTCAGATGCACCTTGCCGATGCTTTCGTTAAGACAACGCGCCATCTCGGCTAGAATCGCTATGATCGAAACACAACTATTGGGTGAGTCCATGATTTTTTTCTCCCTAGTATTGTCCGCCGGTTCTGCCATCTCTATGCCTGCTACTGCGGCTTGATAGAGCAACGCCGGTGCCAGCCGGAAACTGCGCAATTCTCGCCGTTTAGAAAACCTGGTGATCACCGATAGCCGGTAAAAATGTCACATCGACGGGAGAAATTACGGATCGAGTGAAACGGCGGTGCCGGACCGAATGAAAGCGCGCGATTGGGCGCGGCGACGCAAAGCGCCGCAATCCGTGACAGCTTTAACGCCGTCCGGCAGTGATCCAATGATACGTCAAATCGTTATCAACGCACTAATTGAGATGAAAAATACTAGTGGGCAACGAAATCAATCTTTTGAATAAAGCGCCAGCTTGGCGTTGAGGGTTTTGGGCGTGATGCCGAGCAACTGGGCGGCTTGAGTTTTATTTCCGGCAGTGGCGCCAAGGGCGCGTTCGATGGCGAGTCGCTCCGCTTCAGCGAGCGAAATGGGCGCCTGATCGGAAGCTTCTTCGATGATTGCCGAGAAACAAAACTGCTTGAGGTCGGCGGCGGTGAAATTCGGTCCTGGGGCCAAGACCGTGAGCCGTTCCATGGCGTTGCGCAACTCGCGCACGTTGCCGGGCCAGTTGTAGCTTTGCAGTGCGGCCGCGAAGTCGGCGCCCCAAGGCATTTTAGTCTTGTGATATTTTGCCGCGAAGGATTCGAGAAAGTAGCCGGCTACAAGCGCGATGTCGTCGCCGCGCTCGCGTAGCGCCGGCAACTCGAGATGAAATACGTTCAAGCGGTAAAAAAGATCCTGGCGCAGCTTACCGTCTTTTACCGCGGCTAACGGTTGGCGATTGGTGGCGGCGACGACTCGCACCGAGACGGCAAAACTTTTATTGCCGCCGATGCGGCGCACTTGGCCTTCTTCTAACACGCGCAAAAATTTCGGCTGTACTTCGAGCGCCATTTCGGTGATCTCATCGAGAAACAGCGTGCCGCCGTCGGCCTGCTCGAAGCAGCCGAGATGGCGCTCGATGGCGCTGGTGAAGGCGCCCTTCTCGTGACCGAACAGCTCGCTTTCCACCAGCGTCGGCGAAATTGCCGCGCAGTTGAGTGCGAAGAAATTACCCGCGCGGCAGGGCGAGAGATCGTGCAAGGTTTGCGCGACTAACTCCTTGCCGGTACCACTCTCGCCGCTGATCAACACGGCGGCGCTGGTGGCGGCGATTTGGCCGATTTGATTATAAAGCTTGCGCATGGGCGCCGATTTACCGATGAGCGCGCCGTAGGAGCCCAACGGCGATTCGAGCCGCTGGCGCAGCGCGCCGGTTTCGCGGGCGAGCGCCACTTGCTTGAGCGCTTTCTCTAGTACTTCGCGCAAACGCTGCGGCTCGAGCGGTTTGGGCAAGTAATCGTAAGCGCCGAGCTTGATCGCTTGCACGGCGGTATCGATTGTCGCTTGGCCGGTGACGAAAATAATTCCGACTTGCTGGACCCGGGCGCCGAGGGCGGCGATGAATTCCAAGCCGTTCATCGCCGGCATCATCAAGTCGGTGACGATGGCGTGGGGCAGTTGTTTTTCACAGACCGCCAGCGCGGCTTTGCCGTCGGCCGCTTCGGCTGCTTGATAGCCCCAGCTTTCGAGCAGCACGGTGAGACCTTGACGCGTGGCGTCGTCGTCGTCGACCACCAGGACGGTTTGGTGCGGCCGTGCCATTTAAAAAACCGCCTCGGTCGGCAGCGTCAGGCGAAAGGTCGCGCCGCCGCTGTTACCATTACGATCCTGGTACACCAGCGAGCCGCCATGGGATTCGACGATCAATTGGCTAAGCGGCAAGCCGATGCCGCTGCCGCCGACTTTTGTCGTCTTGCCGAACTCAAACATTTCCGCGCGCCGCTCCGGCGGCACGCCGGGTCCGGCGTCGCTGATGTCGACGGTCAGCTGATTGCCAGCGTTACTGGCTTTGACGTGAATCGCACCACCGTCGGGTTGGGCTTCCATGGCGTTGCGCAATAAATTATCAAACGTTTGGCGCAAGCGCGTGGCGTCGCCGTGAATTTGCCATGGGCCTGGAACGAGATCTTTGGTGAGATTGATTTTCTTCGCCGCGCAGGCTGAACCGACGGCTTCTAAACTAGTGTTAAGCACTTCGGCCGCGTCAATTGACTTGCGGTCCATGGTCACCGGCGCTGAATAGTCGGTGAAGTCGCGCACCAAGCGGTCGACCTGGCGAATGCTCGAATCGAGGGCGGCGATGGAGCGGTGCGATTGATTGTCCGTGTCGTCATCGGCGCCGATTTTGCCGCGTAGCACTTCTAGATGAATTGCCAAGGCGTTGAGCGGTGTTTTTACTTCATGGGCCAGCGTGCGCGCGGCGATCGCTAGTCTTTGCACCGGCGCGGGCGCGCCGACGTTTTTCTTCTGTTTCATGACCAAGCGGTCGATCAAGTCCAAACTGGCGCCGACTTCGTCGTGGCTGGCATACTGCGGCCGGGTCGCGTAGGTTCCCGCCTCTGCTTGGCGCAGCGTCTCGCTGATCAAACGAAAGCGGCGAGTGTAGAGCGCCGTGGTGAGAAAGGCGGCGATCAACGCAACCGCGCCGCCGAGCGCGAAAAGCCAAATGAGCTGGTGCCAAAGTCCGGCGAGTAAACCGGTCCAGTCCGCGGGATTGACCCACAGGCGCACGCCGCCTGGACTGCGCACCCCTTTGGGCATTTGCAACGGCACCCAGATATCGTACGCCGTGCCATCGCCTTGCTGCTTTGAGTCGATGACGGTTTCGCCGCGGCGCAACTGCTCCATGATTTCGTTATTGACCGGAGCCTGATCTTTTTCGCCCTCGACCGAAGTGTAAAGCAGACGGCCTTCGGCGTTGACCACCCACATCGCCTCGATGCTGGCGCTGCGGTCGACGAAGGCCTGCATCAGCCCTTTGACATCGCTGTGGCGCGACGGCGTAAAACGCGTTGGGCCGGCCGGCT
>Ga0137461_1000140_pt1 | contig 15931 bp, 13 predicted proteins | sample EasRivERMGT746_2_FD_104650 | JGI IMG/M metagenome (GOLD analysis project Ga0137461, IMG submission 104650) | Soil microbial communities from meander-bound floodplain in the East River, Colorado, USA - East River MetaG ERMGT746_2 | ecosystem: Environmental > Terrestrial > Soil > Floodplain ... | reverse complement strand
CCCAATCCAAAATCTTTATTTTGCATTTTTAATTTTTACTTTTACCTTATCTGATCACCTTACTCGCCCGCACCAGCACATTCGGCGGAACCGTCAGGCCGATCTTCTTAGCAGCCGGCAGGCTGATGATGAACTCGAACTTCATCGGTTGCTCGACGGGGAGTTCGGCGGGCTTTCTGCCTTTCAAAATCTTATCCACAAACGTGGCGGCGCGCCGGTCCAAGTCGGTAATGCTCGTGCTGTAGGTCATGAGGCCACCTGAGTCCATCCACTGGCTATTTGGATATATCGCCGGGAGCCGGTTCTTTACCGCGAGTTCTACAACCTGTGTTCGGTGAGAAGTGAGGACGCCGCCCCCCACCAGCACGAGGACTGCCTCAGCACGCCCCTTCTTTGCGGCTCGGAATGCGGTCTCAAGATCCTTGGGATCTAGTACGTCTAGGTATTGAAGCTTCACTTTCAACGCACCTGCGGCGAGTTCCAGCTCTTTTAAAATTGGAGCGTAGCTTCCGGTGGTTGAAGTCCCGAGGACGGCCACGCGGGAGAGCCTGGGAACAACCTCCTTAAGAATCTCCAGTCGTTTTCCGCTCAGCTCCGGGGCAAGGGTTGACAGTCCAGTAATGTTCCCACCCGGCCGCGCCAGGCTGGCGACGAACCCGCTGGCAACAGGATCGCCATCGTTGGTCATGACAATGGGAATCGTATTCGTCGCTTCCTTGGCGGCACGGGTTGCCGACGGACCAGCCGTGACGATGATGGCTACCTTGAGACGCACTAGCTCGGCCGCGAGCGCGGGGAGACGATCGGGTTTTCCCTCCGCATAACGCCAGTCGATGACAATGTTTTTTCCTTCCACGTACTCAAGCTCGCGCAGGCCCTGGCGGAATGCCTCGGTGCGGTCCGCGGAAGCGGAAGCCGAGCCACCAGTTAGGCGTGCAACTCGGGGGACCGTCTTCGGCTGCTGCGCCGTGGTTGGAGAAACAGTAAGCAGAAGGACAGTAGCCAGCAGGCAGACAACAAACCTTCTAATCATTGTTTTTCCTCCTCTGATCCTGCCAACTGCTTTCTGCTCACTGCTTACTATCACTTGATCACCTTATCCCCGCGCTCTTCGTACGGCCTCTTCGATCGCCTTGCGCGCGTAGATCGTCGCGACGTGGAGTTTGTAATCGACGCTGGCGTAGGAATCTTCCACAGGGTCTGTTTCTTCGGCGGCCTTCGCCGCGGCTGCGGCGATCACTTGTGGCGTCAGCGGTTTTCCCCGCAATTCCATTTCCGTTGCAATGGCGCGGATCGGTCCGCTGCCTAAGCCACCGATTGCAATACGAGCGGCGGCGCAGGAGCCGGAAGCTTGGCGCGTGATTAATGCGCCGGCGCTGACAACGACGTAGCCGGAAGCGGGATGCGGCAACTTTGTGTACGCGCTGCCGCTGCCGGCGCTAGGAATCGGCACGCGGATCTCGGTGAGAATTTCGTTGGCGTTCATCGCCGTCGTGTAAAAGTCGGTGAAAAAATCATCGACGGCGATGGTGCGGTTGCCGGTCACTGATTGCACGATGAACGAAGCGTTGAGCGCGGTGAGAATCACCGGTAAATCCGCCGCCGGATCGGCGTGGGCGACGCTGCCGCCGATGGTGCCGCGGTTACGCACTTGCACGTCGCCGATCACCGATGCGGCTTCAGCGAGTCCAGGCAAATGTTTACGCACTAGATCGGATGATGCAACGTCGGTGTGAACGGTGAGCGCGCCGATGATGAGATTGTTTCCGTCAACGCGGACACCACGCAGGCCCGGCACAGTGCCGAGATCGATCAAGGTTTGCGGCGATTGGAGCCGGAGCTTCATCGCCGGAATGAGACTGTGGCCACCGGCGAGCAGTTTTCCCTCCTCACCGTGCTTGACCATTAATTGCAGCGCTTCTTCAACCGAGCCTGCCGCGACGTAAGCGAAATTAGCGGGAAACATTTTTGCCTCCCGTCTTTCCTTCTCTCACCTGTCGCTTTGTGCCTCTCGGCTTTTTCAGTGCGCGGTTCTTGCGATCTTCCATCCTCGATCCTCCATCCTCGACCTTATCTTATCCCCTCAATTTCTCGGCGGCCCAGCGAATCGACTCGACGATGTTGACGTAGCCGGTGCAGCGGCACAGGTTGCCTTCGAGGGCGTGCTTGATTTCGTCGTCGGTCGGATTGGAATTAGTCTCCAGCAAATGCACCGCGGTCATGATCATGCCCGGCGTGCAGTAGCCGCATTGCAAGCCGTGTTTCTCGCGGAAGCCTTCTTGCACCGGATGAAAATTGTCGCCGTCGGCGAGCCCTTCGATGGTTTTCACCTCGGCGCCGTTTGCCTGCACGGCAAGAATCGTGCAGGACTTTACCGCGCGACCGTTCAAGTGCACCGTACAGGCACCGCACTGGCTGGTGTCGCAACCGACGTGGGTACCGGTTAAATTTAATTGCTCGCGTAAAAAATAAACCAAGAGGGTGCGCGGTTCGACGACGGCGTCGTGTTTGACGCCGTTGACCGTAACGCTGATCGGCAGCGCCGCGTATGGGGCCTCAGCAGCCATGCTTGTGATTCCTCCGTTCGTATGTCGGTTGAACTGATTTCTAACCAGGCTCTGCATGCAGAGAAATTCAGTCTGGCCAGTCATATAACGAGTTTGAGATGGTCTCAAGAGACTGGGCGGGCGATTCGAAACTATGGTAGTGGTTCAGTTTGGTAACCATTTGTAGGCGACCCCCAGCGGTCGCCCGTCCCAGAGGGCAGACACAGGGGTCTGCCCCTACATTGACAATTCGTTGAAATCAAATTGAACCACTACCGAAACTATCGACCGCTTGCTCTTCTATGAGTTGATTGCGTAAGATCGTGGCTGGTAATAGGCGATGCCAGGTGGTCGCAATTCGCGACCACCCGCCGGCAAGATTTGGCATCATGCAAATGCGAAATGTTACTAGGCGAACAAGAAGCTGGGAATTCGCTGATGCGTCGTCGCGTTAATCAAAAGGGTTCTTCCGGGTTTACTGTGAAGATGTATTCACCACGAAGGTCACGAAGGTTTATTGTAGGGGCGAAATATTTTTCGCCCGTACGTTAATTATCCGAAACCTTCGTGTCCTTCGTGCTCTCCTTCGAAAATACCTGTGCGGGGATGATCTGTAGAATGAAAAACCCGGATTACGCTTTGCCCCAGCCGGGCTCCAGGGGCCGCTGGGTTCCGTCATACCCGCGAAAGCGGGTATCCAGGTTAATTCGGCGGAGACCAAACCTGGATTCCCGCGTGCGCGGGAATGACGAGTCGCGGGGAGGACCACGCGGAGGGAAATCTCCCCATTTTCATTCTCGGCGGGCGAGCGTAAGATCATGGCCCACTTCGTGGTGCAAAATACAAACTGGACGTGACACACTGTCCAGACAAAAGCCTGAAGCGCCATCAAAGGAGGTCTTGGCATGGACATCAAATCCCTCGTCGATCCTGAAGGCGGTATCATCGACCGGCGCATTTTTGCCGACCGGGAGATTTATGAGCTTGAACGCGAACGGGTGTTCGCGCGCTGTTGGCTCTATCTCGGCCATGAATGCGAGATTCCCAATCCCGGCGATTTTGTGACGCGCTACATGGGCGAGGAGCCGGTGATTCTTTGCCGCGATCTGAACGGCCAACTGCGCGCGCATTTGAATCTCTGCCGCCATCGCGGCAACCGGGTCTGCCGCGCCGACCGCGGCAACACCAAACTGCTTGCTTGTTCCTATCATGGCTGGTCTTACACCACCGACGGTAAACTTGCTTTGGTGCCGATGGTCGATGCCTTTGGCGATCTCGATCGCTCGCAGTGGAGTTTGATTCCAGTGGCGCAGATCGACAGCTACAAAGGGTTGATCTTTGCGACCTTCGATGCCGAGGCGCCGTCGCTGCACGACTACTTGGGCGACATGGCGTGGTATCTCGACATTCTTCTCGACCGCCGCGAGGGCGGCACGGAAGTCAGCGGTCCGCACCGCTGGGTGGTCGATGCCAACTGGAAAACCGCCGCGGAAAATTTTGGCGGCGATGGTTATCACATCGCCTCGACGCACGGCTCGGCTCGGGAGCTCGGCATCGACACGACGACGGCTGAGACCCGGCAATGGAACAAAGGTTGCCAGATCGCTTGCGACCTCGGCCACATTCTCGTGTCGTGGCTGACGCCGCCCGAGAGCGGACCTTGGTTTGCGCAACCCGATGACCAGCTCGTGGATTATATGAAAGAGCACGCAGAAGAAATCGAAAGCCGCTTGGGTGCCGTGCGGGCGCGCCAGATCTCGCCCTCGGCGGGTACGGTTTTCCCGAATCTATCGGTACATTGGCTGACGCGCACGATTCGCGTTTGGCTGCCGCGCGGGCCGGACAAGATGGAAATTTGGAGCTGGGCCATCGTCGACAAAGCCGCGCCGCCAAAAATCAAAGACGCCATGCGCTTCGTGTCGCAGTATCGCTTCAGTCCGAGCGGCGTGTTCGAGCAAGACGACATGGACAACTGGATTCAAGTGACCGGCGCAGCGAAAAGTTTAATCGGCCGGCGCTATCCGGCCAACTATCAAATGCATGGCAACGAGCCACCGGTGGATATCGAGCTGCCGGGACGGGTGAAAAACCGCTTCAGCGACAACAATCAACTGAGTCTGTACATGCACTGGGCGAAGATGCTGCAAGCGAAAAATTGGAGCGAAGTGCTGAGCGCCAACAATGGATAGCGACCTGCGCCGACAAGTTGAGGAGTTTTACTACCTCGAAGCCGAGCTGTTGGACGAGCGCAAGCTGCGCGAGTGGTTCGCATTGCTGGCCGACGATATCCGCTACTGGATGCCGATCCGCCACAACACGTTGGATCGGCCGGAGAGCGTGTCCGAAGAACTGTCGAAACCGGGCGAAGGTTACTACTTCGATGACGACATCAAGGCGCTTAAAATCCGAGTCGAACGCGCATACTCCAAGATCGCTTGGGCCGAGGTGCCGCCGTCGCGCACGCGCCATTTGATCACCAACGTTCGGATCAAGAACGACGACGGCAACGAAATCGCAGCCCACTCCAATTTCCTGGTTTACCGCACGCGCATGGAAAGCGATAAAGATTTGTTCGTCGGCGCGCGCCAAGATATTTTGCGCCGCACCGGTGATTCCTTCAAGATCGCCCGGCGCACGATCATTCTCGATCAAGCGGTGCTGGACGCGAAAAATATCAGCGTGTTTCTCTAAACGATTTCCGATCGGTTGGATTATCGATCCGATGTAGGGGCGCAATTCATTGCGCCCCTAGTGTTCATGGTCCAAAACGTATGATCGTCCGATGAGGGCGCGATGAATCGCGCCCCTACAGGGGAATTAGCGTTTCTCATTCGATTGCAGCGCGTCGAGCGCCTGCTGCACCAACTTGCGGCGCAGTTCTTTTTCATCCGCCATTGGCAATTTTGCGTCGCCGGTGACGTGGACGATGCCAGCGCCCAGGACGACACGATTGGAGCCGACCATTTTGGCGATGGGCAGCGCCGAGGTGATTTGCACCACCGGGATGCCGGCTTTTTCCAACTCCGTCGTGATCGCAGCGCCGCTGCGAGTGCTGGTGCCTCACGTGGAAGTGAGGATGACGGCGTCGACTCCCTCCCGTTTGATTTTCTCCACCATCTCGCGGCCGAGGCGGCGGGTGTTCGACAATGGATTGGAGCGGCCGCAGGTGGAAAGGAACTCGTCGTGCAATTTGCCGATGACGCCATTTTTTTCCATTTCGCGCAGAGCATCGAGGGGCACCAATCGGTCGGGACTTTCTTGGACGAATCGCGTGTCGTAGCCGCCGTGGGAAACTTCGTAGTCGGCGGCGCAGAGGTCGTCGCGTCCGGCGATGTTATAGGAGCCCCAGCGCGTGGCCGCCGTGCCTTCAATCTTGTCGGGGTTGCCTCTGGGAACCAGACCGCCGTCGGTGATCAGCATCACTTTCGCCTTCGACATGTTTTCGATCCGCGCGGGCATCGGCACCGGCGCGAAGGTCGTCGCCGGCATTTCCGATTCAAAGGTTTCGCCGGTCATTTTTGCGAGCAGCATGTCGACCAACCGCGTCGCGGCATTTTTTTTCACCAGTTGGTCGCGCAGCCAGCCGCGGCGCAAATAGCCATCTTGGTGCGGCAGGCCGATCGGTTCTTTGGCGGCGAGCTTTTTGCCGAGCTTGGCCATGCGCTCCAATACGCCGCGCATTTTCGCGATGCTGGTTCCAGAATCGACGATGTAAAGCGCGTCGCGGTGCAGATCGACGCCGGGATTCTCTTCGCTCATGGCGCTCAGCGCCGGGATGCCGAGCTCGGTTTGCACCGCGCGGCACAGCGCGCCGGCGGCCATGCCGTAGCGGCCGGCATCGAAGCAGGGTCCGGCGACGAATAAATCCAAGTTTTCGCCGCGCAGCTTTTCGACGACGCTGGCGATCAGCTCGTCTTGCCGCTCGACGGCGTAGTTGTCGCCGCAGACAAAAGTTAAAACCACCTGCGCGTCAGCGCCGAACAACGACTCCAGAACTTTACCAGGACCGACCGCGCCGTCGTGAACTTCCAGTCCTCTGTCCGCGTGTTCTTCAGCGCCGATGCCGCCGAAGAACTGATTTAAGTAGTGGGCGATGCGCATGTGAAACTCCTTGGGCAACAAACATTAGCAACATGGTTTGTAAGGGCGGGTTTAAAACCCGCCCCTACGCTGCCCATGCCTTCTGCCAGTTTCAGCCTTAGGCTGATCAGCCTAAGGCTGAGCCTTCTTCACTTAAACACTTTGTTCGCTCGCGCGAGCAGTTCGTACGGAACGGTAAAACCGATTCGTTTTGCCGCCGGAAGGCTAATGATGAATTCAAACCTCATCGCCTGCTGTACAGGCAGGTCAGCAGGCATCGTTCCTTTGAGAATTCTGTCTACGTAGTGGGCGGCCTTGCGATACAGGTCATCGTAGTCCGCCCCGTAGGACATGAGGCCGCCCTCATCGACAAACTCCTTCGAGAAGTAAATAGCTGGCAACCGGTACTTGGCGGCAAGCTCGACGATCCGCTTTCTTTCGGCGAAAAAGGAACGAAGGGTGAGGGTCATAATCGCTTTGACCTGCTTCTGCTTTGCGGTTTGAAAGGCGTTCTCTAAACCTTTGGCGTCGAGTTGAGTTTCGATCTCCTCCAATTTCAGCTTCAGGTACAAAGCCGCAGCCCTGAGCTCTTTCAGTTGGAGATCTATATTAATGCTGTCCCCCGGCGGCCGCAGAAGTCCAACTCGGGCGAGCTTGGGGACCGCGTCCTTGAGTATCTCTAGCCTTTTGGTATTTAGCTCGGGTGCTAAAGTCGAGAACCCGGTGACGTTGCCTCCCGGCCGTGCCAGACTGGCAACCAGACCTTCACCCACGGCGTCTCCAACGTTCGTCATCACGATGGGGATGGTAGTGGTAGCGCTCTTGGCCGCCAACACCGACGATCCCGGTGTAGCCACAATCAGATCAACCTTAAGACGAACCAGGTCCGCCGCAAGCTCTTTCAGACGCTCAGCGCCTTTGTTCTCTGCAAAACGGTACTCGAAGGTGATATTTTTCCCCTCAATCCAACCAAGCTTGCTCAGCTCTTTCCGGAACACGTCCAAGAAGACCGCGCTACCAGAGGCAGTGCTATTATCCAGGAAACCTATGCGGAAGATTTTCCCGGCCTGCTGGGCCTCGGCGAGAGACGCACTAGTTAGAAAAAAAGTTGCCAGTTGCCGGATGGCGGTTCTTCTGTTCATGATTTTGCTCCGTTTACTTTTGCCACGTTAAACTCTGTACCAAACGCCATCTCCCTATCGTCACCCCGGTGAAAACCGGGGTCCATCCTCATCCCCTTAAGATGGATACCGTCCCCGGATCGCGTCCGGGGCAAGCTTCCGACGGTATGACGGATCTTTCCGGATAGAGACATTCACTGAATCCTTCCGCTTCACTTGATCACTCGATTCGCCCGTGCCAGCAGCTCGTACGGAACTGTAAAACCGATTTGTTTTGCCGCCTTCAGGCTAATGATGAATTCAAACCTCTTCGGCTGCTCCACGGAAAGATCGGCGAGCTTTGTGCCTTTGAGATTTTTTCTCTACGTATATAGCGACACGCCACCGCGCACGGCATCGCTCGAGCGCGAAATCAATTACTGATCCGTTCGCTCCTTCGTCAGGCTCAGGACAAGCTCTGAACTTTGTCGAAGGGCTCCCAATGAATTGCGACACAGATGCACTGAGTGTCACAGTATTCAGTAAGCCGCGGTTATGTCAATCGCGTGGCAACCATCGAGTTCTTTGCATTACGAAAAAAGTTTAGCCGGCAGTTTAATGAACAGAGTGCACGCTGGAACGCTTACTATAGCGCGCTCAACACTTGAGCAAGGTCCGCGGTCGGGTCGCCTGTCAGCGATGATTCCGCAATGTTGCCGCGTGAGTCGTGATGATGGTGTGGAAAGTTCGGCAGATTGGGAAAATGGGGCGCGTTATCCCAGCGCCGCAACGGTCTGTCGGTGAATTCCTGATATGAATATCGGATGCCGCCGGAAACTCCTCGGAGCCTTATCTGTAGGGTTTGTCCTGAGATCATTTCACAGCGGATCTTAAAGAGAAAATTCTCCGCATCGAGTGGATCGCTATCGATGATGTGGAAGGATTTGACCTTGAGAGAAGTCCGTAGGAGAGCCTCAACCTGTGGGAGCATTCGGCAATTCTGCCTCCACGGCCTGCCAGCGAGCGAGGAACTGTTCGGCCGCCTGCCATTCCTCTAGATCGTCCTCTGCCTGCAATATCTGTTGTTGTTGGTTCAGGTGGCCCAACGCAGTGATCGTATCGATTCCTTGGCAAAGAGCAGCCACCTGCTTGGCAAACTTTTCCGCGGACGTTTGGTAGAAAGAGCGAAAATGCTCCACTCGCTCCTGATATTTTCCAACCTGCCGCTCGACGTAATCCTTGGCCAGCATTTTCATCGCCTCGGCCTCATCTTTACAGATCCCATGCGCAAGAAAAGGATCGATGATCTTTTTGACGGCGTCCGCGCTCATATCCGAAACCGTACCACGCCCCTCAGCCCCGCGCAATAAATTTCCGTCTCTGGCTCGATCAATTTGCGTGAATCCCGAATGCTATTGCCTTCTTCACTTGATCACTCGATTCGCCCGCGCCAGCAGTTCGTATGGAACTGTAAAACCGATTTGTTTTGCCGCCTTTAGGTTAATGATGAATTCAAACCTCATCGCCTGCTGTACAGGCAGGTCAGCAGGCATCGTTCCTTTGAGAATTTTGTCTACGTAGTGGGCGGCGATGCGGAGCAGGTCGGCGGCGTCCACCCCGTAGAACATTAGGCCGCCCTCATCGACAAACTCCTTCTGATCGTAAATAGCCGGCAACCGGTACTTGCCGGCAAGCTCGACGATCCGCTTTCTTTCAGCGAAAAAGGTGCGAGTGGCGGTCGTCATAATCGCACCCACCTGCTTCTGCTTGGCGGTTTTAAAGGCGCTCTCTAAACTTTTGGCGTCGACTTGAGTCTCTATCTCTTCCAATTTTAGCTTCAGTGCCACAGCCGCAGCCCTGAGTTCTTTCAGTTGGAGGTCTTGTGTTATGCTTCGTCCCGGCGGCCGCAGAAGTCCAACTCGGGCGAGCTTGGGGACCGCGTCCTTGAGTATCTCTAGCCTTTTGGTATTCAGCTCCGATGCTAAACCCGACAGCCCGGTGACATTGCCTCCCGGCCGCGCCAGACTGGCAATCAGTCCTGCTGCTACAGGGTCACTGCCGGTCATCATCACGATGGGGATGGTAGTAGTCGCTTTCTTCGCCGCCAACGCCGACGTTCCCGCAGTGACCACGATCAGATCGACCTTAAGACGAACCAAGTCCGCCGCGAGCTCGGGCAGGCGCTCACGCTTTCCCTCCGTGAATCGGTATTCGATGGTGATATTCTTTCCCTCGATCCATCCAAGCTTGCTCAACTCTTGCAGGAACGCCTTCACGAGGACCGCGCTACCGGCAGCAGTGCCTCCATCGAGGAAACCGATGCGGAAGATTTTCCCTGCCGGCTGCGCCTCGGCGAGAGAAGCAGTAGTCAGAAAAAAAGTTGCCAGTTGCCGGATGGCGGTTCTTCTGTTCATGATTTTGCTCCGTTTACTTTTGCCACGTTAAACTCTGTGCCAAACGTCATCTCGCTCTCGTCACCCCGGTGAAAACCGGGGTCCATCCCCATCCTTAAGTCAAGATGGATACCGTCCCCGGATCGCGTCCGGGGCAAGCTTCCAACGGTAAGACGGATCTTTTCGGATAGAGACATTCGTCGCTTCAGTACACCAACGATCGCATTCTCGACGCGCCTTGTTGGTTGGTGACGCCGACGATGTTGGTTGCGTCGATCGTCATCGGTCCCTCCAGCAATTCGGCAAACTCCGCCGTGGCCGCGATGATCCGGTCGAGGCGCGGCACTTGCCATTGGGTGCCGTTGCCGCCGTTGTAAACGATGGCGTTCACTTCCGGGACGTTGAACAGCAGCGCCGACTCGACGCGCCGGTCGCGCGAGACATCCGACACCATGACCGCGGTGCGGATTCCCATATTTTCGAGCAAGCGCGCGGTTTCGGAAAGGTCGGCGTGGGGCAGGCCGCCGCCGTATTTTGACAGCACCGCGCCGTCGGCTTGCAAGTTCCACTTGACCAGGTTGGCCGCGGCGCGGCACTGGCGTTCGCGGTCGAAGTTGTCCGAGCCGGCGACGGTGGCGACAGTGCCGACGAAATTAATTTCGCGCGCCTGATGGCGGCGGTAAAGATCGAGGATCACCGGATGGTTTTGATAAAAATAAGTTTCCATGCCGCCAAACCACGAGTGCAGCGATGGCACGATGGCGCCGTCCAACCATTCGTCGGGATGGAGCATCACCGGCAGCATGCCGTCGGTATTGGCGCCGTAGAGAATCGGTTCGTCGACTTGCGGTTTTCGTTGGCGCGAAAAAATTTGGCCGACGTAGGCGACGCGCGGCAAGCCTTCGCGCCCAGCTTGCGCCGGACCCACCGGATCAAACTGTTCTTGGCTTGCCGGCGGCTGATGCAAAGCCAATTGGGCGAGGGCCACGGCGGCCTTGATGCTGGCGATGCGATAAACTTTTTCGACGACGTGGCGCGCCAAGCCGGACTTTGTGTGCGGGATGACGATCAGGTGTCGGAGCAGAGAATATTCTCCGGCCTGGGCCGGCGCGCCGCTCATTTCCAAAACTCGCCCGGTCGCGCTGCGGGTGAGATCGGGAGAAATTTCCGCGAGGATCGACACTGCCATACCTGTGAGCACATGGGTCGTGCCGATGCCGGCGGTGGTGGCCGCGCCGAGGATGCCGGGGAAGTCGCCGCCGGCGCCTGGCGCTTTCGCGCGTGGCTCGACGATGTCGAAGATCGGCCCGGCGCGGCAGCTCTCGCCTGGAGAGACAATGTCAAAGTCGATGCCGACGAGAAATTCGTCGGCGAGCAGCAGGCGGCGTAGTTCGGCGCCATCGACGATCAGAACCGTTCCGTCCAGCCGCGCCGGCGCGCCGAACTCGATCTCGCTAATCGGATGATGGGCTAAAGACAGTTGCATGAAATGTCACGGCGAATGATGGCGGAATCTTATTCCCGGATGGAGAAGGTTGTCAACGCGCGAGTTATGGGTAGTGTAGAAATGGCAGGGGAAGAAAGAACTCGCTCATCGGCGATTTTTCTTGGCTTGAAGCCGATTCTGTTCACCCGAGAATATAGCGTCCGGATTTCCTCGTGCCGACCCTTTTTACTAAACCTGACTTCATTAACGGGCGCAACAAATCCAGCGCCCCTTGCTTGGATACTCCGATGCCGTCCCAGATTTCCTGCGGCGTCATACTTTTGTAGTCGCGCAGCATTTGCAGCAGTTGCTCTTGTTTCGGGCGCAGAACTAATTTTTTGCCGCCTGAATCCGCCGATAACCGTTGCACACGCGTCCAGACTTTTTCCAACGTCACATGCAGTCCTTCCGCCGCATACTCCAGCCAACTCGTCAGGTCACCGCCTTGTCGCCGCACCGCATCCAGTTCTGCGTAGTAGCGCGGCCGGTCTTCCCAATAAAACTCGTCCACCGAAAAAATGTGATGGGTATCAAATCCACGCCGATACAGCTCCCACAGGGCCATTGTCCGTCCCATCCGCCCATTGCCATCGGCAAATGGATGAATGGACTCGAAACGGTGATGGATGATGGCGGAAGAAATAACCGACGACTGTTTGCCCGACTCCCTGTTCCACCACTCCAGCAGCTCAAACATCAGTCCCGACACGTCCTCGGGTGGCGGCGGCAGGAACCGGCCCACGCGCACCCCGTTTGTGCGGTAGCGTCCCGCTGTGCCTTGGTCCATGACATCGGCGGCGATGACTTTGTGCAGCTTCAGCAAGTCTTCGTGCGTCAGCCGCGATTTCTTCAGGTTCTTTTCAATGAACCGCAGACCGGCAAAATAGTTGAGCACTTCTCGCTTGGCGCGGTCGGCGACACCCGGCAGCTCGCGCCCTTCCTTGACGGCGCGTACCTGCTCCAGCGTCAACGGATTACCCTCGATGGCGGTTGAACTATGCGCATTGCGCAGGCGCGTGTCCTTCTGCAGCGCAGGAATCCACGGCACCTGCACCGTCGCCGCGAGAATCTTTTCCCTTAGCGCCGCGATATTCTCCACCCGCGCCAGCAAGCTCGGTGTGATCGTGAATTGAGGTTGATAGCTCACAACCGGCAGAATAAATATGAGTCAAGTATAAGTCAAGTTATTGGTCAAGTGCCCCCTGTTGCTTTGGCCCAGGATGACCAAGCGGTGGGTTGATTCTAAAGCCCGCCGGATGATATCGGCATTGAAGCGCGATCGATGGAACTCGTTATGCATCGGTTTTCACCCAACGCCAACCTCGCCCATCTGATTCCCTGGTTTGAGTGGGAAGATGAAGCCCTACAGGCTGCCCGCGCTCAAGACAAACCGATCATGCTTTTTCTCTCGGCGTTCTGGTGTCGCTACTGCCAGCGCATGGACGAGGGCGCGCTTTCCGATCGAGAGAATCTGGCGCTGCTCAATGCCTACTTCATCGCTCTGCGCGCCGAGAACGCCAAGCGGCCCGACATCGACGCGCGCTACAATCTCAACGGTTGGCCGACCATCGCGTTTTTCACGCCGGGCGGCGAATTGCTCGCGGCGGCGAATTTTTTGCCGACCGACGATTTCAAAGAGCTGCTGCTGAACGTGTATCTAACTTATCAGCAAAAGAGCGTAGCCGAGCGCGTAGCGCCAACTGATGCGGCAGCCGAAGCCGTTACGGTTGATAGCAGTCAGCGAAATTATCAATCGATGCTCGTGGAGATCACCGACTCGATCATGGCGTTGGCGGATCGCCAGTTTGGCGGTTACGGCAGCGGCCAGAAATTCATCCAGGCCGACGCTAATGAATTCCTGCTCTCGCGCTACGAGGAAACCAAAGAGCCGGCATTTCTCGAACATGTGCGTCTGACGTTGGATCGCATGCGCGCCGGTTCGATTCATGACACGGCGGAGGGCGGTTACTTTCGCACGACCACCGGCGCGGATTGGAGCCAGCCGCACCGCGAAAAATTGCTCGCTGAACAATCTGGATTGCTGGCCAACTGCCTGGGCGTCCATCGTCGCACCGGACTTTCCGAGTACGCCGAGATGGCCGAAGAAATCATCGGCTATCTCAACGGCAAACTGTTCGATCCGGCGACCGGCGCTTTTTTCGGCTGTGAGGATTTTCTCCGCTACGAAGGCGCCAAGCAGGCCGGCGCTGGCGAGTTTTTTTCGATCATCGATGAGTGCATCTACTCTGACGCCAATGCGCTGGCGGTTTCGGCCTATCTCGATGCCGCAGTGCAGCTCAAACGCGACGACTGCAAAGCGCGGGCGCTGGGGATTTTAGAATTTCTCTGGAACCGTTGCCGCAGCGCGGAAGCCGGCATGTATCACTACTACGACGACGCGCCGCGTCTGGCCGGATTGCTCAACGATCAAGCGCAAGTGGGAACGGCGCTGGTTCGCGCCTATCTTGCCAGCGGCGATGGGCGCTATCTTGAGCGCGCGAAAGTTTTGGCGGATTTCATCACGACCCGATTGTGCAATCCGGCCGGCGGCTACTTCGATCTGGGCTCGGGCGATCTCGGCCTGCTGAAATTGCGCTTGACGGAAATTTCTCAGAACGGCGCGGCCGCGTCATTTTTTTTGGCCCTCGCTTCGGCCAGCGCTGAAGAAAAATATCGCGCCGCGGCTTGCTGGGCATTGGATGCGTTTCCCGACGATTTGGCCGCTCATGGAATCCATGCCGCGCCGTTTGGCCGCGCGCTTTACTACTATAGTTGAAAATTTGCGCGGCTCGCGCAAATTTTTCCGAAGTCGAAGACTCTTGGATTCGGATATACCTCCCACAAAGGCGCAAAGACGCTAAGTTCGGAAGAAAACAATTACAGTCCACAAACAAATTCACTTCCTCTTATCCGACCTTTGCGCCTTGGCGTCTTTGCGAGAGATATTCCGAGAGTAACCGGTGCGCGAAGCGCACCCTACGAAAACCTTCGTGTCCTTCGTGCCTTCGTGGTGAATCCGACTTTTCTCATTTTGGTTGCGGCTCTGCCGCGCTAGGCGAATTGCCGGGAACCTAGGGCGCGTTGTTGCTATCTGATTTTCATATCGGCGGCGACGATTTCGTTGTTGGGATTTCCTTTCCAGATGATATTTCGCGCCACGCCGTAAATTTCCGCCAGCGTGTAGAGCGGCACGATGGGCGCGTCTTCCATGATGATCCGTCCGGCCTGTTGCAAGACCGCGACGCGTTTTTTGTGATCGGCGGTGCGTTGTTCTTCTTGCACCAGCTTGTCGAATTCCGGGTTGCTGTAGTTGGTCCGCTTGGTCACGCCGGTGTGAAAATATTGATCGTAAAACGTGTCGGCGTCGTAGGCCGATCGTCCGGCGTAGTAAAAGGCGAGCTTGCCGCCGTTGACGCCGTCGCGGCCCCAGTAAATCGGATATTCCTGCGGCACCAACTCCGCTTTGATGCCGCTTTCATTTAGTTGCGCGGCGATCACCTGACACACCTCTTTGCCCTTGAGATGGCGGTCGGGCGACAGATGGAGCTTGACCTCAAGGCCGTTGGGATAACCGGCCTTCGCCAACAACTCGCGGGCTTTCTTGGGATCGAAGGGATAACGCTTGATCGCCGGATCGAAGCCGATCATGTTCGAGCTCAACGGCCCGTTCAGCGCGTCGCCGTTGCCTTCGAAGATATGTTTCAAAATCACGCTGGCATCGATGGAATAATTCACCGCCTGGCGCACCAGTTTGTTGTCGAAGGGTTTGTGCGCCACGTTCATGGTCAAGAAGTACATCCGATAGCCCGGCACTTTCTCCACCCGCGTGCGCGGATGGTTGGCGACCCGCGGGATTTCTTCAATCGGCAGGTTGCTGACCACGTCGGCTTGCCCCGCGAGTAATCCGGCGACCCGGGCGGATTCTTCTTTGACGGTTTTGATGATGACTTCTTTGATCTCCGGTTTGCCGCGCCAGTAGTCGTCGTTGCGCGTCAGCGCCAATGCGCCATCGCGCTGCCAACTGACGATTTTATAGGGGCCGGTGCCGATTTTATAATTGTCGAGGCCATTTTTTTCCACCGCGGTTTGGCTGACGATGAAGCGGTTGTTCAACCGTTCGAGCAACACCGCGCTGGGCTGCTTGGTGGCGACGACTACAGTGTAGTCGTTCGGCGCTTCGAAGCCGCTGACTTCGGCGAAGTTGGAAGCCTGCATGCTTTTGCGGTCGTTGATCATGCGGTCGAGGGAGAACACCACATCCTTGGCGGTGAACGGCGAGCCGTCGTGAAAGCGGACTTTTTTTCTCAGATGGAAAATCCATTTGTT
>Ga0137461_1000139_pt1 | contig 16005 bp, 16 predicted proteins | sample EasRivERMGT746_2_FD_104650 | JGI IMG/M metagenome (GOLD analysis project Ga0137461, IMG submission 104650) | Soil microbial communities from meander-bound floodplain in the East River, Colorado, USA - East River MetaG ERMGT746_2 | ecosystem: Environmental > Terrestrial > Soil > Floodplain ... | reverse complement strand
GAAACTGGCCGACAAAGCGAAAAAAATCGGCGTCGGTAACGGCATGGCCAAGGGCACGTTAATGGGGCCGCTGCACACCAAAGAACAACGACAAGAAGTCGAAGATCAGGTCGAAGACGCGGTCAAACGGGGCGGCAAGCTTGTCTACGGCGGCCAGCGGCCCAAAGGCGAAGAGTACGATAAAGGTTTTTATTTACAGCCGACTATAGTCGCCGACGTCGATCCGGCCTCGCGCATGATCCAAGAAGAAGTGTTTGGCCCGGCGTTGCCGATCGTGCGCGTGAAGACTTTGGATCAGGCGATTGAGCAAGCCAACAGTTCGATCTTCGGTCTCGGCTCATCGATCTGGACGCGCGATATCAACCGGGCCATGTACGGCGCGGAAAATATCGAAGCCGGCTACACCTGGGTCAACTCGGCGCAGATCATTTACGACGAACTGCCCTTTGGCGGCGTGAAACAGAGCGGCCTCGGCAAAGAACACGGCGACGAGGCGATCGAGTATTACACGGATTCGAAATCCGTGGTCATCGCCACTGACGTCCAGGGTGAAATCGTCGGAGGAGAATAACCGAGGATAGAAGATCGAAGATGGAGAATCGCGATCTTCGATCCTCCATCTTCCATCCTCGACCATTCGGCGGATTCCATGAATCTCAATCTACCTGACATCTACAACGCCGCCACGACCTTCGTTGATGAAAACATCAGGCAAGGCCGTGGCGGCAAGATCGCGATCTACTATCAAGATCAAAAGATCACCTACCAAGAAGTTTTCGAAAACGTCAACCGCACCGGCAACGCGCTAAAAGAGCTCGGCATCGAGATCGAGCACCGCGTACTGGTGATCCTGCCGGACTCACCCGAGTTTGCTTATTCCTTCTTCGGCGCGATCAAGATTGGCGCCGTCGCCGTGCCGACCAATCCTTGGATGTTCGCCAAGGATTATGAATATTTGATCAACGACAGCCGCGCCCGCGCCATCATTGTCCACGAGTCGACCCTGCCTGAGATCGAAAAGATCTGGGACAACACGCCGTTTTTGAAACACGTCATCGTTGTCGGCAAACCAAAAGGCAAAGCGCTTTCTTACGAAAGCTTGGTTGCCAAAGCCTCGGACCAACTCGAAGCGGCGCAAACATTGAAAGACGATGTCTGTTTTTGGGGCTACACGTCAGGTAGCACGGGAAATCCCAAGGGCGCCGTGCATTTGCAGCACGACATGATCACGATCAGCGATCTGTTCGTCGAGCCGGTGCTGCACATGAACGAGAACGATCTGTGCTTCTCGGCGTCGAAAATGTTTTTCTCCTACGGCCTGGGCAACTCGCTCTATTTTCCCTTCCGTTTCGGCGCGTCCACTGTGCTATGGCCCGACAAGCCCGACCCGGAAAAAATTCTCCAAGTCATCGACAAGTACAAACCGACTTTCTTTTTCTCCGTGCCGACGCTGTTCGCGCGCTTTCTGCGCATCGACAAGAAATACGATTTTAGCTCGTTGCGCATTTGCCTTTCATCCGGTGAACCTTTGCCGCCGGCGCTGTTTCACCAATGGAAAGAGCGCACCGGTCTGGAACTGCTCGACGTCGTCGGCTCCACCGAAGCGACCCACGATTTCTTGGCGAATCGCCCTGGCCGGGCAAAAGCTGGCAGCAGCGGCGAAGTCACACCGGCCTTCGAAGCCAAGATCATCGACGACCAAGGCCGGGAGCTAGCGATCGGCGAGGTTGGCAGTCTCATGGTTAAAGGCGACGCCACCGCGCCATTTTACTGGAACAAGCACGAGCAGACTAAAAGAGCGATGCAGGGCGAGTGGTTGAAGACCGGCGACACCTACTATCGCGACGGCGAAGGCTATTACTGGTACTGCGGCCGTTCCGACGACATGATGAAAGTCGGTGGCCTGTGGGTCTCACCCATCGAAATTGAAAACGCTTTGATCGAACACCCGGCGGTGTTGGAATCCGGCGTGGTGGCCGCCGAGGACGCCGACGGTTTGCTCAAACCGAAAGCTTACGTTCTGCTGAAAAGCGAATACCAAGCCAGCGACGAGCTCAAAATCGAATTACAGAACCACGTCAAGAGCAATCTGCAGCCGTACAAATATCCGCGCTGGGTTGAATTCGTCGATGACCTACCAAAGACGGTGACGGGAAAGATTCAAAGATTCCGACTACGAGTTAAATAAAACTGACGATAAAGAATCGAGGACAGAAGAGTGCGATCCTCCATCCTCAATCTTCCATCCTCGACCATTCTCAAGGAGAAACCATGGCCGCCAGCATTAAAGGACTCAAAGAAAACCTCGCCTATTCGTGCAACATCCTCGCCAACGAAGGCCACTGGGATAACATCCTCGGCCATGTGTCGGTGCGAATTCCTGGGCAGAACAAGATTCTCATGAAACCCCATAGCTTCGGTTTCGAAGAAATCCGCCCGCAGCATATCATCGTCGTCGATATCGAAACCGGCAAAAAAACCGACGGCAAATATGAGCGCCATTCCGAAGTTTTCATCCACACCGAAATCATGAAAGCGCGTAAGGACGTCAACTGCGTCGTGCACTCCCATCCGCCCTACGCCACCGCGTTCGGCGCCCTGGGCCAAAAACTTCGTCCGATCAGCCACGAAGGGAATATTTTCTACGAGGGGCTGCCGACCTTTGACTACACGACCGCGCTAATCAGAACGCCGGAACTCGGCGTCGAAGTGGCGAAAAGCCTTGGCAAATGCCGCGGCCTGCTAATGAAAAATCACGGCTCGACCGTGGTCGGCGAGTCGATTGAAGTCGCGACGTTATATGCGATTTTCTTAGAGAAAGCCGCGCGCATCCAGCTCATGGCCAGCGCTTCCGGCGATCCATCCTGGACCAGCGACGCCGAAGCCGCCATCAAGTACGAGCAGATTTACACGCCGCACCGATTGGAATCGATGTGGGACTATTTCGTGCGCCGCGCCAAGAAGTTGCGCAAGTCCAGTTAATCTGTCGACTTGAAGTCGACTTTCCGTTTATGGTCATACCCGCGAAAGCGGGAATCCAGGTTTTGGCGCGTCCACCCCACGTGGCCTGGATTCCCGCGTGCGCGGGAATGACGGAACCTCACTTCGCTTACTCCATTACTTCGTCGGCGCCGCCTTAAAAAACCCCTGCTTCTCTAACTCCGCGACGAATCGCATATCCATCATATCTTCCGCCTTGAGGCTTTTCGCCCCCGGCTCTTTTTCCACTATTTCGGCAATCACCGCCTCCATGCCTTTGCGGCTGACGTAGGGCGGATATTCCAGATAATCGCGAAACTGGTTATAGGTGTCTTCCCGAATTTGGGGGTCGCTAACCTTGAGCTGCCTTTCAATCATCCTCAAAGCGGCGGCTTTGTTGTTCTTGAACGCTTGGATGCCCTCGGCATACGCACGCACCACGCGCCGTACGATATCTTCATTGGCCTTGACGTAGTTCCGGCTGGTGCCGATGGCGACCGAGACGAACTCTGGACCCTCTTTAGCGATGTTCATAAGCTCCACGAACCCCGCTTTCTTCGCCCTCGCGTTGGTCGGCGGTGACATCACCCCGGCGTCGATCTGGCCTGCCGCGAGTGCGGTAAATATGTTAGGGACTTCGAGTAATGGCAGAAGCTGATAATCCGAGCCTTTCAATCCGGCAGAAGTAAGCGCATAGAGCGCGGAGGTATGGGTTGATGAACCAATGCGAGTGATACCGATCTTCTTACCCCTGAGATCGGCGATCCTTTTAAATTCGGATTTCGCCATCAACGAAAAGACCTGCCGATTGGTACCCGCCGCAATCAGGACAATATTAGCGCCCTTCAAAGTCGCTTGCGTCGCGTTCGAGCCGTCCATAAATGAAAAAGCGATTTCGCCGGCTAAGATCGCTTGGATACCGCGGGAACTTGAAGGGATATGGATCAACTCGACATCTAAACCGTTTTTCTTGAACAGTCCTTCCTGTTGAGCCATGAACATGCCGCTCTGCGCGCCGGTGACCGCGGTCCAGTTGATCCGCACCGGGGTTTGCGCCCATGACTGAATTGAGAGCAGCAGCGTGACCAGTGTAATAAAGGTCACGGCGAATTTCACAAAGGTGCTTTGCATGGTTTCTCCTTCGCCCCAAAACTAGATCAAAGGTAGCAATTCGCGCCGCTAATTCAACCCGTTTGGCAAGCTGCGAGAAGCATGTTAGATAGGGCGCCATGAGCAAAAAAGTTCATCTCACCTTGGCGGTTGGCGACTACGAAAGCATCCGCGCACTAAAAGAAGGCACGGTGAAAGCCGACGGCATCGAGCTCACCGTGATCACCGACATGACTTCGGATATTCGCCACTGGCGCATGCTGCGCAACCGCGAGTTCGACTGCGCCGAGCTGTCGATGTCGAATTATTTAATGGCCAAGTACACGGGCCTGCCGTTCATGGCGATTCCAGTCTTCCTGCACCGCCGATTTCGCCACGGCTTCGTATTTTTAAACGTCAATAAAGGCATTACCAAGCCCAGCGATTTGATCGGCCGTAAAGTCGGCCTGCGCAATTTTCAAGCGACGGCCAATCTGTGGATTCGCGGCATCTTGGAACACGAGCACGGCCTGCCGCATCGAAGTTTAAACTGGCTCAAACAAGATGACGAAGAAGTCGACTGGACGCCGCCGGCCGATTTGAAGATTCAGCGCATCCCGGCCGGCAAGAGCATTGAAAAAATGTTGGTCGAAGGCGAGATCGACGCGCTGATTCACCCGGAGATCATCCAGCCGATTATTGAAAAGGACAAGCGTGTCACCCGGCTGTTTCCCAACTATCGCGAGCTGGAAATGGATTATTTCAAGCGTACGGGAATCTTCCCGATCATGCATACTACGGCGATTAAACAGGAGATCGTCGACAAGTATCCCTGGGTGCCGATCAACTTGTATCAAGCCTTGGAAGCGTCGAAGAAAGCCGCCTACGAGCGCATGGAAAATCCGCGCATCGTGCCGCTCGCCTGGTTCCGCTCGTTCTGGGAAGAACAGGAAGAAGTGCTCGGCGCCGATCCTTGGGTTTACGGACTGGGTGATGTGAATCGCAAGGCGCTGGAAACTTTGATGCAGTATTCTCAAGAACAAGGACTGATCGGCAGAAAGATCGGACTCGACGAACTGTTTATCAACACCGAGGCGCACTCCTAGTCATGGACGCTGCCGACGTAGCCATTGTCGCCGGCGTCGGACCCGGCACCGGCGCGGCGCTGGCGGGCTTCGCGCCCTTGGCCATCGGCAAGTCGGGGCTGCGCATGCTCGGTCAATCTTTGGCGCGGGAATTTCACCCCAAAGGCATTTATGTGGCGCACATCGTCGTCGATGGCCAGATCGACACGCCAAAACTTCGGGCCAGAGAGCCTACCCGCGCTCTCGATAGTATTATTCCGCCCGATGCCATCGCCAATACCGTCATCGCGTGCTTCAAACAGCCGCCCAACGCATGGACGCAAGAAATCGATCTTCCCCCCGCCATCGAGAATTTCTAGCGGATTGATCTTACCCCTTTATTGTCGTAGATTCCCGACACCTAATCATGCACCGGAGCCACTGTCACTGTGGCTTCAGGTAAGGAGGGGCTATGTTCGGTAAGGGCGTATTTCAGGAAGAAGAAAACCTGCTGCGCGATATTATTCGCAGCATCGATAAGAAAATCGATTTTTCCGCCAAAGAAGGCGAAGGAACTAAGTTTATCGTCCGTGTGAAACTGCGTAATCACGAAGGCGAGGTCATGCTCGATCTGGAGGACCTCAAAGCCGCTAAGACCGATATGATTCGCCGCCACCAGGTCAGGCAAAAAATTAAAGCCCGCACTGAGCACCTGGACGAATCGCGTTACGGCCATGATATCATGGGCCGTCAAACGGCGAAGATGTTGCGCGCCGCGCCGAAATTGGAACCGATGGCCCAGCGTGGCGGTTACGGCCGCAGCGGACCGCGCCGGTAATTTATTACCGGCTGCTACCCATATTATTGAATCAAACCCAATTCAGCGACCGCAGAGGCGTCATGGGAAAAGTGCAACTTATTCGCCAAGCTTTGGCACAGCAGGGTCAGTTGATCATGCCGGGAGTCTACGACGCGCTGAGCGCGAAGATCGCCGCGCGCGCCGGCTTTGAAGTTATTTTCATCACCGGCTACAGCCTTTCGGCGACGCTTTTGGGCGAGCCGGACTTCGGCTTACTGACTCAAACTGAAGTCGTCAGCGCGGCGCAGCGTATTTGCTCGGTGGTTGACACGCCGGTGATCGTCGATGCCGACACCGGTTACGGCAATGCCATTAACGTCATGCGCACGGTGCAGGACTTGATCCGCGCCGGCGCCGGTGGAATGTTTCTCGAAGACCAAGTCTGGCCCAAGCGCTGCGGCCATATGAAGGGGAAACAGGTCATCCCTCTCGATGAGCAGTTAAAAAAACTCAATGCCGCGGTGGAAGCCAAGGGTGATAATGATTTTTTCATCGTCGCCCGCACCGACTCGCGTCAAGCTTTAGGGCTCGACGAAGCGATCAAGCGCGGCGTCGCTTTCAAAGCCGTCGGCGCCGACGCGATCTTCATTGAAGCGCCGGAGTCTAAAGAGGAAATGAAAGAGATTTCCCGCCAGGTGCGCGGCCCGCTGGTGGCAAACATGCTAGAGCGCGGCGTCACCCCGTTGATGGGACCCCAAGAACTAAAGGAATTAGGTTTCGACTTGATCGTCTGGCCTCTGGCGCCGTTGTATTCAGTCGCCAAATCGTTGACTGATGTCTACACGACGCTCAGGCGCGATGGCTCGACTCTGGCGATCCTAGATAAACTCATGCCCTTCGATGAGTTCAACGGTATCGTTGGTTTGAACGAAAAATATGCTTTGGACGCGAAGTATAAGAGCTAACGTGAATTATTTTAATATCTGAATCCCTACAATCTCATCGGCATCAGCACGTAAAGATAACCATCGACACCGCTCTTGCGAATCACGCTTGGGCTAAGCTCGTCTTTGAGCTCGATATCGACCTCGCCATCGCCGGTGAGCACGCTTAGTACATCCATCAAGTAACGAGCATTGAAACCGATTGAAATGGTTTTTCCTTTATAATCAGCCTCGATATCTTCAACCGCTTCGCCCAAGTCAGGATTATTCGCCGAGATCGATACTTTACCATTAGCGAATTCCATCCGAACTCCCTTATAGCGTTCACTGGAAAGTATCGACACGCGGCGCAACGCTTGCAATAGCTCATCGTGATCGAGCTTAGCGATATTGGGGTTACCTTGGGGAATAACTTTTGTGTAGTCGGGAAAATCGCTGTCGATCAAACGCATGAACAACTCAACCTTGTCTTTGATGACCAAACCCATGTTTTCCTTAAATCCCAAGGAAACCACGCCGTCATCGCTGCTTTCCAGTAACTTTTTTAGTTCGGCCAAACCTTTACGCGGCAAGATCACCCCTTTGCTCAATCCTAAAGACCCAAGAGCTTTCTCTTCGAACGCCAGGCGATGACCATCGGTCGCCACCATCCTGACATTGCTATTCTCGCCCTGTTCGATAAACACACCGGTCAATCCATAGCGGGTTTCATCACTGGAAACTGCAAAGATCGTCCTTTCGATCATTTGACGCATGGTTGATGCTGGCGTGGTAGATAAACCCTGACTATCGAATTTTGGAAACTGCGGAAATTCCTTCGCATCCATGCCGACGATTTTAAAAACCGATTTGCCGCTGCGAATTTCCACCCAATCGTTTTCCAAACGCTTCAAATGGACCTGATCATTGGGCACTTCGCGGATAATTTCATAAAGTTTCTTGGCACTGACCGTGATCGTACCTTCCTTAACGACCTCACCTTCAACTCCGCCCCGCACGCCAATTTCCAAGTCGGTCGCGGTAATGCGAATTTCTTTTTTTTGCGCTTCAATCAGGACGTTGGCGAGAATCGGCATCGTATTGCGCCGTTCGACAATGCTCTGTGTCCAATAAAGCGTTGCGAGAAGATCTCCCCGCTTGGCTTTAATTTCCATACTAGCTCCCCCTAATTCCTACTCCTTAATATATATAAAAATTAGTAGTAATAGTAGGGGCTGTGAATAAAGCAGTTAAACGCGTTTACTGAATCAAAACAGCAAGCTACCTTGTGACTTTATAACCTAGTCAATCCGCCCTCTTCACTTTTACCAAACCACGCACAGGTTTAATCCACAGAAGTTAACAATACACTAGGCAGTTAACCACAGGTTGTTCACAGCTTTTTACGAATGTTGAGATTTCTTTCCAGCTTTTCGATGGTGTTGAGCATGTGGGGATCTTCTTTGATCTTTCTTTCGATGGTTTTCGAGGCGTGAATCACAGTGGAGTGATCGCGGCCGCCGAATTTATCGCCGATGGTGGGAAAAGAGGTTTCGGTGTGTTTGCGGCAGAGATACATGGCCATTTGCCGTGGCAGCGCGATATTTTGGGTTCGCCGTTTCGCTTTGAGATCGCCGATTTTAAGGTTGAAATAATCACAGATGGTTTTTTGAATGCTCTCGATGGTGACCTCCCGTTCGGCGTTCTTGAGGTTATGAGCTAAAACTTCTTTGGCGAATTCAATCGTAATCAAGGTCTTGTTGAGTGAAGAAAACGCTCCAAGACGAGTCAAGGCGCCTTCCAGCTCGCGGACGTTGGAATCGATATTGGAAGCGAGAAAAATCGCCACGTCGTGCGGCAGCTGAACATGTTCAACCTCAGCTTTCTTTTGCAAAATCGCCACCCGAGTTTCCATATCCGGAGGCTGGATATCGGCGATCAAGCCCCATTCGAAGCGGTTACGCAAGCGATCCTCAAGGCCGGGAATCTCTTTGGGGAACTTATCCGAGGTAATGACGATCTGCTTATGTGATTCGTAAAGCGAGTTGAAGGTGTGAAAGAATTCTTCTTGAGTTCTTTCTTTGCCGGCGATGAATTGCACATCATCGACAATGAGAATATCGACATTGCGAAATTTCTTTTTGAATTCGTCCATCTTATCGCGCCTGAGCGACGCGATCAGTTCGTTCATAAAAGATTCGGAGCTGAGATAAGCGATTTTCAGACTAGGCTTTTGCGCCGCCGCGCGATGGCCGATGGCATTGACCAAGTGAGTCTTGCCGAGACCGACACCGCCGTAGATAAAAAGCGGGTTGTAATGCTCGCCAGGTTGGTTGGCCACCGCCATGCAAGCCGCGTGAGCGAACTGATTGCTGGCGCCTATAACGAAGTTTTCGAAAGTGTATTTTGGAACGAGATGATTTTTCGTCAGCGCCGGTTGAACCGGTTCTTTTTCTGGTTTCTTGTCGTTTTTGGCGGCCGAGGCTGCGTGCTCTAGGTTTGGATTGATCTCGAACGTCACAGTCATTTCGTACTTGCTGATCGAGGTTAGGATCGTTTCGATTTGCCGGAGATAATGTTCGGTCAACCAGTCACGAAAAAACTTGTTCGGCACCCCCAGGACTATTTCATTTTTGTTTTTTACGTTAAATCGAATCGGCTTGATCCAGGTATCAAAGTTTTGCTTGCCAATCCGCTCTTTTATTTCGGTTAGCGCCTCCGCCCATAAATCGCCCATAGTTTTATCGTTAAAAGACTGAATTTATGAAAAAGCCTAATAAATAGTTACACACAAAGTTATCAACAGGTGTGGATAACTTTCTGCGAGTCAAAATTTGCGTGAGTTATAAGAATTGGAAACCGTAACAACAATAGTTCAACATTGGATGAGTTTTTTTCTTTCGCAGTTTGATTGAATGAAACACACCGCAAACTACAAAACCCCCAAAATTATTCACCCTTGTTCGAAAATAAACGTAAAGATTTATTTCAGCGCTGCGTGGAAGGACTTGTCATAGTCCTTTTCAAATTTCTTTGCAAGAAAAAAAACCGCAAGAAAAAAAATATTTCGCCGTCATGAATTATTGACGGCGAAACTACACGATGTTAGCACTGTAAACTCGCGTTCATGACAACATCTGAGAAAAAATTTTATCGAGCTTTACGAAGAATTCCCGGCGGCGTGAACAGCCCGGTGCGCGCATGGAAGTCGGTCGGCGGCTCGCCGCGCTTTATCGCGCGTGGCCAGGGCAGCTCTATCTACGATGTCGATGGCCGGCGATATATCGATTTCGTCGGCTCTTGGGGACCGTTGATTCTCGGCCACGCGCATCCAAAGATTGTTAAAACCCTCAATCAAACCGCGGCACGAGGCACGACCTTCGGCGCGCCGACCAGCAGCGAAGTAGAATTGGCCGAGTTGGTATCGCGTTTGATGCCATCCATTGAGAAGTTGCGTCTGGTCAGTTCGGGAACCGAAGCGACCATGAGCGCGATTCGGCTCGCTCGCGCGTTTACCCGGCGCACCAAGCTGGTGAAATTCGACGGCTGCTACCACGGTCACTCGGATGGCTTGTTGGTGAAAGCCGGATCGGGCGTGGCAACGTTGGGATTACCGGATAGTCCGGGCGTACCCGCGGGATTTGCCCGCGAGACATTGACTGCGAAGTATAATGATATTCAATCGCTGCAAAAGTTATTCGACCGTTATGGAAAAGCCATCGCGGCGGTCATCGTCGAGCCGATCTGCGGCAACATGGGCGTGATTTTGCCACACCCGGGTTTTCTCACCGCGTTGCGAAATATCACCAAGCGCCACGGCGCACTGCTGATCTTCGATGAAGTCATCACCGGTTTCCGCGTCGCGCTCGGCGGCGCGCAGAAAGTCTTCAACGTTAAGCCCGACCTAACTTGTTTAGGAAAAATTCTTGGCGGCGGCTTGCCCCTGGCAGCATTCGGCGGTCGGCGCGAGATCATGGACCAGCTGGCGCCGCTGGGACCGGTTTATCAGGCGGGAACATTGTCAGGAAACCCCCTAGCGGTCGCTGCGGGAATGACTACGCTGAAAATAATGTCCCGACCGGGAACTTACGCGAAACTGGCTGCTAAAGGAAAACGGTTGGAAGACGGCTTGAGTCAAATCCTCCATCAATACGAAATGACAGCGGCGATCAATCGCTTCGGCTCCATGCTGACACTTTTTTTCGGCGTCGAGCGGGTTGAAAACCCCGACGATGCCAGGCGCTGCGACCGGGAAATGTTCGCCCGCTATTTTCACGCCATGTTGGAGCGCGGCATCTATTTGCCACCCGCGCCCTTCGAAGCGATGTTCGTTTCCTTGGCCCACTCAACTGGTGATTTGGACAAGACAATTGCCGCGTTCGACGCCTGGATGAGAAAATCTCGGCGCGATTGAACCGCCAATGCCTTCATGCTAAAAAATCACCTCTGTGGGGGAAGAAGGGGATCGCCCCAATAGCCGGCAAGACGACCAAACTCCCTTTCTGCGCCGAGCGGGCTTATATTTAGGAGTAGCCTTCGAACTACCAGGCACGATCATCGGCGGCCTTGTAGTAGGTTATTTTCTCGACCAGTATCTCGGCACGTCACCTTGGCTGCTGATCGCGTGCACCGCAATCGCGTTTGCCGGGGCCTTTGTGAGATTGGTACGGTGGGCAAGGTTTTTTGCCCGCGAGCGCAATGGAAACCACAGCGAAAAAGACGATACTGCGCATTGAGCTCTGGCATACGCTCTTGCTGCTAACCCTGTGGGTCACGCTCGGAGCGAGCAAGTTCGTCGATCCGACGGCATTACTCATCGGCGGCGTGTTCATGGGCATCAACTTTCTCCTGCTCAGTTTCGGCGTCGCCATGGTACTGACGCCGTTGGCGGGTAAAGGCCGGGTCAAAGCGGGAGTCGGGCTACTAGTGCTAAAAATTATTATCTTTCTTGGACTCCTGACCGCGCTGTTTTTTCGCTTCGACTTAGACGCGCTCTCGTTTGCTTTGGGATTTTCGACTTTGATCGTCGCCATCGTCATCGAAACATTGCGCAAAACGGTTGCGTTAGGGACGTAGAATTATGGAACATCCGTTTACTTGGTATAACTTGCTGCCCGAAGGCTTGCAGCATTCGCTTGGCGATCACACATTTTTTGCGATCATCGCCGTTTTTTTGTTGGTTCTATTCGCTGTCGAAGCTCGTGGCGCCTTGGTCAAAGCTCAGGACGCCACGATTCCGGCGGGTGAGCTTGGTTCGCGTAATATTGCCGAGCTGATCGTCCAGCTGATCGTCAGCCAAAGCGATGCCATCATCGGCAAGGCCGGGCGAAAATACGTGCCGTTCTATGGAACGTTTTTCTTTTTTATTTTGACCAGCAACTTGATGGGACTATTGCCCGGCTTCGGCGCGCCGACAGCTAACCTCAATACCACCATCGGTCTGGCTCTATGTTCTTTCATCGGCTACAACGTGATCGGCGTGCGCGAGCAAGGAATGAGCTATTTCAAACATTTCGTCGGCCCGATGACCAGTCTGCCCGGTAGCAGTATCATTTCAAAGCTCGCGTTCTTGCCCGTGCTGCTCATTTCCGTCATGTTTTTCTTTATCCTTGAGTTGTTTTCCCATGGTTTTCGGCCGGTTTCGCTTTCTTTACGTCTGTTCGGCAACATGATGGGCGACCACCAAGTGATCGGCGCGTTTATCGGTCTGACGAAACTGGTCGTGCCGGTAGCGTTTTATGTCATGGGAACCCTGGTAAGTTTAATTCAAGCTTTTGTCTTCACCTTGTTGACTATGATCTATGTCGCCCTGGCGATCAGCCATGGCCATGACGAAGAACATGGACATGAGGCACACGAATCACATCATTAAGCGACGGGCCGCTGTGGAGAGGATGAGGATAGAGGAGTGGTAGGCCAAAGACGCTGGAAAGGAGGAGGGATGAAGAAGCTGTTTGCCTTTTTCGCTACGCTCTCTTTGAGTTTGCTGGCAACCGGGTTAGCCATGGCTGCCGAGGGCGTCGCTGCAGGCGGCGATGGGCAAGTCAAAGCTGCGGTGGCAATCGCCGCTGGCGTTGCCGTCGCGCTCGCTTCCTTTGGCGCCGCGTTGGGCCAGGGCCGTGTTGGCGCAGCCGCGATGGAAAGCATCGGACGCAATCCGAACGCCGCCGACAAGCTGTTCTTACCGCTGGTTTTAACCTTGGCACTGCTCGAAGCGTTGGCGCTCTATGGTTTCGTTATCGCGATTCTCTTGCAGGGCAAGATCTAACTACTGAATCGCTCGAATCGAGAAGGGGTGGGGAGAATTCTCCTCACCCTTTTTTATTAGCTTGGCAATTGCACCGCATATAAGTGGACCTGGGTATAGCGCAGCAATTCTTCCAAGGTGTGCAACTTATAAGGTTTCAAGTAGAAAATTTCTTTGATGCCGGTGTTGACCAGCACTTTAAGGCAGTGAATGCACGGCGTGTGGGTAATGTAGATGGCGCCGTCTTTAATGGTGGACCCGTTTTTCGCCGCCTGAGCGATGGCGTTCATCTCGGCGTGGATGGTGCGAAAGCAGTTCTGCTCGGTATCGCCATTGGGCGTTTTCGATTCGTATACCAGACAACCAACATCGGTGCAATGCGGCATGCCCGCCGGGGCGCCGTTGTAACCGGTGGCAAGAATGTTCTTGTCGCGCACGATCACCGCGCCGACTTTGGCGCGGGTACAGGTCGACCGCTCGGCAACCTGCAGGGTGATGGTCATAAAATATTGATCCCAGCTTAGCCGTTCGCTCATGAGTACGTCCCTATTGCGTGTTTTCCAAAGGCATGGCGCCTCCTTTTGTTGATTTTCGTTTCCGGCGCGGGTAGCGCCCAGTCGGCGTAGTGGATTCTATGATCAATCTGCTTTTGGCGCGACGGTGACTTTGTCACCGATCTTGGCGCCGGTTCGTTGCCGCGCGCTACCTTTATTAAGCGCGATTTCCAATAGCCCCCAGCTATTGAACACGCAGGCGAATTCGCCAATGCCGACCGTTGAATAGTTAGCCGACAAACCGCCGACTTCAACCGGACCTAGGGACACCCGCAGCCGTTCTTTGCTCAATCCGGCCAACTCGCGATCGCGGATATTGACAAACAGATTGCCGAAGCTGTCGATGTAGATGATCTCACCGTCGATTCTTTGCTCCCGGCGGATCAGCTTGGGAATGATCAGCTCGACAAAGGTATCCAACTTCTCGCCGAACTCGCTCGGCGGTACGCCGAGCGAAAGATGCGCGGCCACCGGCGCGAAGATTTCCCTGGCGTGAAACGTATTGCTGGTGGGATTGAGCTGGAAAGCTAAGTTCGACAGGAGCGTGATGCTGCTCGGCTGTTTGCGCTCGAAGGCAACGCTGAGTACGCCGTTGTCCGGGCCGACATAGTAACTGCCATCGAACTCGATCAGAATCGGCCGGCGCGAGCTGCCCACGCCCGGGTCGACGACGACTACGTGGATTGTGCCGGGCGGAAAGTAGCGAATCGAGTGTTGCAGGATCAAAGCTCCCGCCATTACGTTCTGCGGCGGGACGCCGTGGGTCAAGTCGATCACGTGGGCGTCGGGATTGATCGCGTAGATAACCCCTTTCATGATACCGACGAAAGAGTCCTGATAGCCAAAATCGGTGGTGAGAGTGATCAGCATAGCCTAAAGTGCAAAGCCAGCGCTAGTGTAGACTGAAACGAGCGATTCGGCAAAGGAATTTCGCCAAACATCGGCCAGACTAGACCATTGGCGAAGAATTTAACCTAACCTTCGGTTCCGGAAGAGTGCTTCTATGCGCGTATTTCGTCCATTAGTACATCGCAACTACGCGCTATTTTGGTCCAGCGACTTGATCGCTTCGGTGGGCCAATTCGTCCGCGAGGTGGCGCTTTACTGGCTGGCCTACGAAATCACCGGCTCGCCCATCGCTTTGGGCATTCTCGGTTTCGGCGAAGCACTGCCGCGGCTTCTGCTTAGCGCCGTCGGCGGGGTGATCGTCGATCGCTACGACCGTTTACGCTTATTGACCACGATCCAGTTCCTATGTTTGGCGCCGGTGGTCGGTTTGGCGGTTCTCTATTTCCTGGGCCTTTTACAATTCTGGCACATGGTGGTGCTGGAAACCTTATGGTCAACCCTGCGCAGCATGAATCCAACCGCCGGACAATCGATTCTGCGCGAGCTCGTGCCGGAAGCAGAATTAATGAGCGCCGTGTCGCTCTACTCCATCGGCTTTAATTTCGCGCGCATCGTCGGCCCGTCCATCGGCGGGTTGCTCATTCTCTGGATCGGCGTCGGCGGCTGCTTGGTGTTCTACGCGGTATGCTTATTGTTATCGGCGCTGGAACTGCTCGGCATTCGCATGGCGAGCCATTCGACGAAGAGCAGCGAGAGCGATCTGGTCAAAGAATTTAAAGAAGGGCTGCGCTACATCGGCGCATCGCCGATGATTCTCGCCAGCACCATCGCCGCCTACGTGATCAGTATCTTCGTTGGCACTTACACGCGTTTTCTCGCCGTGTTCGCTAAAGACGTTCTCCACGTCGGTCCCGACGGTCTGGGATTGCTGGTTGCCGCGCCCGGTGTCGGCGCGGTGTTGTCGCTGATCGTCCTGGGCAGTTTGGAGGAACGCTGGGACCGCAAAACGCTGCTCTGGTTTTCCGCCAAGGCGACGCCGTTGCTGTTAATACTGTTTTGCATGTCGCGCGATTTGTGGTTGTCGATGATTTTGCTCGGTTTGTTCGGCGGCATGCAGATCATTTTCCGCACCGTGAGCCGTTTGATCATTCAAGTGGAAACTCCGCGCGAATTACTCGGCCGAGTGATGAGTGTGTTTCTGATGGATCAAGGCATGCGTTCGCTGGGCTCGATGGTGATGAGCGCGTTCGTGACTTTCTTCGGCGCCGCGCTCGGTTTAGCGTTGACTTCGCTGGCGTCGATGACCTTTACCGCGATTACCTTTTGGCTCCTTTTGCGAACGCCCAGTCGATCAGCGCAATAAAAAATATTTAACTAATCATTCATCGCCGCGCATTTCTTCCGCAACCTTTGTGGCTGCTTCGAGGTGCGCCGGGTTGAGCGTGCCGATGACCAAGGCATCGATAAACGGCTGGTTGAGCACGAACCCGATAGCTGGGCG
>Ga0137461_1000138_pt1 | contig 16019 bp, 15 predicted proteins | sample EasRivERMGT746_2_FD_104650 | JGI IMG/M metagenome (GOLD analysis project Ga0137461, IMG submission 104650) | Soil microbial communities from meander-bound floodplain in the East River, Colorado, USA - East River MetaG ERMGT746_2 | ecosystem: Environmental > Terrestrial > Soil > Floodplain ... | reverse complement strand
TTTTTTTCGATCTCACTTAATTTTTTGTCAGTCGAGTTATTGTCAACAATAATGATTTCATAATTAATTTCTTTGAAATTTGCAGCCACACTATTGAGACAATTTTCAATCTCATTCGCCAGATTATAATTGACGATTATGATAGAGAGATCTAGATGAATTTTGTTTTGATGAAAACTAATATTTCTGTCCTTTAACATCTCTTAGGCAATCCCGTACTCCATTAATAATCATTTTAATTTTAGTGAGCTTCTGTTTCTCAAAAAGTACAATTTTCAGAATATTTTTAAAATAAATTAAAATTTCCTTTTTGATTAGAACAGGAAATATTTTACGGTACTTGAAACTTAAATAAAGAAGATTTCTTGTTTTATAGTACCATCTTGTCGGAGTATTATTAGTTGGATAAACTTTCCGAAATAAAAAAGTTTTTTCAGAGATATTCCCTTCCCGATGTTGCAGCAAGACGTTGTTAATGCAATAAACACCGTAATCATTAAGTTTAAGTCGCAAACAATATTCTATATCCACATAATCAATAAAATAATCCTCATCAAAACCACCAACAGTCTTGTATGCCTCCAGAGAAATTAGGTTCCCGGATGTCATCACACTTTCAACTTTACTAAATTTTGACCCGGAAGCATTTTTCTGCGTTCCATAAATATTGCTGTGTAGTGGTGAAATGATGCCAGGACGCTTTACCTCAGCAACACAATTTAATAATGAACCCACTAGATTATCCGGAGCTTTACTATCCTGATCCATAGTTAAAAGGTATGAGCAACCCTTTCCCATTGCCTTCTTTGCCGCGATATTTAAACTAGCGGCTACACCCAAATTGATATTATTATATACATATTCAACATTTTTTATCTCTTTAAGGTAATTATTTGTAAAATTTTTTCTCTTTTCAGAATTGTCTATGATAAAAAGAAAGTCAACCTGATCAGCATATGAGCTAATATTTTCAATCACATTATCTTCAGGGTTATATAAAATAACAACCCCTGCGGTTTTTTCATTCATCGAGATTATTCTTCATCATATATCAAGATTCTGATTACTTAATTATCCCTAACTCTCGCAATCTTTGAAAAAGAAACATTTTTTCATCATTCATGAGAAAATATTTCCAGGTTAAATGTATAAAAATAATAAGAACACTTATTACATAAACCATTTTTAGCCAAATATGTGTCATAAAAATCGGTAGTGCTAATATAAATCCTGTTAAAAGTGAAGCAATAGCTCCAGATTTAAAAGTATACTCAATTTCAATAAATTTATTTGAAATAAAAATTAGAATAAAAGTATCTATCAAAATTCTAAGTAGCCAAATAAATATAACTCCATCTATTCCCCATTCAGAAATAGCAAACCACATTGCAATTAAATAAAAAGGTAATTCTAATAAGTTTAAAATAGCGGGAATATCCGGCCTTCCAACACTTTGCAAATAGGTAAAAGGAATTTGTGCTAAACTGTTCAGTAAAATTCCAATACAGAGAAGTTGTAAAATTAGTGTGCTCGAATCAGCAAAAGTTTTTCCCAACCATAGATTTAACCCTTCGTTCGAAAAAGTGATTATTGAAAGTACTATAGGAAATAAGATCAGAAAAATAAATTTTATTCCGCGAAGGAAAAGTTTTTTTGAAATTTCTGAATTCTGCAAATAGCTTGAAGAGAATGCCGGGAATAATACAGCAATTAAAGCGGTTGGAATTACAAGCAATTTTGTTATAACTTCATAAGGTGTTGCATAATACACCACTGCAGTAGCGGAAATTAAGATACCTATTAAAAACCGATCTAAATAAGTTATAAGTGGTCCGATGGTATTTGTAACAGTCAACCAACCACTAATTCTTAAAATTGGTTTTACTAATTTTAAATTAAAACAAAAGCTGTTTTTGAATTTATCATGTAATTTAAAGCATTGATTGATATACAGAGACCAGATTACTATTCTTATCAGTGTCAAAAAAAGAACTATCCAAAAAAGATCCGTTGTAAAGAATAAGCAAATTACCGGCCCGAGAAAACTTGATATTCCAAGAATTACTCTAATGACATTTATTATTCCAAATCTTTGATAAGCTTCTAATACTCCTCTGATTCCTGCAGTTGTAGTTACTATTGGAATTGATAGCGCCAGCAGATAAAATGTTTTTAAAGTTTCATTCTGAAGAGAAGGTGATATTTTAAAAAAGTTTGATACCAAAACAGGGGTAACAAGAATTAATACAAAACTACCAAATAGACTTATAATAAACATTAAAATAAGAGAAGTCCAAAAAAAACCAGGTATTTGATTTATCTGATTTAAACCTATTTTCTCTGCAATTATTTTAGTTAAAGCACGACCAATCCCAAAATCGAAGAAGCTAAAATAACCAATAACAATCCAAACTAAATTTAATATTCCAAATTTTTCCGTCCCCAAACCATTTAACAAAAATGGGATTAGAACTAAAGCAAATACAAATGGTATTCCATAACCCAACAGGTTGTAAATTGTATTTTTTGCAATTACTGTTCCGCTAAAAGATGTATTTTCAGTCTCGTTCAATTAAAAACCAGTTAAAGTAGAAAAAATTAAATTTTGGAATTCGAAATGAGACTTGATCGATTCGAAGAAAACATGGCTAACTTCGTTATAATAGGTATGCACATAATAATCGTAAATAGGCTGAAAAACCAATTTGGAAGTCGTGTTATCATAACCAGAAAGGAGAAGCCGACGATGAGATAAAAATGTATGAGTATTGCCAGCACAATTAAGTTTTTTTCACGAATAAATTTATACCAAAGCCAAGTTAATAGCAGGCCAAGGACATAAGGCCCTAAGAATATTCCTGACACTCCAAAATCTGCATGTAATTCTCTGATATAAGTTCCAGTATTTGTCCACATCGGAATAAAATAACCTTTCTGAAAATCATGCGGCCTTTCAACAGCACCTAATTTAGCTAAAAGAAAATAAACAGGCATAAAAGTATTTTCACCAAACTCTGCTGTCTCATTTTCCATATACAAATATTGATTAAATACCCCGATGTCACTACTCAGATAAAGATATAAAGAAGGCGAAATTATAACATTATCTTCAAGTTGTCTTAATTCAGTGCTTGCACCAGTATAATCTTCTTTGGCAGTTCTTGTAATTCGAACGATCGTAGCACTAACAATCATTAATATTAAAAGAATGACCAGTGAGATGATTGCATTACTCTTGGAAAATTTAAATCTTCTATTAAAATCATTTTTAAGAATTTTTCGAAATAGTATAAAAGTGAATAAAAATTCCATCAGAGCAAATAACATTCCAGCTCTACCAACAGTCGCTAATTCCTTAATAATTATACCAATGAATGGATAGAAGGTTATGGTTGAAAATTTTTTTTTGTAAGCGGCGTATATTGCTGAAAAAAATACTGCGACATATCCGGTTGCTGAAATGAAAGGAATTACACCTTTCACCCCACCGTGTGTATTCATAAAATATATTTGTTTTGCATTAAGAAAAACTGCAGGTATACTTCCAAAAATCTTTATTAGCACAGACCAGTTTTGAATTGCGGCAAAAAGAGAGATAGTTCCAAAGAATAATATTACAATCTTTAATACAAGTCCATTATCAGCAAAAATATTAAGAAATGTATCAGAGTTCTGATTTTGAACAGAAATTTCCGGATACGATTTTCTAGCAGTTTCAATTGTCAGCACTCCAAATAGAAAAGATAAAAACGCAGAAATTATAAATAACCATGTTTGAATACTAACATCGGGATATGGTAATAATTTTAATTCGTACATAAATATTAGCCCACCCCAGATAATACAGTATAAAGTTAAATGGTTAAACCAGCTTTTAAAAATTAGTAATCCAAATAAAGAGCCTAAAATAGAAACCGCGACAGTAATTAGTAAAGACATAAAGATAATTAAAATTTCATCCTATATGTTTTAATGATTTTTTTATAAAAGTTTGAAGACTTGTGTTGCAGAGGATTTTGAAATTCTGTTCTGCTGATTGCTGTTTCGCCTACAAAAACAAAAGGGACTAAAAAAAAAGAGAATAAAAAGAGAATTCCTAAAATAATTACTGATCTCTTGGGACTGTATTTTAATTCCGGTGGAACTGCATGATCAACAACCAATACAGTAGGAACACTTTTTTGCTCCTCAACTTTTGCCTGCTCATACATTGGTAGTACAAATTCCATAATAGCTTGTTGAATTTCAACTTCTCTGAATATTCTTAAATAGGCAATTGCGATGTTGGGCATTTGCTTAAAAGGAAACAAAATATTAGAAGTTGCACCAAGATTTGGTGAGTTTTTTAGTTCCTGTACTTTTGACCTTAGTAAATTTTGTTCGGCTAAACTGACCTTGTGCTGAGGAGAATTCTCTCCAAACGTCTGTTTAATAAGCTCTCCTTCCATTTCTTTTTGCATTAATAACGCTTCTATTTCTGCAGCCGCTTTAACTGTTACTTCCAACTGTTCGGGAACAGCTACAATACCATATTTTATTTGAAACTTATACAACGAATCCTCGGCAATCCTCAAATCAGTAATGTTTTTTTGATACCTTTGTTCAATAAAAGTCCTATTATTGGTTGCCCTTTCGATATTAAGACGGATATTTAAACTGTCAGTTAATGCAACCATATAGTTTGCTATCTCTGCACTGACTTCAGGATCTTTATTAATTACAGTAAAATCAATCATTCCAAACTCATTTGGATCTGCTGAAATATCTCCCCTAAATGCTTTTAATACTTTATCCATATTATTATCACTGATTTCATAGTATTCCATCAATTTGAATTTTATTATTACATCTGTCAATGCTGTTCTGCTGTTTATAATACCAAGTAAAACATCTTCAGATGCATTAGTTAGCCCAAACATTCTTGAACCCATTGATGCAAGGGAAGATTTTCCCCCGAGCAAACTCGTTAATCCTCCAAATCCTGTTTGGTCATTGGGAGGAATCATTATTGTGGCAGTTGCCCGATACTGAAGTGGAAGAAGAAGAGCGAAAGTTGTGGAAAAAATTGCAACTATCAATAGATTAATCATTATAAATTTTTTCCATTTGTACAGAACATAAACGTAATCACTAAATTCATGTTTTGATTGGCTGTTATCCATCAATTTTCCATTTTAATAGGGATAGAAGATAGTTTAAATTATCAGTTTAGAAAAGATAATCTTTAATAAAACTTTTTGATATTCAACCATTTTTTTTCAACTAATTATGTTGGTTGGTGAACAAATATTCAAAAAGATAAAATTTATTATTGAACTTAATAGACAATTATATCAACTTACAATTCAATTTCTTCTATATAGCCATTGATATTGACTAATTCCAAAGAATTGCGATTAATTATTTGTTTGACTTTATGAATATTTTATTTATTTTAGATCAGTAAATTTAACAATAATAAGGCTTACAATTATAGATATTTTGCTACAGTAATAAAAAAACATTATTTATTTCCTTTTATTACATCAGTAGCAATTTACAGCCGATTCGGAGGTTTGCTCTGATCGGTTTTTTCATTTTAAACGGAACAATTATTGGAGGTGTTAGTACTAATACTTTGATACTTACAAACAGGTAACGATATCCATTAACAAAAAAAAGGAAGATAGAGATGAAAGAGATAAAAGCAAGAATACAAAACCCTCTGTCTGATCTGATCAGCGACGAAATCTTTGATCTTCTGGAAGTACATGGCTTGATAGATGATAAGGCCGTGAGAGACTACCAGATACGTAAAAAATTCAAGCAGCTTAGAGCTGGTAAGCTAAGTGCAGGTGATGCAATTGATGCAATTCGTTCGGATTACCCTTATCTTCAGTTCGATACAATCCGTAAAATTGTATATCAGATAAGTAAATAGAAAATACTTGACAAATATCACTTATCAGCATATATTTCCCCCGACTCTTTCAAAGGGTTCTCCCCTGCCCTTTGATGTATCAGAGTCGAGCCCAGTGGTCCCCCATCGCTGGGCTTTTATTTTTAATTGATGGAGTAATTATGGCTAAGAAAATAATCAGAAAAAGTCTTAAGCAAATAAAAAAAATTGATGCCTCACCGTTCAGTATTTACTGGGAAAAGATGAACTATTATTTTTTGGCTGCAGGTTTACTGGTTGTTGTTGTTGGTTTTTATTTATTATCAATCGGAACGTGGGACAGTTTTTCATCTCTTGTCATTGCACCTTTGTTACTGTTCGCAGGATATGTTTTAATTTTTCCAGCCTCGATATTTTATAGAAAAAAATCCATTCAGGAGAAACCGCGGGAAGATAACAGTGCTATTGGCAAAAGTTAAAGGAAACCTGGTTTCAACTCAAAAAAATTCACATCTTATCGGGCACAAGCTGCTCCTTGTTCAGGCTGTTGATACTCAGAATAATTTTATCGGAAATAAGGATGTCGTTGCCATCGATATGGTTGATGCAGGCATCGGAGACACAGTTTTACTGGTTCAGGAAGGGAAAGCTGTTCAACAAATACTTGGACACAAAAAAGCACCGGTTCATTCCATTATAGTTGCGGTTGTTGACTCCATTGACGTTCAATCCAAAAGAAAAAAATAAAAGATCGTTGAAGTGACTAAACTAAACCAGGATAGGTTGATAGATCTTTATTCATTACTATCGGTTGATGGAATTGGTCCTGGAAAACTGCGTAACCTTCTCGCCAAATTTAAAAATACTCAAAGCATACTCGCCGCAGATTATAATTCACTTATTAAAGTTGAAGGGGTGAGCACTAACCTTGCCAGAAGAATTCAATATGCAAATAAGGAAAGAGATAAAATAAAAAATGAAGTTGCAAAAGAACTTAATGGATTAGAAAAAATCGGCGGAAGGATTATCACAATCTGGGACGATGAATATCCCGCTTTGTTAAAAAAGATTTACGATCCTCCGATCATACTTCAAATAAAAGGTAACTTGTCAGGCAGTGACGAATACTCGCTGGCAATTGTTGGAACAAGAATGCCCACCAATTATGGTAAAATACAAACTGAGAGATTAGCTGCAGATTTTGCCTCTCAAAACATTACGATAGTTAGCGGGATGGCACGCGGTATTGATTCAATTGCTCATTCGTCTGCGATTAAAAACGGCGGGAGAACGATCGCAGTAATTGGTTCCGGACTTGATGTTATCTATCCCCCTGAAAACAAAAAACTTTATGATAAAATCGCAGAGGTTGGTTCAATAATCAGCGAGTTCAAGTTAGGAACAAAACCGGATGCACCAAACTTCCCGAGAAGAAACAGAATTATATCGGGTTTATCACTGGGAACAATAGTTGTTGAAACAGGAGTGGAAGGCGGTGCAATGCAAACTGCCGCACTTGCTTTAGATCAAAACAGGGAAGTGTTTGCTGTTCCTGGAAATATTGGTATAAAACAATCTGAAGGAACTAATCTTCTTATTCAAAAAGGTGAAGCAAGCCTCATAAAATCTGCCGAAGATGTTTTGCTTGCTCTTGAATTAAAACTAAAACCGGTATTAGGAAAGAACATTCCTAAACAACAATTGAACCTGAATCTGTTCGAAGAAAAAATAATTAATATAATAGATTCTGAACCGATGCAGATAGATAAAATAGCCGAGCTGGCCAAACTATCAACTTCGGATTGCCTAGTTCATTTACTTTCGCTGGAGTTTAAAGGAATGGTTAAACAACTGCCAGGGAAGATGTTCGCGTTATTGTAATCAGACAATTAAAAGATCACAAGATTGTAAGATTTAAAGATTGCATTCATTAGCAATTCAGAATTAATATTTTTTCTTTCCCTTCCAAAGTGCTTTCAATCTTTCTTTGATGGATTTTTCTTGTCCGTTCTCCGATGGAAAATATAATTGCTTGTTGGATAGTTCTTCAGGAAAATAATTTTCCATTACAAAGTTGTTATCAAATTCATGAGGGTATTTATAATTTCCACCATAGCCTAATTCATTCATCAATCTTGCCGGTGCATTTCTAAGATGAAGCGGCACAGAATAAAGTGGATTATTTTTAACAAGTTCTTCAGCTTTTTTGATACCCATATAAGCTGCGTTACTTTTGGGACAAGATGCAAGATAAGCTGCACATTGAGCTAAAATAATTCTTGCTTCAGGCATACCGATTTTATCAACAGCACCAAAAGCTGATTCAGCTAATACAAGGGCATTTGGAGAAGCATTCCCAATATCTTCAGAAGCTAAAACCACCATTCTTCTTGCTAAGAAAAGTGGATCTTCTCCGCCTTCGAGCATACGTGCGAGCCAGTAAAGTGCTGCATCCGGATCACTTCCGCGAATACTTTTAATAAATGCTGAGATTAAATTATAATGCTCTTCCCCTGCTTTATCATAAATAACATTTTTCTGTTGAACAATATTTTCAAAAATATCTTTTGTCAGTTTGATCGGATCGGATTTTATTTCCTGGGTTACTGCTGCTTCTAATAAATTTAACATTATTCTTGCGTCGCCACCGGAAAGATAAACCAAGTAATCCTCATCAATGATTTCAATATTAAGGCTGGAAAAGAAATCATCTTTAGAAATCGCATTATTCAAAATTTTTATTAATTCTTTTTTCGATAATTCATTAAGAACATATACTCTGGCTCGGGAACGTAATGCCGGGATAACTTCAAAGGAAGGATTTTCAGTTGTTGCACCAATTAAAATTATTGAGCCCGATTCAACACTATGGAGCAATGCATCCTGCTGAGCTTTGTTAAAACGGTGAATCTCATCAATAAAAAGAATTGTACGTTTTTTCATGAGCCCGTTTTGTTCAGCAGTTTCAATTACTTTACGTATATCTTTCACTCCCGACGATACAGCACTTATCTGAAAAAAATCTGCTTTTGTTTCATTTGCAATAATTCTTGCAATTGTTGTTTTACCCGAACCGGGAGGTCCCCATAAAATAAAAGAACTTAATGTGTCATTCTCAATCATCAGTTTGATTGGCTTACCGTTTCCAACCAGGTGATCCTGTCCGTAAAAATCGTTTAATGTGGCTGGTCTTAGTCTGTCGGCAAGTGGTGTTGAAGGGATATTATTGATTTTCATCGGATTCTTTTTCATCAACTTCAATTCTTAATTCATTTTGTCTTTTCATTCCGTAATTCTCTCTGGCAACTCTTTCAATCTTGGCAGGAATTTTTTTCTTTAATGAGTCAATTTCATTTTTTAATCTTTCGTTCTCCATTTCAACATCAGAAAGATGCTGCTTCAGTGTATCGACTTCATTCCGGATACTAGAATATTTAACCAACCCGTAATCATTGAATATCCAATAAAAAATTCCAATTGTTAAAAATAAAAGGAAGGCATATAAAAAAAACTTTTTCCCTTTACTTACGTTCATCTGAGTGCTTGCTTAATAATTTTATCAATTAATTCTTCGAATGAAATTCCCACCGCTTTTGCCATTTTGGGAACAAGGCTTGTAGGTGTCATTCCAGGAAGAGTATTTACCTCAAGACAAAAAGTCTGGTGAGCATCGTTCAACCTGAAATCAACTCTGCTGTAACCTTCGCATCCCAGTGAATTGAATGCAAGCAGTGCCTGTTCCTGTACTGATTTAAAAACATCTGTTGGAATCTGTGCAGGTACGATGTATTCACTCATCCCGGCAGTATATTTACTTTCATAATCATAAAATCCGCTCTTTGGAATTATTTCCAGAACAGGCAGCGCATCACCTTCAAGAATTGCAACTGTAAGTTCCCGTCCTGCAATAAATTCTTCAATTAAAATTTTATCTGAAAAAGTATAAGCAAGTTCGCAAGCCTGCTCAACTTCGCTATTATTTCTGACTAGTGAAAGTCCTACAGTTGATCCCTGGTCATTTGGTTTGATTACGCAGGGTAAACCAAAACGTGATTGAATTCCTTCAATGATAGATTTAATTTGATAATGATTTTTGGAAACCGTCAACCAGTCGGCTGTTTTAACTCCGGCATTTCTAAAAATAGTTTTTGCAATTGATTTATCCATTGCCATTGCACTCGCAAGAACTTTTGAGCCGGTGTATTTCAAACCGCGAAGTTCAAGGAGTGACTGCAAAGTTCCATCTTCAGCCCATCTTCCGTGAAGTGCTGAGAAGACAACATCAATATCATCGAACATGGATGAGTTAATTGCCGTTACAAAATTGCGGTTAGATATCTCCGAATAATCATCCGGCAAAAAAAATAAATTTTCATCTTCGGGTTGATTTTCACCATAGGCAGGATCAATCACCTTTGTCGGATAACCAAGTTGTTTTAACGCTCCTAAAACTCCTTTGCCGGAAGACTTTGAAACTTCTCTCTCAGGTGAAGTCCCACCGACCAGTAATGCAACCTTTGGTTTTTCAATCATTTTATTTTTAATTTTTTTTTATTAATTGTCTAAACATTTCTCGGATCCTGCTTAATGCCGTAAGTCTCTTCAGATATTTCTAATAATTGCCTGACATCTTCAATTGATAATTCTTTTGGAGTACCGAGTAATCTTGCTTTATAAATAATTTCAGAAGCATGCTCTAATTTTTCCATTTTATTGTAAGCATCATCAAGGTTCACTCCCAATGTCAATGCACCGTGGTTTTCAAGAATGAATGCCCACGCATAATTTATATGAGGTTCTAAACTTAATGGCAGTTCATTTGTCGATGGAGTTCCATACGGGCAGAACGGTACTTTCCCCAATGTTAAAATCACTTCTGCGAAATAATGTTTTGTCAAACCTTCACCAAGAAGCCCGAAGAGAGTTGCATGTACCGGGTGGCAATGAACAACAGCGTTTACTTCTTTTCTTTTGGAGTAAGCGTACAGATGAAGTTTGAACTCCGTGGTTATCCGTCCCTCACCTTTTAACAAGTTACCATTAAAATCGAACTCAAGAATGTCATTATCGGTTACATCACTTTTACGAATTCCTGACCTGGTGATTAAAATTGTATTATCGGGAGTGATAGCTGAAATATTTCCATCCGTTGCAGCAACAAATCCTTTCGCATGAACTTTATGGCAGATTGAAATTAACTTTTCGATATCCGGCATTTTCTTTCCAACTCTTCCATTATGAGCATATTAATTAATCCGTCTTCACCGGTAACAGGCGGAACCTGATTTTTTAAAAATGATTTCTGTACAGCTCTCATCATAAAAAGAAATTTATTTCCCCGTTTCCTGAAACTTTTTTTAGCTTCACCATCCAGGTGGATGGTCAGTTTTGAAGGTATTCTTTTCACCCCGATAAAATTTTCAATGCTGATTGCACCTGTGTGTCCAAGTATTTCAATCCTGTTGAATGCTTTTCTTGTGTTGTAGGAAACATTAAAATAACCATAAATGCCATTCTCAAATTTTACCTGGGCAGAAGCAAAATCTTCGACTTCACCTTTATAGATAATGTTATCCATGTAACCAACTATGTCTGTTACTTCTCCACCAAAAAATCTTAAAAGATCAATCATATGAGTACCGAGATCACGTAACGCTCCGCCTCCGCTTAATTCTTTCTTAAATCTGAAATTATCCCCCGGTGGAAAATCGAGATTGAATGAAACACTTACGGAAACAAGCTTGCCAATTGTCTGGTTTTTAATTAATTCATTTGATTTTATGACATGAGGATGCAACCGGTGAACGTAGTTTACAGCAAACAATACATTGTTCTGTCTGCAGGCCTCAACCATTTCTTTTGCCTGGATACTGTTGAGAGCAATTGGTTTTTCACACAAAATATGTTTACCGGCTTCAGCAGCTTTTATAACATGCTGGTGATGATGAGCATTAATACTTGAAACAAATACACAATCAATATCAGATTTCAGAAACTCATCATAATTATCAAATGCACCTGCTGCACCAGTTTTCTGTGCAAGCTCTTTTGCTCTTGAAAGATTTTGACTGTACAATGAAGTAATAGTACTTCTTCTTAAAAATGTAAGCGTGGGAATGAATGTCTTTTCTGCATACCTGCCGCAGCCGGCAACGCCCCATTTTAATTTTTTTGCAACACGTTTCTTAATACCAAGCATTCAAATTCCAATTAAATAAAAAAAATCAACGGGATAATTTAATCTGAAACGGGCGTTTTATGAAATAGAAATTATTTATGCAGTTTTCTGGAATAATCTCAGCCTGTCGAGCAGCATTGTAATGGGACGTGAGTTCAGCATTATGTAAAAATGAATTGCCGGAACATTTTTATTCAGGAGACCTTCTACTTGCTGTAAAGCCCATTCCACACCAATGTTTATCACTTCATCCGGTCTCGCCGTTTCCACCTCATCTGCCAAAGCATTTGGAATTGTAACGTGAAAGTTTTTTGGAATAGAATGAAGCTGTGCTTTGGATGTTATGATTTTCAAGCCGGGAATAATCGGAACTTCTATTCCTTCTTTACGGCAAACATCAAGGAACTCAAAATAATATTTATTTTCATAGAACATCTGCGTAACAATATATTCAGCACCAGCCTGAACTTTCTCTTTTACAAATCTGACATCGGCTTTAATATTCGGAGCTTCAAAATGTTTTTCAGGATAGCCGCCGACACCGATACAAAAGTCTGTTGGTTTAGCATCCAGTAATGAATCCTCGAGATAAATTCCATTGTTCATTTTAACAATTTGTTTTACAAGATCCAGCGAAGTAGGATTGGCACTTCTGCCAAAGGGAACCGGTTTTTCATAGCCGCTGTCATCACCCCTTATTGCAAGTATATTATTAATTCCAAGGTAATTCAGCTCAATCATAAAATCTTCTGTCTCTTCACGAGTAAATCCTTTTACAAGGATATGAGGAACCGCATCAATATTATATTTATTCTGAATCAAGGCACATATACCCAATGTTCCGGGACGTTTACGCTTTACTTTTTTCTTGATTCCATCAGGCGTTTCTTCATAAATAACTTCTGCTGAATGACTGGTTATATCTATAAACGGCGGTCTGTATTTTATTATATCATCAAGCACTGCAAGAACATGTTTAATATCACCGCCGCGTTTCGGCGGAATAAGTTCAAAACTAATTAATGGTTCGTGAGCTTTTAATAAATGATCAATTACTTTCATATAATCCTGTTTATTTGATCAACATTTGTTTGAAGACAAATATAATCATTCTTTTTATTATAACAATTCTACTCAAGAATAGACGATTACGGTGTTAAAATCATCAGCTTATTTGATGGATTTACAATTGATTTTTCATCGGTTCTTATTCTCATATACTTCCCGTTAAGAAATAATTATGTCCGCTTCTTATAATGAACACTAAAAATTTTTTACTATAAGGTAAACATTTCACAAAAAATAATTACATTCTTACCTATTAATGTGCTGACACTTAAAAAATTTTATTTATCTCAACGATGAATTAAGGAATAAAATTTGCTTATTCATTTTAGTATCTTGATGTAAAAGAATTAATAGTTGCCGACTACAAAGCAACTTTAAACAGGAGGAACATAAAGATGCTGTGGTTGATTTTGAGTTTCGCTTTAACATTTTCTTCATTTCTTAAATTCCATAAGTTTGATATAAGTTCTTTTAAGCAAAGGTGGATGGCTAATCTATTTTTAAACAAAAATTTTGACGGGTAGTAATTATGAATGTTTTTAGGAAATATTGTTTACTGTTTTGTTTCTTCTTCCTCAATAATATCTTTTCGCAAACACCCCAAGTAATATCTATATCCCCAAGTTTCAATGAAATAGCAAGCATCAGCCACCCTGAAATCTCTGCTACGTTTAATGTCTCTATGGATTCTTCCTCATTTGATGAAATCTCATTCGCTGTGTTTGCAGAGAGAAGCGGTTATCACACAGGAAAGATAAACTATGTTGATGAAACAAAAACAGTAACGTTCAATTCAAATGAACAATTCAATGCTGGTGAAAGAGTTACTGTTATGCTCTCTAATAAAATAAAATCTCAGCAAGGCGACTCTTTGAATGGTTTTAGCTGGGTATTCAGGATCCCTTCAGAAGTAGCACCAGTAAATTTTTCTGAAGCACTTACTTATAACGGCGGTGGATATTTTCTGCAATGCGTTGATATGAATAATGATAATTTCCCAGATATAGTCACCAGCAGCGGAGCAATCTTATTGAATAATGGGAGTGGAGTCTTTAACGATTACTGGATATTGCAGGATGCTTTTGGAGATTTTCCTCTTATTGCAGACGATTTTAATAGGGATGGGATAATGGATGTTTATTATTCATCTTTTGAATCGCCGAGAGTAGGATTAGGCGATGGGTTTGGTATTTTCAGTTTTACGGCATTACCGTATTGGTTTTGTCAATATATGTCGGCAGATTTTAACGGGGATGGATACCCTGATATCGCAGGGATAGTTGATGTAACTTATTTACCTCCCGATAGCACCACATTAAACTGGAGTATTGCATTGAATGATGGCACGGGTAATTTTAGTGATACAATTATGTACCATATTGGTGGTGGTGGAAAACCCACATTCATTATTACGCCTGATATAGAAAACGATGGTGATAATGATGTTGTAATAGGATCACAGCCAGAGGTTAACCCAAATGGTGTCTTTGGTTTAGATGGAATGATTGTTGGGAAAAATAATGGATCGGGAAATTTCGATTCTTTTGATTTATATCCTACTAATACATATTTATATATAAGTTGTGCATTTTGGGGTTATGCTTCAGATTTCAATAATGATGGATTTAATGATATAGCAGTGATGGGTTGTTTTGCGGGGATTGTCGCATTGAACTTAGGGAACGGAACTTTTGGATATGAAGAAACTAATACTAGGCCATTCTGGTTTGGTGACATGCTATCTTCTCCCATTGCTGGAGGAGACATAAATGGAGACAGTTGGATTGACCTAGTAATTAGCGGATATGAATGGCCTCCGGAATTGCAAATTCCTAATTACGCTGTTCTTATTAATGGCAACAGCTATTTCCCGGGATTATGGAACATGGGTGATTTTAATGATACATTACCAACAGGTAATATCAATTCAACTAATATTGTTGACCTTAACGCCGATAATCGAGTAGATATTGTACATAATGATATATGGAATGGAGTTTATGTTACTTATAATGAAGATACAACTACTTCAGTTGAACCATTACTTGCGGACACAAAGGATTTTTATCTATTTCAAAACTACCCCAACCCGTTTAACGGAAAAACAATTGTAAATTTTGAAATATCAGAGAGTGAATTAATTCGCGTTTCAATTTATAGTATAATTGGAGAGGAGGTGAGATTATTAGAGAACAGAACATTTCCTAGAGGTAAACATTACATAGTATGGGATGCTAAAGATGAGGAGGGAATGGACTTGCCTTCGGGAATCTATATCTTAAGGGCAAGCTCATTCAAGCATATTAAACAAATTAAAACTGTACTACTTAAATAATCAGGGAGAACATAAAATGAAACCGTTACGATTTCTATTCGTGCTTATCATTATTTTCTTTTCCCCTGCTGAAATTTCAGCACAGGAAGATGTTTTCATTTGTGGTGGAGTTAGTGACCAGGAAACAATTATGGATCCTGGCCAATTGAGAGGTGTAACGTATACTCTCAAAATTTTGCTTGTTGAATTTTCTGATATTCATTATAAACCTGGTATAACTTATTCAAATTGGAATAATCTTTTTTTTTCTTCAGGAATATATGTTTCACCAAATATGTATTCACCTGATGGGCAACAGGTTTTTGGCAGCATGAAGGATTATTATACAGTTATGTCAGATGGATATTTTAATCTGAATGGATATGTTGTTAATCAAGATGCTAATGGCAACCAAGTTCCTGACTGGCTAACCTTGCCACTGACAAAGCAATATTATGATGAACAACCTTGGAGTGTATTTGAAAATGCAGCCTTTACCGCTGCGAACAATGCTGGCTTAGATATAAGTACAAGCTCAACTACTAAGCTTGCGATAATTTATGCTGGTCATACATATCGCG
>Ga0137461_1000137_pt1 | contig 16098 bp, 14 predicted proteins | sample EasRivERMGT746_2_FD_104650 | JGI IMG/M metagenome (GOLD analysis project Ga0137461, IMG submission 104650) | Soil microbial communities from meander-bound floodplain in the East River, Colorado, USA - East River MetaG ERMGT746_2 | ecosystem: Environmental > Terrestrial > Soil > Floodplain ... | reverse complement strand
GATCAGATAGAGCGAGCCGGCGTCGCTATGGGTGATCTCGCGGCACTTTTGCAGCATGAAGCGCAACAGCGCTTCGCGGTCCTTCTCGGTCGAGAGCGCGATGCCGATCTCGTTGAGCTGTTCGATTTCCCAACGGGCGCGATCGAGCTCACGCTCAAGCTCGGCCGGGCGGGCGAGACTTGTCGGAGTTGATGGTGCGGATAAATTACGGCGACGCGGCATAAGCGAAAATCCCTTCGGCTGACGCTGAATACCTATCTGAAAACCGGCTACCAGGTCAACATGTCACGCGGTTTGCGCCGACTGCGCACGATTTGCCTGGCGGCGATGGCGCGTTTTTGCGGTTCTTTGGCGTGAAACTTCTCGACGGCACACCCAGATGCAGCCGGCAAAGCTCGGCATAGTTTCTGCTCACTCCCTCGCCTAGCGCGGAATTTCGCTGCCGTCAGTGCATTCGTTGATAGGAGTAAGCTTCATGGGCATCGCAAATACAATCCTTTTGTTTCGTCTGGTTTGCGCAATTACTTTTTTCTGCGCCGTGAGCGCGAGCGGGCAAAATGCGCCGGTGACGATCACCGTCGATGCTAATTTGAATCGCCGGCCGATCAATCCGAATATTTACGGCGTCGCCCACGGGACCACGGCGCAATTGAACGATCTCAACAGCCCGCTCAACCGCAACGGCGGCAACAACACGACGCGCTACAACTGGCAGCAAAACGCCGATAACCGCGCCAACGATTGGTACTACGAAAGCATCGCCGAGCCGAGTGCCGTGGCCGGCGAGCGCGGCGATACATTTATAGCGAATGCCAAAGCCGCCAACGCCCAGGCGATGATGACGATGCCGATGATCGATTGGGTCGCCAAGCTCGGTACGAATCGTAGCAAGCTCGCGAGTTTTTCCATCGCCAAATACGGCGCCCAGACCGGCAATGACTGGCAGTGGTTCGCCGACGCGGGCAACGGCATGCGCACCAACGGCCAGTACGTCACCGGCAACGATCCTAACGACGCCAATGTCGCGTCGAACTCGACGTTTCAACAAAGCTGGGCGCAGCATCTGGTCAGCCGCTGGGGGACCAATGGCAACGGCGGTTTACGCTATTACATTCTCGACAACGAGCCGAGCATCTGGCACGCCACCCATCGCGACGTTCATCCCATCGGCGCGACCATGGATGAGATCAAAAATAAAATCATCGACTTCGCCGGCAAGATCAAAACCGTCGATCCGTCGGCGCTGGTGGTCGGTCCGGAGGAATGGGGCTGGAGCGGTTACACCCTGAGCGGCTACGATCAGCAGTACGGCAGCTTGCATGGCTGGAGCAACTTGCCCGACAGCAACAATCACGGCGGCTGGGATTATTTGCCGTGGCTGCTCGATCAGCTGCGGCAAAATAATTTGGCCAGCGGCAAACGCTTGCTCGATATCTTCACCGTGCATTACTACCCGCAGGGCGGCGAGTTCAGCAACGACACCTCATCGGCGATGCAGCTGCGGCGCAATCGCTCGACACGCTCGCTGTGGGATGCCAACTACCTTGATGAGAGCTGGATCAACGACCGCGTGAAGCTGGTGCCGCGCTTGCGCGACTGGGTGAACAGTTACTATCCCGGCACGCTCACCGGCATCACGGAATACAACTGGGGCGCCGAAAATCACATCAACGGCGCCACCGCCCAAGCCGACATCTACGGCATCTTTGGCCGCGAAGGTTTGGACATGGCGGCGCGCTGGACCACACCGGACGCGACGACGCCGACCTACGAGGCGATGAAGCTCTATCGCAACTACGATGGCAATAAATCGACCTTCGGCGACGTCAGCGTCGCGGCGACCGGGCCGAATCCGGATAATGTCTCGGTCTTCGCCGCCGAACGATCCGCCGATGGCGCGCTGACGATCATGGCCATCAGCAAATATCTTTCAGACACCACCGCAGCGACGATCAACCTCGCCAACTTCCCGCACAACGGCAGCGCCCAGGTCTGGCAGCTCACCGCCGCCAATACGATCAATCGTCTGAGCGATTTGAGTTTCATCGGCGGCAGTTTTAACTTCACCCTGCCGTCCCAGAGCATCACATTGTTCGTGTTGCCCGCGGCAAGCGGCAATCAATCGCCAGTCGCGGCGCTGTCAGCTAAACCGCTCTCGGGCTTAGCACCGTTGAATGTTTCCTTCGACGGCAATGGCTCAGCCGATGCGGATGGTTCGATCGTCGCCTACGCGTGGAATTTTGGCGACGGCGCGAGCGCTTCCGGCGCGACGGCGAATCACAGCTACAGCGCGCCGGGAAGTTATCTCGCGCGCCTGACGGTCACCGACAATCAAGGCGCGAGCAATTGGGCCACAACGACGATCCAAGTCAACGCCGATTTACCAAACGCACCGGGCAATCTGACGGCAAGCGCGATCTCGCGCAGCCAAATCAATTTGCTCTGGACCGACAACGCCAACAATGAGACCGGCTTCAAGATCGAACGGTGCGCCGGCGCCACCTGCACCAACTTCGCACAGATCGCCACCGTCGGCGCTAATGTGTTGAACTTTTCGAATACCGGCCTCAAGCGCAATACCACCTACCGTTATCGTGTGCGCGCCTACCACGGCGCGGGGAATTCGGCTTATACAAATATCGCGAGCGCCAAAACCGCGCGCTGAGCTAAGAGGGCGGGTTTCAAACCCGCCCCTACGAATCCCGAAACTTTTTTGCGCCCTTTGCGTGCTTTGCGGCCAACTCTCCGCATCCGAATCTTCTATGTGACCTTTGTGCTCTTTGTGGTGAAATCTTCTTTCACCTCTAACTAGAAGCTCACCGCTTTGAGGTCCGCGATCAGCGCCGCGAGAATTTCATTCAGCGCATCGTTCCAGCCTTTGACCAGCGCTTCCGGCGAGCGGCCGTTGACCGCCATCGACTTCACGTAGCGTTTGCGCGTGACGATCTCGGCTTTGGTTGGCGACTCCTTGCTGAGAAAAAATTCCATCTCTAGCACCGCCTTCGGCATGTTCACATCGCGAAAGTCGCCGTAGAGCGCATCGATACTGCCTTCCAAATAGTGCGTCGGCTCCAACTGACTCGCCGTGCCGATGACGTACTGCGCCACCTGCGCTTGCGCCAGGGCGCGACGCACTTCTTCGGTCAAGAGCGCGCCGGGCGAAACTAGAAACTGATGATAAAAGTCCGACTCGAAGCTAGCATCGCCGCGCCGGTAGACGAAGCTGCGCCCCTCGTAGCGCGGCGAGACGCGCAAGCTCGACACCAGCAGCACGCCGCCGGCTTTGACATTGGCTGCTCCCTCACTTCGGTTTGCTTCGAGAACGAAGTAGCGTTTGTCGGGAAAGCTTTTTTCCAAGCTCACGCAGCCGGCGATGAAACCCAGCGCCGCGAACAGCACCGAATAAATAAAAAATGTTTTCATTTGCGGTTATTCAGGTTTTGTCTGGATCATGTGCCCATTCAGTTTGTTTTGTTCACCACGAAGGCACGAAGAGCAGGAAGGTCGGAGTTTAAATTATCCGAAGTATCCGAACCCTTCGTGTCCTTCGTGCCTTCGTGGTGAAACATTCGTCACGGTAAACCTGGGAAAACCTCATTTGCTCACCGCTCCCGACGGCGGCGGCGGCGCGCCGAAGATCGCTTGCGCTGGGAAACGCTTCGAATCCTCGCTCAGTTCTTTGACGTTTTCCGTGATCATGCGAATATTCTCCACGGTATTCTGAATTTCATTCTGTTGGCTGGCGAGCATGCGGTTTAGCCGGCGCAAGGATTGGCGCAACTGCGCGTTGCTCTCCGGCAGATCGCCGGAAAGCGCGTCGAGCCGTTTGATCAGCCGCGTCATGCTCTCCGACGCCTGCGGCAAATCGGCCAGCAGTTGCTGCATCGGCTTCTCGGCGCTGCTGATAATCGCCCGCGCACCCTTGGCCGCAGCGGCGGCGTCGCTGGCCGCGGTTTTGAATTCTTGGCCGCCGACTAATTCTTTGAGCTGGCGGTTGGTCTCGCGCACTTCCGAAAGAAAGGCCACCGCCTCGCCGCTCACCTTGTCGAACTTCACGCCTTCGACCACTTTGGTGATGATGGCTAAAGATTTTTCCATGCCGTCGACCAGCCGGCCGATATCGACGTTCTCCAAGCTGCGGAGAATTTTTTCCAGCGACTCGCTCAGCTGGGTGATGCGGCTGCGCGTCGACGGCACATAGGGATAATGCGGCTGCCAGTCGATTTCTAAAGCCGGATTGCGCTGCGGATCGGCGTAATCGGCTTCGATATAGGCGACGCCGGTCAGACCTTGAGCAGCCAGACGCAGCCGCAGCCCGCGCTCGACTTCCAACTTGAAGCCGGCCTGATTGGGCACCGCCACGGCGAACTGAAACATCGCCGGCGCGATGCCGATGCGCACCAGCACGTAGCGCTTGCGGGTACTATACTCGGCGCTGGTCAGGGAAATCTTTTCCACCTTGCCGATCGGCACGCCGCGAAATTTGACCGCCGAGCCGACGTCCAAGCCTTGCACCGATTCGTCGACGTAGGTTTCGATCAAAGCATTATTTTGGAACACCGAGCCGACGCCGAGCAGAATCACGCCGATGACCGCGATGATTGACGCGGCGATGACGAATAGTCCGATCTTGAAGTAACTGAGTTTTTGCATTGGCAGCGTTATCGAAATCCGTCAGCCGTCCGGCGCGGCTTGGCGCGAGAAAAACTGGCGCACCCAAGGATTGTCGCTATGATCGCGCAGGTCGCTTGGCCTGCCCGTCGCCACGATCCCTTTGACTTTTTTATCCAACATAATTACCCGGTCCGCAATCGTGAAAATGCTCGCGAGCTCGTGGCTGACGATGACGAAGGTCATTTTCAAGTTGCGCGCCAGGCTGACGATCAACTCATCGAGCTCGGCGGAGGTGATCGGGTCCAACCCTGCCGAAGGTTCGTCGAGAAACAGAATGCGCGGATCGAGCGCCATGGCGCGGGCGATGGCCGCGCGCTTCTGCATGCCGCCGCTCAATTCCGCCGGCAAGTGATTATCGAAACCGGCCAAGCCCACTTGCTTGAGTTTCATCAAGGCGACGAGCCGAATCGCCTCGGGCGGCAGGTCGGTAAATTCTTCCAGCGGCAAACAAATGTTTTCCAACAGCGTCATCGAACCGAACAACGCGCCGCTTTGATACATGACGCCGAACTTGCGCAAAATCTCGCTGCGCTCTTGGCGCTCCGCGCCGACGACATCGGCGCCGTCGATGCGGATGGTTCCCACAGCCGGGCGGTTCAAGCCGATCAGATGTTTGAGCAAAGTGCTCTTGCCGCAACCCGAGCCGCCGAGAATGACGAAAACTTCGCCGGCGTAAACCTCGAAACTCACCTGGCTCAAGATGACCTCGCTATCGTAAGCCGCGGTGACATTCTCGACTTGGATAATGCTCTCGCCTGCCATCGCCGTTTTCGCTCACACCCAGAGATAATAATAGATCACGGAAAAAATTCCGTCGGTGATGACGATCAGGACAATCGCGCTCACCACCGCGCGGGTGGTCGACTCGCCCACCGCGCTGGCGCCGTTTTTGGTTTGCAGCCCGCGCAGGCAGCCGATCGCCGCGACGAGTATACCGAAAAAAAACGACTTCACGATGCCGCCCACCGGCGAACCGTAGGTGACCGCCGTCTGCAGCTGGTGAAAAAAAGTAATCAACGGAAAGCCCAGCGATAGCAAAACCACCGAGCCGCCCATCAAGCCGACCAGATCGGCGAAGATCGTCAGCAGCGGCGTCATCACCAGCGCGGCGATCACCCGCGGCACGACCAGAAAACGCACCGGCTCCAGGCCCATGGTTTTGAGCGCGTCTATTTCTTCGCGCACTTTCATGGTGCCGATTTCGGCGGCGAAGGCCGAGCCCGAGCGGCCGGCTAAAACAATCGCGGTCATCAGCGGGCCGAGCTCGCGCAGGATCGCCAGGCCGATTAAATTAGCGACGAAAATCTGCGCGCCGAATTGGCCCAAGGGAATCGCCGCTTGAAAAGCCATGATCAAACCCATGAGAAAACCGATCAGCAAAATAATCGGCAGCGCGTCGACGCCCAGCGCTTCGGCGATCTTGAGCGTATCGCGCCAGCGCACCCGGCGCGGATGACGCGCCGCATGGGCCATGGCGAGAAACAGTTCGCCGACAAAACTGATCACCGTACGGATGTCTTGTAATAATTCGACCACCGCCTTGCCGATCTGTTCGGCAAAGCTCGTCTCTACTTCGACGGGCAGACTCACCGCCAGCGTTTCGCCGTCGGTGATGTCATGCAGCAGTTCCTGAAACTCCGGATGCAGCCCGTGAATTTCCAGACCACCGCCGTCGGCGCTTTGCTGAGTGCGCAAGTGGATCAGCAGCGCAATGCCGGCGCCGTCGCAGTATTCGATGCCGGAGGCATCGAGGATGACCGTCGCGGTTTTCACCCGCGCGAGAACCTGCATGGCTTGGCGCCACACGGCGCCGGTGGTCGTCGCGTCGAGCCGGCCGACGATGCTCAGACGGGTCGAACCGTCACCTGCGGTGTCGGCGCGAAGCATAGTCGAATTCTGCGCGGCTGAAGCCATTTCGAAATGTTGTCGGATGGGCTTATTATGCGCTGTCTAAAACCGGGGTCAACTGACGGTTGACGACTTTTTACGCGGCGTCCGCACCAGCAAACTCAACAACGCCGAAACCATCAGAGCAATCACGAAAATCAGAAACGACGAGCGGTAACTGCCGGTCAGATCATGCACGAAACCGAAAAACGGCGCGCCGGCGGCGCCAAAGGCGTGGGTGACGAGAATGCCGAGGCCGCGCACCATGCCGAGGGAAACCCGGCCGAAATAAGTCGCCCAGATCAGTTCTTGCAATACCCAACCGCCGCCCAAACCGATACCGTAAAGAAAAAAGCCGGCGTAAAGCGGCACGATCTGATTCATCGAAAGCACCAGCGCCAAACCGATCGCCTGAATCAAAAACATCAACATGCTGGAGCGGCGAATTTCCATCCGTTCGCTAATAATGCCCCAAACTAGCGTGGAGCCCAGTTGCATCGCGGCGATAATGCTTAGCACCGTCGCCGCGACGATGGTCGAAAAACCGACGTCGGTGACGTAGGCAAAAACATGGAGATTGAGCCCGGCGATGCCAACGTTGGCCATGCCGTAGATGAAACAAATAATCCAGAAGGTCTGGGTGCGGATCACTTCCTGCCAAGTCCATACAACCTCGTCGGCGGAAGTCTTCTGGTTCGCTTGGGCGTCAAGCGTTGGTTTTTGCGCCTCATCGCCAAGCGCCGATGGTTCGACGCCGTCGGGCTGCAATCCATGATCTTCCGGACTGCGGCGCATGAACAGAAGCGCGGGAATGACGACGATGATCAGCGTAATCACGCCAAAGATCGCCCAGGTGAAACGCCAACCGACCGAGACAAACAGCGTTGCGGTGACCAGCGGAATCAGCACCTTGGAAAAACCTTGGCCCAAGGCCGCAATCGCGATCGCCTGGCCGCGCTTGCGCACAAACCAACGCGACACCGTGACGCTCACCACCATGTGACACATGAACACGCCGCCGACGCTGACCAGTGTCCAGCGCAAAATGAGAAACTGCCAAAAAGCGCCGACTTGACTCATGACGGCGAAACCGATGCCTGCCGCCAGCGCGCCGCCGGCCATCAGCCAGCGGCCGCCGTAACGATCGACCATCGGCCCGACCAGCGGCGCCATCGCCGCGCCCAGCAAAATCTCGCCGGAGCGAAGCAGCGAAAACAAGCCGCGCGAAACTCCCAGGTCTTCGGTCAACGGCTTGAGAAACACGCTCAGCGTGCTCGACATGTGAAACGCGCAAGCGACGTGGGAAAGAAAACCGACGCCAACGATGTACCAGCCGTAAAAAAATTTTGGCCTGTGAAGCGAAGCCGATGAAGATCCGTGAGAATTCAAAACCGAGCCACCAGGAAGCGAGAGTTTTCAAACTATCAAGGAACCGCGCGCTTTGAAAGCAACGGATTTCAGTTGAATACTTGAGAGCCAACGGGTTATAGACATCTGACGAGCACGAACACCAGCGACGATCACGGAGGACCGAAGCCATGGCAAAAAAAGGGCTGAGCCACATCGCACTCAAAGTGCGCGATCTAAAAAAGACCGAAGAATTCTACATCGGAGTTTTGGGCATGAAAGTCGCGTTCCGCCATCCGCCGACCATGATCTTTCTCACCACGCCCGGCAGCGGCGACCTATTGAACTTTGTCAAAAGCTCCCAGCGCCGCCGCGCGAATCAAGGCCTGGAGCACCTGGGCTTCAAAGTAACCGCAGCGGCGCTGAAACGCATGGAGCAAAATTGCCAAGAGCACGGCGTCGCCATCGAAGGCCGGCGCGGCAAAAGCGCGATCTACATCTCCGACCCCAACGGCTACCAGATCGAATACTATTGCGACTGATAGCGCAGACGCGGAGTATTCACCGCAGAGGCACAGAGTTCCTGTGGAGCGCGGACATTCCTGTCCGCGATTGATAGCGGGTTAGAAAACCCGCTCTCCTAAGTTCGGAGTATTTTTTAATCAGAAACTCTTTTCTCCGCGCCTGGAGTCTATCCTGAGCCCGCCGAAGGACGCGCCTCCGTGGTGAGCCACACGGCCTGAAGAGCCATTAAAACAAATTCAACTGATCCTTCCCCGGCCGGCGAAAATGCTCCGTCGTCAGCTTCGGCCATCGTTCTGTAATCCCCGACTTCTTGCGCGCCAGTTGAAATAGCTTAGCCATCTGCTCGGCGTAAATCCCCTCGCCGCGCATGCGCGATTGGAAATTCGCATCGTTGAGTTTGCCGCCGCGAATCTCGCGCACACGGTGGAGAATCTTTTCTTTCTTGTCGGGATAGTGTTGCCCAAGCCACTGCTCGAATAAATCTTTCACCGCGAACGGCAGCCGCAGCGCCACGTAGCCGGAAAAAGTCGCGCCGGCTTTTGCCGCGGCCAGCGCGATGGCCGGCGCTTCGGAGTCGGTGAGACCGGGAATCATCGGCGCCTGCAAGTAACCCACGGGCACGCCGGCGTCGGCAAGTTTGCGAATCGCCGCCAAGCGCCGCGCCGGACTAGATGCGCGCGGTTCCAGCGCCGACGCGAGTTTCGCATCCAGTGTCGTCAGCGAGATCGTCACGCCGATACAATCGAACTTTACCAATTGCGCAAGAACATCGATGTCGCGGGTGACCAAATGGTTTTTGGTGACGATCACCGCTGGATTGCGAAACTCCAAGAGCACTTCCAAGCAGCGCCGGGTCAGTTGGTATTTCTTTTCCGCCGGCTGATAGCAATCGGTGACGCCGCTAATGCCGAGCAGCTGCGGTTTCCACTTTGAGCTTGATAACTCTCTGCGCAACAGCTCCGGCGCATCTTCCTTGACCATGATCTTGGTCTCGAAGTCCAAGCCCGCCGAGAAGCCGAGATACTCGTGGGTCGGCCGAGCGTAGCAGTAAACGCAACCATGCTCGCAGCCACGGTAAGGATTGATGCTGGCGTCGAAGCCGACATCGGGGCTGTCGTTGTAGGCGATTAGCGATTTGGAACTGTCTGGGAAAAATTGCGTGTGCGGAGCGGAGATCTCGTCGCTATCCTCTGGCGGCTCGGGCACTCGCTCGATCGACTCGAAGCGGTTTTTAGGATTCATTGCCGAGCCCCGGCCGCGCAGAGGAGGCGGCGTTTTCATGGCGCAGTGTCCTTAGGCCGGCGCTTCTGCTGCTTTGGCGGCTTCAGCGGCCTTTGCAGCTTCAGCCGCCTTTGCATCTTCCGCGGCGGCAGCGGCCTTTGCGGCAGCTGCTGCGCTGGCGGCTGCGGCTTTTTCTGCGGCCTCTTTGGCGGCGGCTTCAGCTGTGACTTTCGCAGCGGCTAACTTCTTCGCGCCGGCGAGCGCGCGGGTCTCGCGCTTGAGCAACTTGACCTTGCGTTGAACTTTTTGGATTTTATTCCGATCGTGCGAAGCCGCGATAATCTCGGCCTTCTGTTTCTTGAGCTGCCGAATTTTCTGTTTCGCGGTGGTTATAGTATTGGCTTCCATTTAGAATTTCCTCCCTTTATGACAGGCTTTTTGCTACCATATTTTTAGGCAAAACCAAAATGACCGCGATAATTACAATGACGACCAAGGCAATTGTGAAGAAAGTCATAGGTAGGCTGGAAAAAATCCATGCCGACGCCAAGCTCGATCTCGACTTCACGAGTCCGCTGCAATTGTTGATCGCCCTGATCCTCGCCGCCCAAGCGCGCGACGATCTTGTCAACAAGGTTACGACTGAATTGTTTAAGGCCAATCGCACGGCCGCCGACTACGCCAACTTGCCGCTGGAGAAACTACAAAGCCAGATTGGCAAGATCAACTTTTATCGCAACAAGGCCAAGTCGATTCACAACTGCTGCAAACAATTGGTCGAGCGCTTCGGCGGCAAGGTTCCGGACAACTTAGAGGATCTCATTTCGCTCCCCGGCGTTGGGCGAAAGACGGCGAATATCGTCCTCGGCAACAGCTTCGGCCAACAAACCATCGGCGTCGACACCCACGTCATGCGCCTATCCCAGCGCTTGGGCTTCACGGCGAAGAGCGACCCGGACAAAATCGAAGCCGACCTCATGCAAATCGTCCCAGCCAAACAGCGCGTCCGCTTCTGCCATCTCATGCAGTACCACGGCCGGCGGATCTGCATCGCGAAAAAGCCGAAATGCCCACAGTGTACGATCAAAGACCTCTGTCCGTTTCCCGGAAAAACGAAGGCGTAGCGCGGCAAAGCCGCAACCAAAAATTTAAAACCGGAGAAATTAACCGCAAAGCTTGTCCTGAGTCCTTCGGCTGTGCTCAGGATAAACTCCAGCGAAGGAACTGGAGCCGCGCAAAGAACGCAAAAAAGTTTTCCGAATTGTAGGGGCGGGTTTGAAACCCGCCCTCTTGGCTTTGGCACATCGAAAAGTTTGCGCGAGCCGCACAAACCTTCAACCATGATAATTCAACTGACATCGTATCGGTCATCATCTCGATCGCATGAAATAAGTATTGTTTCCATCCAGCGCTTCGCCTAGATTGTAAACTGGAGGTCAGATCAATGGTCAAAGCCGTACCCATTCCACCACCGGGTTTTGACGAGCTTTCGGCCGAGGACAAGATCGATTATGTCCAATCACTTTGGGATCGACTCTCAGCAACTCCAGAAAAAATTCCCGTTCCTGATTGGCACAAGCAGATCGTCAATGAGAGGCTGGCCGCTTATCGAGCGAACCCTGATGAGGGACGGACTTGGGATCAAGCGCAAAAGAGTATCCAGCGCAAGCTCTCAATAACCTCTCCAAGCCGTCGCTAATCGACCCAGCGGAGTGAACATCCTCATCGTCGGCGCAACAGGCAATCTCGGCTCTCTTCTAACCAAACATCTCTTGTCGAGCTCTCACCAACTACGCCTGCTCACGCACAAGCGAACACTGCCTTTCGATTTGCCGCGAGGCGCCAACGCCGAAATCGTCCGCGGCGATCTCAACGATCCGGCTTCGCTGCAACCAGTTTGTGATAACATCGACTGTATCGTTTATCTCGCCGGCGTTCTGTTCCAACCGCATCCGGAAAAGTTCCTGCACCGAACCAATACTGTCTACGCGCAAAACCTTATCGACGCGGCTCTTGCCGCCGGTATACGAAAATTTATTTTGGTGAGCTTTCCCCACGTCGAAGAAAACACCACACCGGACAATCCAGCAAAAGGCGCGCTCGATGTCGAGCCAAAGTCGCTCCACGCGCGCACGCGGCTGGCGGCGGAAAAATATCTGTTTCGCGCTTGTGAAGGACGAACGATGACGCCCATCGTTCTGCGCGCCGGAGTAATCTACGGCCAGGAGGTGAAATTGATCGAAGCTGCTAGATGGCTGATGCGTTGGCGTCTGATGGCGATTTGGCGCGCGCCGACTTGGGTCCATCTGCTCGCTCTACCGGATTTTCTCAACATCGTCCGTATTGCTATCGAGAAAAAGAATCTTTCCGGCATTTACAATCTCTGCGATGACCAGCCGCTATTGTTGCAGGAGTTCTTGGACCGGCTGGCACAGCATTGGGGCTACCCACCACCTCGACGTTTGCCGGAACAGTTTTTTCATGCCGCGGCAGCGATTTTAGAAACCATCGCGAGCGTTTGTCACACCGGCACACCGCTCACCCGCGACATGATCGCCATGGGCATGACCTCCGTGGTCGCCGATACCAGCCGGATGAAAAGAGAAATCGTCGGGCAACTCGATCTCCCAACGTTGTCTCAAGGCAGCGCGCTTCTCTGATACTTTGGTTGTGGCTCAGCCTCACTAGGCTGTTGGCGGTTCAAATCCGCTTAGACAACCATGTGGCGCAAGCGCGAACTTAGATAATCGACGAGCATGACCAGAGCGATGAGCACCAGAACGATCGCTGCGGCTTCTTGATACTGAAAGGTCCGAAAGCTGGTGTTCATCAAGTAGCCGATGCCGCCGGCGCCGATCAGGCCCAGGACCGATGCCGCGCGAATATTGGTTTCGAAGCGGTAAAGCGTGAAGGAAATAAGATCGGGCAGGATCTGTGGCAGCACCGCAAAGGAAAGTATTTGTGAATAACCCGCGCCGGTGGCGCGAATCGCGTCGACCACGCCTTCGTCGATGTTCTCCACCGACTCGGAGAGCAACTTTCCAAGCACCGTCGCGGTGTGAATCGCCAACGCCAGAGTGCCGGCGAACGCGCCCAGGCCCACCGCCGCGACGAACAGCAAACCGAGCGCAAGATCGGGGATCGTGCGCACGAGATTGAGCACCGTCCGCACGGCGTAATAAACCACCGGATGGGGCGTGGTGTTGCGCGCCGCGAGAAAACCGAGCGGAAAGGCCGCGACCAATGCGAGAAAAGTTCCCGCCAGCGCCATCTGCACGGTTTCCAAAGTCGCGCCCATGACGGTCTGTGGGAACGTGTTGTCCCACCAACGCTGGCGCGTCCGGCCGGCGGCATCGTTCACCGGCAGCGGCAAAAATAATTCACGCAAAGACAAGTTGTCCGGAAAATAATAATTCTTCGCCTCGGTGATCTTGGCGAAATCCGGCGGCAACATGCGCGCTAGGGTAGAAAAAATTTGCGGGATGCCCTCGATCAATTCCCCCGGCCGAAGCTTCGCCCCTTGAAACGACCAAGCGAGCAGAAGAAGTCCGATGCCAATAGCGAGGAAGAATTTCTTCCCCCGCCGCGGCCGCGCCGGCGCCTCATTAAAAATATCGTGATTGTCGGTTTTCATTCAGCTCCGTTGCGACGGGTTAACCCGGTTGGTGATCGATCTCTAGTTTACATTCACTGTGAAACTCGTACGATGCGACGGCCGCGCGGCTCTGGTCCCGACTTGGATTCCATTGAAGCGAACGCATCAGACGCAATCTTAGACTCGGGAGGAACAGCTAATTTTTTCTGAGCAACTTTGGCGCCAGGAGTTGGGCGGGATGCTTTGTATTCGATCAACTCCATCGATGTTGCGGTACTCTCGGTTTTTAACTTAATGACGTTTTTAACCACCGGCGCATACCAAATAGTCCACTGTCCGCAGCCCGGCTCAAACCCCCCATCGAGATGCGTGCACTGGCACTCGCACTCGAAGGCCTGAAAAGCGCCGGCGGTCACCTCAACCGGCTTATACCCAACGGCATAGCAATCAATCGTTGTGGTCATCCGAAATGGGCTGGTTGCGGGTTGCCCGATTTGCATGGCGCTCCCGGCAAAGCTCCATTTCCTTCCTATCCACAAGGGAAAGTCGACGTTTGTGGCTAACCCAGTAGTTTTTATCCGGGTAGAATTTGCCCGCTCGTAAACCCAATAGTCTCCTTGCTGTATGGCGGGACGCTGCGCAATCGGACCTTTGTAAGTTTCGGGAGGGGTTGGTGAAGAAACGGTCGGAGCGCAGCTGCTGGAAACCCCGTGCGTGAGAAGCGCGACGGAGAAAAGAGCAAACCGAGAAACAACCTGCCGCCAAGTGTCCATATGAGCGCCTCCCCGTTTTAGGACAGCCAGTCTTAAATACTTACCGCTCGCACCACCGATCCCGTCCCCGTCACCACGTCGGTGACTTTCTGAATCTTCTTCCCGTCGCTCAACGTGTACGTCACCGCCTGGCCCTTCGTAATGCCGCCGACGCCGCGCTGCATGACGGCGATGCGCTGTTTAGTTCCCTGCGACGCGCGTTTCTTCGCGAAGTCGTCAGTCATATCCATCTTGGTTTCCTGACAACCTATAGCGCAACTTTCAGTCGCGGATGCACCAAACGCGACTTCGGTGGAGGGGCTAACCTCTTCACTCGCACTTGCACGACCGCTTGAGCCTTTTCCCGGTGGCGCCGCGCTAGAGAAAGATTTTTGCGGCAAAGTGCCGGATCGTCGTCTGGAAGAATCACCACCAATGCGTTATTTGGAATTCTATCCGCGACCTCCGGATGCTCGGCCAAATATTTGTTGAATTCCGTGTTCAGCACGATATTCTTATACACCAAGCTTTTCTTGTTCACTTCTCTACCTCCCGCAAGTATTCTACTCGATAACGCTGCCAATTAGTTTGGACATCTTCCTGGGCATACGAAAAGGCGTCGTTATAATTTGGAAAATGCAGCAATCTCTTCTCTTGGCTTCCGTCTGGCCTGATAACATCTGTATGCGCTCGGCCGTGCGCGGTATCGTATCGGATTACCGGTTTCCATTTATCTCCCACCTGCGTTTCATACTGGACAACGAACTCGATAATTCTTCCTCTTTCTTTTTTGAACCGGACCCGGATGCGGTCACGATCCGTGATTATTTGTAGATAGGCTTTCTCCACGACCGAGTCCTATTATTATTCAAATGCTCGATGGATCAAGTAACCTAGCATTCGCTATTCGTCCGCTACGAGAATAACAGACACCAGATGTAGGAACGAGACGTTCCTCTGGATTGCAAATAAGTACCTCAGTCCGCACCTACGCGTTAGCCAAACCTACCGATGCAGAAAACTCACCGCGCGCACCACCGATCCCGTCCCCGTCACCACGTCCGTCACCTTCTGAATCTTCTTGCCATCGCTCAACGTGTAGGTCACCGCCTGGCCCTTCGTAATGCCGCCGACGCCGCGTTGCATGAAGGCGATGCGCTCTTTGATTTCCTGCGACGCGCGCTGCTGGCCTTTGTCGTCGGCGGTTTGTATCCGCGCCAGCAAGACGCGGATGTCGGTCATCGGCTTTTCCGAAGCGAGCACGTAGATCGTCTCCGTGCCGGCGCTGTCGTCCAACCAAAACCACGAACCCGGTCCCGGCACGATCAGACTCTTTCCAGCTTCGACCACGCCTGAGTGTTCGATCTTCGGGTCGGGAAAAAGCTGGCTCGCTCGATCTTCGCTGTCGTAAATCAAAATATAAACATACGCCGGCCGGCTGGCCTCCAGGTGCACTTGGAAATTGTCACGCGAGCGCAGCGCGCTGCCTTCGTTGATGAAAACCTCGCTATAATTTCCGTCGGGCTCTTTGCGCTGGCCGATGATGTTTATTTTAAATTGCAACGACTCGGCAACGACCGGTGGCGCCGGCTTGGTCAATAACGCAAGCTCTTGATTGGTTGCCACCGGCGATGCTGGCGCTTGCGGCTTGGCGGGCAAAGGCGGAGCAGCGTTTTCCGTTTTCGCGGCGGGTCGCGATGCGGCAATCTTATCGAGATCGACGGATTTGTCCCGCTCGCCGATAAAAAGCTCCAACCTGTCGGCCGGCGGCAGCGACATCGCCGCGCTCGCTGCTTCGAGCGAAGGCACGGAAGGTTTCGGAGTTTTCTGCGCCGCGTCGATCGCCGCATTGGTAACCGGAGCTGGCGCGGTGGCGGCCCCTGCCGTTTTAGCCGCTTGCACCGGCTCCGACTGCGGTGTGCTCGCCAGATTGAGCGCGGCAGGAGCGATGCCGTGCTTGATCAGCACGGCTTCGATTTTCGCGCCACCACCTCCAAATAACATTTTGACGACACTGTTGGTTTGCTCGCTGTAGTAGTATGTCGTAACCTCCCTAGGCCGGTAAGTACCTATACGCCGGTCCACTTTGACCACTTT
>Ga0137461_1000136_pt1 | contig 16146 bp, 14 predicted proteins | sample EasRivERMGT746_2_FD_104650 | JGI IMG/M metagenome (GOLD analysis project Ga0137461, IMG submission 104650) | Soil microbial communities from meander-bound floodplain in the East River, Colorado, USA - East River MetaG ERMGT746_2 | ecosystem: Environmental > Terrestrial > Soil > Floodplain ... | reverse complement strand
TTCCGCTCTGGCGGAGAGCGGCCGTCCGAAAATGCGGTTAGCAATACGTATAAAAACATATCTTCGGGCCGTAATCCGCATCCGATGATAATTAGTGTGTCAGCCTTCACGACCGCCGCCAGTGAATTAAGCATCAGACGTGAGATTTGGTACGTAGGACGCTTAACGTAGCTTGGCGCTATGAGGTACGTCCTTGCGTCCTCTCCGCCGAATTCCAAATGACGGTTTTTACCAGATATCGGAAAGTATTTTTCATTGATTACCGGATTAAGTTGCTGTATTTCAGCGTTGCCTAGATCATTATCGATTCGAAAGCTTGTTGAGCCGTGTATCTTTAGAACCTCAACAGGGCTAGGCGCGTCGTTTTCGGTTAGCATATGCTTCAGATCAGGTCCATAACCGCCATTTGGCGTCCATTTTCCCCGATAATCCAATGCTCCTTCGAAAAAGCAGTCGTAGTTCAAGCTTAGAGCGACATCTCCCTCGGGGACCGCATCATCCAGAAGCTGGCAAAGCCAAGGTAAATTATCAACTCGCTCGTTTGTGGCGCTGAACACGTCCGAGTCGAAATAGGCAACTATTTCTTGCTCGACTTCTTGACGCAATTCAGAAAGGTAATCTTTTGGACCACGCGATGTCTCACATAATGCAATATCAGCATCGAGCCTGGTGAGAGCAATTTCAATGTCCTTGATGTGGTATCGTTGGATTAGCTTACAGGAGGCTGAAGAGTTTGGGCGTTTCGCGAGAGCTGGAAGCAGCTCAGCGTTGAGCGGCGCGTGCTCGAAGATCGCCTTAGTAAACCCAGCGCCAATGATGAAAACTTTCACGGGATGATATCGTCCCCGATATACGGCGTCCGTCAAACAGCGGCTAATTCAGATCAACGAATCTCATCCTCTTTTCAACATGGAAAAATCGAAAAACGGCACGCCAGCCACAACGTATAGAAACGAGCGGCGAATGATCTCTCCCGCAAGCACGACGATGCCTAGGCCCCAGAAAAGCGTTGCGTAGCTTCCTCGGACAGCCTTGGCAGAAATAAAAGTGTAATTTCTGTTAATCTCTATTACGTCAAAGGAAGGTTCTGGCTTAGAATTAGCCGCCGTGTCCGGCAACAATTCATCAAAAATATCCTTACGCTGGGCTATCGCCGATTTTGGGTCGGGCATTAGCTCATCAAAAATATCAGGCATAGTGCAAAGTTTTCTTGCCTTTTCGTCGTTATATGAGTTTAGTTGGCTAGTAAAAAAGTAACCGGAGACCGCGCTCGCTGAATACTGCTTGCCATCCGCGCACTGAATTACTGACCTATCGCTATCTATGTACTCGACCGGAAATTTTGCATAGCCTATCGCCCATGCAATCATGAGCGAAACGACATACGCAAATCCATAACAGAGCTTGCAGAATCGGAACCAGGATTTTTTCTCTAATTCCTTTTCACGCGGAAACGTCTCTGTCGCTACCTTCGACTGGTGATGATTTACACTTGTCGTTTCGGTACTTTGTGGCGCTTGTGCCACTACAGATACAGCGAGACTTTTTTTCCACTCTACGAAGACGAAGCCAACCCATATCACAATTAGAAGGCCCGCACCTTCGAAGGGCGATCGAACACCAGCGAGTCCGCTATAAAGTCCTCCAAGCAACGCGGCCACGGCGGAGATAGCCGCCGTCATGCCAGTATCGTTTAGGATTGACCGAATAGCATCCGCCGATCCGTTTCGATATTTCCAAGCGGAAAATCCGTAAACTAAAATGCCCAGACACATTGAAAAAGCAGCGCCCGCGAAAGGGTTACTTTTCGATAGCACAGCAAGCGGAATCAAAGGACCAAATATGCACCAGAGACCTAAGAGTCCTCTAAGCGTTCGTTTGAAGGCGGCACCGGCAATTGATCTGACATTCATCTTATTTGAGTTTCCGTACAACGGACCTTATCGGATTTGTTGGTCCTAAGTCTGGCCCTTGTAATGTGCCTCAAGTTTTTACATACAGCGTCCGGTAACAAAATCCGCCGCGCGGCCCTGAGCACCACAGCGCATTATGAGTTCATTCGGGTCAGGTTTGGGTAGCGGCGCTGCAAATGGCTGATACAAATTACGCGGATTGATTTGACTGCCTTGTGGCGAAACACAGTTGCCCGTCACAAAATCAGCCATCAAACCTTTTGATCCACATGCGTTGATTAGATCGTTGGCGCGGCTTCTGCCGCCGTGGATATCCTGACCAATAGACACTCCAGAAAAACCGAGCAAAATTGCAAGCGCCACTAGGACACGATTCATTCACGTTCCTCCCACCTGTGAATCAAGCAATTCAGATTCCATGCTAACGAACATTCCAAAAAGCTCTTTCACAGGCCCAGAGTTCAACAGCGACATCACAAAATACGGGAGTGTCAATGCTAGAGTGACAATTGAAGGCAACTTAAAGACCAGATTCGTCTAATCGCGGTTGGATTTCCCCAATCTTGCCACGGCACAGACGTTGCGAAACTGTGGTATGAAGGAATCTCACAATAAATGATTCGACGAGAGCTGATTCACGTCATCCGAAAGCAGTTTGCGTTGAGCTGGAAAGGCGTTCACGGTGCGCCACACTGGGCGCGTGTGCGCGAGAACGGGCTCCGCTTAGCAAAAATGACCGGGGCGAATACTGAGGTGGTCGAGCTTTTCGCATTCCTGCACGACTCCCGGCGGCTCAACGATGATTCCGACTATGAACATGGTAAACGCGCGGCCATGTTCGCCCACGTGTTAGCTGGCTCGGAATTCGAGCTGGCGCCGTCGGACCTGGAAGATCTTTTAACGGCGTGCCGTGGCCACAGTAACGGGTTAAGCGAAGGAAACATCACCGTGCTTACGTGCTGGGACGCAGATCGTCTCGACCTTGGTCGAGTGGGCATCAAGCCGCATCCCCATCGTCTTTGCACCGAAGCGGCGCGTGACCCGGCAATGATCGAATGGGCTTACAGGCGAAGCGTCAGATAGGGGCGGCAAATCGGAGGAAATTTGTGAAGCCAAACTTGTGTGCGTTCCATGTTCTCGCGCTAGCAATATTTATAAGTAGCTGTGGCGGTGGTCAGCGTGAAAGCGCCTCGCTAGAGGAATTGCAAGCACAAATTGCCCAACTGGAAGCCAAGCTAGAGGATGTACGCACAAAACTCAGTGAGGCGGAGTCAGAAGCAAGCTCACTTACTAGTGCCGTGGACGATCTAACTTCTGCATTAGCGGAGTTTAGTGACGCGGATTGGGAGAGTGCGATTATCAGCGTACGGGCAGCAGCCGATGATGTAGAAAGTGCGGCGCAGAGTTTGGAATCTACCATCAGCGATGCTGTTGGGGTCGCGAGTTAGCAAAGTGCCGTAGCTTCTGCGGATTGCCAATTGGAGGTCAGACAAATGCGACGAACTGCTCTTGGTATTATCACAATCCTGTTTTCATTGGCTTTGTGCCGGTGCGTTACAGCGCAAGAGAGAGTCACTGCCGCCGAGGCTGGCAGGTACTTGGGAAAGGCAGCGACCGTGTGTGGTAAGGTGGCCAGCAGTAATTACGCCGCTCGTAGTAGAGGCCATCCGACTTTTCTAAACCTTGATCGCTCGTACCCGAATCAAATATTCACGGCGCTTATTTGGGGAGATGACCGAAGTAAGTTTGCCACTCCGCCCGATAAAGCCTACGAGGGCAAAAAAATTTGCGTTACGGGAACGATCTCAAATTATCGAGGACAAGCACAGATCATAGTCAAAGACCCGGTACAAATTGCGGTCGGAAATTGATCGTGCTGTGCCCCAGCCCGACTCCGCTGTGGCACAAATGGGGGACATCTTTACGAAAATGTCCGTGCGGAGAGGTGGCCGATACATCCCCTTCAACTCCTCATTTACCACTGGTGTTTTCGCCTGTCTTCGCCTATTATCCCACGAGAGTAGTCGAAGCTTGCTTAAGTGGTAGATAACTTTCTGAACACAGCGGGGTGTTCGTGACCGTAATCTTTATAATTGGTGGCCTGGGCCTTGTGGCTTCCACGTTCCTAGTGTGGGGTTATGCAGCTTACTACTATCTGAAGCACGGCTCGGCCATTGATTTCACTGTAATTACTTTGGCTCGTGAGTACTTCTGCCCTAACGCCGCGTGTAATCCAAATGCTTTTACCTTGTGGCTCTATACCCCTACGGACTGGGTTGGTTTGCACATGGCGCTATCTCGTATGGATATAGGATTCCTTCTTTTAGGGCTTGGATTTTTGATTCTTATTCTAATTGATTTTTGATTTTTATTCTAATTGATTCTCGCTCTGTCAATGGTTCCCCCCGTCGCGTGTGAAACTGTTTTCGGCTCTTTTGGTCTTGGCGTTGAAAGAATAGCTGCAACCTCTAACGGCCTCGCCGTTGTGGATTCCCGTATTTCTTCCCTGCGCCGGTTAATTTCTTTGATGATGATTTCTCCAAGCCCGTTTTGATCCTCATGCGGCTTCCGCCGTCGCTTGCCGAACCCGTCAACGAAAGACGGTCCATCCAGAATGCTCGCATCACCAACCCCGTCGCGCATCATGGCGGTTACAGCTTCTATCCGTCTGGTTTCTCGTTCTCTGAACCGCTGGATGATGGTTTGCTCTCTTACTTCCCAACGCTTGCGTAGCTCCTCTTGAAACACGGGGGAATTGATAATCACAGAGAGCCGTTGCTCTCCAAGGCCCAGCTCTCTGGCGATCTTTCTTTGGCTCCGACCGTTTAATAAACGAATCAGAATTTCGTAGTGCCGGGGCCTCATCCGTTTGAGTTGCCACTGTTGGACTGTCTTGGAAATTTGTCGCGGTTGCATGGATCAGCTCTCATCAAGTAAAATTGTAACTATGGAGCAACCAAAGCACAGCTATTCCGCTCGTGCGTGCCCCGTCTGCAAAGGCATGTGTAAGCTGGTTCAGTTCAACTCACTCGCGCCGGGTGAGGAAATCCAGAAAGCCATCGCCGAGCAGAAGAGGCTAGCCGAGCAACTTAAAAAGTTGGGCGATTAGCAGAAGACGGGGACACCTTTTCAAAATTCCACGTCCAGTGAGAGGCTAGGCAACGCCTTTGCCCCGCTCCCCAGCGGCGACTTGGGCAGGGTGGGGGTTTGTCTCGACCTCGGTCGTGTGGGCATCAAACCAAGCCGGGAGCGCCTATGCACCGCTGCCGCGCGTGACCCGGTTATGCTCGTATGGGCATATAGGCGAAGCATCAGATCGTGCCGCTAAATTGCCGGCGAGTACGAAGGCAAACTGAAAGTGACAAAATTAAACGTCGATAATCATCCGGCCATCGATAAAGCGCTACAGTAGAAAACGAGAAATAACCAAGCCAGCCGCAACTAAAGCTCTGGCCGCGCCTGGCGGCGCGTTTCTAGGCTGGAGTCACTTGACTAGCGCTGGCGCGTGAGCCGGAGGACAGTTCTTCCAACGCGGCGCTCAACACCGCGCCGGCGCTTACCGTTTCAGCGCTGCTCACCGTCCGCGCCACGCTTGCCGGCGGCGCCCAACGGGCCACATCGCGCTGGCGAAAAATCGCTAAGACTCGAACGCCAACCGCGCACGCGAGATGCATCGGCCCGGAGTCGCAACAAATGAACAGGTCGAGCTGCGCCACCAGGGCGGCGAATTTGCGCAGCGATGGCTCGACGACCACAAGCGCGCTCTGCCCAAGGGCAAGCTTGATCTCATCGGCGATATCGGCTTCTTCCGGTCCGAGAAAGGTCACGACGCGAAAGCCTTTTTGACTCAGACCCGCAATCACTTGGGCAAAATTTTCCAGCGGCCAGCGCTTGCCGCGGAGCTTTCGGCCGCCGAGAAAAACCCCGACCATGGGGCCGGAGACTTTGCCGACGGCGCTTGCCAACGCGGCGCGGCCGTCGCTCAACTCGGCGGCGGAAAATTTGAGCCTGCCCACTTCGTCGATGGAATGGAGACCCAGCGCCGTTAATAGTTCGCTGAGCTTGCGGTATTTATTGGACTCCCTCAACTTGTCGACGCGAAAATTAAACAGGCCATCCCATTTACCGGCGCAACCGGCGCGAATGTGCGCGCCGGACAGGCCGATGATGAAGGATGCCAAGCCGGACTGCGAACAACTCACGTCGAGCGCCAAATCGTATTGATTCGCGCGCAAGCGGCGCAGCAAAATGAAATACTGCCACAACACCTGGGGAAAGCGGCGCGGCGTTTCGTAGTGGCGGTCGAGCGGTTGATTGACAAACAGCAGCCGGGAAATCTGCGAACCGACGTAATCGATCTGCGCCGTGGGATAATTTTTGCGCAACGCGGCGATCGCCGGCAAGGTCAGGATCGCGTTGCCGATGCGAAAGTTAGCGCGCACGAGCAAGATGCGCTTGAGATCCAGACCGCGCGGATCGATGATTGCGTTATTCCGCCCCGAGGCCAAGCCGCTGATCGCGCTCATGACAAGGTTGCGAATCAGCCGGTCGAGGCGATAGCGCAAGGGCCGCTCGGTCGGCGCTTCGGGCGCGCCATTTGGCTCTCGCAAGCTCAAGACAATTTCGCTTTCGGCTGATTATTTTCGTGCGGCGGGATCGGCATAAGGCGAACGGCGGCGCTCAGAAAATGAAACGGCGCATGCTTACGTTCATCATGATACCGACGGCAAACATCATCGAGGCGAGCGCCGAACCGCCGTAGCTGACCATCGGTAACGGCACGCCGACCACCGGCATGATGCCCGAGACCATGGCGACGTTGATCGTCACATGCCAAAAGACGATGGCGATCATGCCGAAGACCAACAACGCGCCGAAACGGTCTTTGGAGCGTTGGACCAAGCGAATGCAATAGGCGATCATGATGAAGTAGAGCAGCAAAAGCACGGCGCAACCGGCCAAGCCCCACTCCTCGGAAAAAACCGCGAAGATAAAATCGGTATGCTGCGCCGGCAAAAAATCGAGCCGGTTCTGGGTGCCATGCAAAAACCCCTTGCCGAATAGCCGTCCCGAACCGATGGCGATCTGCGATTGAATGACATGATAGCCGGCGCCCAGCGGATCGCGGTCGGGATCGAGAAAGGTCAAGATGCGATTGCGCTGATAGGTTTTGAGGAAATGCCAGGCGACGGGTAGAAACGCGATACCGGCGGCGACCAGATAGGAAAACGAGCGCAGCCGCAGACCGCCCATTAGAACCATGCTGATAAAAACCACGCCGAGAATGATCGCCGTGCCTAAATCCGGCTGGATCAAAGTGAGAAACACCAGCGGCGCCACCATCGCGAAGGGCACCCAAAGATCGCGCAGGGAGTAACCCTTCGGCGGTTCGTCGGACTGAAAATATTTCGCCATGATCAGCACGATGGCGAGCTTGGCGGGCTCGGAAGGTTGGAGCCGGAAGAAACCGAGATTGATCCAGCGCTGGGAGCCGCCGCCCGAGTGGCCGACGATCAGCACCAGCGCCAAAAGCACTAACATCAGCGCATAGAAGGGATAGGCGACCCGGTCGATATAGTGATAGTCGAAGCTGAGCGCGCCGAACATGGCGATCAGGCCGAGTCCCAACCAGGTGAACTGGCGCATCGGCAGCGGCCCGGCGTGGCCTTCGGCCAAATTGAAATTGGCGCTATAGATCGTCGCCACGCCGATGCCGACAAACGCCAAGGTTAGAAAAAGTAACGTCCAATCGAAATGGGAAATCATGCGCCGGTCAATCTGCATGGGTACTACCCTCTAGGCGCGCCTGCTGTTTGTCGCTTCCTTGCTTTTGAATCTCGATAAACTTCTCAAAAACTTTTTTCGCCATGGGCGCCGCCGCATCGCCGCCATGGCCGCCATGCTCGACCAGCACGGCGATGGCGATCTGCGGATTGTCCACCGGCGCGTAGGAGACGAACCAAGCATGGTCGCGGTTGAAATAGGTCAGTTGTTCCGACTTGACGTAGCCACCCTTCATCTCAACCACCTGCGCGGTGCCGGTCTTGCCGGCGATCTCGATGAGCGGCGAGCGCGCCATGCCGCCGGTGCCGACTTTGACCGCGTCGGCCAGCGCCGCATGCACGCGCTTTAGGGTATCGGGTTTTAAGGCAATGGTGCGAATCAGTTCCGGTCCGTATTCGTGCACGGTCGTGCCATCGACCGATTCGACCTTGCTGACGATGCGCGGGCGAAATAATTTCCCGCCGTTGGCCACCGCGGCCATCATGTTGGCGAGCTGAAGCGGTGTCACCGTCACATAGCCTTGGCCGATGGCCACCGACACGGTCTCACCGGGAAACCAAGGTTGGCGGTAGCGTTTCATTTTCCACGCGGTGTCGGGAATCGTGCCGCCCCGCTCGTCGTCCAAAGCGACGCCGGATTTTTCGCCCAGACCGAAGGCGCGCGCCCACTTGGCGATGCGGTCGATGCCGATCTTTGGTCCGAGCTGATAAAAATAGGTGTCGCAGGAAATGACCACGGCGCGATGGAAATTGACCGAGCCATGGCCGCCTTCTTTCCAGTCGCGAAAACTGCGGTTGCCGAACACGTAGTAACCGGGATCGGAGATCGACGCCTCGGGATTGATCACGCCCTCTTCGAGTCCGGCGATGGACATGATGATCTTGAAGGTCGAGCCCGGCGGATACTGCCCCTGGGTGGAACGGTTGCTCAGGGGACGGAGCTGGTCTTGAATGAGCGCGCGCCACTCATCTAATTTAATGCCCCGGGCGAAATTATTCGGATCGAAGGCCGGCGTGCTCGCCATCGCTAGGATCGCGCCGTCACTCACGTCGATGGCGACAATTGTGCCCTGTTTACCGTTGAGCGCTTCGAAGGCGGTTTGTTGCAGCCGGCGGTCGAGCGTCAAATGGACCGTGTAGCCCGGCACGTCGGTGACTTCGTGCAACACGCGCACGCGCCGCCCCAGGGCATCGACCTCGACTTGTTGGCCGCCGCTCTGGCCGTGTAAAACTTCTTCCCAGCGCCGTTCGAGACCATACTGGCCGATTTCATCGCCGATGCCGTAGCCCTGCTCTTTAAATGTCTTCAACTGTTTTTGGTTGATCTCGCCAAGGTAACCGAGCACATGGGCCGCCGCCTGCCCGTCGGTATAATTGCGCCGCGGCCGCGCCCGCAGGGTCACGCCGGGCAAGTCTAATTGATGGGTTTCCACCGCGACGATGGTCGACCATTCGACGTCCCGGCCCAGAGTGATTTCATCGAAGGCGGCGCGGCTCTTGTTGTCTTGGTAGGTTTTTAGCACTTCGCTCTCATCCCATTTGAGATAACGCGCCAGCAAGCGCAAGGTATTTTCCGGCGCGTCGCTGTCTTCCGGCACGAAAAACAGATCGAAGGACGGCCGGCTATCGACCAGCAACTGGCCGTAGCGGTCGAGCACCATGCCGCGGGTTCCCGGCACGCGCTTGAGACGAATGCGATTGTTCTCCGACAGGAAGGTGTAACGCTCGCCGTGAAGGATCTGCAGATAGATCAGCCGCGCGCCCAATCCGAGAAAAGCGATGGCGAGAATCGCGAAGAGCAACACCGCGCGCCGGCGCAGTTCCGGCGCGCCGTCTTGTTTGTTGATCTCGGTATAGGCTGCCATGGTTTTTTATTGCGCCGCTGGACCCGGCTTGGCGAAATAGCTCTCACCGCGCGCCAACAGCGCGAACAGAAACGGCGCGAGCAGCGCGGCGATGAGCGCCTCGCTGATAATATATTTTAGCGCGCCCTGCCAAAATCCTTCGGTGCTGAGAAACACCACCCACACCAACACTAGGCCGGCCCCTTTGATCAACGCCGCGCACAGGACGATGATCGAGCTGACCAGCGGATGATGCAGCCAAATCGAACGCGAACCCAAGTAAACCGCCACGAACACCAGCGACATGGCGAAGGCGTTCACGCCGATCAGTTGGCTGGAGAGAATGTCCACCGAATAACCCAACAGGAACGAGCCAATGGCGGCGCCCATGGTAGGATGGTTGAGCCCCCAATAGACGCACAGAACTAAAATCAAATCGGGAACCACCGGCCCGATCGGCAACAGGCGCTGCAAGGTGGTTTGCAAAATGACCAGGAGAATACCGATGGCGAATAACAGTAAGGAAATTTTCATTGCCAGTGGATACACAGATAACGGCTCAATTTTTTGCCGGCACGGTTTCGGCGCCCACTCCCACCACCAGAACTTCTTCGACCCGCGCCGACTGCACCGCCGGCAAAACCTCGATGAATTGGAACAGCCCAAGATTCTGCTTGTTGACGCGAATCACCGTGCCCGCCATCAGACCCTTGGGAAACACCCCGTCTAGTCCCGAAGTGATCAAGCGGTCGCCCACTTGAACATCTTCGCTCCGTTTGACGTATTTGAGAACCGTGCCGCTATCCAACGATCCCGAGACGATGCCCCGGCTGCGGGTGCGCTGCACCAAAACATCGATGCCGCTATTGGCATCGGTAAGCAAAATCACTTTGGCACTGTGCGCCGTCACCGACACGACTTTACCGACGACGCCCAGCGGCGTCACCACCGCCATGTCTTTTTGCACGCCGTCGGCGCTGCCTTTATCGAGAATGCAGCCCTGAAACCAACTGCTGGCGCTGTTGGCGATGATCGACGCGGTCAGCGATTTACCCGGCAACTGCGCGCGAAAATCGAGCAGTTGTTGCAGCTTGCGATTGGTCGCTTCGGCTTCAAGCAGCCGCTGGCGTTCGACTTCCAGAGTTTGAATGCGTTTGCGCAGTCTTTCGTTCTCGGATTTAAAGCCCGATAGGGTCAGATAATTTTCTTGGATGCCGATGAACCAATTGGCTGTGCCCTGGGCGGCCATTTGCAACGGCCGCAGCACCCACATCAACACCACGCCCACCGGCTCATTGCGCAATTGGCCGCGCGCCGAAAGGGTTAGAATAAAACAGGATAAAATCAGACAGAAACAGGAACTCAGCGCGATCTGATTCTTACGCAGGAAAGCGAGCATGGAAGGCTAAATCGCCGTTGAGCGGCGGGCGGTGAATCCTTTAAGCCTAATGAACCGCGACCTCCCGCAGCAATGAAATCTCGTCCAAGGCCTTGCCCGCGCCCATCACTACGGCGGTCAGCGGATCATCCGCCATCATCACCGGCAGGCCCGTTTCTTCGCGCAGTAGAATATCGAGATTGCGCAGAAGCGAACCGCCGCCGGCTAAGACAATGCCGCGGTCGACGATGTCCGAAGCCAGTTCCGGCGGCGTGCGCTCGAGGGAAAGCCGCACGGCTTCGACGATCTGATTGATCGGTTCGAGCAACGAATCGCGAATCTCCTCGTCGGTGATCACCACGGTCTTGGGCACCCCGGCGACTAAATCGCGTCCTTTGATTTCCATCGTTTGCACTTCGTCGCCGGGATAGGCCGAACCGATGGTGATCTTGATCAACTCGGCGGTTCGTTCGCCGACCAGCAAATTATATTTGCGTTTAATAAACTGCGCGATCGCTTCGTCCATCTTGTCGCCGCCCACCCGCACAGAGCGCGAGAAGACAATGCCAGAGAGCGAGATCACCGCGACTTCGGTGGTGCCGCCGCCGATATCGACGATCATGTTGCCGGTCGGTTCAGTGATCGGCAGACCGGCGCCGATGGCCGCGGCCATCGGCTCTTCAATTAAATAAACTTCGCGCGCGCCGGCCGACTCGGCGGACTCGCGCACCGCGCGTTTCTCGACTTCGGTGATACCGAACGGCACGCCGACGATGATCCGCGGCCGCACCAAGGTGCGCCGGTTGTGAACTTTTTGAATAAAGTAACGCAGCATCGCTTCGGTGATTTCGAAATCGGCGATCACTCCGTCTTTGAGCGGCCGGATCGCCACGATGCTGCCGGGAGTCCGCCCCAACATGCGTTTGGCTTCGGCGCCGACGGCGAGCACTTTCTTGCCGCCGCGCTCGTTGCGTTGCTGCACTGCCACCACCGACGGTTCGTTGCAAACAATCCCTTGGTTTTTGACGTAAATTAGCGTGTTGGCGGTTCCAAGATCGATCGCGAGATCGTTGGAAAAGATGCCAAAGAGGGCATCGAACATCAGCAAGCTCCTTTTGTCGGCAACAAGCACGGACTCGAACTAGGCGAAAATAACAGATTTGCTTGGAGCAAGCAAGTTAATGAAAAAATTGGGGAAAATTCACATTGACGCAAACCTCGATGGTTGCATTGCGAAGCACCATTTTCTATCATGGGAGAGTCTTTTTTACCTCGTTTAACCGAAAGGTTCATAGCTCCATGCTCGATTTTTTACGTAAGCGGAAAAGACATTGGATCATCGTATTTTTCGTTTTCATCATCGCCGCGGTTTTCGTGCTGTTTTACGGCGGCAGTAATAAGTTTGGCGATCGGACTTCAGCCGAGGTTGCCGAGATCAACGGTGAAATCATTAGTCAGCGCGAATTCGCTTTGCATTATCAACGTGCGGTCGAGCGCTACCGTGAGATGCTCAAAGGCTCGCTCACCGATGAAATGATCAAAGGGCTGAACCTCAAGGGCAACTTGATCGAAGAGTTGATTCAGAAAAAACTCATCTTGCAAGAAGCGCGCAGTCTGGGCCTGACGGCGAGCGATGACGACATCGCCAGCCAGATCGCCAAAGCGCCGGAGTTTCAAATCGCCGGACGATTCAATAGAGAGCGCTATCTGCAAATTCTCCAAGCCAATCGCCTGTTGCCGGGGCAGTTCGAAGAGGACCAACGCGATCAGCTGACGCTCAATCGGCTTTATGGCGTCATTCTCGATTCGGTGCAGGTGAGTGAAGCCGACGTCCGCGAGCGCTATCGTCTCGATCACGAGAAGCTCAACGTCAATTTTATCAAGCTCGGTCTCGGCGATTTTCTCGCCGAGGTCAAGCTCAGCGAAGACGAGATAAAAAAATCCTACGAGCGCAACAAAGAATCGATGAAAGATCCCGCGAAACTCCAAGTGGAGTATCTTGCCTATCCACACGAGCGCTTTGCCGGATCGGTGCAAGTGAGCGACAAGGAAGTTGAAGAATACTTTCAAGCCAATCAAGCCGCCAAACTGCACAAACCCAAAGAAATCAAAGTCCGCTACATCTCGCTGCGCCTAAAGCCCGAAGCGGACGCGCAACAGAAGCAAGCCGCGCGGGCGCGCGCCGAGGCGATCGTCAAACAAGCCCGCGAGGGCAAAGACTTCGCCCAGTTGGCGAAAAAAGAATCCGACGATCCGAGCGCCGCCAAAGGCGGCGACTTGGGTTGGTTGACCCAGGGACAACTGCCGCCCCAGTTGGCGCCGATATTTAATCTGGCGAAGGGACAGGTGAGCGACATCATCGAAACTTCGATGGGGTTGCAGATCGTCAAGATCGAAGACCTGAAAGCGGAGAAAACCCCGTCGTTGAAAGAAGCCAGCGCCGATATCGTCAAGACATTGAAAACCGACAAAGCCAAACGCGAGGCCGGCAAAGCCGCCGAGCGCGATCGCGACAAGGCGCTCTCCGGCGCCGACCTCAACCAGCTCGCCAAGGACAGCGGCGCGACCGTTGCCGTCACTCCCTGGCTTGCCAATGGCGAAGTAGCGCCCGATGTCGGCGCCAATCCCGAGTTCTACAAGAGTGCTTTTAGCTTGGGCGCAAAGGAATTCAGTTCGATCATCGAAGGCAACGGCGCCTATTACATTCTGCGCGTCAAAGAGCGCAAAGAACCGGCGGTCCGGCCGCTTGAGAATGTGCGCGAGCAAATTGAAAAGGGACTCAAGGAATCCAGGGCGTATGAATTGGCGCTGCAGCGGGGCAATAGCCTGATCGAGCAGCTCAAGAAAGAAAAAGACATTGCCAAGCTCGCCGCCGCCAACAACTTGAAGCTCGACGAAACCGGTTGGTTCTCGCGCAATGCGCCGCAGCTGCCCAAGGTCGGCGCGCTGGCCGATCTGAAGGCGGGCGGGTTGCCGCTCTCAGCGCAGAAACCGATCGCCGACAAACTCTACACCCAGCGCGACGCCGCCTTTATCTTCGCCTTCAAAGACAGCCAAGGCGCCGATATGGAACAGTTTGAAAAGGATAAAGACAATCTCAAGAAGCAAGCGCTGTTGGAAAGCCGCCAGCGCGCGCTGATTAAATTTTTGGAAAGCCTCAAGGCTAAAGCCAAGATCACAGTCAACAACGCTTTTCTTGAAGCGAACTGATCGATCGCGCGGCGGATTTTACCTTGCAAATCGTTTTGGTGCGCCACGGCGCCACCGACTGGAACTTGCAGCATCGCTGCCAGGGCGCCTCGGACCGCGATCTGAGCGAAGTCGGCCTGCGTCAAGCCGAAGCGATCGCCCTGTCGCTGCGCGGAGAAAATTTAAGCGCGATCTACGCCAGCGATTTGAAGCGCGCGCGCCACACCGCCGAAGTGATCGGCCAGCCGCACGGGTTGCCGGTGCTGATCGAGGAAAAAATTCGCGAGCTCGACCACGGCAAGTTGGAAGGGCTGACGTTCAACGAAATCAAAGCGAACTACGGCGAGTTTCTCACGCGCTGGCGTAGCGAACCGGCCGAGCTGCAAGTTCCCGGCGGCGAGCGATTGATCGACGTCGCCGAGCGCGCCTGGGCAGGCTTGAATCAAATCGTCGAGCGTCACGCTGATGCGGATAACATCGTGGTGGTCAGCCATAATTTTCCGATTGTCGGTATCGTCTGCCGGATCACCGGCACGCCTTTGAATAGCTACCGAAACTTTCACCTCGACCCCTGCGGCGTCAGCCGGGTGCGATGCAATGGCGACGGCCGTTGGCAAGTCACTCAGGTTAACGGTAAGGAATATCCGGCCGGCGTCGACAAGCAAGAATGACCGGGGCGCGGATTACGTAGATTGTTTCCGAGCGAGCAAACCAATCCCATAAAAAAGTCCGGCCAGCAGCAAATACGCCGTGAAAAATTCCGGCGCCGCCATCCAGCCGAAGCGGCTGGTGATTCCGGCGGCGGTGAGATCGTAGGCGTGGATGATGCCCAACGCGGAAAGCAAAGCCGCGGCCATCGCCCAATGGCCGGCGCGGAAAAATTTTCTTTCGATCAACGCCACGCCGATGGCGGCGAGAATCATCGACGTGAAAATAAAGCCGCGCTCCAGCGAAATCATGCCATGAATCGCCAGACTTTCCCGGTTGAATTTTGCCAAACCGACATCGAACAAAGATTTTCCCGCCGCGCGCAGCCCGGTCTCGACCATCAACAATCCCCAGCCGGCCAACGCTGGAACGATCCCCAACGCCACCGCCGGCGCGTGCTCTTTGGGCGTTTCCTGAAACGACTGCGCGACGATGACGATGCCGATATAGAGAAGAATGCCGATGCCGGCTTCGAGTGGAATGAGGCCAAGCACGGCTTGAATAGTGCCGGTGAGACAAAGAAAACTGATGAACATACCGTTCAGGGCGGAATAACCGGAACGCGCGCCGAGCCGCTTCCAACCGGGGTGGCCGATGTAGATCGTCGTCGGAAATACACTACCGAACAACGCCGCCACCACCGAGCCGATGCCGTTGGCCATCAGCGACGGAAAAGTTTTGAAACGATCACCCGCCGCTTCCGCGCTTTCGATATTCTGCAACGAGCCGACGACATTGAAGATGCCCATGGGAAAAATTACCGAGAAGTAATTTAAGAATGCCGGATCGGTCAACGCTTGCCACAGTGCGCCGCCGGCAAAAGACGGCGCCGCAAGGGCAAAATCAAAGTTCATAGATTTTCCGCTCATCGTTCCCAGCGACCAGCCCAAGATCGTGCCGATGACGATGGCGACCATGCCGCCCGGTAGCCCGAGCGGAAGTTTCTGATGCGAAAAATAAGCGACGAAAATGATCCCCATGGGAACCAAGGCAACCAGCGGCTGGGCGAAAATCTTGAAAGTAAAATCCATGGCGATGAAAGTAATCGCGATGCCGGACAACGCCGAGAGCAGCGCCGCCCGCGGCGTCACCCGGCGCACCGCTTCGGCGATAAACGCGCCCAAGATTTCGATCACGCCGTTGAGAAAACAGGCGACCAACCCCACCTTCCAGGCCCGCACCGGATCCTTGGTCTCAAGGTAAATCGGCAACATGATGAAAAACACGAAAGCGAAAAGACTCACCGTGTTGATGCCGTAAGGCAGCGCGGTCACATCATCCCGCCCGGTCTCGCGCGCCAACCGGCGCGCCTGCCAAGCATAGAAAAAATT
>Ga0137461_1000135_pt1 | contig 16310 bp, 13 predicted proteins | sample EasRivERMGT746_2_FD_104650 | JGI IMG/M metagenome (GOLD analysis project Ga0137461, IMG submission 104650) | Soil microbial communities from meander-bound floodplain in the East River, Colorado, USA - East River MetaG ERMGT746_2 | ecosystem: Environmental > Terrestrial > Soil > Floodplain ... | reverse complement strand
GCGGAATCCGGCAATCCCTGGATTCCGTTTCACTCCATCTAGGCTACACGACTTATCACTTATCGCGCGGAAACGGTTCTTCAACGGAACGCGGGTTTTCTAACCCGCAAGAATACGCGGACAAGAATGTCCGCGCTCCCTTAGAATCCGACCTTCGTGCTCTTCGTGTCCTTCGTGGTGAAATATTTTCTTCCCTCATCACTGGATCTTCGCGAAAAATCCTTTGCGGTCGAGCTCGGCGACGATACTGCTGTCCATGAAATCGGCCGGCTTCTTGTTTTTGAACGCCGCGTCCGTGAACGCGATGCTCTCCAGTTCCAGTTGCACCGCTTCTTCGCGCGCGTAGGGTTTGCTCCGCATTTTGCCCAACGACGCTTCATAGATGACGTCCAACCGTTTGCGATCGGTGACTTTCATCTGCTTAGCGATCACCTTGAGCACCAACGGCTTATTTTTCTTACCCAGCGCGATCGCTTCGGCGCTCGCCATGAAAAATGCGCGCAGCAAATCTCTCCGGCTCTTCAAGAAATCCGTGCGCGTCGACAGATCGCCGACGGTATTGTAAATCTTCATGTCTTCGAGATCGGCTAAGATTTCCAATTTCACTTTCGCCTGGGTTTCCGCCGCGAGAATACTCTCCGGGCTACCGATGGTTCCATCCATGCGTCCCTGCAGCATCAACATGATGCGCTTGTCCGCCTCGCCGATGCCGGTGGCTAAAATTTTAACATCCTTGTCGGGTGTGAGACCGAGCCGCGACAGCGCGCGCCGCAAACCGAAATCAGTGGTGCTGCCGATGCGGCTGGTGCCAACCACCTTGCCGCGCAGATCGGTGACGCCGGGATTGGCGACCAGTTTATAGATCGTGCTGCCAAAACTGCCGATGATCACGACGGGTAATCCGCGCCCCGCCGCGACGATGGACGCCGAACCGGAACCGCTGATGATATCGACTTCGCCGCTGACCAACGCGCTGATCGCCGTGTTGCCGGAGGGAATATTGATCAGCTTGGCATCGAGCCCATACTTCTCATAAAGCTTGGCTTCATCGGCAATCCACAGCGGCAAGCGGATTCCCGAAGTCGTCGCGTAGGAAATCTTAATCGGCGCCAGCTGGGCATGGGCGCCAGCCGCCAGATGCAGAAAAATAAGGAACATCGTCCCCGCCGCAAGTTTGTCGATCGCGCTCATGGTCTCCAATCCGACGCATCGCCGATCTGCTCAATGCCACCCAGCAATTCATGCCCCGGTTGGCGTGACCAGACTGAAACGAGTTGAGCAGCTTCTCGGCCGTCGTTGACGTGCTGGTGCGCAATCATCGGCGGCACACAAATCAAATCTCCCTCTTCCCAACGATGCATCGTGCCCTCGTGCAAATCGTAACCGCGCCCCTGCACCACCAGCAAGAGCTCCTCGAAAATGTGACGATGCTCACCGCTGCGTTCTCCGGGATCGATTTGCTGCGCCACAACATCTAAGCCGCTTGCCGCTACTTCCGTCCATCGGCTGATATAAAACTTCAACTTCCCCTGGCGAGTCTCTTCCCACGGACAATCTGCGCCGCGAATCACCCGCGGCGCTTCCCGCTCGACACGATTCTCCTCCGCAAGTCTCGACAAAAACCAGTCGTAACGAGTCTTACCGACGGCGGGAGTACGAACTTGACGACGTGATTCAAAAAGTGCCGCAACGTGTTGATCTGATACCGCCTTCGTTTTGTTGTCGCTTGATCCATCCGATACGGAATCCCGCCACAAAAGCCCTTGGCCATGCCAGAGTCGGATCTGCGGTAGCCAGACTCGAACACCATCGTGCGAATTCGCAATAAATTGGTAAGTCGTATAGGGCGGCACGATTACAAGATCGCCGGCGCCAAAGGGAAATTTAGCACCGTCTTGAATGCTCTCGCCGCTCCCCTGAATAACATAAGCGATCAGCGACGGGATCATGCGCCGCGGTTTCGTCTTGCCGCCCATTGGCAAATCGACAAACCCGCAGGTCAGCGTGCTGAGCGGCGCGACGGTGTAGCGGCTAAACACCCGCATATCACCCAGAGCAAGCTCGCCCTTGGCGAACATGGCAGGCTTGATCACGCGGGGCAAAAAGTTAATCCGCTCTTGCTCGCGTTTTTGTTTGATGAAGCGCGCCTCGTAGTCGTAGTAATGCTCCGATGTGACATCCCCATCGCTGCGCTTGGTTCTGCTCTCTTCCGCCATTTTTCTCTGCTAACCTTCCGCCGGTTGCATCGCCAAAAATTCTGGCGCGTCTGCCAACTGTTCGATGCCGCCCACGCCTAAGCCGACGCCCACGCTCGGCATGGAGCATAAAAACAAAACGGGACGGATTGGGTCGGCGTTGAAGTGCTGATGCTCCGCCATGGCCGGAATGCTCACCAGATCGCCCCGTTCCCAATCCCATTTCACGCCGGCGTGAATGTCATAGCCACGCCCTTCAATGACGAGCACTTGTTCTTCGGTCATGTGGCGGTGCTTGCCCGAATGGCTGCCGGGAGGGATTTCTTGCATATAGAGCCAGACTCTTCGCGCCGCGCTGTTGATTTCCGGATGAGTGAACCATTTCAACCGTCCCTGCCGGCACCACTCCCAAGGCTGTTCTTCGTAGGCGATCACATGGGTCACGTTGTTACAGAAAACACTTTCGTTGTGGAATAATTTCAAATAGCGGTCATAAGTATTCGCCACCGGCGCTTCCCATGGAGGAGCTTCCTTGCGCGCACGGAAGACCGATTCGGTTTTCTGGTCGGCGCCGAGCATGACGTCGATATCGTCTTTGATACCCAAGACGCCTTTTTTGATCCGATAGCCGATCAGCTTGTCATGCTCGTCATAGAGTGGCTCTGTTCCTTGAGGAAAAGTTGGATTGTCGCCGAACTTGATCTGCTCGCGCTTGGTTAAACCCATCAGGCTAAACAACCGGCTTTGCGGCACGAAAATCTGGCAACCCGCGTCGTCGTCGCCGCCATGCTGATGAATCGTAAACGGCGGCACGACCAGCATGTCGTAAGTGCCGAACGAATAGGTCTTGCCGTCGTTGATTTCCCAACCTCGGCCGCTCAAGCAGAACAATGTCGGCGCGCTGATATGGCGGTGCGCGCCGCGCGCCGGCGCCTTGGGTTGAATATCCGAAAAATGCGATGTCAGATCATAGACCGGCGCGCGTTTGAGAATATCGTAGCAAACGATATCGCCGGTCTGATGCGGGCTGCTGCTGCCCATCACCGTTCCCTGCACGGGAAGCAATTTGACCACCCGCGGCAACTGTTCTTTGACCGATTCTTCGTGACGCTGATGCGCCAGCGGATCGCTCGCTTCGAGACTCCCTTCAACCTCCCAGGGCCAACGTTCTTCCATTATCAAACCTCAAAGAAAACTTGTTCCAATCGTTCAAAACGTTCCCTTCGGCTGGCTCAGGGCCTGAGTTTATCGAAGGCAAGCCGTTCCAATCGTATTAGGAATCGGATTTTCAAACCTCAGGTTCAAAACCGAGCAACTGTCGCTCTAATACTCGAATCCCCGCCCTAGCGTCATACCCGCGAAAGCGGGTATCCAGGTTTTTCCCCGTAGGGGCGGACCTATGTGTCCGCCCTTCCCTGGATGCCCGTTGGCACGGGCATGACGGAAAACTCACTTCCGCTATCTTCGATACAATCCATCGATAAACCCCTGCTTGTCCAACTTCTCAACCACCTTGGTCTGAATGAACTGCGCCGGATTCGCCTTCTTTGCGTCGGCCCGTTTCGACCAATCGAGAATCGTCTGAATCCCCTTGGCCGACGGATACGGCTTCTCAGCCAGCAGCTTGACGTAGAAGTTATAGGTTTCCGCCAACTCTTCGGCGTTTTCGAGCTGCATATATTTTTTCATGATCGCCGAGGTTTTGACTTTCTCTGTCTTGTAAAAATGAATCCCTTCGATCACCGACTTGATCACCGCCTCGCTGGCCAACGGCTCGGCCTCGAAAAACTTTCGGCTGGTGATCAAAGCCGCGTTGGGCAATTCGGCGTCTTTCATTGCTGGAATGTTTTCAAAAAAATTGTAACCGGCTTTGCGCGCCGCCAAAGTGAATGGGGGCGCCAATGTGGTCGCGTCCACCTGGCCCAATTGCAACGCGCCGAACCGGCTCGCGCCCGGACCGGTGGCCAAGTAGCTGACGCCGCGCTCGGGGTCGAGTCCGGCCGAAGCGAGAATCATTTTCAGCGACAACATCGCCGGCCCGGCGAGACTGTTGACCGCGAGCTTTTTGCCTTTGAGCTGGGCGATCTCTTTAATCTCGCGCCGCGCCACCAACACTTGCGGCTCTTGATTGATCGGGCTGGCGACGATGAAAATCTCCGCGCCGCCGAGCACCGCGTCGACGACTCCGCCGCCGCCGGCATTGATGAACTGCACGTCGTTGCTCACCAACGCTTGGGTGGCGATGATGCCGCCGCGCATGTAAACCAGCTGGGCGTTGACGCCGTTTTTTTTGAAGAAGCCGGCTTCCTTGGCGATCCACACCGGCGCGTACTGCGGCGAGACGGAAGTATAAGCGATGGTGACGTTGACCGGTTGAGACTGCGCCGCCTCGGCGACGACGGCGGTCAAACATAGAAGCACACTCAACCTAGCGCAGCGTAGCCGCAGCCAAAGAAGAAAAAGAGATTTCACCACAGAGACACGGAGTTCGCAGAGTTCGGAGTATACCTTAATCAAAAAACTCTTTACTCGGCGTTCTCCGCGCCTCCGCGGTGAACTTTCCGAAAATTTGCGCAAGCCGAGCAAGCTTTCATTCATAGCAACGCGATGGCGCGAGCCAGTTTAAACAAACGGAGATCCGCTTCAGGACGCTTTGGCCTCGGCTCGGCGCAAAGCTTCGCCGATCGCCCGGCGCAAGATCGCGCCCAGCACTTTGGTTTTGTACGCCGCCGAGCCGCGCATGTCCTCGATCGGGTCGGCGCCTTCTTGAATCAAGCGGCCGGCTTGCTCGATCAGCTCCGGAGTAATTTTTTTGCCGCGCAGCAAGGCTTCAACCGCGACGCCTTTGGTCGGCGTTGAATGCGCGCCGGTGACGCCGACGCCGATGGCGCTGCACGCGCCGGTTTTATCCAGACTCAACTCAACCGCGGCGCTGGCGATGGCGAAATCGCCGGCAACCCGTTCGAGTTTCAAATAAACCCCCGCGCTGCTCTTGTCCGGCAACGGCAGGACCACTTCGGTAAGAATCTCATCGATATCCAAAACCGTGCTGTAAGCGAAGGTGAAAAATTCCGCGGCTGGAATCACGCGCTCGCCGCGCGGGCTGACGCATTTGAGCTCGGCATTGAGCGCCAGCACCACGGCGCCGTAATCGCCGGACGGATCGGCCTCGGCTAAACCGCCGCCGATGGTGCCGCGGTTGCGCACCTGCACATCGCCGATCTCGCTCGCCGCCTCGGCGAGCATAGGCAGAATTTTTTTAATCAGCGCCGACTCTTCGATCTCGCTATGGCGCGTCATCGCGCCGATGCGCAGCGTGCCGGCCTCTTCGCGGATGTAGTGGAGATCGCTGATGCGATGAATGTCGATTAAATATTTCGGCCGCGCCACGCGCAGCTTCATCATCGGCACCAAGCTCTGGCCGCCGGCCAAGATTTTCGCGTCATCGCCATGCTGGCGCAAAAGCGCCAGCGCTTCGGCCACGCCGCTTGGCCGCAAATATTCAAAACTCGCTGGATACATTTTTACTTTGCTTTCTTGCTATACTCATAGCGCATCGGATCCCACTTGCTCGCGCGAATCTCATCGTAGGCCTTCTTGACGAACGCGAAGTCGTAGACCTGGTCGAGGGTCACCGGCCCCTTGATCCTGCTGGCCGCGCCGACGCCGCGCAACTGTTCGCGCACCCGCTCGATGTTGGTCGTCATCACCTCTTCCGAAGCCCGACCGGTCTTAGCGATGTCGGAAGCCTGCTTGTCCCGTTCGCGCCAGATTTCTTTCGCTTCATTGAAATCGGCGATGCGCAGCACCTCCATGATAAACTTCGCCGCCTCATTGGAATTGCGATGATAGAACAGTTGGCCCTTGAGCGTCGCTTTCACGACTTTGTAAACTTCCTCCGGCGCGCTTTGAATTTTGTCGTCGCTGGTTTCCAGATTGGCGCTGAGCGCCGAAACGTAATCGCCGCTGTAGAGCAAAATGCGAAATCCCTTCGCTTGCGCTTGCCTGGCGTTGCCGATGGTAATCATCGTCGCGTCGACGGTGCCGGCCAAAAGCGCGCCGAAACGAACCGACGGTTCACCGAGCGCGCGCATCTGCACGGTGTCGGCGGCGACGCCGTTTTTACTCAGCAGCTCGCGAAACAGCAACGTCGAATTGCCCGCGGCATCGGAGATCGCCACGGTCTTGCCGTTCAGTTGCTTGATGTTGGTAATCTTCGGCGACACGACCAAATATTGTGACGGTTTGTCGGTGCTGACCTGAAGAATTTTCAAGCGCGCGCCACCGAGCATTGCCGGAATGGAGCCGCTGTTGCCATAGTCGACCGCCCCGCTCACCACGACTTGAGTGGTCACTGTGCCACGGGTAACGATGACATCGACATCCAACCCCTCTTCGCGGTAGAACCCTAACCGCTGCGCAATTACGTAAGGGACCAGCGACTCACCTGCCGCTTTGGAAGCGATGCGAATTTTTTTCAGCGCTTCGGCGCCGAATGCCGGCGGCATCTCACCAATCAAAACCAAAATCACGATGACTAAATTTCTGAGCATTTTGGTTTCCTCTTCGTCTGACTGCGTGACACTTCCGTTCAAGGTTCGACACGGCTCACCACGAACGGAAGTGAGCCGCGCAGAAATCAACTACTTAGCCGTTCGCCCTGAGCTACGTCGAAGGGCTCCTAACGAGTTCTCACACAGTCTGGCTCGCTCATGAGCAATCGCGCACCTTGCAAACAATCTCATTTCTCTTTTTACGGCCTCGGCCCGGCGAAGATTCGCGCCAGATTTTCTTTCGCGCCAAAGTAAACATCATCGCCATGTCCGACCAACAGCCGCTCCAGATCCAGATTCATGCCAATCAGGCGCCGCACACTTTCATGCGCCGCTTGCGGGTCGGAGGACAGATAGGTCGGCGAAACCACCAAATGTTCGCCGGCGCTGACGACGGCGTCGCCGGCGATCATGGTTTTAATGCGCGGCAAATGCAGGCTGATATGGCCCGCGGTGTGACCCGGTGTGTGGATTACGTTAATGCCGCCGCAGTCGGGCAGACGCTCGCCGCCCTTGACGATATGTTCGACGTCGTAACCGGTCGCTTGCTGAATCGCCGGCATGTCGAGCTCATGCGCCATGACGTCGAACTTGAGCGTCTTCTTCAACTTTTTTAATCCGCCGGTGTGATCGCCGTGGCGATGGGTCAGCACGCAGAGTTGCAAGTCGGCATGCTGGTGCCCCATGTCCTTGATGGCGTCCATAATAATGTCCGCATCATCGTCCGACGCGCCGGTATCGACCAAGATCACTCGATGATCTTCGCCGGCGAGGAGAAAAGATTTGACCACGCCGCGATTACCGACCGCGATGCGGCAGGGAACGATTTTCACGCCGTCGATGGGAATGTCTTTGAGAATGCTGACCATGTTCGCTCCGCTCACAATTTTAAATCTCAAATCTCAGATTCAAGAATTTGAAATTTGAAATCTGTCATTTGAGATCGCCGAAGGCGGCGGCCGCCTCTTTGATCGCGGCGATGATGTTGCCGTAGCCCGTGCAGCGGCACAGATTGCCGGAGATCGCTTTTTTGATTTGCTCCTCGGTCGGTTTCGTTCCCTTGCTGAGCAAACCGTAGGCGGACATCAACATGCCCGGCGTGCAGTAGCCGCATTCCACCGCATCGTTTTTCCAGAACGCTTCTTGCAGTGGATGTAATGGATGCAAGCGCTTATCCTGGGCCAAGCCTTCGATAGTGACGATTTCATCGCCGTCGGCTTGCACGGCGAAAACCATGCACGACTTCACCGCCGTGCCGTTCCACATCACCGTGCAGGCGCCGCAGCGGCCGACCACGCAGCCCACGTGCGTGCCGGTCAAACGCAATGCATCGCGCAAAAAATGCACTAACAGCGTGCGCGACTCGGCCTCGCCCGAATAGGATTTGCCATTGACTGTCAAAACAACTGTCTTAGCCATGAGCCGGTTTCGCCTGCGCTTTCTCGATGAGATTTAAAATTCGATCCGGTGTGAGCGGCGTCTCGCGCACCTTCACGCCAAAGGGACTCAACGCGTCTTCCACCGCGCTGCACAGCGCCGGCGGCGGTCCGAGCATGCCGGTCTCGCCCGCGCCTTTGGCGCCGAGCGGCGTAAACGGATTGGGCGTGACGATATGTTCCAACATCAGCGGCGGCACTTCTTCGGCGGACGGCAACCGGTAGTCCATGAAGGTCGAAGTCAAAAGCTGCCCATCTTCATCGTAGCGCAGCTCTTCGTAAAGCGCCGCGCCGATGCCCTGCATGATCGAGCCCTGCTGCTGGGTGTCGACGATCTGCGGATTGATCATGTTGCCGCAGTCGTGCACGGTAAAATATTTGACGATCTTGATCATCCCCGTTTCAACGTCGACGTCGACCAGAGCGATCACCGCGGCATAAGGATAGCTGGAAAAAGTATTCATGCGCCCTTTGTCGTCCGGCGCGTAGTCGATGTTGGGATTGATGAAGTAGCCGGTGACTTCCAGCCCAGGCTCCATGTTTTCCGGCAGCAAATGAATCGCGCCGTAGGCGGTGCGAATGATCTCCATCACCGCGACGGACTGTTCGGGATTCTCCTTCGCGAAAACTTTGCCGTCGCCGATTTGTAAATTCTCCGGAGCCACTTTTAGCTGCCGCGCGGCGATGCCGAGAATTTTGTCGCGCATCAATTTACCGGCAACCCACGCCGACGGCATGAGCACGACAGATGAACGGCTGCTGCCGGTGCCGAAACCGTAGGGCGTCGGCAAGGTATCGCCGTGAATCACCGTAATCTTGTCGAAGGGAATGCCGATTTGACTGGCGATAATCTGCGCCAGCGTCGTCTCGTGCCCTTGGCCTTGCTCGCTCATGCTGGAAAATACCGTCGCCGCGCCGGACGGATCGATGCGCAGACGGCACGAAGCGTAGCCGCCGGTGGCGTGAATCCGGCTGGAACTCGTCGGCTCCATCACAAACGCGACGCCGATGCCGCGATAGACGCCTTGCTTGCGCAGTTCCAACTGCTCTTTGCGCAGCCCAACGTAGTCCGCCATTTCCGCGGTGCGTTTCATCGCCAGATGATACTGGCCGCTGTCGTAGAGCGCGCCGGTGACGTTGCGATAAGGAAAAGCTTCGGCGGGAATGAAATTTTTCATGCGCAGATCGATGGGGTCGATCTTCAATTCGCGCGCGGCGATGTCGACCAGCCGTTCGAGAATGTAGGACGCGTCGGCTTTGCCGATACCGCGCAGCGAGCCGTGGGTAGTCTTATTGGTCGCGATGCCCAAGGCGTTCACTTCGTAGTTTTGAATCTGATAAACGCCGGTCATGTAGAGCGCCGCGGCTTGAATCGAGTGATCGACGGTGTAGGTCGAGCCCATGTCGGCGATGATCTTGTCGCGAATACCCAACATCGTGCCGTCTTTTTTGAGCGCCATTTCAATGTAGTGAATCTGATCGCGCCCATGGCGCCCGTTGCGCAGATGTTCGACCCGGGTCTCGCACCATTTGATCGGCCGGCCCAGCTCGCGCGAGAGATACGGCAGCAGCAGCTCCTCTTGATAAGTTTGAATTTTGACGCCGAACGACCCGCCGACGTCCGGCGCGATGACGCGGATCTTGCCTTCGGGAAAGTTGAGAATATCGGCGATGCGTCCTCTGAGCGAGTGCGGATTCGCCGTGGCCGACCACATTGTCAGACTATCTTCCTCTTTATTGAAAGACGCCAGATAGGCGCGCGTCTCAATCGGGCAGGCGGTGATGCGGTGACTGCGGATTCTTTCCTTGATGACGATATCGGCGTCTTGAAAAACTTTGTCGATGCCGTCGGTGGCGAAATGATATTTGTAAACGATGTTGCTGCCGGCCTCTTCATGAACCAGCGCTACGCCCGGCGCCATCGCCGCTTCCGAATCAATCACTACGGGCAACAGCTCGTAATCCACCGAAACCGCGTCGACGGCGTCTTCGGCGAGATAGCGGTTGTCCGCGACGACCACCGCCAACGGCTCGCCGAAATAGCGCACCTTATCCACCGCCAGCGGATAAAGCTTCACCGGCCGCAACACAGAGCTGCCGCCGACGCGCAGCGGTTTGACATGCTGCGCGATGTCCTGGCCGGTATAGACGGCACGCACGCCGGGCATCGCGCGCGCCGCTTCGACGTCGATGGATTTAATCCGCGCATGGGCGCAGGAGCTGCGCACGAACGACACATGCAGCGTCCCCGCCGGCAACAAATCGTCGACGTAGCGCCCGGTGCCACTGACGAAGCGCTCGGTTTCTTTTCTTCGAACTCGTTCGCCAATCGGCGGATTGATCGGAAAGTCCATAACGTTACTTGCGAAGGCAGGGCGACCAGCCGGTCGCCCCTACATCTTTTTTGCGCCCTTTGCGCTCCCGATTGCCCTGAGTCAGTCGAAGGGTGCGGCCAACTCTCCGAATCCGAACCGGGCCGGTCGCGACCGGCCCCTACTTTGTGACCTTTGTATTGCTATATCTCAAAATTTGCACAGCTTGCGCAAATTTTCCGGGCCTCGAATACTCTCGAATTCGGAAATACCTCGCGCAAAGCACGCCAAGAACGCCAAGTTCGGAAATCAATTTCTTTTCTTTGCGCCTTAGCGCCTTTGCGGGAGATATTCCGAGTCCGAACGGTGCGCGAAGCGCACCCTATCAAAACCTTCGTGTCCTTCGTGCCTTCGTGGTGAAAGTTCCGCTTGCTCGCCCTCACTCTTTAAAATACTTGCCCCACTTCTCTTCGGTTGCCTTCAACAACTCTTCACTGATCTTGGTCGTACGCGGGAACTCGTCGATCCAATGGTACGGCCGGCAGGCGTCGATGATCGCCACCGCGCCGGTGTAATCGCCGGCTTCTTTTTTGTGTTTGGGCAAACGCGGATCGATCTTGTAGCTCCAGATTCTGCGGCACACGTCGAGCGAAGTTTCCGGATCGCAGCGCGTCGCCAACGCCCACATCACATCGTGCAGGTCGAACGGATCGATGTCGTCGTCGACGACGATCACGAAACGTCCGTGATAACCCGCGGTGCCGCCCAGGGCGCCGTGCGCCGCGCGCATGGCGTGGCCGGGATAGGCTTGCTTGAGCGCGATGATCGTCATGCCCCAGGAATAATTGACGCCGATGATGTTGGGAATGCCCAGCGTTTCTAATTCATTCCAAATGAGAATGCCGCGCGATGAGAGAATGCCGCGGCTCGCGCCCAAAAATGGCGGCGCGCCGAGAATGATCGGCTGGTTGCGATGAAGCACGCTTTTAATCACCGTGATCGGCGCCGGCCGCGCGCCGCCGCCGTAGTAACCCGACATCTCGCCGAACGGCCCCTCGACTTGCATGCCGTCTTCCGGCGGCAGCATTTCGCCTTCGAGCACGACCTCCGCGCTCGCCGGGATCGGCAGATCGGTGCTGACTCCTTTGGTGACTTCCACCGGCGCGCCGCGCATCCAACCGGCAAAACCGTATTCGGAAACTCCCCAGCTTAAATTGGTTCCCGCGGTTTCAAACAGCGCCGGCTCCTGGCCGAGCGAGATCGCGACCGGACAAGCTTTGCCCTTGGCCCAATATTTTTTCCGGATCACGTCGCCGTGATGGCCGGAACCGATATGCGCGACGATTTTGTTCTTGCCGAGCAACATGAAACGGTACGAACCGACGTTGATGTAACCGGAATCCGGATCGCGGGTCACCGCCGCCGTGGCGCAAATATAGGGACCGCCATCGCGTTGGTGCCAACGCGGCCAGGGAAATTTCGTCAGATCGACGCCGTCGCCCTGCATGACGTTTTCTTTGACCGGACCGCTTGTGACTTGCTTCGGTTCGACGGGCGTAACCGTCTTCAACTTGTTCTTCCAAAACTTGACCGATTCCGAGTCGGATAAATTCTCATCGACGCCGTAAACCATCCGCTCGCGGGTTTTGTGCGCGAGAAAATTGGTCAGCACGCGAAAACCTTTCGCATGTCCTTGGATCGAGTCGAACAGCACCGCGGGAGAATTGGCTCGAGAAGTCGCCATCTCGGTGATCGCGCCAATCTCCAGCTCGCAGCTTGCGCCTTCGATCACCTGGAGCTGGCCAAGTTTTTCGAGTGTCGAGATGTAATGTCGGAGATCGGTGAAAATCACTTACCTTCTCCTGTCGTAGGTTTTCGCGCCAAGATTTTTCTCGTTGTGCAGGATCGTCACTTCGATGGGAATCGCCCGCGACGCCGAGACAAACGCCGGACAGCGCTTGGTCGCGGCTTCGACAATGAATTGGATCGCATCCGCCGAATCGGGACTGGCGATCGTCACGGTGTACTTGATCAAGTCGAAACCACGTTCAACTTCCTTGCCGCCATCGCCGCCGCCGGCTTCGATGAATCCGGCGATCTCGCCTTCGAGCCGGTCTAACTGCACATCCGCCACCGCCGAGCTTTTCACGCACCAAACTTGATGGCACATCATGATGCCGGCGAGAAAATATCTCAGCGGCGCCGGCCCGCCGTCGTGCCCGCCGGCTTCGTCCCCTTCATCGGAAATAAAGCTGTGCCCTTCCACCGTGGCGCGAAACTGCAAACCATGCAGCGCCTTGCAGTTCACCGTCGTCACCGGCCGGCGCGCTTCGCCTTCTTTACGAGCGCGCCGTTGACTCAACTGTTTGGCGGCGATCTCTTTGAGATTGGCCTCGACTTTAAACATCGCGTCCTCCAACTTTTCCCGGCAAAAAATTTATCGTCAGCTCTTTCCTATAATCACGCTGGTAAAAACACAATCCATGTTAAGCCGCGGTAGTGGTTCAGTTTCGAAATCATTTGTAGGGGCGACCAAAGGAGCGCGGGTTTTCTAACCCGCATTGCTCGCGGACAAGAATGTCCGCGCTCCAACGGTCGCCCGTCCCGGAGGGCAGACACCCTTCGACTGCGCTCAGGACAGGCAGGGGGTCTGCCCCTACATTGACGATTCGTTGGATTCAAAGTGAACCACTACCTAAGCCGCGCGACGATGCAGAAATTCAGCGATCAGCGCCGCGCACGTTTCCGGCGCTTCGACATGCGGCAGATGACCGGCGTTGAGCAGGGTTTTCAATTCCGATCCGGCAATGCCGTCATGATACGCATGACCATGTGCTGTTGAAACATAACCATCGCGTTCGCCCCAAATAATCTGCGTCGGAACTTTGACTCGATAAAGATAGCGGCGCAGCCGAGGGTTGTCGGGAAACTGCCAGGCAAAACGCGCCAAGGTGCGCCGCGCCAGGATCGTGCTGATTATATCGTCGGCTTGCGGCGCGTCGGGAAGCGTTGCCATCGCGAGTTCTGAATTGGCATCGCTGAACAGCGCCTGGCGCAGCGCCGGGCCATCGAGACTGAGAATATCGGCGGCCGGCGCGCCGTCGACGCGCAAACCCAGCGCGTCGATGAGAATTAATTTGCTCAGTGAATTGCTGTAGCGCATCGCCCATTCCGCCGCGATCCAGCCGCCGAACGACGCTCCGACAAGCGCGGGCCGATCGAGCCGCAGCAATGCGCACAGATCGAGATAATGAAAAACCAAGTCTTCCATGGTTTCGAGGTCGTCGAAGTTTTCCTCCGAACCCGCAAAGCCCGGATGAATCGGCACCAAGACATCGAACTTCGCCGCGAGCATGTCGTGAATCGGCAGCCACACCGGACAAAACGAATCGTGGAGAAACAACAACTGCGGCCCGGCGCCGCCGCGAAAGAGTTTTATCTTGCGCCCGCGCACGGTCACAGTTTCTTCATTACAAATTGCCATCGCTACGTTCCGCGCATTTGAATTTCGTCATTCCCGTGAAAGCATGTCCTGAGCAAAGCCGAAGGGCGGGAATCCAGTCTTTATTCCTTCTTATACCCTCGCCCTCTGGGAGAGGGCTAGGGTGAGGGTTCTTCGTAGGGGCGGACCTGCGTGTCCGCCCTGGCCCTCACCTCAATCCTCTCCCAGAGGGAGAGGAAGTAAGAAGGGATGCCTGGCTTGCACAGAAATTTTTACTTTTTAATTTTCTTTGCCTTATCTTATAATTTTCGTCGCCCGCGCCAGCACGTCGGTGTTGATCGTCACGCCGATCTTTTTTGCCGTTTGCAGATTGATCACGAACTCAAACCTCATCGGCTGCTGCACCGGAAGATCGTCGGGTCTGCGACCTGTCAGAATCTTGTCAATGTACCAGGCGACCTGTCGGTAGCTGTCCGCGAGGTCCGCCCCGTAGGACATGAGCCCACCGGCATCTACAAATTCACTGCTGACGTACATCGACGGTAACCGGCTCTTTAACGCGAGGGCCACAATCCGTTTTTGGTTAGGCCTAATTAGCGAGCCGCCGCCGGCCACATAGAGTCCATCCGGGCGCTTCTTGGTCAGCGCGGCGAATACCTTCTCGAAACCGTCCGCATCTCTTACCTCCCAAGGCTGAAGAGTCAACTTCAGCGCCCGCGCCGCAATCGGGATTTCCTCTTTCACCTCGCGTGCACTGGATAGATTGGCCGGATCGTAGAGAACCGCGACACGGGTGACTTTGCCAACGGCTTCTTTGAGTATCTCCAGCCGCTTCCCGCCCAGCTCTCTGGTAAGGTTTGTAATGCCGGTGACGTTGCCGCCCGGACGGGCAAGGCTTTCAATTAAGCCTGTCTCGACAGGATCGCTCCCACCGCCTGTCATAACGATGGGAATCGTCTTGGTCGCATTCTTGGCCGCCCGGACCAGCGGGTCCCCTCCTGCTACCACGATGATATCGACCTTGAGACGCACCAACTCGGCCGCAAGCTCAGGGGCCCGATCGTTCGTCCCCTCCGCATATCGGTACTCGATGGCGATGTTCTGTCCTGCTATGTAGCCGAGCTTGCGCAAAGCCAGCCGAATTCCCTCCGAACGGGGGGATTCATTAACTGGATCGGTCGACGAGAAATACCCTAACCGCGGAAGCTTCTTCGGCTGCTGCGCGTGAGCGAGAGAAGCAGTAGTCAGATACAAAGTTGCCAGTCGCCGGATGGCGGTTCTTCTATTCATTTTTCTCCTCCTAAGTCGAAGTATCGAAAATTAGCTAGCCGGACACATTAACCCTTCGTGCTGCGTATTTGAAAGCTACTTCATTCACGCGCTCGGAACCGGCGCGTCGATATTAATTCCCCGCAACTTCGGCATCACCTTGTCGGCGAACAACCGCATGCTCTTCTCGGTAAACTCGCGCGGCGCGTTGCCGACGGAAAAATTCGCGATCAGCAAACCGAAGCCGACTTTCTTGGCGTAGTCTTCCAGCCGCTGGCGCACCGTCTCCGGACTGCCGACGATTACGTAACCGGCATCGTCAACTTCTTTCCACGTAGATAAATTACCCGGCCGCGACTCCAGCCGCCGCTTCATCATGCCGAGCATGCTTGAAATCGACGTGTGCCCCGGCGGCACGGCGTACTGCGGCGTGGTTTTTAATAAATTGCGCGCGTAGTACCAGTAATGCGGCTCATACTCACGCCGCGCTTGCTCGTCGGTGTCGCTGACATAAATGCCGATGCCCCAACCGATCTGCGCGTGGCGCACGGTGTAGCCGGCCTTGTCGCAGCATTGACTGAAATATTCCGCCGCCTGGCGGCGCAACTCGAACGGCGCCAAAGTCGGCAAGACCATGTAAGTGTATTTCTGTTTTGCCACCCACTCCATGGTTTCAGAGCTGCCGGAGCCGGGAATCCAGATCGGCGGATGCGGTTTCTGATAGGGCCGCGGCCAAAGATTGATATAGCGGAAACGATAGTGCTTGCCTTCCCAACTGAACGGCCCGTCGGTGGTCCACGCTTTGACGATCAGATCGTGCGCCTCGTGAAATCTTTCGCGCGCGTAGGTCGGATTGATCTTGTAAGAAAAATATTCCATGCCGGTGCCGACCACCATGCCGGAAACCACCCGGCCTTTGGTGATCACGTCGAGCATGGCGATCTCTTCGGCGACGCGCTGCGGATGATCGTAGAGCGGCAACACGTTGCCGAGAATCACCAGCTTCGCCTGCGTGGTGCGGCGTGCCAGACAGCCCGCCATGATATTCGGCGACGGCATGCCGCCGTAAGCGGTCTGATGATGCTCGTTGACGCACACGCCGT
>Ga0137461_1000134_pt1 | contig 16321 bp, 10 predicted proteins | sample EasRivERMGT746_2_FD_104650 | JGI IMG/M metagenome (GOLD analysis project Ga0137461, IMG submission 104650) | Soil microbial communities from meander-bound floodplain in the East River, Colorado, USA - East River MetaG ERMGT746_2 | ecosystem: Environmental > Terrestrial > Soil > Floodplain ... | reverse complement strand
GACAATGCCGCCGTCGATGGCCGCCTTATTTCCCGACAGCGTGCTGTTGGTGATCGTGAGTGTGCCGCCGTTGAGAATGCCCCCGCCGTCGACCGCCGAATTTCCCGACAGCGTGCTGTTGGTGATCGTGACTATGCCGCCGGTGTCGTTGGAAATGCCGCCGCCGAACTTCGCCGAATTCTCCGACAGCGTGCTGTTGGCGATCGTGAGTGTGCCGCCGTTGAGAATGCCCCCGCCGTCGTTGCCCGACAAATTTCCCGACAGCGTGCTGTTGGTGATCGTGAGTGTGCTGCCGTTTGAAACGCCGCCGCCATTGCTCGTTGATTTGCCGTCTTTAACCGTCAGGTTTTCCAGTGCGAGCACTGCGGGGAAGGCCACAAGGAACACCCGCACCGAACCATCGCCGCTGATGGCCACCTGGCTCCCGCCGTTTATGGTCAGCCCGTCGGCATCAATGATATTCAGGGTCGAGCCTAAGATGATGGTGCCCGCAACGCTGAAGGTGATGGTATCTGCGCCGTAAGGAAGATTTGTCGCCACGCAACCACCAGAATTAGCGTTGCTATTTGCCGAATCGATCGCTTCTCGTAGTTCGCATCCGCCGGTGGCGTTGTCCGTAAGGCTGTCTACAACTATATTGGCCGCCGACGCCCTGCCGGACATCGCGAGAAGCAGCAGCGCGACCGACGCGAGAAAACAGGTTAAAAACCATCGATACCTTTTTCCGCTATCGTCTGAGTTGGAAGTATGTCGTTTCATTTTTCTGTCCTCCTAAAATTAAGATAAATCCGAAGCACCAAAAGAAAATCCGAAGCACGAAGCACGAAATCCGAAACAAACACTGAAAGAAAATTCGAAATTCAAAGTCAGCCGCGATGGGTATCCGCGCGGGGCGCCTCAACCCATCCTACAAAAGCAAATCCCAATTACGAAAATCCGAAACGGACTGATTTGGAATTTTCTCTGTTCATCTCCTTTCTTCGCACGCTTTGTGTCTTTGCAGTGAAAATACTCAGATCTTTATTCACCACAGAGACGCAGAGTTCACCGAGTGTTTCGAATGATCGAAAGTTTTACCTTTTTACTTTCTTCTCCGCTTCCCGTCCCGTTACTGTTTCCCCAGCTTCGTTGTCACCGTCGCCGAGTTGTTGGCTAGGTTCGGATCGAACGTTGCGCTGCTCACCGTTGAGGTGTTGGTGACATTCCGAAAACGTTTGCGTCCCCAATTCCCGGCCCTGTCTCCCCTTCACGCATCACTTGAAGCGCTTGCCAGCGATGAACCAGCTGAACGTGGCTGGACTCGCGTCCTTGTTTCCAGATGTATCCACTGCCCTCACCTGGAAGGTATGGGTACCACCGTTGAGGTTTATGTAGCTCGCCGGACTCGAGCAGGCGCTAAAAACGGCCCCGTCGAGGCTGCATTCGAAGCCGCTCACTGCGACATCATCACTGCCGGTGAAGGTGAACTTTATCGATGCTGAGCCTGTGCTGGTGCCATTGGCTATCGGTTTGTTCTTCCCATCAACTGCCGATGTGATTGCTGTATTCGGTGCAACGTTATCCTGAGGCGGAGCGACAACCGGGAAGATGGCAATGCCGAATGGGCTAGATCCTAATGGGCCCTGGATTGCATTACCAAAGTCACTGCGGATCGTGCGGGAGCCGGTTGACGGGTCCACGGTGAACAGGGCACCCAGGCCGCCGCCGCCAGCATTCGGGTCTATTACCAGGATGGTTCCCGAGGACTCGATGGCGATGCTGTGTGGCTCAACTCCTATTGGGCCCTTGATTGCATTACCAAAGTCACTGAGGATCGTGCGGGAGCCGTCTGCTGGGTCCACGGTGAAGAGGGCGCCCGCGAAGCCAGTTCCAGCATTCTCGTCTATTACCAGTATAGTTCCCGAGGACTCGATGGCGATGCCGAGTGGGCCGAATCCTGTTGGGCCCTGGGTGACGTTACCAAAGTCACTAAGGATTGCGCGGGAACCGTCTGATGGGTCCACGGTGAAGAGGGCGCCCAGGACGCCAGTTCCAGCGTCTCGATCTATTACCAGTATAGTTCCCGAGGACTCGATGGCGAGGCTGACTGGAAAAAGTCCTGTTGGGCCCTGAGTGACGTTACCAAAGTCACTAAGAATTGCGCGGGAGCCGTCTGACGGATCCACGGTGAAGAGGGCGCCGTTGCCGCCAGTTCCGGCATCCGGGTCTATTACCAGAATGGTTCCCGAGGACTCGATGGCTATGCCATGTGTGTCAACTCCTGTTGGGCCCTGAGTGGCGTCACCAAAGTCACTGAGGATTGTGCGGGAGCCCGTTGACGGGTCCACGGTGAAGAGGGCACCTTTGCCGCCAGTTCCAGCGTCTCGATCTATTACCAGAATGGTTCCCGAGGAATCGATCGCGAATGCGGCTGGAAAAAGTCCTGTTGGGCCCTGAATGACGTTACCAAAGTCACTGAGGATTGTGCGGGAGCCGGTTGACGGGTCCACGGTGAAGAGGGCACCGTTGCCGAGCGTTCCAGCATCCGGGTCTATTACCAGGAGATCACCGGGGCTAGCGGGTGATGCATCTGCCGGTTTTGCGGTGGCAAGTGTAACTATTGATGCTAAAAGCACTATGGTCAATGCCATGCTTTTCATTCTGTACATGTATATCTCCTTTTATGTTATTGATTACGCTCTATGCGTTTGCCGCAGGAGTCATAATTCCCTGAGGATGTTCAATGCCGCCTTGCGACGTTTGGGATTGAGCTGATAATACGGCCGCGATCCTTTCCTTTGCGTCTCGACTAAGCACGAGAAATGACTCTGACCCCTTTCCACTCTCAGTCCGAATAAAGGCCCTCTTCCCGTCCGGAACCCGTATTTTCTTTTCCAATCAAATTAAGATAAATCCGAAGCACGAAGCACGAAACTCGAAACAAACTCTAAAACAAAATCCGAAATCCGAAGCACGAAACAAACTCAAAGAACAAAAACGGCTCCTGGCCCCATTTAAACGCCTCGCACAGCCGGGAAGCCCCGCACGTGAGTGCGGAGCTTCCCGTTGTGACTGCGTTTCGACCGTTACTATTTCCCCAGCTTCGTTGTCGCCGTCGCCGAGTTGTTGGCCAGGTTCGGATCGAACGTCGCGCTGGTCACCGTTGCCGTGTTGTTGAGCTGGGTGTTGCCCTTCGCCGTGATTTTGACCTTCACCACCAGAGTGAAGGAGGAGCCGGGAGCCGGGGCGGCGGGTAGGGACGAGTACGAACAGCTTACCGTGCCGGTGGACAGAGGAGCTGTCGGCGGTGTCGTGCAGCTCGTCGCGCCAGGCGCGCTCACGCTCACAAAGCCGGTCCCAGTCGGTAGCACATCGTTGACCACCACTGCCGAGGCCGGGTTCGGTCCGTTGTTGGTCACATTTATGGTGTAGGTCAACTGCTTGCCGCTCTGCGCTGTTTTGGCCGCGCTCTTACTGATGGAGAGATCGGCCGGTGGTGGTGGTGGCGGAGTGATGAACTCATAAGCCCCAATGTCGCACGCGCCGTCACGGGTCTCACCGCGCTGGTCTTCGGTGATACCGGCGGCGGTGCACAGTGACTGAACTCCGTTATTGATGGCGAAGCTGCCCGCAAGTAAAGCGTGGGTCTTGGTCGGGCCGCCATTAAAGAATAACGTACCGAGTTTGAGATCTGCTGTGTTGACCGTGGCGAAATTTGGGCTCGCGTTCTGACAGGTGCCGTCCGTATCCAGGTTGTGGCCGTTAGCGGTGAAGGCGCCAAAGTTAGCACAATCGTCGCCCGCTGGGCTGTTGGCGACGATGCTGTTTGTGATCGTGACTGTGCAGCCGATGCCGTTGAATATGCCGCCGCCGCCGCTGGTCGCCGAATTTCCCGACAGCGTGCTGTTGGTGATCGTGACTATGCTGCCGAGATCGTTGAAAATGCCGCCGCCGAAGTCCGCCGAATTTCCCGACAGCGTGCTGTTCGTGATTGTGACATCGCCGGCGTCGGTGCCAATGCCGCCGCCTTTGCGGGCAGCCGAATTATCCGACAGCGTGCTGTTGGTGATCGTGACGTCGCCGCCGGCGTTGAAAATGCCGCCGCCGTCGCGACCCGCCGAATTTCCCGACAGCGTGCTGTTGATAATCTCGACTGAGCCGAGGGAGTTATTGAAAATGCCGCCGCCGCCGCCGGCGGCTGTCGCCGAATTTCCCGACAGCGCGCTGTTGGTGATCGTGAGTGTGCCGGCGTTGAAAATGCCGCCGCCGTTCAAGCCTCCCGAATTGCCGCCTGTAACCGTCAGGTTTTCCAGTGTGAGTGAGGCGCCCGCGTTTACATTGAACACCCGGTCCACACCGCCGCCGCTGATGGTCACCAGGCCGAGGCTCCCGCCGTTTATGGTCAGCCCAGCGGCATCGGTGATAGTCGGGAGGATGCCTCCTATTAGAGTGATTAGGCCCACGCCGGCGCCGGTGAAGGTGATGGTATCTGCGCCGGTTCCTACTACGCAATCGCCGCTTGTGGTGTCAACGACTGCGTTGGCATTGTTAATCGATTCTCTGAGTGTGCAGAGGCCGTTGCCGCCTGTAGCGTTGTCGGCAGTGCTGTTGACAACTATAGTGGCCGCCCATGCCCTGCCAGACATCGCGATAAACAGCAGCGCGACCGACGCGAGAAAACAGGTTAAAAACCAGCGATACCTTTTTCCACTATCGCCTGTGTTGGAAGTATGTCGTTTCATTTTTCTGTCCTCCTTCATTTAAGTAAAATCCGAAGCACGAAATCCGAAATCCGAAACAAACACTGAAAGAAATTCCGAAATCCGAAGCACAAAACTCGAAACAAACGTTAACTCAAAATCCGAAATCCAAAACTCGAAACTATATTCACCACAGAGACGCAGAGTTCGCAGAGTTCGGAGAATTTTTAAATAAGAACTCTTTACTCAGCGTCCTCAGCGCCTCAGCGGTGAAAAAATCCGAAATCCGAAGCACGAAGCACGAAATCCGAAACAAACCACAAAAGAAAATCCGAAGCACGAAGCACGAAACTCGAAACAAACGTTAACTCAAAATCCGAAATCCAAAACTCAAACTATATTCACCACAGAGACGCAGAGTTCGCAGAGTTCGGAGAATTTTTAATTAAGAACTCTTTACTCAGCGTCCTCAGCGCCTCGGCGGTGAGTACTCCGATTCCGGTCCTCTGCTCGTCATAATTCCCTGAGTATCCTCAACGCCGCCGCGCGGCGCCTGGGCACCAGCTCGTAATACGGCGGCGAGCCTTTCCTGCGCGTCTGAACTATCAGGCCGCGGGCGAGCAATAACGACACGGCGCGTTCGACGTTCACGCGCTTGCTCGTTTCACCTTCGAGCCACCACTGGGCGATCCCGTCTATGGTATCCTTGGCCTTCGGATGCTTGACGAGATAGCGCAAGATCCCCCGCGCGGTTTCTCGGTCCTCGACTGTATACGGCGCTTTGCTCACTACACCCCACCTCGTTCCGTAATCACCTTCGAGGCTGACGGCGGGAAACAATCAGAGCAAGAGAAATGCCACGCGAGTGTGCGCGGGGAACTCGTTGATTTCTTAGCAAGTCGTTCGAAGACAGCGCTGAGGCGTTTCGGTGAGGTGGGTCATTCGTAGCCCAGCGAAATCGGCGCCGCTGGTGTAAGGATATGTTTTTTCTGAGAACCGGGGGCGGGTCGGTTTCGACCCGGCACTGGGTCTGAATCGACCCAGGCGGAAGGAACGCAGAGCGGCAACGAAGAAGAAAAGAGGATTAACCACAACGAGCCTAGCGCGGCTACGCCGCAACCGAATCTTGGAATATCTCCCGCAAAGGCGCTAAGACGCAAAGATCGGAAAAGTTTTCGTAGGGTGCGCTTCGCGCACCGGTTAGTGTCGGAATATCTCGCGCAAAGAACGCAAAGGCCGCAAAGGAAAGAACTAAATTTCCGAACTTGGCGTTCTTGGCGTGCTTTGCGCGAGGTATTTCAGATCTTGTAGGTCGGGTTAGCGCAGCGTAAGCCGACGCTTCCGATAGCCGCGGCGCGATGACAGTCATTGGACTGCGAATTTCAGCATGCGAGCCGTTGGATTTCGACCGTGCCGGGCGTGAGTGGGACGAATGTCGGGTTACGCTTCGCTAACCCGACCTACGGGGTTTAGGTCCCCGTAGCTTGCTGCCGGCTAGTTCGTTGGGAAAGATGTCAGCGACTTGACTTGATCAATCTGGCAAGCGCATAATTCATGCTGTTCTACGGAGGTATCGATGAGAGAGGTGGAACTTCAATGGTTGACGGACCATGCGGATGAATTAAGAAGGCTCCAGGGAAGATGGATTTCGGTAGAGGCCGACAAGCTAATTGCCGAAGGCGATACTTTTGACGCCGTCTATGAAACTACCAAGGAAAAGGGTATAGAAATCCCCTTTATTTTTCTTGTCCCGCCCGAGGACGATGCGGTTTTTGTGGGATACTGATGCCCACTGTTTTCTATCAACACACGCTTCAACTTTTCCCCGATTCCCGCCCTCTGATCCCAATCAGACTCATTGGCAGACCGGGATTTCCATCGATAGATACCTTAGCTCTATTAGATAGCGGCGCTGACAGATGTGTTTTCCCACAGGCGTTTGCAATCCGGTTCGGATTGGATCTCTCAGCCGGAACTTACATTCCGATAAAAGGAGCTACCGGTGGCCGATTTCCTGCGCGCGTACTTCCCGTAGTCATCGAGATCGTAGGAATATCTTTTGACTGCCACGCCGCATTTACTGCTGGATCGATTCCTTATAGCTTTGCAGGTCGCGAAGGAATATTCGAAAAGTCTCAATGGGGCTTCCGCATTGGCCGTGGCGTCATTTATTTTGAACCGACACCTTAGCATTGAGCACATAATTTTCACTCAAAGGAGATAAGCGGAAAATGAATCCCGGAGTTGTACGGTTTGTTGTGGAAGGTGGAAAATTGCTCGCAGTAGTGAACCCACTGGCCATCGGATCGAAAGTTAGTCCGGAAACATTTTGGCAAGGTCTCATTGTCGACTTTGTGAAAGAATGCTCTCGCCGCGGTCTCCATCGCGAGGGTATCCCGCTAAATCTTGCCCCAAACGATTTAAAACTTCCCCTAGCAGGTCCTTCCTTGCGCCGGCCCTGGGCAAAGAAAAAGCGCCGAATTTCCAGATAGGAACCGATCAGTCCTTTTCATAGCTGCAAGTTTTCGCAGTTCGCGCAAATTTTCCACTGGCAATTGCCGCCAACGACAACAACTTCATGGGAAGGGCAACCACAGGGGGTTGCCGCTACAAGTCCGATTTCTTTTTTGCGTCCTTTGCGCTTTTTGCGGCTAAACTATTCTTCGTCTTATGACCGAGGGCGCGATGAATCGCGCCCCTACATGACCTTTTTACTTTTTAATTTTTACTTTGTTCTCCGCGCCCTCATCGCCTCCGTAGTTCGGCAGGCTCACTACGTCCTGAGCCCGTCGAAGGACGCGGTGCAATCTCCGACTCAGCGCTTTTCCAGTTGATACTTCTTGATCAAGCGGCCGAAGCTGCGCCGCTCTTTCTTGGCTACCTTGGCCGCGTGCGAGACGTTGCCGTGGTTATTTTGGAGCAGCTCTGTGACGTAGGCTTTTTCAAAAGTCGCGATGACCTGGGCTCTGGCTTGATTGAAGGACAGGGCGGGAAGCGATTTTTGCGGTAGCGAAACGGGGATGGGCAAATCCTCCGGCTCGATGATCTCCACATCGCTCAAAACAAGTAGTTGCTGGATAACGTTCTCTAGTTCCCGGATGTTCCCCGGCCAGCTGTATCGGTAGAGCGCTTCCATCGCTCGCGGCGACAACTGCCGAGGTTCGTTTTCGTGCTGATCCGCATAGCGCGACCATAGATGATTCACCAGCAAGGGGACATCGGCTCTGCGATCGCGCAAAGCAGGTAAGCTGAGGTTCATGACGGCCAGCCGATAGTAGAGATCCTCGCGAAAAGTCCCATGGCGAATTGCCTCCTTGAGGTCGCGATTGGTCGCCGCGATAATCCAGACATCCGCGAGTCGCTCTCTAGCGGAGCCGAGCGAATGGTAGGTGTGATTTTCGATAAAGCGCAGCAGCTTCACCTGCGCCGCTGGGCTCAGACTGTCAATCTCGTCGAGAAAGAGTGTCCCGCCTTCGGCCTCTTCGATCAGGCCCGTCTGCGTTGCGGATGCGCCGGTGAAAGCGCCTCTCCGATGGCCGAACAATTCGCTTTCAAACAGTTCAACTGGAATCGCGCCACAGTTTACCGGAAGAAAGGGTCTTCCCGCTCTCGCGCTCAGATAGTGAAGCGCCCGCGCGCAGAGTTCTTTACCAGTGCCGGTTTCACCCGTCAGAAGCGCCGGAGCGCCATAGCGCGCGACCAGCGGAAGCTTTTGCTTGAGCGCTACGAATACTGGGTCTTTGCCGATAAGTTGCGTGAGCCCAAGCGTGTCGATCGCTTTCTTATTGGGCTTGTGCCGCTTCTGTTGCCGGCTCTGAGACAGAAGTCGCCGCACCCGCTCGAGCACTTCGGCCGGCCGCAGAGGAGTGACGAGAAAATCGTCGGTCCACAGGGCAAGCTCGTCGAGCAGGTTACTAAAATCCTCTAACCTCAGAACCGGCAGGAGAATCGCGTCAGCATATTTCGCTCTGAAGACCCCTAGGAGTTTTCCCGCGCTTTGCTTGGAAGCCGGCAGTAGTGGAATGATCAGGTCAGGACGGTTTTCGAAACCCAACGTCCGGTCGAGTAGCGCTTCCTCGATGAGGCAAATCTCGTAGCGGTTCTCCCGCTCGAGGATCGCCCGGATCTCAGCGCCATTCGGTTGTCCGTGAGTATCGTAAAAGTTTGCGATGATGATTCTTGGCTGCCCCACGAGCTGCTTCCCTCGCCAGTGCGAGGCTCCCGTCTACTCCCTCTCGCCATTTCTTGTCAAGTTCTCCGCATCGGGTTCTCCGCATCGGGTATGTTGTAGCAGCCAAAGATGAAAAGACAGTTTTCACCACGAAAGCCTAGCGCGGCGAAGCATCGGATCGCTCTGATGTGCGCCGAAGCCGTGCACTAGCGCTGTCATCGACAGTTATTGGCGGATGCGTTTCTCGTGCGACGCTGGAGCGTACTGCACATCATGGAGAACGGCTGCCACCAGCATAAGCTGCCGCCAATCGCACAAACCGAAGCGATGCGGATCTTCTATCGTGGGTTATTGTAGTCCCGGCGCTGAGACGAAGAACTATTTCTCTTCAGCGAGCATCAAACGATAACCGATGCCGCTCTCGGTCTTCAGAAGTTTCTGTCCGCTCTTCGGAAGCTCGATCTTTTTGCGCAGGTGGTTCATGTAGACACGCAGGTATTGCGATTGCTCGGTTGCATTGGGTCCCCAAACTTCACGCAGCAGGTGGCTATGCGTGACCACCTTGCCCGCGTTGAGGGCGAGCACTCGAAGCAGCCCATACTCGGTCGCCGTGAGCTTCACCTCGCGGCCGTTTACCGTGACGATGCGGCTGCTAAAATCGATCGCCAAGTGGCCGGTCTGAAAATAGGCATTCTCTTCTGCATCAGGCACGCGGCGCTGAATCGCCCGCAGGCGCGCCAACAGTTCGGTGGCATCGAAAGGTTTCGTGACATAATCATCGGCCCCGGCATCGAGTGCGGCGACTTTTTGCTCCGCCGATTCGCGCACGGAAAGAATTAACACCGGGACATGAGACCACTCACGCAGCCGCTTGAGAACCGCCACGCCATCCATATCCGGTAAACCGAGATCGAGCAGCACGACGTCAGGGCGGCGTGTGGCGATTTCCACGAGCCCGGACTTGCCTGTTTCCGCTTCGACGACATGATAGCCGCGCTCTTCCAAGACGACACGCAACAGTTTGCGTATCTGCCCCTCGTCATCGATTACTATGGCGGTCGCTTTATCGCTCAATCGTCCAACTCCACGTCATTTTCGTTTAGGCTCTCTACCGGCAAGCGGATTTGAAACTCAGCGCCGCCCTCCGGTCGATTGGCCGCGCGCACGCTGCCGCCATGAGCCCGGACAAAACCATCGACGATAGACAGCCCCAATCCAGTGCCGCCGGGGCGCGCTCTAGCACCGCGATAAAATTTCTCAAAAATATGCGGTAGCTCCTCGCGTGGAATGCCAGGGCCTTGATCCGACACGACGAGCTGCAATTCACCGCCGCTGACATCGGCGCTAACGGTGATCGTCGTCCCAGGCTCGCTCCAATTCGCCGCATTCACCAGCAGATTGGCTAGTGTCTGTTCGATCAGCAAGTGGTCGATCTTTACCATAGGCAAATTTTCTTTGATATTGACGGCTATCTTGTGCCTCAAAAGCGCATCCGTCGCGAGCGCCAAAGCGCCCTCCACGACCTCATCGACATCGCTCCAATCCAGCTTAGGCCGAACGACTCCCGCTTCGATGCGCGTCATCTCCAGCAAATTGCCGATCACACGACCCAACCGGCGCACCGCGGTTTTCATCTCGCTGAGAGTTTCGTTTTGAGCGTGATCGTTCTTGGTTTGCTGTTCGAGAGCTGACAGCCCAGCCTGCACCGCCGCCAAAGGGGTCTTGAGCTCATGCGACACGCTGTCAAAAATAGCCCGCCGTAAGCGCTCCGAGGTTTCGAAAATTTCTGCCCGCTTGAAAGCTTCAACGATATGATCTTTTTCAAGCAAGAGACCAATCAAAACGGCGAACGCTTCGAGCAGCTCGCGCTCCGAGAGATCGAGAGTGAAGCCGGGTGCCGGCAGCACCGAGAGTACGCCCATCACCGCCGTGCGCGCCTGCAAAGGCAAATGCAGCGCTTCAGAATCGGGTAATGTATCGGTGAACCGTCCGGCGGCCATCCGGCGGCTAAACGCCCATGCGGCCACGCTCTGCTCTTTCTCCGAAAGCACAAAGGAACTTGCCGGGTGGACGGTCTTGTCAAGAGTATGATCCGGCAAGCGGAGCACAAGCGCGGCCTTGGCATCGACGATCGACTCGATATGCGCGACCGCGGCCCGCAGCCCGGCGTCGAGCTCGGGAGCGAAGGCGGCTTGATGCGCCAACTCGTAGAGCGCCGCGGTGCGCTGCTCGCGCTTGCGCTCCGCTATTTCGCTCAGACGCAATCTGCCGGTAAGATGTCCCATCGCCAGCGCGACGATAAAAAACATCGCGAACATCATCGCGTCGTGGACATTGTGGATGTAAAAAGTAAAGTGCGGAGGGATGAACAGAAAATTCCACAGCAGCGCGCTCAACGCTGCGGCGCCGAACACCGGACCGAGGCTCAGCTGCACACCCAAGACCACTACCAACAGAAGATAAAGCAGCGCCACCGCGAGATAGCCGGTAACCGGTTCGAACAGCAAGGAAATTGCGGTCACTCCGGCAACGCCCAGTCCGGCGATCAAGAATTCATACAACGGGGGACTAACCGTCTTGGCTTGGACGGGCTTCTTTGGCGCTGCGAGTGTCCGGTCCGCTTGGACCACATAGACATCGATGGGACCGCTGCGACGAAGCAAACGGTTAATTAGCCACCAGCTCTTGAGCCAACGCCACCAATTAGCAGTCGTCGGTTTGCCGACCACGATCTGGGTCACGTTTTGCTCGCGGGCGATGCGCAAAAGAGCTTCGCTCACGAGACGACCTGAAGTCATAATGACGTCGCCGCCGAGTTGCCGGACGAGCGAGAGATTGCGCGTGAGTTGATCTTTCGCACTGGAATCCCCCGCGCCATCGCTCTCCACGTGAACCGCAATCCAGGGACAGCCAAGCTCTCCGGCGATGCGCCGGGTCCAGCGAATCAAGCTCTCGGAGTCGGTGCGATCACTGACCGCTAACATTAGCCGTTCGCCGGCTTTCCACGGACCGCCGATATGGCGTTCGCGCATCGCCTCGCGCACTTCTTGGTCGGCCCGTTCAGCGGTCACCCGCAACGCCATTTCACGCAGCGCCGTAAGATTTTGGTGGCGGAAAAATCTCTGGCCGGCAAGCTGCGCCCGGTCGCCGAGATAGACTTTTCCTTCCTTTAGCCGCTGGCGGAGCTCTTCCGGAGTGAGATCGATCAGCTGGATTTCATCCGCCCGGTCAAGAATCGAATCCGGCACCGTTTCCATGACCGTAACGCCAGTAATCTGGCGGACAACGTCTAACCGGCTCTCGATATGCTGGACGTTCAAAGTCGAGTAAACGGATATTCCCGAATCGAGAAGCTCCAGCACATCTTGGTAACGCTTGGGGTGGCGGCTTCCCGGCGCATTGGTATGAGCCAGCTCATCGACAAGAACGACCTCGGCGCGCGCTGCCAAAATCGAGTCCAAATCCATTTCGTGGAGCGTGATGCCTTGATATTCAACACTGCGCAGAGGTACGCAGGGCAACCCTTCAAGAAGCGCGACGATCTCATCCCGTCCATGCGTCTCAGCGACGCCAACGATGACCTTCACCCCTTCGCTCAGCAGCTGATGCGCGGAGCGGAGCATGGCGTAGGTTTTACCCACGCCGGGGCACATGCCGAGAAATATCTTAAGGCGCGCCTGGCGTGACGGCTCGTCGACACGGAGATCGGCGAGCAGGGCATCCGGGCTCTTGCTCTCTTCTTCGGCCATAAAACTTACGACAGCCGATCTAACTCGATGTTGAGCCGCAATACATTCACTCGTGACTGTCCCAAAAAGCCCCAGAGAGGCTGCTCGGTGTGCTGCGCGATGAGATTTTGCAATCTCCGTCGCTGTTCGCCGTCGAAGCTGCGAGCCGTTGCCACACGGTCCAGTTGATAGAAAGCCGCCGCCGGGCTGATATGAGGATCAAGCCCACTTCCAGATGCGAAAATCAATTCAGCGGGAACCGGCTGCGTGCCATCGGCGCCGTTAAGATCAGCGCGACGCTCTGCAACGACTTTCTTGAGTCGAGCGCTGCTCCAGGCCAAATTGCTCGCGCCCGAAGGAATGGTTGCGTAATCTGCGGCTGAAGGCCGCGGCCAAAAGTAGCGCGGCGTGCTGAACTTCTGCGCCAGCAGCTCGGATCCGATCACTCGCCCATCGATTTGAAGCAAACTGCCACCCGCCCGGTAAGGAAATAGCGTGTGAGCGATTGCCGTGACCGCAAGCGGATAGAGAATCCCGGTTAATAAGGTCAAAGCCAAAAAAATTCGCAACGCCGAAAGCAAATGATCGAGCATGTTCCGTTCCTCATCAAGTCATTACGCCAGTCTTTAAAAGCTCAACGCCCAATCGATGAGTTTGATCCCGATAAAGGGCGCGAGCACGCCGCCGAAACCGTAGATCAGCAAATTACGCCGCAGCACCACCGCCGCTCCTGCCGCCTGGTACTTGACACCGCGTAGCGCCAACGGCACCAAAGCGATAATGATGAGCGCGTTAAAGATCACCGCGCTTAGGATCGCGCTCTCGGGCGACTTGAGGCCCATGACGTTGAGAACTTCCAATGGACCGGGTTGACCGGAGCTAGCATAGAGCGCGCCGAATACTGCCGGCAAAATGGCAAAATACTTTGCGACATCGTTGGCAATACTGAAAGTGGTCAGCGCCCCGCGCGTCATCAAGAGCTGCTTGCCGATCTCGACGATTTCGATCAGCTTGGTCGGATTGCTGTCGAGATCGACCATGTTGCCGGCTTCGCGCGCTGCCTGGGTGCCAGTATTCATTGCTACGCCGACATCCGCCTGGGCCAACGCCGGAGCGTCATTGGTTCCATCGCCGGTCATTGCCACGAGATGACCGAGTTCCTGTTCATGGCGAATGCGGGCGAGCTTGTCTTCCGGTTTCGCTTGCGCCATGAAATCGTCAACACCGGCCTCGGCAGCGATCGCCGCAGCGGTTAGAGGATTATCCCCAGTGATCATCACGGTCTTGATGCCCATGCGACGTAATTCAGCGAAGCGTTCCTTGATTCCGCCTTTGACCACGTCTTTAAGATGAACTACGCCGAGCACCCGAGCGCCTTCTACGACCACCAGCGGTGTACCACCCTGTTGCGCGATCTTCTCTACGCTGCTACGCACTTCCGCTGGGAATACCCCGCCCAGGCCGTTCACGTGGAGTCTAATCGCCTGCGCGGAACCTTTACGAATCTGCCGCATTTTTCCGTTCTCCGGAAAGTCGACGCCGCTCATCTGGGTCTTAGCGCTAAAGGGAATGAAGTTAGCGTGCGACGCAGAGAGCTCGCGCCCGCGCAAGGCAAATTGTTCTTTGGCTAATATTACAATCGAACGCCCTTCCGGAGTCTCGTCGGCCAACGACGCTAGCTGCGCCACATCGGCCAAGCGCGCGGTAGGTATCCCGGGCGCACTAATAAACTCCGTCGCCATACGGTTGCCAAGCGTCACCGTGCCGGTTTTGTCGAGCAAGAGAACGTCGATATCACCGGCGGCTTCTACCGCCCGACCGCTGGTGGCCAGAACGTTGCGCCGCACCAGCCGGTCCATGCCGCTGATACCGATCGCGCTGAGAAGTCCGCCGATGGTGGTTGGGATCAAGCAAACCAACAATGCGGTGAGAACGAAAAGATTCATGCCCGCCGCTCCCGGTTGTTTGGCTTCATTCTCGATGTGCCAGGCCATGGCCGGCAACGTGACCACGACGAGAAGAAACAATGCCGTCAAGCTGATCAGCAGAATTTCCAATGCGATCTCGTTGGGCGTCTTTTGCCGTTCCGCCCCTTCCACCAGAGCAATCATGCGATCGAGAAACGTCTTACCCGGCTCAGAAGTGATGCGAACCATGATCCGATCGCTCAATACGCGCGTGCCGCCGGTGACCGCCGAGCGGTCGCCGCCCGCCTCGCGAATCACCGGAGCGGACTCACCGGTGATTGCCGACTCATCGACGCTGGCGATGCCATGAACGACCTCACCATCGCCGGGAATGATGTCACCCGCTGCGCAGACGACTTGATCGCCGACGCGAAGTTCCGACGCCGCGATCTTGGTCTCTTTGCCATCGCGCCATAGCCGTGCTTGGGTGGCCACTCTCATTTTGCGTAGCGCCGCGGCCTGGGCTTTGCCGCGCCCTTCTGCCAGCGCCTCGGCGAAGTTGGCAAACAGCACGGTAAACCAGAGCCACAGCACCACCTGCAGGCTGAATGCAGATAAACTCCACAACAGATTGATCGTTGTCAGTATCGCGCCGATATAGACGACGAAGATCACCAGATTTTTCCATTGCTCGCGCGGGTGCAGTTTGCGAAAACTTTCGATCACCGCCTGGGCGATGAGATCGGTCGAGAACCCGCTGATTTTTTTCTTTGCCGCAGCCATAAATCGTCTCCATCAATCAAAACAATCGCCCTTGGATCGTCAGAAAGTGCGCCAAGACCGGTCCCAAGGTCAGCGCCGGTAGAAACGTCAGTCCGCCGACGATGACGATTACCCCGATCAAAAGCATCACAAAAGTGCCGCCGTCTGTCGGAAAAGTGCCTGGCGAAAGCGGCGAAATTTTTTTGCCCGCCATGCTGCCGGCGATCGCTAACGCCGGGATAATGACCCCAAATCGGCCCATCAGCATGGCCAGTCCTAAACCGATATTGTAAAAGTTCGTATTGGCGTTGAGCCCCGCAAAGGCGCTGCCGTTGTTGCCTGAGGCCGAAGTCCAAGCGTAAAGCATTTCAGAGAAACCGTGCGGGCCGGTGTTGGCGCGGCTAGCTAGCGCATCAGGCACAAGACAAGTAATCGCCGTGCCGCAGAGAATCATGGCCGAAGGCAAAATCACCGCAACCACGGCCCAGATGATTTCCCGCTTCTCGATCTTTTTGCCGAGATATTCAGGTGTGCGCCCGACCATAAGCCCGGCGATAAAGACGGTAAGAATGACGAATATCAAAATGCCGTAAAGTCCGGCGCCAACGCCGCCGAACACGACCTCGCCGAGCATGATGTTGAACATCTGCACCAGTCCCGTCAGCGGCGCCATGCTCGAATGCATGGCGTTGACTGAACCGTTCGACGCGGCGGTAGTCGCCACCGACCAGAGCACGCTGCTCGCGGTGCCGAAGCGAAGTTCTTTTCCTTCGAGACTAGTCGGCAGTCCGAGCCCGTGGTTAGGCTGATATTCCGCCCAAAGCCCGATGCTCAATCCGCCGAGGAACAGGACAGTCATGGCCGCAAACAAACACCAGCCCTGTTTCACATTTCCAGTCATCCTGCCGAAACTGTAGGTCAAGGCTGCAGGCAAAAGCAGGACTGCGAGCGCTTCAAGAAAATTCGTCAGCGCCGTTGGATTCTCAAACGGATGAGCGCTGTTGACGCCGAAGAAGCCGCCGCCGTTGGTGCCCAACTGTTTGATAGCGATTTGCGACGCCGCCGGCCCGAGCG
>Ga0137461_1000133_pt1 | contig 16355 bp, 16 predicted proteins | sample EasRivERMGT746_2_FD_104650 | JGI IMG/M metagenome (GOLD analysis project Ga0137461, IMG submission 104650) | Soil microbial communities from meander-bound floodplain in the East River, Colorado, USA - East River MetaG ERMGT746_2 | ecosystem: Environmental > Terrestrial > Soil > Floodplain ... | reverse complement strand
TGAAATTTTTAAAACTCATTCAAAATTCCGAAATGGAATTTACCTTCGCTGAAAGAATCACCTTCCGCTAATCCAAAACTCACAAGCAATAATCCGATTGCTGTGTCAACTGTTAATCCAAGTCCGTAACCCAAAATGTAATCTTCTGCTTTAACAATTCCCAAGTCTGGATCTTCATCACGGAAGTAATATCCGACATCTGAGAAAATAAAAAGGTAAGATCTGCGTGTGATAAGTAACCTGTATTCGAGATTTGCCCAGGCAATTCGGGATGCTAGAAACTGGTCTTCCCTGTAACCTCTAACTGTTCTTGTTCCTCCGAGTCTCCAAAGATCACTCTGTTCAAAGAAAGGACCACGTAACTCTTTTCCATTTACACTAATCGCAATAACATTTCTGCTGAAGATTTCATAGAAGCCGCTTAGCCCGGCAGTAATCCTCTGAAGATTAATATTCCTTTCGAGAGTTGGAGAAATATATTCTTCAGGTCCGTTAATTTTTTTCCTGCTGTATGAGTACCCGGTTTCAAAAAGAAATCCACCGGTTGGTGAAAGCGGATCATCGCGCAAATCAATTTTCAGATTCACACCGGTGATTAATGCTGAGGAATTATAAACAGTAAATACAGGAATTTCTCTCACGGTCGGTATCACCTCTTCTGTAGCGATTATGGCTGAAGCTGAAATATCTTCAGTGGCTAAATATTCCAGACTTCCTTCAAGTCTTCTTTGAATATAAGTTGTGTCCTGTATTCTTTGGAACAATCCTGCATTTAAATTAAAAGGATAACTGAACAACCACGGTTCTAAATATTTTAATTCGAGCTCCTGCGAATTCCTGTCGAGCTTCTGCCATCGTATCGATGCAGCTCTTCCCGTTCCGAAAATATTTCTGAGGATTACATTGACGAGTCCTGTTACATAACCGGATTCATTTTCATTTGAAGACGGCACATATCCAATAATGCCGTCGATGTTATTTGTGTTTTTTTCTTTTAAGTTAATTAACAGTACACCTTTATCATCAGAATCCAGATAGAATCGGGGAACAGGAACGGGTTCAAAGAAACGAAGCTTGTTCAATCTTTTGGGAAGGTCTTCAACTTTTTCCTGCGAATACATTTCACCCGGATCAATCCTCAGTTCACGTATTATAACATAATCCTTCGTTGAAGTATTTCCATCAATTTCAATCATATCAATCGTGCTGGATTTTCCTTCGCTCAGCTTAAGATGAAGATCAGCAAAATGTTCATCGCTCGTCGAATCATCATATAAATAAACAGATTGAACTCTGACGCTTGCAAATGGAAATCCTTTGTTTTCAAGATTTGTAAGCAGTTCATTTATGTAGACCTCAATTTCGTGTGGCCTGAATACCTCGCCTTCGAGGTATTCGAATTGTTCAGAGTGATCTTTAATTCTGACGGAATCATCAGCACTAAAAAAAATATTTTGAATTCTTGTGGGAGTTCCTTCATCAACTATTAATAATAATGCTGCTGATTGAGAATCCGGTGAAACTTCTATTTTTGTTCCTTCAAACTCAGAATGAAGATGTCCGTTCAGTATCAGGTTTTTTGATATTCTTGCCTTTACGGAATCAGTTAACCCTTTAAACAGAACGCTGCCCTCTGAAATGCCTATCCAGCTTTTTATTTCTGTTTCACTGAAAGCGGTGTTACCGGTAATTTCAATTTTTTTAATTGTTTGTGCTGAACAGAATACAGCAGAGAAGATGAAAAGCAGGATAAAATATTTAATTCGGGGTGTCATCAATTATTTTTGTTTTTTTGCCTACCGGTATTATTTCTATTTCTTTCGATAAGCTCAAGGCCTCATCCTTAGTTACTTCACAGGTGTTCATAGATTTGGCATTACACATTCCCAATGCAGTTGATAATGTAAGCTGATCCTTGAAAGTAATTTTTGAATGCCAGCCATAAGCAACGCCTGCAGTAAATGCATCGCCGCTTCCAGTTGGATCGGCTGGTGTAATTTTAGGCACGTTTACTTTATAATGAAAGTCAAAATTAGAAGCGTAGATTGCCTTTTCACCATCTGTTAAGAATGATTGTTTGATTCCTTTCGAATAAAGTTTTTTGAGAAATTCAATTTTATCCTTCTCACTTTTTAATTTGGGGTTAAGAGAAGTTTCTATTTCTTCAACATTATTGTGAATAATTGTCGGCGATGATTCAATGCAATCCTTGAGATGAGATCCATAAGTATCGCAGATAGAAATTTTATCAAGCTTGTTTGCAATTTCAATTCCGGCCGGGAATATAGAATCAGTGATTTTACAAGGTGAGCTTCCTGAAAACACAACTAACTCACAGTTTGCAATCATCTTTTCCATCTTTGAAAGGAAAAGATTTTTTTCTTCCGTTGTAATTTCAGCATTACTTGTGAAGTAAGTAGTAATTGAGTTTGTTGAAGATTCAATGATAACATCAGCAGATCGAGTTTCTACATTAGTATGGATATCGACAAAATTGATTTTTTCATTTCTTAAAATATCACGGAACAGTTTACCGTTCGTCCCGCCGGTAAATGTAAGTGCAATCGTATTCAGTTCAAGATTTCTAAGCTGTCTTGAAACATTTATCCCTTTACCTCCGGCTTTCAAAACTATCATGCCGTTTTTATTTTCTTTTCCGTAATGAATTTTTGTGCAGGTGATTCTTCTTTCCAGGAGAGGATTGAGTGTGATGGTTAAAACCATAATACGAGCTGCAGAAAAATCAATGGTAAATTATAATAGCCTTGAAAGCTGCTCGGTGATAAAATCTGTAACAAGCTTTTTCGTAATACCAAATTTTCAAGATATTATTAATATCTATACCTGAAAAGATCTCCATACAACGGAGTAACTAATCTGTAATCTCCGAACCCTGTGTTATCAACAAAAACAAGACTTTTGTTAAGGTCATAATATTGCCAGACTTCATAAGGTTTGGAATCGTACTCAAACGGGTGACGTTCAATATTATCAGGCAAACCTAAAATGATTAAAACCATTCCCCTGTCCGACAGCCATCCTTCAGTATAGTTTGAAAAATTTTCGTTCGAATAAGCAACTCTTCTGTAATATTCTTCAAAGGCAGGATTATTTTCATCTTTTGGATTTGCATCTTTTTTCTTCCAGAATTCTACAAAGTTTTTGGTTTTTTCCATTGTGTCTGCAGAGTTCTTAATTGTTTCGAGTTCCTCCGGGCTGGCAATATAAACAAGCTGTTCAATCGCTTTATCAAGATCTATGATTGAAGCCGGCACACCTTGCCATCGTGATATAAAAGATTTTCTTGCTGTGCCTAGTATGTTCTCGTTTCCAGCTTTCAGATTGACACTGACTAAGAATGTCCCGAGGTTGAGAGCAAGACTGTCAAGCGTAAAGAACAATTGATTAGTCCCCTGATTTAAGGTTTTTTTATATGTCATTTTATAAAGCTCGGAGTTTTCTTTATCAGAGATTATAAAATCAAAAGTATATTCACCTGCAGAATCCGTATAAACTTCGAAGAACATTGGCAGACCATCAGTATCCGTGGAAATATTCCTGGAGATATTCGGAACCATCTTGCTGTTGCCATCGATATTTTTTATGTCTGCTACAATCATTACATCACTGACAGAGGGGCGATGCTTAAGATCACGGATAGTATATAGATTTTCTGAGCTAAACTCTCTGCGCGAATCTTTATCCAGAATAGATGTTTTGATGAAGTAAACACCCGGCGATAGGGTAAATGATCTGAAACTAAGATTGTAATTGTCCCTGGAAACTGTGATGTCAAATCCCATTGCAACAATTTTTTCATTCCATATTTTTTCTGTGATCAGGTTATTTTTTTCTTCGTCAAAGACCGAAACAGTTACGGTATAAGCTGCCTCAAAACCCTGCCCCGTTTTTACAAATTGAACTTCCTGGTATGGAACCTGGACAAATACATCTAACCTAGTTGTGCTGTCCTTCTCCAAAAAAGTCAGAAAATCCTGGTGATACTTTACTCTTTGTGCCGGCACTTCATCAAAATTTTCTAACTGGGAAAAAAGATCTGCAGACGAGGTAAAAAACAATGCTGCTAAAATTAATGTTTTCATTTTTGCTTCCCTGTTATATTATTTTCCTTGCAAATACATCATACTCATTAAAATCATAGACAATAGTATTATAAAAATTCCCAAAATTCAATCTATTATTTTTTATGGGAATCAGAACTTCACCGTCAACTTCTGGCGCATCCCTGTAAGATCGCCCAACATAATAATCGCCTTCCTGATGTTCAACAAGCACTTTCAATTCTTTTCCTACTAATTCTTTGTTTTTTGAACTTGAAATATTTTTTTGAAGCTCCATCAAAATTCCCTGTCTTTCCTTTTTCACTTTCTCAGGAACCGGATCAGCTAATGGATAAGCTGTTGTGTTTTCTTCCAAAGAATAAGTAAAAGTTCCTATTCTGTCAAACCTTATTTCTTCCACAAAATTACAAAGCTCCTCAAATTCCTTTTCTGATTCTCCAGGATAACCAACAATTAACGTGGTTCTTAATGTTAATCCCGGAATCCTGCTTTTTAAATTGTTCAAAAGGTCTCTTGTCTGTTTTGAAGTGATTCCTCTTCTCATCGATTTAAGTATATTATCAGAAATATGCTGAAGAGGAATATCAATGTATTTGCAGACCTTATCATTATTTGCAATCTCCTCAATCAAGCCGGATGGAAAACGCGATGGATAAGCATACATTAATCTTATCCATTCAATTCCGTTTACCTGGCTTAACCTGTCTATAAGTTCAGGAAGATTTTTTTTATTATAAAGATCTTTTCCATAATCGGTCGTATCCTGTGCTATAATGATTAATTCTTTAGTATGATTGGCGGCAAGAAATTCGGTCTCACGCACGAGATCATCAATTGGTTTTGATTTATGCTTTCCTCTCATTATTGGAATTGCACAAAATGAACATGGATGATCGCATCCTTCCGATATTTTAAGATAAGCTGTGTGAGAAGGAGTTGTCATCAATCTTTCACCAAGAAGATTGTACTTAAGTTCTCCGCCTAATTCCTTTAAAATATTTTCATAATCTTCAGTCCCGAAATAAAAATCAACTTCAGGAATTTCATTTTTCAATTCATCCTTGTATCTTGTTGAAAGGCAGCCGGCCACAAATACTTTTTTTATTTTACCTTCTCTCTTATTTGCAACCGCGCTGAGAATTGTATTTACAGATTCTTCTTTAGCAGCTTCAATAAATCCGCAGGTATTGATAATCACTACATCAGCAGTATTAGGATCTTTCCTGATATCAACATCATTAACCTGCAGCTGTCTCAAAAGTCTTTCTGAATCAACTATGTTCTTTGAGCATCCGAGAGTTATAACGCTGACTTTTTCTCTAACTTTCATTATCCTTTGAGAAATTAATTATATTAATTAAAATATTTAAGATATAACCAGACAACAGGTGCTGTAAAAAGAAGCGAATCGAAACGATCGAAAACTCCTCCATGTCCGGGAATTAAATTTGACGAGTCTTTAACATCTGCATCTCTTTTAAACATCGATTCAACCAGGTCACCGGTTTGTCCTACAATTCCAATTATCATCCCAAGAATAATTACTGACGTTAAAGAAAGAAAGTCTAATATCAGAAACTTTGCAGCAATTAATGTAATAACAGCAAATAACAATCCGGCAATTGCACCTTCCCAGCTTTTATTCGGACTGATTCGCGGAAATAGTTTGTGCTTTCCGAATGCTGTACCTAAAAAGAATGCTGCTGAATCACATATCCAGATTGCAGCAAGTAATGAAATTATAATATAACCACCCCTGAGATACAGACCATCAATATTCGGGTAGAATTCTCTGAGTGCAATTAGTGCGGATGAAAACAAACCGATGTAAAATATTCCGAGCAAAGTCGTTGAAATATTTAGTATTGCCGATGATTTATTCCTGAATAATTCAATCAGAGAAAGCAAAAAAATTATAACGAGAAAAGCCGTATAAAATCCAACGACAGGTTTGAATTGGTTGGTTATTATAAATGCAATTGCAATAATGCCGAAAGGCTGGTTTGGATAAGCATCTTTTTTCTGAGCCATATTATTAAATTCATAGTAAGCAACCAAGCCTAATATTAGCACGAAAATGTAAAAGTAAACAGATCCAAAATAACTTGCAGCAATTATCAGAGGGATGGCAACAACCGAAACCAAAACTCTTGTTGAAGTGTTACTCGGAGTCATTACTTTCATCATCGTTAACATTTTTCTTCACATCCTGAATAAATTCCAGGGCTTCCGACATATCCGATTTTTTCACCATCAGCTTTATGTAAGCGAGATTTCCCGGAGCCGGAAAGCTTGAATCTCTTTGCGAAAGTATTGATGCAGAAATTCCAGCGCTTTCAAGATTGTCTTTGATCATCTCAACTTCAATTTCATTGAAGGAACTGTAAATGAGAACCCAATCATCTTCGGACAGATCTTCAAATTGTTCTATCTCACTTGCATCGACAAGACTTGATTTACAGTCCGGGCAAATGAGAATTCCTTCAACATATTCATAATTACAATTCTGACAGACAGGCATAATTTCACCTATGATGTTCTGAGTTTAAAATAATATTTTCTTATTGAAAAAATAATCAAGCCAAATAAAGCAAGCAGGATAAAAAAGTAAATTACACTTGAGCTGAGTACTTCCGGATCAATTACGTTGGTGCTGATTAATTCATCATCTCCAATAATATGATAAAGCATTACTGCAGAAAAATTATTTATAAAATGAAGTATGATTGGAATAATTAAAGACTGACTTGTGTAAGCAGCGAAACCAAAATACAACCCGAGAATCATCAATGGCAAAACACCATAAGGATTGAAATGATATAAGCTGAAAAACACAGCCGTAATAAACGCAGCCCAAAATGGTTTTATTTTTTGTTCAAAACTTCTTTGTATAAATCCCCTGAACATTACTTCTTCACTTATTGCCGGGATGACAGCGATTGCAACCAGGACAAGCAGCATCTCAGGCAGGTTATCCGCTTTGAGCAAATTGCCGAAAGTTTTTTCAATCAGCTCATTCAAAGAATCGAATAAAGTTTTAATCGAATTAATTGCTGAAGAATTACGAGCCAGGTAATCAATGAAATAATTCTGAATATAGAGATAGCTTTGAAGCATCGGCGTAAGGATAATTATTCCAAGTGTGAAGATTGCAACTTCTGTGAGCCGCGGGATTTTCAGAGAAATAATTGAGGAGACATCCCGATAAATCCATTTTGTAAAAACCAGGGCTGGCAGAAGTATAAAAAGGATTTGTCCGGCGATGGTCATCAGCCTGATCCCATTCACAGGAGCGGCTTCAATATCAATTCCGAATATTAAAAGTGTAAGTAATCCACCGCCAATCTGGTAAAGTAAAAATCCGCCAATCAAACCCAGGAATGCAGCGGCTACAGGTGAAATTAATGGCCCGGGGTCGGTGATTTTTTCTGGGTCACGGTTATTTTCAGTTTCGTTTTGATCCAGGTTTTCAGAATCCGGTTTGTTGTCAAAATCTTCCATCAGTAAGAATGATCTTTAAATTTGTAAGTAGTTTAGTTAAACGAAAGATAAGAAATAAAATGTTTATTTATAAAATGGAAATAGCCGGGGCTGCTTTGAAAAGTGTTCTGCGAATAATTTTATTTTCTTTTGGATTTCAGCTCGCCTTTAATCCCTTCGTAATGGGATAAGTTTGCATCAACAGAACCGATTACTATTTTGGTTTTAACTTTAACAGGCATTTTTACCTCGTCGTCTGTTAACCAAACAATAATGTTACCTTCGTGTTTAAATAATCCGCCTTCCTTAACTAACGGCTCAACAACCAGGCAATCGAATGTTCCGGCAGGAACAGTTACAGTTTCTTTACCAATATATCTAACGTCCAGATCATAAACTTTATTTTTATAAAAATTCTCGAGATGAATCCTGTCATCAGGCTTCAAATTTGTGTAATCTAAAGTTCGTGCGTAATAGAATGCAGAAACCATGTCATTCACATATAATGGGATTTCATATTCACCTTCACTGGTTTTTGCTATTCGTTTTCTCTGATCAAAAAATGCAGCGAAGTCCCTGGTATAACTTCCTTCCCTGATATGCTGTTCAAATCTCCATGGAAAAATACCTTCAACATCAAGATAGGTTTCGTATCTGTCCCTTACTTTATAGAACCAATCAAAACTCGGAACTGAATTTACTTCAAACAAGATGTGATAAACTTCTCTGCCGGAGATTCTTTTGATTTTTGGAATACTGAACGTTGCAACACCTGCTGTAACAAATCCATAGTCAAGATCGAACACGAGCTTTTCACCTTCTTTGAAAGCGTTATGCTCAATTTTTCTAAACTCTCCGCTTTTAGTGCTATCTTCTAAATCAAACGAAAAGGATAATGCAGATAATAAGATTATGAATACACAGATTTTAGCAAACATTTTTTCTCCAATATTTTTACTTGCTTAAGACAATCCCGGCTTGTTCAAATACTAAGCCAATATCAATACTGTTCATACAATTGAGCTTTTCGCATTGTTCACGTGTACAATTAACACAATCAATGACAGGTGTGAATATAGCTTTCTTTTTAGTATACGGTCCCCACCTGTTTTGTGAACAGGATGGAATTTTGGGATAAAACCCTATAACTGATCTATTAAGCGCTGCAGCTATGTGAATCGGACCTGTTGAGTTTGAAATAAAAAGATCGCAAAGACTGATCAATGCACACAATTCACTTAAATTTAATTTACCAGCAAAGTTAAATATATTTTCTTGATTAATTAATTTCTCACAAAGCCCCCATTCACCCGAATCACCTGTAACTACCACTTTTACATTTTCTGTTTTTGCTAGCAGGTTTTTTAATTCCACTAATTTTTCAATCGGAATATCCACAGCACTTCCGCCGCTGCCTGGATGGATTATAACCAGCTTATTGCCGGAAGTTACTCCGTATTCATTTAAAACTAATTTTACTTTTTGAAGACTTTTGTCATCTACATCGAGATAGAATTCGACATTATCTGTCGAGATTTTTTCCTCTATTCCAATTTCTTTAAGGAGATTTACATTGTATTCCAGTTCATGCTTCTCGCCGTACTTTCTATGTTCAAAAACCTTCCTGTTAAATAAACATGAATAAATCCTGTAACCGGTTCCAATTCTAATCTTAATATTTGAAAGATAAAGCATTAATGAAATTGGAAAAGCCGGATTAACAATGATACACGCATCGAAATTTTTTGATTTAATCTGTTTAATATTTTCGCGATAGCTCAATTTATTATTATCAGATTTCAAAATCATTACCTCATCAATATAAGGATGATTTTCAGCTAAGGGTTTAGTGTACTCTCTTAATAAAAAAGTAATTCTGCAATCAGGATATTTTTTTTTTATAATTCCTGCCAGCGGGAGTGAAAGGATTACATCGCCAATCCGGTCAGTCCTAACGATGAGAAGGTTTCGAAGTGTTTTCATTTTCGTGATAAATAAGGATTACCTTTAATAAAAAAGCGCCACTGAAGTTCAACAGATTTTGTAATTCCTATTCTTTCAGAAATTCCTATTTCCGATTTTTTTAATTTTGTATTGCTGATAATGTAAACTTTATTTCCTGTTAAGTCCAAACCTGAATGTGATAAATTAATATCCAATGCCTGGCAAACTTTTCCCGGTCCGTTGGTTAAATTAAATTTCAGCTTGTCAGCTTTTAGCTTATTTCCAAACCTGTTTAAAATCATTTTCTCAATTCCCTCAATTGGCTCGACTGCCCTGATTAAAACTGCGCTGCCTTTCCCCTCAACTCCCGTTACAACATTACAGCAGTGATGAACACCATAAGAAAGATAAACATAGAGAAAGCCGCCATGATTAAACATAATTTTATTCCGGGGCGTTTCCCCATTGTATGAATGTGATGCTTCATCTGTTTCGCCTTCATAAGCTTCCACTTCAACAATTCTGGCGGAATAGTATTCGTCGGAGATTTTTTTAACCAGAATTTTTCCAAGTAATTCTTTTGCAACGGTGAGCACGTTTCTGCAATAAAACTCACGATCAAGTTTAGCTTCTTGCATTAACTTCTTCAAGAGGAAATATACAAAATGGGAATAAGAGTCAGGTTTATTTTGAATTCAGATTTTTACGGATTTCTTCAATCTTTTTTGAATAATAATCTGTTTTACCCGGGTCACGCTTAATAAGTTTTTCGTAAACATTAATTGCTTCGTTAAATTCGCCCTGAGTACAATAAATTTCTGCAAGAGTTTCGGAAACAAGCAAAGTGGTTTCAGGATTGTTTTTATTTGTTTCAGTTCCTTCAGAATCTTTTTTATCCAATGCTTTCACCTTTGAAACAGTGCTGACCAGCCTTTCAAATCTATCATCAATCCGATTTTGTAATTCCTTTGAATCTTTCGGCTGATGATCTTCCAAAACAGCTTTTCTTTGCTCCATCGAATCATTTTCTGCAACGGGTTTAGCAAACAACTTATCACGGGTGAGGTTAAACATTGATCTTTGATCTCTCGTTTTTGCAGCTTCTCCGAGGTAATAATCATAAGTGTCTCTGCATTGTATCAGGCTGCTTCCTTTTCTGATAAATTCTTCTGCGAGATTGTAGTTGCCGAGCATGATGTAAGCCTTTCCCAGGAGCAGGTACGCTACCGGGTGATCGGGATAGACTTTTAAACCTTTGTTTAGAATTTCGATTGCAGCATCAATATTATTATTTTCAAGCTGATACTGTGCAGTCCGGACAAAGAGCGCGGAGTTAGTATTATTTTTATAAATTAAATTTGCTTTATCAGAAAGTATTTTTGAGTTCGTATATATCACCGCTCACCTTAATAACTTTTTGCAAGTGCATGTTTTATAGAAGTGATGGAAACGAATGAGAACCCTATAAAAAATAATAACTGAAATGGCAGTGCAGCTATTTCCAGAAAATAAATTGATGAGGCCACACCAATTAAGCAGTACACAGCCATCATTAATTCAACATAAACTGCAAAGCTTATTTTTCTATTTCGATATTTTTTGCCAATCTTTGAATCTTTTCCATCAATAAGCTTATACTTCGGAGTCCGAACAAATTCACTTTTCCTGTTTAACAAACCCTCAAATACCGCTCTTGAGTTGTTAAGAGCAAATCCCATACTTCCAGCCATGAATATAGGGAACAGAGCAATCCTCTTTCGCCAGTCAGGATGAATATCTTTTTGCGAATAAAGATAGAAAAAGAATGAGCTCACAAATGCCAGAACGAACACAGACATCATAGCGAAGTAAAGTTCATGTGCCCCGCTGTTTTTCACAAATACCAGCGGAACATTTAAAATTGCAGCTAATAATATGAATGGAAAAACAAAATTATTTGTAAGATGGAATGTACCCTGAAGCTTTACCCTGATTGGCACTTTTGATTTCCAGAGTTTTGGAAGAATTTTCTTTGCAGTTTCGATTGCACCCTTCGTCCATCTGAATTGCTGTGATTTCAGTGCATTGATCTCTGATGGTAATTCTGCCGGAGAAGTATAATCCTTAAGGAAAATAAACTTCCATCCTTTCATCTGTGCTCTGTAGCTAAGATCGAGATCTTCAGTGAGGGTATCGGCATGCCAGTTTCCTGCGTCTTCAATACAGCTTCTCTTCCAGATGCCCCCGGTCCCGTTGAAATTAATGAAGAACCCTGCACGGTTGCGGACGGATTGTTCGATAACAAAGTGTCCGTCCAATGCAAGCGCCTGAGCCTTTGTAAGCATTGAAGAATTTCCATTCAGATGTTCCCATCGTGTCTGCACCATTCCAATATTATCATTTGTAAAAAATGAAAGTGTTTTTTTAAGAAAATCTTTTCTTGGAATAAAATCAGCGTCGAAGATTGCGATATACTCACCTTCAGCTATTTTCAATCCTTCTTTTAATGCACCGGCTTTAAATCCTTCTCTTGAGTTTCTCCGGATATGTTTGATATTAAATCCTTCATTCTTTTTAACATCAATTATTTTGCGGGCAATATCAACCGTCTCATCCGTTGAATCATCGAGAACCTGTATCTCAAGATTATTTTTCGGATAATCAATTTCACATGTAGAATTTATAAGTCTTTCGACAACATATTGTTCATTGTAAAGCGGCAACTGAATTGTAACCTTTGCATCACACTTCAAATCACTTTTGGGGCTGTACTTTACATGCTTATACTTTCGATGATAAAACAACATTATGAAACCATGTAATCCAAAGATAAACAGGATAGATAAAGCTATAAAGTAACTGATTAAAACTATTTGATCCATTTTATAATTCCTTTTTTATTACCAGCCCGAAACAACACCAAGAAGAATATCTTCCGAAATTTTGTCAACTGCTGTTTCGATAGCAGTCTGTCTTTCATTTACAGTTCCGCCGGGTGGATAGTCTCCATAATTAGAAAAATTTTTATCAAAAATTGTTTGTCTTTTTATAAGGTCTTTGTAAGAAACTTTTACTATAACAGTCACTCTTCTCAGCTCAATATTTTCGCCCGCACTTACAATTGCCGGTGCATCCGAAAAAGAAACTACTGTACATTCAAGAATAGCATTGGCAGTTGTTCTTTCAGCTACCTGCAAAGAGTTATCTTCAATGAACTTATTAATTAATTGCTCAGTAAGTAATTCCCGTAATCCGGGAATTCCGGCACCGCTTCTGTCTTCAGCAACCGGTATTGCAATGGTTTTAAGATGTTCCGGTACCGATGCGCCTGAAAATGAATATGTACAGCACCCAAAATTACCTAACACACCAGCTACAAACAATATCAATAATAAAAGAATTTCTTTAAATATCCTGATATGCTTCATTTTTGTCGATAAATTCATTTACTGCAGCTCATATTGTTTTATTTTCCTGTAAAGAGTCCGTTCGCTGATGTTAAGCAATTTAGCTGCTTTGCGTTTACTGCCGCGAGTTTTATCGAGTGCAGCCTGAATAGCATTTTTTTCTAATTCATCAAGCGTAAGCAATTCTTTTTCTTCAACCGATCTTTGAGCAAAAGCTTCCTGGTGCTGATTCTGAATAATATCCTTTAACTCGATTAAATCCTTTTTGATTTCAAATAAAGCCCTGTAAAAAAGTTCCCTGTCTGCTTCTTCGGGAGACCTTCTAAGATAAACTGGAAGGTTTCTATTTGACTCCGCTTGTTCTTGCTGAACGATTAGCGATTTAAATGAATCAGCATCAAGGATTCCATCCCTGCTTAATGCAATTGCTGTTTCCAGAGTGTTCTTCAACTCTCTCACGTTTCCCGGCCAATTGTAATGTTTTAAAATTTCAAGAGCGTCAGATGTTAATTGTGGAAGATTTAATCTATTACTATTTGCATAATTTTTGATAAAATAAGAAGAAAGATCTTCGATATCTTCCTTCCTTTTTCTTAGTGGTGGAATGCTTAATGTAACAGCTTTCAATCTGAAATAGAGATCATCTCTGAACTTTTTTTTATCCACCTGTTCTTGTAAATCTTTATTAGTCGCACCTATTATTCTTACATCAACCCGTGTAACAGTTTCCGCACCAATTCTCATAAACTCTTTAAACTCAATTGCCCTCAAAACTTTAACCTGTGTCGTCAACGGCATTTCACCAATTTCATCTAAAAATAAAGTGCCGCCGTCTGCAATTTCAAAATAACCTTTTCTACCTTCTATCGCACCGGTAAATGAACCCTTCCTGTGGCCGAATAATTCACTTTCAAGGATTCCCTCAGGAATTGCACCGCAATTAACACTGATTAATTCTTTACCAACTCTTCTGCTTGAATTATGGATTGCCCGTGCAAAAATTTCTTTTCCTACTCCGCTCTCTCCATAAATCAAAACGGTGATATCAGAATCTGAAATCTGCAAAACTATATCTACCAGATCGTTAATGGACTTTGAGTGTCCGATTATGTCATTCTGTTTTTTAAATTCTTCTCTTGTCATTTAATAATGATAGGTTTTCTCAAATAATAGGGTGACAAATTGGCGCAGGTAAAAATACAGAATACCATAATAAATTAAAATGCACTGAAAGTTCAGTAAAAAAGGACTCTGGAGTTGAGATAATGTCAGATTTTGAAGCTTAAACCGTCATGAGTTATAATAGCAGTAACTTTAGAATGAATCAGCAATTCATTTTGAAATTGGGTTAATGATTCTTCCTGACCATCGGTGATGTGTGTAAAATAGACATGTTCCGGCTGACATTTTTTTATGACTTTTGCGATCTCATCAATTGTAAGATGAGTAACTTCAATAATCAGAATATTTGCATTCAAAGCTTGAGGAATTAAAATATCTTCGACGGATCCAACATCGGAAGAATAAAATATTTTTTTCTCCCTGTAAAAAAATAAAATGCTTCCTGCAAAATAACTGAGAGAAGAATATTTGTTCAACGCAGCAAGTTCAGCCAAATGTGAGTTTTCAAAGGCCTGGAATTTTACCTCATTATCGAAATCAATAATTTCATTTTTATTAAATGGGATATAGCTAATCACAAATCCCAGTCTTTCCGGTAATAAATAAGAAGTTAAGAGGAAATTTTTCAGTACATCGATTAAAGTATAATGAGCATATACTTTTAATTCATTTGATCTTTTGTTCATTTTCATCTGAACGATCAATGCTGCAAATCCTGTATAATGATCAGGATGTAAATGTGTGAATAAAACTCCATCTATAGAATTAAAATCAATCGAGGATTTAAGAAGTGCGCGGCAGATCCCATCACCGGCATCAACAAGCAAATTATTTTCAGAGGCAGATATTAGTATTGAGGAATGATGTCTTGTTAAGGATGCTTTCCCTGAACCTGTCCCAATAAAAGTTATTGTCAATTTAACTGGTTCCAGGTAATCGGTGCCACAATTCCTGTTAAGTTAAATTTTGAATTGACGATGGCTAATAAATTCTCAGCTTCTTCTGTGGTTAAAAATTTTCCGGCATAAACAACATGAAATATTGTCCCGCCAACGGTTTTATCTCTGATCTCGGAATAGATACCGGACTTTTCAAAATTATTTTTAAGAGCATTGGCATTATCAAGATTCGTGAACGCACCAGCCTGGATCGTAAATTTGTATTGCGTGTCGTTAGTAGTTTCAGTTTGTGTACGATCCTGCTTTTGATCTTCAGTGATTTCATCTCCTGCTAATCCTTCTTCACCTGGTAATTTGTTTTGATTTGCAATTTTAAGATAAGGCGAGCCGGGATAATCGAGAGTCAGCTTTTTAAGTTTTTCATTTGCAGTTTCATACAATCCAAGTGCATAATAATAGGAGTAAATCCGGTAAAGAGCCGCATCGGCGTATTTGCTTTTGGGGTAAGTATCAACAATGTATTGATATTTCATTACCGCTTCCTGTCCGTTTTCTGTTAATACTCCTTCAAGAAATAAAACGGAGGGACTTTCCGGATCAGATTTTTTAAGACTGGTCAGAGCTACGTGCACTTCTGCAATCTCTCCATTTTCAATTTGTTTAAGATACGGGACGATGTCAACGTCCTGTCCAAATACAAATTGCACAGACATGAAACAGATTAAACTGAAGTAGAAAATTAAGAACCTGGAATGCTTTTTTTTCATCTCTCCGGATATTAATTATACTGATTAAACTTCTATCTAATTAAATATATCAGATTAACCGGTAAGAGCTAATTTTTCAGAATGCAAATCTTCGCACCCGACAATATCACCAAACAATGTTCCTGAAGTTGCACGATTAATTCTCACCCTCACATAATTTCCCTGTTTAATTTCTTCATTAAAAGGAAGAATAACGACTTTGTTGGTATCGGTTCTTCCGGAAAAAAATAAATTTGATTTCCTGCTCAAACCTTCAATGAGAACAATTTCCTCTTTACCAATTAGTGCCTGGTTTATTTCAAAGGAAATCTGCTGCTGAAGCTGAATAATTTCCTGCAGCCGTTTTGATTTAGCCTCATCGGGCACATCATCATTCATCTTGTAAGCTTTAGTACCTTCTCTTGGTGAATACTTAAACATAAACGCTCCGTCATAGCGTACCTGTCTCATTAAATCCAAAGTCATAATATGGTCTTCGTAAGTTTCAGTCGGAAATCCTGAAATGATATCTGTACTGAAGCTTACTCCCGGAATTATTTTTTTAGCTTTATCAACGAGATTTAAATAATGATCAACTGTATAAGTCCGGTTCATCAACTCAAGAATCCTGTCAGAGCCTGATTGAACGGGAAGATGAATGTAGCTGCAAATATTTTTATGCTCAGCAATTGTGTA
>Ga0137461_1000132_pt1 | contig 16358 bp, 14 predicted proteins | sample EasRivERMGT746_2_FD_104650 | JGI IMG/M metagenome (GOLD analysis project Ga0137461, IMG submission 104650) | Soil microbial communities from meander-bound floodplain in the East River, Colorado, USA - East River MetaG ERMGT746_2 | ecosystem: Environmental > Terrestrial > Soil > Floodplain ... | reverse complement strand
TTCTTCGAACATTTCGTCTACATCTGCGGCGCGATGAACAACCTCGGCGGCGAAAACATCGAGCTGTGGAATAACCAAGACGGTTTTTTCTACGACGTGTTGAGTTTACCCAACGGCCAACGTACGCCGCTCAAAGTGCGCTCCATGGTCGGACTGATTCCGCTCTTCGCGGTGGAAACCCTCGAGCCGGGATTGATCGACAAGCTGCCCGGCTTCAAACGCCGCATGCAATGGTTCATCGAAAACCGCCCCGAGTTAAGCGAGCATATCGAAACCGAATCCACCGACGACGGTCCGCGCCGTTTTCTTTCGCTGGTCAACCGCCATCGCCTGAAGCGGGTGCTGCGTTACATGCTCGATGAAAATGAATTCTTCTCGCCCTACGGTATTCGCGCGCTGTCACGCTGTCATGCCAACAATCCTTATAAGCTCGGCGTCAACGGCACCGAATACCGCGTCGATTATGAGCCGGCGGAATCGAGCACGGGACTGTTCGGCGGCAACTCCAACTGGCGCGGGCCGATCTGGTTTCCGGTTAATTTCTTGCTCATCGAATCGTTGCAGAAGTTTCATTACTTTTTAGGCGATGGCTACAAAGTGGAATGTCCCACCGGCTCCGGCAATATGGTAAATCTATGGCAAGTCGCCGGCGAGGTTTCCCAGCGCCTCACGCGCATCTTCACGCGCAATCCCGATGGCCGCCGGCCGGTCTTCGGCGGCGCCGAGAAATTCCAGAACGATCCCCATTGGCGCGACCTGATCCCGTTCCATGAATACTTCCACGGCGACAACGGCGCCGGCATCGGCGCCAGCCACCAGACCGGCTGGACTGCATTGGTGGCGAAATTGATCCAGCAGTACGGCGAGTAATGCCGTAGGCGGTAGGCAGTAAGCAGTGGGCAGCGCCGACGCCGTACCCGAAGGGAATTTACTGCTTACTGCCATCTGCTGACTGCTTTCTTTTCGAGGTGAACCATGGACTACGACCTGATCGTCATCGGCGGCGGCACCGCCGGCCTGAACGCGGCGAAAGCGGCGCACAAGCTTGGCGCCAAAATCGCCATCGTTGAAGAAGAAAGTTTCGCCGGCACCTGCCTGCTGCGCGGTTGAATACCAAAGAAGGTGCTGGTCAGCACCGTCGAACTTTTTCTCCGCGCCAAGCGGGCAAAGCAACTCGGCATCAAAGGAACGGAAAACCTCACTCTGGACTGGCAAGCGGTGATCGCGCGCAAGGACGATATCGTCGCGCGCTGGTCCAAGGGAAAGAACGCCACGCCCGCCAAGTTGGGGATTCCGGTCATCATGGGGCAAGGCGTTTTCGCCGGGCCCCATGAGATAAATGTCGGCGGCAGGAACTACACAGCCGACAAAGTCGTTATCGCCACGGGATCGAAACCCTCTCGCCCGCCGATTCCCGGCGCGGAGCTGGGCATCACCAGCGATGAGCTGATTCATTTGAAAGAGCAGCCGAAGGAGCTGGTCATCGTCGGCGGCGGATTTATCGGTTTGGAATTCGGCTTCGCGCTGGCTTGGGCTGGAACCAAAGTCACGGTCTTGCAATCCGGTCCACAGATCGCGCCGGCGCTCGACGACGAGATTCGCGACGTATTGTTAGAATCGGCCAAGCAAGCCGGCATCACCGTCAAAACCAATGTCAAAGTGAAAAGCATCGGCGCCGATAAAACTGTCCAAGCGGAAATCGACGGACGCACGGAATACTTTCCCGCCGATCAAGTCATGCTCGCCACCGGCCGTCCGTCCAATGTCGAAGCGCTAAAGCCGCAAGCGGCGGGCATCGAGCTCGATCACAGCGCGGTAAAAGTGAACGATTATTTACAATCGGTTAGTGCGCCCCATGTTTACGCCATCGGCGATGCCGCCGGCAAACATCAGCATTCCCCGGTCGCCTGGTACGAAGGCCCCATCGCGGCGCACAACGCGCTCAAGGGCAACGAGAAAAAAATCGACTTCAGCGTTTTTCCTAGCGCAATCTTCACGATTCCCGCCATCGGCCAAGTTGGGCTCACGGAGAAAGAAGCGCTTAGCCGCGGCCTGAAAGCCAAAGTCAGCAAGCTTTCCTACGACAGCAATCCCGCCGCCGGCGTGCGCGACGAAACCGAAGGCATGGTCAAGATCGTCTATGAAGACGAAACAGACAAAATTCTCGGCGTCCATGTGATCGGCGCCCGGGCCGAAGATATCGTCCAGATCGCCGCCGTGGCGATCAAGGGCGGCTTAACAAAATCTGCCGTGGGCGCGATGCATTATGTTTTTCCCACACTCGGCGGCGCGATCTTCGATACCATGGCAAGCTAGTTTGGCCGCTGCGGGCCCCTTGTGCCCGGTGTTTTCTAATCTAAGTTGAACGTTAGCCGCCCACGGCCGACTTCCAGCAAGCAAGGTTGACGCCTTGCAAAGAGTGGGTTAACTTAATTTTATGACCGTTGAACTACCACTTCCCGATGACCTTCTCGCGGCGATCGATCAGCGGACCGACGACCGGAAAAAGTTCATCATCGAGGCGATCCGACGAATGCTCGCTGAAGGAGCCTCGTCTCGCGATCGCGCTGAGCTCGAGCGAATTAACGCAAACGCCGCCGAACTGAACGAAGAAGCCGTCGACGTGCTAGCGTTCCAAGTAATTCGGTGAAACGCGGCGATCTTTATCGCGTTCCACACCCAACGCAACGCGACCCCAGGCGTTCGCGGGTTTTCGTTGTCGTCAGCCGTCAGGTTGTCATCGATTCGAACTTCTCAACTGTAATCTGCGCTCCCATCTACAGCGCTTATCACAGTCTCGCATCCGAGCTGCCCGTAGGCATCGACCAGGGCCTCAAGCACGAAAGCAGCATTTGCTGCGACGAGCTCGTGAGCCTGCAGAAATCTGCACTCACGGACTACGTCGGAGCGCTCGACTCGAAGATGCTCGCCAATCTCGATCACGCGTTGGCCGTTGCCCTCGACTTGGGCGCGTCCCACGAGGGCAGCTAACCAAGTCGCTGCGGCGGAGTCGTGGCCCGGGTCAGCTAAGCTCGTCATCGGCGATACTGCCGTCCATGCGTCTTACCCGCGTCAAGCCACCCGCACCCAAGAAGCCCGCCGCCAGCGTCGGCGCATGCGCCGGATAGTCACGCGCAACTATTTGGGGATCACTTGCATCTAATTATTGGAACCGCCGGTCTTCGAGAATCGTTATATTTTCAAGCCAACCGGACCGTAACGCTTGACTGGCTTTGGACAATTGTCGCCGACTGACCGCGAGGACATCTCAACATTGTGAACGACCTCACTGCTGATCGCATGAAAACCCTCTACCCGGCGCTTGCCCTGGGCATCTTGACGGCGGCATTCATCATTTCAAAGACCGGCCGGGATGCTTTGTTCTTTCAGGGCAAAGGTATTTTTCGCTTGCCGGTGGCGGCCATGATGATCACCGCGGCTTCGCTGCCGCTCGCCATTCTGTTCGTCAAAGCGATGAAAATCTGGGGCGCCAGACCGGCGCGCCTTGGGTTGCTGCTTTTCGCCGGCGCCGCCCTGACTCTCGCCGCGCCGTTTCTCGAAGCCGGCGGCTCGCCGTTGCTATTCAATGTTTTTATTTTTATTCCCAGCTCCTTCGGCATCATGTTCGCGAGTCTGTGGCTGCTCGCCGCCGACATTTTCGAAACCACCGCCAAGCCGCAAGCGGCGCGCGCGTTCAGTAGAATCGGCGCAAGCTCATTGGCCGGGGGCATGCTCGGCGGTTTTGTCGCCAAGGGACTGAGCCCGCTCATCGAAGCCAAGCGGCTGATCCTGACCGGCGCCTTGATGATCTTTCTGATCGGACGGGCAACCACGGGGGGTTGCCCCTACAAGTCCCATTCCGTTTTGCACCCTTTGCGCTCTCTGCGGCTAATTTCCGAATCTTCTTTCTATGTGATCTTTGTGCCCTTTGTGGTTACTCTCTTCGTCTTCTGTTGCGGCTCCGGCGCGCTTACGCTATTCATCGTGGCATGCGCATCTGCTCGCTTCTCCCCGGCGCCACGGAAATCGCCTTTGCTCTTGGTCTCGGCGACCAGATCGTCGGCGTCACCCACGAGTGCGACTATCCAGCCGACGCGCAACAGAAACCCGTGATGGTGCACAGCGCCATCGACGCCAAACGCATGAGCGGCGGCGAGATCGATCGGAAAGTCGGCGAGCTGCTGCAAGCTCGGAAAGGTCTTTACCGCATCGACGAACAAGCATTCATCGCGGCGGCGCCAGATCTTATCCTGACCCAGGGGCTGTGCGACGTTTGCGCCCTTGATTTCAATGAAGTGATCAAGGCCGCTGCGCTGTTAGCACACAAGCCGGAAATAATTTCTCTCAACCCGCACAGCTTAAACGAATTACTCGACGACATTTCGCGCGTCGGCGAAGCAACACGGCGACAATTGGCTGCAGCATCGTTAGTCGCCGATTTGCGCCAGCGCATCGAACAGGTCGCGTGCCGCGAGCCGGACCAACGGCCACGCGTGGTTTGTCTCGAATGGTTCGAGCCGCTCTACAGCGCCGGCCATTGGGCGCCCGAGATGGTCGCGTTGGCCGGCGGCTACGATGTTCTGGGAAAGAGCGGCGAACCGTCGATGAAGATCGAATGGGGCGACGTCGTCAATGCCAGAGCGGATGTGATTTTACTCATGCCCTGCGGCTTCGACGTGCGCCGAACCGTGCAGGAATCGACGCCGCTCAGAGCATTGCCCGGCTGGAATGAATTGCCCGCGGTGAAAAGCGCTAACGTCTTCGCGCTCAACGGCAACGCCTACTTCAGCCGCCCCGGCCCGCGCTTGGTGAACGGTTTAGAAATTCTCGCGCGTATCATTCACCCGCAAACCGTCACATGGTCTCTCTCTCCAGCCGACGCCAGGCAATTGAATTAGCGGGCTACTGAAAAAGGTGGAGCATGCTTCGACAAGCTCAGCATGAACGGATTTTTTTCAATTGTTTCATGGCCCCATCCGTTCGTCCTGAGCTTGTCGAAGGACTCCGAGATAGTTTTTCAGTAAACTGCTAGTATTGGCCGTTAAAGACTCGACGTTGTCTGATCTAACCACACCGCCTCGCTCTCATATCCGAGACATCCTCGCGCTCGGCATTCCGGCCATGCTCGCCCAGGCGAGCCAGCCGATCTTGAATATCGGCGAGACCGCGATGATCGGCCGTTTGGGCGCCGAAGCGCTGGCGGCGCGCGCCATCGGCGCGGCGATCATCGGCAGCGTCTACTGGGTTTTTGCCTTTTTGACTTTCGGCACGGCGACGCTGATCGGCCGTCATTTCGGCGCGCGCGATAAAAAAGCCTGCGGCCAAACTTATCTCCACGCGCTATTTCTCGCGCTCGCCGGCGGGCTCGGCGTCGCCGGCGCCGGCATCGCGTTTGCCGAACCGTTGTACCGATTGCTCGGCGCGGAGCCCGCCGTGGTTGCGAAAGGCGCCAGCTACTTTTGTATTTACATCGCCAGCGCGCCGCTGACGCTGATGGTTTACAGCTCCGTTGGATTTTTTCGCGGCATACAAAACACCAAGACGCCGCTCGTGATCGCCTTCGCAATTACGGCGCTTCAGCTCGCGCTCGATTACGGCATGATCTACGGCAACTTCGGATTTCCTGCGCTGGGACTTGTCGGCGCCGCCGCCGCCGCGTGTGTCGCCCAGATGATCGGCGCGACGATTTATCTCCTGCTATTTCTGACCTCGGACCACACCGCAGCCTATCGCGCGATCCGCTGGCGCCTCAGTTTTGCCGAACTGCGGCCGCTCTTTCGCATCGGCCAAGACCTCGCTATCCGCACCGGCGCGCTCAGGCTCTCGCTGGTTTTCGCCACCAGCACCGCGGCGCGCATGGGCGCGGCGACGCTCTCGGCTTATGAAATTGTTTTTCAACTCTTCATGCTCTGTTCGGATGTCATCGACGGCCTGGCCGTCGCCGGCCAAGCGCTCGCGGCAAAATACTTAGGCGAGCGGCAAGTGAAATCGGCATACCGCATGGGCGTAACTTTGACGATTGCCGGATTTGTGACCGGCCTTTTCTTCGCCCTTGGTTTTCTGACGGCGTGGGATTCCATCGTGCGCTTTTTCACCGCCAGCGCCGAAGTGATCTCGCTGCTCACCAGTCGGATCATGCTGCTGGTTTGCCTTTTCCAACCGCTCAACGGCATGGTCTTCGTCCTCGACGGTCTGCTTATCGGCGCGCGTGACACGCGCTATCTCATGTGGGCGATGCTCACGGGAGGGTTGGCCTTTTTCCTGCCGATCGCCTGGGCGTCGGCGCAATTCGAGTGGAGCTTGATGGGAATTCTGATCGCCATCAGCGCGCTCATGTTGTGGCGCTGTCTGACCAATCTCCATCGATTTCTCGGCCGTAAATGGGCCGCCTAGCCGCCATAGCGTTGACGGTTTCTAACCACTTAGATAGTGTCGTTTATTGCGTCGATCACGTTGGTCTCAGCTAAATGGCATTCGGGTAAGGCAATGACTCGTAGCGTTCTTACTTCGGCTTTAAGCGCAGTTGTTGTACTGCTAATTATCACTGACGTTCATGCGGGCTCAGTCGTCGGCGATGTCAAATTCACTGACACCCCGCCCAAACTTCCACTCATCAAAGTAACCAAGGATCAAGACTACTGCGGTGAGACGCTGCCCAACGAAACGTATTTGATCGATACAAACAGTATTGTGTCCCCGGAATTTTTGCTACAATTTAATAGATGGTGAAAAGAGCGCTTAGGATGGACGACCGATCAGATCACAATGGTTTATCAATCAAGCACTCCCGACCGACACATAGAACAGGAGGCGACGATGTACTCGAAGATATTAATACCCCTGGACGGTTCCACGGTTGCTGAGCGAGTTTTACCGTTTGCGCGGATATTTTCGGGCGCTCTCAAGCTGCCCATCGAACTTCTGGAGGTCGTCGATATTGCCGCGATGACGGCGCATATTGCGGCCGACAAGGCGCGTTATCTCGATAAGTTCATCACCGAAGCCGAACGCTCCAGCCGCGAATACTTGGAAAAAATCGCGCCGCAGTTTACCGGCTCCAAGGTGACCCGCACGGTGTTGCGAGGACATGCCGCCGACGTGATCACTGAACGGGCCGGCGCGGAACCTGATACACTGATCGCGATGGCGACCCACGGCCGGTCGGGAATCAATCGTTGGCTGCTTGGCAGCGTCGCGGAGAAAGTTCTGCGCGGAACCAAAAGTCCGCTGTTTCTCGTGCGCGCGGGATTCGACGGCGATAGCGCCAGCGCGGTGACGCTGAAAACCATCGTCGCACCTCTCGATGGCTCTGAGCTGGCCGAGTCGGTGCTGCCGACGGTGACTGAAGTCGCCAAGATGCTCAATCTCGATGTCGTTCTCTGTCGTGCCTATGAGCTGTCTGCGTCGGCTTACTACGGCAGCGAAGCGTATCTGCCGGATTACGAGGAGATGACCAAACAGGTGGAAGCGGAAGCGGAAGACTATTTGAGACAAAAAGCCGAGGCGCTCAAGGCCGCGGGACTAGCGAAAGTTTCAACGGTGGTCCTGAAGGGATCGGGCGCCGAGGAGATTATTCGCTATGCACGCGAGCACCACGACGCCTTGGTGGCGATGTGCACCCATGGACGATCCGGCGTCGGCCGTTGGGTGCTCGGCAGCGTGACCGAAAAAGTCGTGCGCCATTCCGACGACCCTGTCCTGGTGGTTCACGCCGTGTAACTGAAGAGGTTTAGCCATGGCAGACCCCACTGACACTAATTTGCTAAACGTAGAAACGCAAAATAAGATTTCTTCGATGATAGGAATGACGAGTTAGTAGAGTTAGGCAAGTCTGACGCACTCTCCGATTCGTTAAGTAAAAATCCGCCCCTCTGTCTTGTGCTCATAGACGGCCCGACTCCAGGAAACTAAAGTATCCAGTTCGATTAAAGACGATGTGATCCAGCAGCGCGATGCCCATGACGTCACCCGCCGCCGCAAGTTGCTTCGTCACCTCAACGTCGTATGTCGAGGGCTCAAGACTACCGGCTGGATGATTGTGCGCGACGATAATCGCCGAGGCGCGGTCTGACAACGCATCGGCGAACACCTCCCGCGGATGGACTGGAGTCCGGTCGATCAGGCCAATCGAAACAACGCGGATGTTTAGAATCTCGTTGGCGCCGTTGATCGTGGCGCAGAGGAAATGCTCCTGTTTCCGGTCGGCGTAGTGCCGGATATGAGGCAGCAAGTCCGCAGGAGTTTCTATCTTTGCCCCTTCAGGCTTGATTCGGCGGCGGGCGAACTCGATCGCCGCGAGAATCAATGTGGCCTTTGCGTCGCCCACGCCCGCGAACTGCGAGAGGTCTTCCGCCTTCACTTCCAGCCCCTTTTCGTCAATGAGCCGCGCTAGCTTTCCTGCGAGCGTCATGACGTCCATTCCCGGCGTGCCCTTTCCCATCAGCACCGCGAGCAATTCCTGATCGCTCAATGCCCTCGCCCCTTTTCGCAGGAGTTTTTCTCGCGGACGATCCGCCTCGGGAATTTGATCAATGGGCTTGCTCATGCTTTTAGAGGGCGATCGACAAGTGTGTTTGGATCACCGTCACCGCCATGATGTCGAATATGCCACCGGTGTCCGTGTATTTAGGATCGGCCAACTCCTCATAACGTCCGCGGCCGTCATAGGCCGTCTGAATCTCGCCGTTAACCTGCCCGCGATAAGCGCCTTCGAGGAAGATGCGGTCTTCGCGATGTGCGGTGACGGTGGTGTGGATGGCCGGGTCACCCGACTTTTCCTCGGTGACCTGTTTGATGTAGAGCGCTTCTTCGTCGCTGATATCGAACTTGGCGCGAATCTCGTCAATCATGTCTTGGACGGAAACTTTCTTGGGCGGAGGGCCAGTGCCTTTCTTCCCTCTACTTGGCGTCAGCTTTAGCGGCCCGGCGCTGGTCGTGACGCCCTGATACTCGACAGCGGCCTTGATGACTTCCGTTTGCCGAATCTGTTTCATCAGGTCGGACACGCTGCCTTGCTTGATGAGTTGCGGGCCGACGTATTCGGCGAATGTGGCGAACTCTTTCAATTCAGCTGCGTAAGTGAAGAAGCAGGTCAGGAAATGAAAAGCCTTGACGTAGCGGGCGAGCAAATAGACGAAAGCCTTGCGCTCCTCCGTGTCCGTAATCATTGCCAGAAACCGGGTGCGCAGCGCGTTGGCGAAAAACTGCACCTGCGCGTCTGTGCCGTTGGCAACCCGTTTCGCGAAATCGGCGGCATCCTTCTGCGTAAACACCCCCGCGGCGAGAATTTCGCCGTAGAGCTTGGGGCAAAGTTCCTGGTCCGGTTCTTCCGGCGCGAACGGCGTGCCTTTGCGGTATTTCTGAAATGCCTTGAGGATCGCAGCTGCGTTGTTGGTGAAGTCCACTACTACCACGTCTTTCTTGCCTTCGTGGTAGCGGTTCAGGCGCGACAAGGTTTGCACGGCGTTGCGGTCCACTACCGGTTTGTCGAGGAACATGCCGGCGAGTAACGGTTCGTCGAAGCCGGTCTGGAATTTGTTAGCGACGACCATGAGCCGGTAATCTTCGCCCTCGAACCGCTTCTCGATCAACTCGCCGTCTTTGAGTTCGTTGACCGCATGCTCGTGGATTTCCGCGTTGGTTTCGGGATGGGTGAAATCCGAGAAGGCGTAGAGGACTTTGTATTTCGCGCCGCGCTCTCTGAGTTTTTCCTTGATGATGTTGAAATAGCGCAATCCGGCCACGCGGGAACTCGTGACGATCATCGCCTTGGCCCGGCCTTCGATGAGCGACTTCACACTCTCCTCGAAGATGCGGAGCATGACCTCGGATTTGTATTGGATCAGACCGTCGTCCGCGAATGCCACGTTCATGAGCGCCTTGGACACGACGCCTTTTGGATAAACTTTTCCCTCCTCGTCTGGCGGGGGGACGAAATGGCAATGCAGGTTGTAGAGCGTCTTGTAGGAAATGATGCTGGCCGCCACGTCCACGATGTAGCCTTCGGCGATGGCCTCGGCCTCGGTGTAGCTGTCGAACGGCGCGCCGAACAGACTGACGGTGGCCGGCGCGGGGGTGGCGGTGAACGCGACGAACAACTGATTGGCATCGTGCTCGCGAATGACCTTGGCGATCTGCTCCTCCGGGTCTAGCTCCGGCGCATCGGCGTCCGGCTCGTTCGACTTGCGGAACGGCAGGCGGATCGCCGCACCCATCTGCCCCTCTTGCGAGCGATGGGCCTCATCAATCAGGAACGCAACACGGAGGTCCTTCAACGCAGGGGTTTTTTGAAGCTCCTCCAGCACGTAGGCAAGCTTTTGCTGCGTGGTGACGATGATGGATTTCCGCTCCTTGAGGAAGCGCGGCAGGTCTTCGGATTTCTTGGCGATACCAACAACATCTCTCAGGTGGATAAAATTTTCGATGTCGTCCCGAATATTAGTGTCGAGGGATTTGCGGTCGGTGAGGATGAACGTAATGTCCACCAATTTCTCGTTCGTGCCGGGCTTGAATAGGCTGTGCAGCCGGTCCGCCAGCCAGCAGATGGAAAGCGTTTTGCCGCTGCCGGCGGAGTGGTCGGCGAGATATTTTTTGCCGATGTCGCCCTTGGCAGCGAAATGCGCCGTGATGTCCTCGGCCACACGGCGCACCAAACGGCTTTGATGGTAGCGCGGGAACAACGTGAACGCGGCGCGTTTCGTCTTGTCGTCCTCGGCCTCGCGCTCGGGCACGCGCACCAAAAAGAACGAGAGCGCTTCCAGCAACTGCTCTTTGGATAAGACTTCACGGTAAAGAAACTCAACTGGATATTCGTCCGGATTCTGGGGCGTGTTGTTAAGACCCGTGTTGTGCCAGCGGAAATTCTCCTCCCGGCGCGGGTCGGTGGCCGCCATCGCATCGCTGGTGTCGGCGGCGAGGTACAGGAACGGGTGTTGGAAAATCTTGCGCGAATGATCGCGCTTGGCGAATTGCGCCACGGCATCATGCACGTTTTGATTGGCCTCATGCTTCAACTCCAGGTCCACAATGGGCAGGCCATTGAGGAAGAATACGAAATCAATCTCCTGATTGGTTTCCCCGAAATAGAAATGCGGGCGGAAGGTGATGCGGTTCTCGGCGTGTTTCGCGGTGGCGGCGCTTTCGACAGAGCGCGGCTTGGGATAAAAGAGTCGAAACTCCAACCCACGCACCTTGAGGCCGTGGCGCATGAGCATCCACAGCGGCGTATGTTCCAATTCCTTGCGCAGCGCCTTGAAGACTTCATCCCGCGCGTCAGTGCCGTAATCGTCCTCCAGTTTCTTGAGCGTATCGGCCTGGGTGGCTTTGAGAAACGACCAAAGGTGATCTTCGGCGATGCAATGCTCGGTGTCGGCGATGTCGGTCTGTTCGAGCACGCCATATTGGTGCACGCGGACGAGGAACTTCGTGATGTGCTGCTGAAACGTCAGCTCCGGCGGTTTCTTGCGCTTGGGCATGGTCAGTCCTTCTCGGCCTCCAGCCGCGCCCGCGCGAGCCGCACCGCGTCATGCAGCTTGCGCTCCAGCAGTTTCTTTGGCAGCACCTTGGTCCAGTAGCTTGCCACGTGGATGCCGCTCTTTTCCAGTTCCAGCAACTCGACGTGCTGTGCCCGCTTGCCCGCACACAGGATGATGCCCAGCGGCTCGGCCTCGCCCAGCTCGCATTCATGACGCTTGAGCCAGTTCAGATACAATTCCATCTGCCCCTTGTCGGCGGCTTCAAAGTTCCGCAGCTTCAAGTCGATCGCCACCAGCCGGCGCAACTTGCGATGATAAAACAGCAGGTCGAGATGGTAGTCTTTGTCGTCGATCTGCATGCGCTTCTGTCGCGCCACGAAGCAAAACCCCACGCCCAGCTCCAGGATGAACGACTCCATCTCGCGTAGAATCGCCGCCTCGATGTCCTGCTCCGCGTAAGTGTCGTGCAACCGGAGAAAATCCAGCACATAGGGATCGCGAAACACCAGGTCCGGCGTCAACCGGTCCTCCGCGCGCAACGCCGCCAACTCCTGACGGATGAGTTTGTCCGGCTTCTTCGACAGCGCCGTGCGCTCGAACAGCATCGAGCCGATCTTCTTTTCGAGCGTACGGGTGTTCCATTTTTCGATGCGGCACATCTCCGCGTAGAAGTCGCGTTTGAGCGGGTCGTCGAGGTAGATGATCTGGCGAAAATGCGTCCACCCCAATTGTGCACGCAGTGCGTGCACAATCTTGGCGTCCGGGAAAACCTCGGCAAATCGGATCATGTTGAACAGATTGGTTCGACCGAAGCCCTCGCCGAACTCCACCGTCAATTGTCCACTCAGTGCGTGGACAATCTCCTTTCCATACTCCGCCCGTTTCTCCTTCAGGATGTCCTGCCGGATACGCTGGCCGACATGCCAGTAGAGAGTTACGAGTCCCGAGTCGATGGCGCGCGCGACACCTTCGCGGGCGTGCCGGACCAGCTCCCGCACGTCTGTTAGCAGCGCGCGGGCGGGCCGCTTCGCCGGTTTTGCAGGCGACCGTCGGGGCGATGGCTTGGAAGACTTTGCACTCATGCTTGATTCGCGGAGTGTAACGAGGCGGACGCCGACGGGCAACTTCCCGCCTGCCGTCCGTACTGTAATCGTCCTCCAGCTTCTTGAGCGTGTCGGCCTGGGTAGCTTTGATGAAAGACCCGAGGTGATCTTCGGCGATGTAATGCTCGTTGTCTGTGATGTCGGACCGTTCGAGCACGCCATAGGTGTGCTCGCGGACAAGATAGTCCGCGATGTGGGATGGAAAGGCTATTTCTGGTTTTCGTTTATGTGCCATGTTGTTTTGGCCACGCTTCCAACTGTTCCAGCCACGCCCTGAAATGCGGGCACTCGCTACGAATGGTATCGAGTCCCATTCTGATCGCAGCAAGAGTGCCCAAGAGTGGCTTTTCGTAACCTGCAACTAGCTCCACGACGCGCTTCGAAGGAGCGGTCACGGAGGAATCGTTTATTTCCTCAGGTGTGGCAAACTGCAGACGAATATTCTGGAATGGTTGCGCAAGTTGCGGTCGCGCGATTGCTTCCGCGAAGGCTTGGCAATTGCTGAATAGCAAGCCCTCAAACTCGTGCATGACCACGAAAGGTAAAAAGCGCCGGGCCTCAAATTCGCTACCAAGCTCATTAGCTACGTCGGCGAGCAGCGCCTTCTCAACACATGGAGACTTATCCGCGAATGGCTGTTTTCCCGCGTCGGCTCGCCCTGGCCAAGCCCTCTCTCCAGTCTGCGGCAACCCGTAAAAATCCACCATCGTTGTCGCCAAGCAGTCGGTGTCTTCTTTCAGGTGATTGAGTATATCTTTCTTGACCGTATTCCACGCTCGAATGCCGCCTCTATTCTCCCGCAACCGGGCGTTCCCAATAATTCGCGCGCTGACGATCTCATACCCATAGTTGTACAGGTGATCCGCAAGCAGTTCGTTGACAAACGTCTCTTCGGTTTCACCCTCGACATGGATCAGCAACCGCGCCATAGATCATTCCTTGGCCGGTCGCCCGCCGAGCTCGTTCTTCTCCCACAACTGACCGAGGCTATAGTCGTCCAGCCAATTGGACAATTTTGAGGATTCAAGTCGTGTGAGTTCCGTGCTTCCTTCGACGCGATTTGCCACCAAGACATCTTCCGGGCGGAATTGGTCAAGTAGGAGCGGCGACTGCGTGCCAACGATCACCTGTGTTTTGGTAGAGGCCTGCTTGATTAGAGACGCCAACATGGTGATCGCGTAAGGGTGCAACCCCAATTCTGGTTCATCGATTAGGATGACGGACGGTCGATATTTTTCCGGTTGAAGAAGCAAAGTGGCCAATGCGATGAACCGCAATGTTCCATCGGAGAACGCATTTGCATCGAAGTATGCGTCCGAGTTCTTGTGCCGCCATTCTAGAATAATAGAATCGGGCTTTAGTCGCGCCGGCTCCAACTGAAAATCGTCGAAAAATGGAGCGACTAGTTGAACTGTTCCGCGAATGAGACCGTAGGCTTCCGGATGTTTCTCACGCAGAAAGTAGAGGAAAGCAGCAAGATTCGATCCATCAGGCCGCAGAAAATGGTTGTCGTTGAGCGACGCCGTTTTCTTCATGGGCGACCCGAAGCTTGTGTCATGGAAGTGATACAGGCGCCACCTTTGCAGATGATCTCGAACGACACTGGCGATCTTTTTGGAGTTCGGGTTACTAATGCCCGCCTCTCGCCCCTGGGGAATTAGTTCCTCGCTGTATGGCTTGTCGGGGTGACGGGACTTGTTCCAAAATAAAACTGTTTCACCAGCTGGGTAAAGCTGATCGCCGGACAACGGTGACAATTCGATCTTGTATTGATTGACCCCATCTTGAAATGAAATGTGCATCTCAATGGCCTTGGTCGTTTTCGATCCGAAGTGCAGTATTTTTTCCGCCCCGCCGGCCTGCGTTACGTAGTCCTGTAACCGGCCCTCGCGGATGGCGTTTAAAAATGCGAACACGCTAATGAAGTTGGACTTTCCCGATCCGTTCGGGCCGATGACCACATTGATGGGCTGTAGCGGCAGCTTCTCGATGGCCGCGAAACTTTTGAATCCTTTAATCGTTATGTAATCGAGTTCCGGTAACGACATATTGCGTTTTCTTTACCCTTTTGAACACGGGTTGTCGAACCTACTGTGAGCCGCCGCTCGTTGCACATCCGACTCCGTGATTCGCCGCTGGCCGGTGACGCATTCGTGAATTAGCGACTTGCGGTAGGCGGTGAGGGTGGCGATTTGAGTTTCGATGCCGGTAACAATGCGTTTCAGTTCACCGAGTTTTTCCTCAAGGTGATCGCAGATAGCTTCCTGTTCGGTCAATGGGGGAAGTGGAATAGGAAACTCGCCAACCTTGGTCGTGTTGGTATTAGCAAGGTTGGTTGTTTTCTTTCCCGTGGCCTCGAAATAATCGCGACCATACTTGGCGGCAGTGACATAGGCGAGGAATGTCGGCATCAGTTTGTGTAGAAAACACCGCACCGCGAAGATGTGGTTCTGATGCAAGCATCCCGCAATCTCGCCTCGCCACAAATAGCCTCGACCCAGCTTATCAAGGTCACCGCCCTCGGTCATCAAGACATCGTTAGGACGAAGCTCAACACCCGCCGCCACACCGGCCGGGAGTTCGATCACGGAAACATCCGCCAAATCGAGGTGGCCGTCCTGCACATTGCCAACACGTAAATACGGACGCTCAATGAGCGGACCTTCGTATTGCTTGCCGAGCGTGAGGCCGCCTTGAATTTCAGCGATGCGTTTCAGGCAAACGAGTTTCCAACCGTGTGGAATCTGTTCCATCCACGCATTGCCAGTAGATTCCAGTGCGACGCGCGCTGAGATGCCCCGTGTCACGGCACGTTGGATGATGGACATGCGGAGTGCGTCGAGGGTTTCGAGTTGGCGGCGTTTGGCGGCCACCGCCGTGTCAATCGCCGCACAACTCGCATCCAGATACGCCGCGATGCGCTGTTGCTCCGGTAGCGGCGGAAGGAACAATCGCGTATCCTTAACGAGCCGAGATGACACACGCTTTTGGCCCGCTGCGCCGACCATGTTCTCTGCTGCGTAAGCACGGTAAATAGGATTGAAGGTGGCGTAATACAGGAATGTGCCATCAATCTTCTTACTGGGCCGAAGCACGTGAAACTCGGTACTCCCAAAGGCGTAACGCGTTGGCAGTTCCCGAACGAACGCACCTTTTCCGTTCTCCATGCAAGGAGTGATCTTGGCGAAGAGAACGTCGCCCTCCTCAAAGAGGGTCAGCCCCGATGTGACTTCGTCCAATGGCTGCTGATTCGTCACGTCAATCGCGCCATCGTCTGAAAGAAATTCCATCGGAACGACCGTGCAAGATTCATCTGATGTGGGAACTGTTGCCGAGTAGCTCGGCGATAATGCGGCCACGTTGCGAATCCGACTGCGCTGCCAGTCGCATGGGATTTTACCGAGCCAGACGTCGTTGGACTCGACAGCGCTCATCTCACCAACCCCTCTAGCATCTTCTCCGCTTCATGCTCCAGTCTCCAAAACTCCGCCAGTAAGTCTTTCGCGGGCGTGGGCGGTTCATAGCGGTAGAAGTATTTGTTTGGGAGAATTTCGTAACCGAGTTGCGGGCTGTCTTCCCAGCGGATGATGGGCTTGGCGAGTTCCCGTTTTAGGAACGCCTCGATCTCCTCGCCTTGCGGGATGTATTCGTCATCCTGCACGTAGTGCCGGTGCGTCCATTCGACGGAGAGAATTTCCGGCCGGTCGCCCAGGGCCGCTTTGAATTTCTTCGCGGCGCTGGCGGCCGGTTTGAGGATGAACTCCAAGGTCTTCTCTTTGTT
>Ga0137461_1000131_pt1 | contig 16363 bp, 17 predicted proteins | sample EasRivERMGT746_2_FD_104650 | JGI IMG/M metagenome (GOLD analysis project Ga0137461, IMG submission 104650) | Soil microbial communities from meander-bound floodplain in the East River, Colorado, USA - East River MetaG ERMGT746_2 | ecosystem: Environmental > Terrestrial > Soil > Floodplain ... | reverse complement strand
CTATTGGATTAATTGTAAACGGATATTGTAAGGAAGTTTTTGCTGAACTTCCTATGGAGTTTGCTGTTGAAGCACAAAAATTATTAAGCATTAGTCTTGAAGGTAGTGTGGGTTAAAAAGGCCTCACCCAAACCCTCTCCAAAGGAGAAGGCTTAAATAGCCACGATTTTTGGCACAACCATCCTTTGGGATAAGTTGTAGAAAAAAATAATAAAACAACGGACTGGGCTTTAGCCCAAAATATTCTTTATGAAAAAGGAAAGTGAAAAATGTTAGAGATTAAAAATTTACATGCCGGTATTGAAGGAAATGAAATTCTAAAAGGAATTAACCTGAAAGTAAATGCCGGAGAAGTTCACGCAATTATGGGTCCGAATGGATCGGGGAAAAGTACTCTTGCCCAGGTTCTTGCCGGCAGAGAAGAATTTGTTGTTACCAAAGGAGAAATAGTATACAACGGAAAAAATATTCTTAATATGCCTCCTGAGGACAGAGCAAGGGAAGGAATGTTTCTGGCATTTCAGTATCCAGTTGAGATACCCGGAGTTTCAAATACAAATCTTTTAAAAACTGCTTTAAATGAAATTCGAAAATACCGTGGTGAAGAAGAGCTTGATACTATTGAGTTTCTTTCATTAATAAAAGAAAAAATGAAACTGGTGGAACTCGATCAGAAGTTTATGAGCAGATCTGTTAACGAAGGATTTTCCGGAGGCGAAAAAAAACGAAACGAGATTTTCCAGATGGCTGTGCTGCAGCCGAAGCTTGCAATACTTGATGAGACTGATTCAGGGCTGGATATAGATGCTTTGAAAATAGTTGCAAACGGAGTTGAAAAGCTTCGCTCAAATAATAAAGCTATTATTATTGTTACTCATTACCAGAGACTCCTTAATTATATCATTCCGGATTTTGTTCACGTTTTGTACAACGGCAAAATTGTAAAATCAGGTGGTAAAGAATTAGCGTTTAAACTTGAAGAACAAGGGTATGATTGGGTTAAAAACAGCAAAATGGAGGAAGTGATTAATCATTAATGAATAATTCAGTAAACATAAAAGATTGGTACATCTCAAATTTTAGTGAGTTCGAGAAAAAATTAAACGGCGGGAAAGAAAGCTCGATTCACAAAAAAAGGAAAGATGCAATTTCAAATTTCAGCAAATTAGAATTTCCTACCGTAAAAGATGAGGAGTGGAAATACACAAGTATCGCTCCTTTGCTGAAACATAATTTCGTTCCATCTTTTGAGAAGAAAAGTGTTTCAAAAGAATTTATTAAATCAAAATTATTTTTCGAGATGGAACACAGCTTAATAGTTTTTATTAATGGAAGATTTTCTGCCGAAAACTCTGATCTGATTAATCTGCCTGAAGGAGTTATTGCTGGCAGCATTGCCGATGAAATCAAAAGTAACAGCAAAGTTGTACAAAAGTATTTTGGGAAATATGCTGATCATCAAAATCATATTTTTACAGCACTCAGCACTGCTTATACGCAGGATGGAGCTTTTATTTATGTTCCTGCAGGAAAAATTGTTGAAGAACCGATTCATATTATTTTCATAACAACTTCAGCAGAAGAAAAAATCCTGACTCAGCCCAGAAACCTCTTTGTAGCTGAAAAGAATTCGCAGGTAACAATTATAGAACATTACGTAAGTGATGAGGAGAGCATTTATTTCACTAATGCAGTTACAGAAATAATTGCTGAAGAAAACGCGGTTGTTGATCATATCAAGCTCCAGGAAGAAAGCAAGAAGGCTTTTCATATTGCAAGAATGGAAGTTGACCAGGAAAGGAACAGTAATTTCAGTTCACACTCAATTTCAACCGGTGGTGATTTTACTAGAAATGATTTCAACACAAGATTTAATGATGAAGGCGGTGAGTGTACTTTAAACGGTTTATTTATGCTTGAAAGTTCCCAGTTTTTTGACGCTCATACATTAATTGATCATGCAAAACCTCATTGCAATAGTCATGAGCATTACAAGGGAATTCTGGATGATAAATCCCGTGGTGTGTTTAACGGAAAAGTTATCGTCAGAAAGGATGCTCAAAAAACAAATGCATTCCAGGAAAACAATAATATTCTTCTTTCGGATGAAGCACTGGTAAATACAAAACCTCAGCTCGAAATTTTTGCAGACGATGTTAAATGCTCACACGGGGCAACGATCGGTCAGCTTGACATGGACGCTAAGTTTTATTTGAAGACAAGGGGAATTGGAGAAGAAGCAGGACAGGCAATTCTATTGCATGCTTTCGCCAGCGATGTGATAACTTCAATTAAAATTGAATCGGTAAGGAACTATCTTGAAGACATTCTTAACAATAGATTCAATAAGCAGTAAGAATTTTAATGAATATGCAAACAGCGGCAGCAGAAATAACCAGGCAAAAAAAATATGATGTTAACAGGATCAGGGAAGACTTCCCTATTCTGAAAACTTATGTACACGGGAAGCCGCTCGTTTATCTTGATAATGCTGCGACCACACAAAAACCGGATTTCGTAATAGACAGGATAAACAAATACTACAGTACAATGAATTCCAACATCCACAGAGGAGTTCATGCATTGAGCGGGGTTGCAACCGAAGCTTTTGAGACTGCAAGAATAAATGTAAAACATTTCATCAATGCATTAGGAAAGAATGAAATAATTTTTACACGCGGAACAACTGAATCTATAAATCTTGTTGCAAGCTCTTATGGAAGAACGTACATAAAAGAAGGTGATGAAATCATCATCTCGCACATGGAGCATCATTCAAACATTGTTCCATGGCAAATGTTGTGTAAAGAAAAAAATGCAAAACTGAAAGTGATACCAATTAATGATAACGGTGAACTGATCTACGAAGAGTTTGAAAAGTTAGTTAATGAGAGAACAAAATTTATTTCCGTGGTTTATGTTTCAAACTCACTTGGGACAGTTAATGATGTAAAAAGGATAATCGACTACGCACATAAATTTAAAATCCCAGTATTAATTGATGGTGCACAGGCGGTAAATCATATTAAGGTTGACGTCCAGGAACTTGATTGCGATTTTCTTGCTTTTTCAGGACACAAAATTTACGGACCAACAGGAATTGGTATTTTATACGGAAAAGTTGATCTGCTTGAAGCAATGCCTCCGTATATGGGTGGTGGTGATATGATTTCAAAAGTTACATTTGAAGAAACTACTTATAACGAACTGCCACATAAGTTTGAAGCAGGAACGCCTGATATAGCCGGTGTAATAGGTTTAGGAGCTGCAATCGATTACGTGAAAAATATCGGGATAGAAAATATTCGAAATCACGAAACTGAACTGCTCAATTATGCAGCAGAACAAGTTGCCGGCATCCCGGGTTTGCGAATTATCGGAAACGCAAAAGATAAAACCAGTGTTCTTTCTTTTGTGCTTGAAAATATTCATCCGCATGACATTGGAACATTTTTGGATTTTGAAGGAGTTGCAATCCGAACAGGTCATCATTGCACTCAGCCATTAATGCAGAGATTCAAAATTCCTGCAACATCTAGAGCATCTTTTGGAATGTACAATACTAAAAAAGAAATTGATGTACTTGTTAAAGGACTTAAAAAAATTATTGAGGTTTTCGGATAATGGATCAGGAATTAAGAGACCTTTACCAGCAGGTAATTTTAGATCACAACAAAAGCCCAAGAAATTTCAGATTGATGGCAAATGCAACTCAACATGCGGAAGGCTATAATCCATTGTGTGGTGATCGACTTGATGTTTACCTGATTATTAAAAATGGAATTGTTGAAGATATTTCTTTCAAAGGTGAAGGTTGTGCAATTTCAAAAGCTTCTGCTTCACTTATGACTTCACTATTAAAAGGTAAAACAAAGGAAGAAGCAGAAAATCTATTTACAAAATTTCATGACCTTGTTACAGGAAAACTGGGAGATAATCCTGATATTGATGAACTTGGTAAGCTGGCAGTATTTGCAGGTGTACAGGAATTTCCCGTGAGAGTTAAATGTGCTTCGCTTGCATGGCATACGATGATGAATGCTTTACAAAGTAAAAGTGAAAAGGTAACAACAGAATAAAAAGCCCCACCCTTCCCTCCCCTAAGAGGAGGGTTTAGGAAATTGTAACACAGATTACTAATCTGTGTATTAAAAAGTTTATATGATTGATATGGAAACATCCAAAATAAATAAACAGCAATTAGAAGAAAAAATAATTCAGGCATTAAAGACTTGTTACGATCCCGAAATACCAGTAGATATTTTTGAACTCGGACTGATATACGAAATTGCAATTGATGATAATAACAATGTTAATATTAAAATGACTTTAACATCTCCGGCTTGTCCTGTTGCTGGCTCACTTCCACCGGAAGTCGAAGCAAAAGTAAAATCTGTACCTGAAGTCAATGATGCTAAAGTTGAAATAGTGTGGAGTCCACCCTGGGATAAGGAGATGATGTCCGAGGTTGCAAAAGTTGAATTGGGATTTATGTAAGAAAGTTATTTAGTCATCCCGTCCGTCTCAGGCGGATTGTTTCGGGATCTATATCCAAAATAAGAGATGCTGAAATAAATTCAGCATGACAACGTAAACCATAATTAAAATTAGGAGTAAATAATGTTCAATATTTCGTCAAGACCACCAATGTATGATCAGAATTCAGTGCAGCCAATGAGAGATGAATTGATAGCTGTTGGATTTACTGAACTGTTAGCAGCAGAAGATGTTGATAAAGCGATTAATGTAAATGATGATAAAACAGTTTTCGTAATGATCAATTCTGTCTGCGGATGTGCAGCCGGAAGCGCAAGACCAGGAATATCTCTCGCATTGCAAAATGATAAAATACCAGATAAACTCTACACAGTTTTCGCTGGTCAGGAAAGAGATGCTGTTGATAGATTCAGGCAGATTCTTGCAAATGTGCCGCCATCTTCTCCAAGCGCTGCATTATTTAAGAATGGTAAATTGATTCACTTTATGCATAGATATGAAATTGAAGGACAAATGCCTGCACAGATTTCTGAATATTGGAGAGAAATATTCAACGAACATTGCAGTAATCAAGGACCATCAATTCCAGCGGAACATTTTGAAAAAGTTCTTTATGCAAAATCTTGCGGATCAAAAATTCCTTTACATAATGGATAATTAATTATTGTGTCATACTTCGACTAACTCAGTATGACACATTATAATTAGTCACCCTGAGCTTGTCGAAGGGTGAATAAAACAGAATATTATTTATGAAATTCAGCGCACAGGAAGAATACGGGTTAAGACTTTTGCTGAGAATTGCTAAAAGCGATTCTCCGAATGGTCTCACTATTCCCGAACTTAGCGAAGTTGAAGGTCTGTCAGCAGCAAACGTTGCAAAAATATTAAGAGTGCTTAGAATGGCCGGATTTATTGAAAGTGCCCGAGGCCAAACCGGAGGCTACAAGCTGAATAAACCGGCAGATAAAATTTTTGTCAGCGAGGTTCTGACCACTTTGGGAGGAAAACTTTACGAATCCGGATTTTGCGATCTGCATGCAGGCATTGAAAGCATTTGTACAAACACTATTGACTGCAGCATACGTTCTCTCTGGAAAACTATTCAAAATATGATTGATGGTGTGTTAAGCAAGTTTACTTTACAAGATCTACTTGGAAGAGAAATTGAAGTGGAAGCACTTGCAAATTCTTTTGCCGGAGAGCTGGAATCAAAGTTTAACAAAAATTGATTCCGCTATTCTCCCTCCCAACCTGTACTCGGAACATTATAACCTTCTGCTTTCAAACCTTCGTACGACTTGTAAATAGTAATCTCAACATCATTCGTTAAATAGTATCCTCTCGAAATAACCTTCACTCCATTTACTTCTTTATATACTTTCACTGAAGAATATAATTTATCTTCTGCAATTAAGTCATTCTCAAGCTTAGCTTTCTTTCCCGGAATATTAGACAAACCCCAGTAAATACCTTTCTTTGCATTCTGATATGCCAGATCAATATCCTGTTCCGTTTTATTCTGTGCAAATGTGTATGGTGATGAATAAACAAGAAGCAGGATCAGTACAGATAATAATTTCATAAAGACCTCATATTTTTTTCAAATGTATTTTAATCATTCGCTTTTTGATTAACAAGATAGATTACTGGTGATTAAAAGCACTTTGGGAAACTAATGCTTGACATAATAGTTTCCATTCATTATGTTGGAAACTATAAAAACGAAAATGGTTTCCAAGGGATTTATGGAAGATCAAAATAAAATAGTTGAATTGACTGAAGAAAAATTCTTCAGAGATGGTTTCTACAAAACAACAATGGATGAAATTGCATCAGAATTAAAAATGAGCAAGAAAACCATCTACAAATTTTTTCCATCAAAGGATGACCTCGTGATGGCAATTGCAAAGTATTTTATGGAAGGGATGAAAAGCAAGATTGTTCCTGCGCTAAACTCCGATAAAAACGCAATTGAGAAACTCGCAGAACTCAATAAGATTCTCGCAAAAGCTTCAGAAAAAATTTCATTAAAGAGAATGGATGAAATCAGAAATCATTTTCCTTCTCTCTGGAATGAAATAGATAGTTTCAGAACTAAAATGATGTTTGGAAATATTACTAAAGTCATCGATCAGGGAAAAGCTGAAGGTCTGTTTGTTGATTATCCAACTCCAATAATTATGAATACACTGGTTTCTTCAATTCGAGCAATCGTAAATCCCGAATTCATTTTGAACAACAATTTTTCCATCAGTGAAGCAGCACTGTTTGTTTTCAAAATCGTAATTGGCGGAATTGTTACTGATAAAGGCAAAAAAATTTTTAATAAAACAATAAATAAGATTTAGCAATGAAAAAATTAATATTGAGTATCGCAACATTATTAACACTATTCCTTTTAAGCTGTAATGGTAAAAATGAAGGACGAATAGAAGCTTCAGGAAATATTGAGGCCACAAACATAATTGTTAGTTCACAGGTTTCCGGAAAAGTTTTTCAGATTCTAAAAGATGAAGGTGAAAAAGTAAACAAAGGCGATACGATTATAATTATTGATCCTGAATTTTATGAATTAAAGCTGGCTGAAGTTATGGCTGCGAAAGATTACGCAGAGGCACAATTCAGCCTTCTTAAAAAAGGTGCACGTGATGAAGATGTAAAACAGGCTGAAGAAAATCTCCGGCAGGCAGAGACAACTTTCAATCTTGCTGAAAAAGATAAGCTGAGAATGGAAAACCTCTACCAGTCAAAATCAATAACAAAGAAGCAGTATGAGGATGCTCTGGCAAACTTTGATGTTTCTATGGCAAAATTAAGTGCGGCAAAAGAAAATTTTCATAAAGTAAAAAATCTCTCGCGTCCTGAAGAATTAAAACAGGCAGAAGCAAACCTTAACAGGCAGATTGCATTAACTGATCTTGCTAGAAAAAGTTTAAATGATTGTTATGTGACTTCGCCATCTTCAGGATTCATAACTAAAAAATTTATTGAGTCAGGTGAAACGACTGGCATGATGTCTTCTCTTTTCCAGGTGGCTGATCTAATCTCTGTTGAGCTTGTAATTTATGTTTCTGAAACCGATCTTGGAAAAGTAAAGCTCGGACAAAAAGCTGAAATCAAAATTGATGCTTTTCCTGATAAAACTTTTGAAGGAAAAGTGATTTACATTTCTCCTGAAGCTGAGTTTACTCCAAAGAATATTCAAACACAGGAAGAGCGGACGAAGCTTGTCTTTGCAGTGAAAATAAAAATTGATAATCCGGAGTTTGAGCTGAAAGATGGAATGCCGGCGGATGCGATTATTACTCTTTAACTATGCGAAAGTATGAATGTCTGGAGGTATGAAAATCAGGGAATCAAACTAACGGAATTATAATGAACGAAATAATAAAAATAAATAATCTAAAAAAATCTTACGGCGATATAAAAGCTGTTAAAAATATCAGCTTGGAAATTAACGAAAGTGAAATGTTCGGCCTGGTAGGGCCCGATGGTGCCGGTAAAACAACAACGATCAGAATTCTTTGCGGACTGATGAATCCCGATTCCGGAAACATTGAAATATTAAGCAGTGAATTAAAAAAGAAAAGAAAGGAAATTCAAAATCAGATTGGATACTTATCTCAAAAGTTCAGTCTTTACGGTGATCTGTCAGTTGATGAAAACATAGAGTTCTTTGCAGACATTCATAATGTAAACGGATTTGAAGAAAGAAGAAATGAATTACTTGCTTTTACAAGATTAACAAATTTCAGAGACAGGCTGGCGGATAAACTCTCCGGCGGAATGAAACAAAAGCTTGCGCTTGCATGCAGTCTCATTCATAAACCAAAATTAATTTTTCTTGATGAACCGACAACTGGTGTCGATCCGGTTTCACGAAGAGATTTCTGGAAAATTCTTTCCGATCTTCAAAAGGAAAAAATTACAATTTTAATGACTACTCCCTACCTGGATGAAGCTGAAAGATGCAACCGTGTCGCACTGATGAATAACGGTGAGATCATTGCAGTCGATACTCCGCAAAATATTAAAGCTTCAATTAACAAACAGGTAGTTGAAATTATAACTGATGATATCAAAAAGACATATTCAATTCTCAAAGAAAAGTTCGGTACCGATGCACAGATTTTCGGTGACAGAATAAATTTAATAATTGACAATGCCGATTCAGTGATCGTGGAGATAAAATCAATACTGCAAAAAAATAATCTTGCATTACTCAGTTACAGGATCATAACCCCTTCACTTGAAAATGTATTTATCCATCTTGTTAAAAAGGCGGGTTAAAAATGATATTAATAAAATCCAGGTAATGATATGAAACAGATCATTTTAATTTCAATATTGCTCTCACTAATTGTATCCGGGCAGAATAGAAAATTAACACTTGAAGAAAGTCTGAAACTAGGTTTACAAAACAGCAGGCAAATTAAAATTTCGGAATCAGTTTTGAGGATTTATGATAAAAAAGTAACTGAGTATTCTTCTCAAATGCTTCCGAAGCTTAGTTTGAGTGCGGGTTACACTTATATGAACCTGAATGATCCATCTGAAATAGGTTTCGGTCCTGTTCCAATAAAAGTATCAAATCCGTTTTACGCATACGGAATGCAGCTATCCGTGCAGCAGCCCATTTTTACAGGGTTTCAGCTTTCTTCATTGAAAAATTCTGCAAAGAACAGCTATGAGGCAATCAGCTTTGAGCATCAAAAAAATATTAATAACAAAGCGCTTGAAATTTACTCTTCATTCTGGAATTACTTCAAAGCAGAAAAGCAGGTTGAGTTGATTGAAGAATACACTCATTCGCTGGACGAAGATTTGAGGAAGACAAAAGATTTTGTTGATAACGGATTAGCTACGATGAATGATTTCCTGAAATTACAACTTCAGGCTGCCAACACAATGCTTCAGCTTATTGATGCTAAAAATAGTCGTGAAATTGCAAGAGCAACATTTAATAAGTCTCTTGGCCTTAAGCTGACTGATTCAACTGAAATTGAAACAAGCTTTCAGTTACCACATGAAGAAATTATAATATATGATGATCTGCTCACCGACGCAATTAATAACAGAGAAGAATTAAAATCATTGGAGTTCAAAATTAAAGCCGGTGAAGACAGAATTACAGCAGCGAATTCAGATTGGTGGCCAAAGCTTTATGCAAGTGCGATTTTTTTTCTATACAATGTAAATGCAGAAACATTTTCAATTGATGATGAAAGAATGCAATTATGGTTTGCCGGATTGTCTCTCAGCTGGGATTTATGGAATTGGGGTTACACTTCTTCAAAATCTGAACAGGCGGAAGAAGAAGTTTTGCAGAGTAAGGAATATTTGGAACTTCTTAAAGAACAAATTGAAATTGAAGTTTACAATGCTTACCTGGCATTGAACAGTCATAAAGAAAAAATTAAAGTCAGCCAGTTTGCTGTTTTATCTGCACAGGAAAACTTCCGCATTACCAACGATAAGTATGATTCTCAGATGGCAACAACTAATGATCTTATTGATGCAGAAGTTGATCTTTTAAATTCCCAAACAAAACTAACAATCTCCCAGGCGGATTATGAACTGGCGAAGGTGAAGCTGGACTTGGCCGTTGGAAAGCGGATTTATTAAAAACAATGGAACACTGACCTGCCTTGCCGTCAGGCAGGTTAAACGGATTAAACTGATTTTAACAGATTTAAATCCGTGCAAATCCGTTAGATCTGTGTCATCTGTGTTCTATTAAATTTTAAATATGAATAGTATCTCAGTAAATAATTTAACCAAAACATTTGGGAAGTTTACCGCTGTCGATGGAATTTCGTTCAATGTAAAGAAGGGAGAAATTTTCGGATTTCTTGGGGCTAATGGTGCAGGGAAAACTACAACTATAAGAATGCTGTGTGGAATTTTAACCCCGACTTCAGGTGATGCTTTAGTGGCCGGGTACAGCATAATGAAAGAAACAAATAAAGCAAAAAGCCGGATTGGTTATATGTCCCAGAGATTTTCACTTTATAATGATCTTACCGTTGAAGAAAACATTAATTTTTTCAGCGGTGTCTATAATCTTCCGGCTAAATTATTAAGAGAAAGAAAAAAATGGGTTCTTTCAATTGCTAATCTTGAGGGAAAGGAAAAATTATTAACAGGTTCTTTGCCCGGAGGAATTAAGCAAAGATTAGCACTGGGAACAGCAGTCATTCATCAACCAGAAATTGTTTTTCTTGATGAACCTACCAGCGGTGTTGATCCGATTTCAAGAAGAAATTTTTGGGAGCTGATTAATTCTTTATCAGAAGAAGGCGTAACTGTTCTCGTAACTACTCATTACCTTGAAGAAGCAGAGTTTTGCAACAACATCATTATGATCGACCAGGGAAAAATAATCGCTGAAGGAAACTCTAAAGAATTAAAAACCCAGCACATTAAAAATAAAATGTTTGAACTTGAATCTGATAATCCTGTTGAGATAATGGAATTGGTAAAACAAATCAATTTTGTGGATGATGTTTCAATCTTTGGAAATAATCTTCACCTGAGCGTTAATAAAAATCTTTCTGACAAAGAACAAATACTATCCTCGATTAAGGCAAGCAGCAATTACAATATTAAAAGTATAACTGAGATAACACCAACATTGGAAGATGTCTTCATTCATCTTTTAGAAAAACGCCCCACCCAACCCTCCCCCAAGGGGAGGGCTTCAATGAAAAATTTTCACTCCCCCTTAGGGGGAGAAGGAGGGGGCTGATGTTTAAAAGAACTTTTGCAATAATAAAAAAAGAAACAAGACAGTTAAGAAGAGACACAAGACTGCTTGCTGTTATTTTCGCATTTCCGGTTTTATTATTAATAATGTTCGGTTACGCTGTGAACTTCGATGTAAAGAATGTAAAGATTGCAATTTACGATCAGGATAGATCTGAGCTGAGCAGAGACTTTATTAATTCTTTAAATAGTTCAGAATATTTTAAGATCACTGGTTTCATTAGCAATAACAATGAAATAAATAAATACCTTGATCAAAAAATTGCAATTTGTATTGTGGTAATTCCTCAAGATTTTTCTAAATCAATTAATTCTAGTCGGGAAACATCAATCCAGTTTTTAATCGATGGAGTGGATGCAAATACAGGATCGATAGTTCAAAACTATATGTCTGCTGCTACTGCACGATTCAACCAGGAAGTTAATGCTGAAATCCTTGCGAGAACTGGCGGTAAATTATTTATTCCTATTTCACTCGAGACACAATTCTGGTTTAATTCTGATTTAAAGACAACCCGTTATCTGATTCCTGGATTAATTGCTATGATTCTGATTGTGACTGCAGTAATCACTGTGGCACTTTCATTTGTTCGCGAAAAAGAAAAAGGAACAATGGAACAGTTAAATGTTTCTTCACTAAAAACAATTGAGCTGATTCTTGGAAAGACTTTACCATTCGTGGTTATCGCTCTTGTTAACGCAGCCTTAATTCTTCTTGCCGGATACATTTTCTTTGGTGTTGAAATGAAAGGAAGCTATTTGCTGCTTCTTCTTACAACTTTGATTTTCCTTACTGCTTCAACCTCACTCGGAATTTTTATTTCTATTCTTTCGGATTCACAACAAGTTGCATTTACTGCTGCAACTTTTGTTTCTCTTTTACCATCGCTGATTCTATCTAGTTTTATTTTTCCAATCGACAGTATGCCCTGGATAATTCAAATAATAACAAATGTTACGCCGGCAAAATTTTTTATTGAAATACTCAGAGCAATAATTCTGAGAGGTGTTGGAATTACAGCTTTCTGGGATCAGATAATCTATCTTCTCATCTTCACAACTGTGTTGATTACCCTCGCTTCTGTTGTAGGAAAACGAAAGGCAGAAGCTGCATGAAATCCATATTCGAATTTGTCAGAAAGGAATTTTTTCAATTCAGGCGTGACCCTAAAATGTTTGCACTGATACTGATTGCTCCTGTTGTCCAGCTGATCTTCTTAGGATTTGCTGCAAACCTAGATGTTACACTTGTACGAACAGTAATTTATGATCAGGATCGAAGCAGCACCAGCAAAGATTTTATTGAAAAATTTTCAAGCTCGGGTTATTTCAGAATAGAAAAATATGTCAGCAGCTATGATGATATTATTAAGGATATTGATAATGGAAATGCAATAATGGCATTAGTTATTCCTGATGATTTTGAAAAAAATATTTATGGCAAGCGCACTACATCGGTTCAGGCTTTATTCAACGGCTCGGATGGAAATACTGCAAACATCAGTGCAGGTTATGTACAGAAAATTATTTCAGGATATTCTGAAAAAATTCTTATGGACTTTAAAAACAAAAGCGGTCAAAAAGTTTCCGGTGCGAACATTACACCTGAAATAAGAGTCTGGTATAATCCGGAATTAAAGACAAGAAATTTTATGGTTCCCGGAATTGTTGGATTACTCTTAAGTCTGATAACGCTCATTCTCACTTCACTTGCAGTAGTTAAGGAAAAAGAAATCGGAACAATGGAACAATTAATTGTCACTCCATTAAAACCTTACCAGATAATTCTCGGTAAGCTGATTCCATTTGTCCTGCTCGCTTTCGTTGCTGTATTAATAATCCTTACAGCAATGTGGTTGATTTTCGGAATTCCTGTTAAAGGAGACATCTGGTTTTTATTTCTTTCTTCATTCCTTTACATACTTTCTACACTCGGACTAGGTCTGTTCGTATCAACAATTTCAAAAACACAGCAGCAGGCAATGATGATTTCAATTTTTGGAGTAATGATGCCGATGATTTTTCTTTCGGGTTTTGCTTTTCCAATAGAAAATATGCCGTTAGTAATACAAACTGTTTCTTACATAATTCCTCTCAGATATTTTATAGAAATAATTCGCGGAGTAGTTTTGAAGGGTTTAGGGTTAACTGATTTGTGGATTAATGCAGTAATGCTTTTACTTATGGGTGTTGCCATTTTATTCTTCAGCTCAATAAGATTTAGGAGCAAGCTTGAGTAGTAAAAGACAACCAGATTTATTTCTTTTCAGTTAAGTTTTTAATTGTCTCTTCAATTTTTTGAAACGTTTTATTTGGATTGCCAAGTAACTCTTCATTTTTTATCCTGATGAATCCAATGCCAAATTCTTCAATATAGTTTTGTCTTGCTATATCATATTCTTTTTGTTCGGGGATTTCGTGAACATTGCCATCAATCTCGACCGCTAACTTTAACTCAGGGCAGTAGAAATCAATTACAAATTGATCAACTGAGTATTGCCTCAAGAACCTGTATCCAACTTGTCGTTTTCTCAAATGCAGCCAGACAATTTTTTCACAGTATGTCATATTACTGCGCAGTCTTCTGCGTTTTTCCTGTTCTGATTTTTTGTTGTAATGTCTCGTCATTTTTATTAGAACCCCACCCAGACCTCCCCTTTATCAAAGGGGAGGATCGAGGAGGGGTTTGTTTTCTTATAACTGTATTATCTGAAATATATGATATTTCGTTTTAATGTATTAGTTAGGGTTTAAAATCTTTAGCCATTATCATTATTTTAAAAATATCTTATGATATTTCAATACGCCAATATTATATTAACAATTTATAAGAGTTGAATATCAGGAATAAACCATGAAATCATTTAAAGAAATTTTTCTACCTGAAAAAAATATTTTCGAGGAACATTTCAGAACCGAAGCTCTGAATAACGAACGGCTTCGTGAATTAATTATTGCAGCTTCAATTCTTCTGCTTGTCCTTGGATTGCTCATAAACGTTTATATTCTTTCTGAAGATTACACCACAGAAGTTCCGGGATTAATTGATGCTTTCAAATGGATAATTTTACTTTTTCTTTTCCTTGCCGCAAGGTCACTTCTTGTTAGAAAAATAATTCATAAAAGAATGAGGGAGGAAAAGAGTTTACCTTACTTTTTAAGCTATATCAATTCATTTTTTGAAGTGTCTGTTCCTTCGGCTGCGATTATAATTCTTTCATTATACATTGAACCAGTTGCGGCTTTAGTTTCGCCAATTGTACTTTTATATTTTTTGTTCATAATCCTTTCCAGTCTCGAGCTCGATCCCCGTCTGTGTTTCTTTACCGGGCTTGTTGCTGCTGTTGAATATATTTCAATTTCATTTTACTACATCACTAATACTGAATATCAATCAAACATTCCCGTTCTTGATATACCTATGGCATTCCTGGGTCGTGGGACAATTTTGTTAGTAAGCGGAATTATAGCTGGCGTTGTTTCTTTGCAGATAAGAAAAAGAATTTTAAAGACCTATCATGTTATTGAAGAGCGAAATGAACTGGAAAAAGTTTTCGGTCAGCAGGTCTCAAAAGAGATTGTGGATGAATTCTTGACAAATAAAATGAAAATCGTAAACAGAACAAGAGATGTATGTATAATGTTCCTGGATATTAGAAACTTTTCGAAATTTTGTGAAGGAAAAACTCCGGAAGAGATTAACACATATCAGAATCATACTTTAGGTTTTATGATTGATGTTGTGAACAAGTATGGTGGAATTGTTAACCAGATTCTCGGCGATGGATTTATGGCAACATTCGGTGCACCAATCCAGAGAGATAATTATTGTAAAGATGCAGTTAATGCTGCACTCGAAATTATCTCAACATTAAAAAATAAAAATGAAGCTAACGAAATCCCTGTCACAAATTGTGGAATCGGTTTGCACACCGGTGAAGTAATAACAGGAAACGTGGGGACAGCAAACAGGAAACAATATTCAATAATCGGTAATACTGTCATTATGGCTACCCGGCTTGAACAGTTAAATAAAGAATACAATTCAAACATTTTAGTTTCTAAAGAAGTTCTTGATAAAATATCATCTAATGATTTAACTGCTGAATTTCTTGGCTCAGTGAAAGTTAAAGGACGAACGGAACCTGTTGAGGTTTATAAGCTTGCATAAAATAAAAAAGCCGCTACAAGAGCGGCTTCAAAAAATCAAAATTTCTTTTCCTACTAATCAACTCTTAACATAACACTATTACCATTCCTCATAGCAGTGTGAAGGATTCCATTCGGATGTTCAACTTCACCAAATTCCATTTGAGAAACTTCGACCATCAATCCATCTGCATCCAGATCATTCATAATTCTCTGAACCTGCTCAGACGTAAATGTGTAACTGCCCGGATTTGTATCTAGCACAACAAATATTACCCTGTCAAATGGCGGATGATGTTCTCCCATCCCGTGATGACCACCTCCCGGACCTCTGTGAGGTCTGAGATGAGGCATCAATCTCAATGCAACTTTTCCTTCAATGTTGCCTCCTGTCCACGCTATCGCTAAATCCTGAGCCGGATCAATCACCTGACCATGGTTATGACTGGTTATATCCATAAGTGAAATTGGAGAAGTCAGTGAAATTGTAATTGGTGCAAATACTTCCGAACCGGAAACTTCAAAGTGGTATTCAGTGTTTGGAATGAACTCAAGAAGATTTTCTGAATGACCGAAAGGTCTCTTGAACAAACTGTATGCTACTCCTCTTCTGTCATGAAATCTCTTTTGCATTTCAATCTGGTTACCGGAATAATTAATTAAGACATTTCCCATATCCAAACCGAATCTTCTGAAGTGCGATAAGTCTGTTTCTCTCTCACCGAATGCAACCGCAAATGCCATTCCTTTTACTGCACTGCTGTCTTCAAACGGTCTGAACATCTCATTCCATCCGATTGAAAATACTCCTGCAGCTTCATCAAGCGGCATTCCTCCGTCTTTCATCAAAGCGAGATCGCTGTTGACTGTTTCAAAACTTGATTGATCATTTAAATTATTTTGATTCGGGGAGTTAAGTTCAGACTGACAGGCAAGCAGGAAAAATATT
>Ga0137461_1000130_pt1 | contig 16497 bp, 8 predicted proteins | sample EasRivERMGT746_2_FD_104650 | JGI IMG/M metagenome (GOLD analysis project Ga0137461, IMG submission 104650) | Soil microbial communities from meander-bound floodplain in the East River, Colorado, USA - East River MetaG ERMGT746_2 | ecosystem: Environmental > Terrestrial > Soil > Floodplain ... | reverse complement strand
GCAGAGAATTTGGAAATAGGATAATATATTTAAGGTACGATGCAAAAGAAAATAATCTGTAGATTGGAAGATTCAGAAACATAACATTCCTCGATTTGAAGACCATGAAATATACGGATATCAATAGGATGCAAGGGAAAGACGAAAAATCTAATAACATTAAATCGATCCGGTTTGACGGCGACAGCCTGATCTGGTTTGGTACTGAATCCGGTGTGCACGTCTATAACAAGAAAAAAAAATATACAGAACCTTCAGCCTGGGGAAATCTTACCAACAGGAATAAAAATTTTCTGGATGATGGCGAGGCTGTTTCTGTTTCCGATGTCTTATTCGAAGGTGAAAATATCTGGTTCGGTGCGGATGTGTTTATTACAAAAGAACAGCCCGAATTTAATATTGGCGGAATATATATTTATAACCGGCTATATGAATGGAACAGAATTTCAACAGCTAATGGTTTAGCTGCTAACGGTATTTATGCACTTGGCAGAACCGGAAATTACATTTGGGCAGGTGTTTATTCTTTTGATGGAAAAGAAAAACTCGAGCATGGGAAGGGTCTGTTCATTATTAATAGAATAAATCGAAATGTGTCCGAAGTTGATCTTAACGAAATTCAAGTCTCATCAGCAAGCATTCTCTCTTTCCATTTTGATGGAAAAAATATGTGGATTGGAACCGGTGAAGGACTGGTAAAAGTTAATTTTGACAATGACTTAGCGAAATGGCCCATTCCCGTTAAAAAACGTAAAGGATAAAGCGTTTTCCGCGAACTGATTTTTTTCGGTATAAATTAATCCCACAATTTTCCGCTCTGTTTATTTACTCTTGCAGCCGAATTTATTAAGTTTCCGGTGATTCAGGGTAACATAAAGGGTGAATAATGAAATCGCTAAAACATTATTTGTTTCTTGCACTGATTATATCTATCTCACCAAACTATCTGCCGCAAATTTCAGAGATAACCAGACTTCCGGTTCAATACGCTTCTCAATCAATTAAAGAATCTACACCAACGAGAAGTATTTTTTATGAGGTAAAAAAATGAAAACAACTCCGGCTTTCCTTCTCCTACTTTTATCATTCCAAGTTTATGCACAAATTGAAAGTATCAGAGAATTTCCCAAAGCTTATGAATCGCAGGAACTCCTGGATTTAACTCCGGTCTGGATTTCAAACAATGAAATTCTTGTATTTTATAAAAACTCAACAAAGGATACAATATTTTCCAGAAGTACTACTGACTCCGGGCAAACCTGGAGCAATCAAAAATTTGAAAAAGCTGGTGAGGGGATTAATTATTTTTATTACGATATGTGTTTATTCAAAACCTCTACCGGCAGGTTGTTGTTCTTCTATGTATCAGAGAACATTGAAATAAATTGTTACTTCTCAGATAACAATGGTATTAGTTGGTTGGAAACAACACGAATAACCGGATTTCTAGCTGCAGATTTATCTGTCGTAGAAGTTGAGCCGGATAAAATAATTTTATCTTTTTCTATAAATCGTTGGTTCACACGCCTCAGCACAGACAATGGAGAAACCTGGATTGAAGATACCTATTACAAACCGCCATCTCGAATTGGCTGGCGCTATAGTAATCCTCATTTCATTAAACTTTCAACCAGCGGTGATTCGTTAATGGCAATTCATTCCTCTTCATATTGCATAATTTATTCACAATTAAGTACGGACAGAGGTAATACCTGGAGTGACACAACCAGAATTATAGATACCGGGATCGGTGTCGATTGGAACTACAATTTACTCTCTGTTAAAACTATTCGTGACAAAGATGAAAATATCTGGCTAATATATGATCGCATCTATGATTCAGGGATTGAGGACTATTATCAAAGAGACGTGTCAGCTTTAATAAGCACTGATAACGGGAATACATGGCAGGAAAGAGATCCGTTTACTTCTTTCCTGGGGAATGATTATCTCACGGGAGTTACAACCGATAACGAAAATATTTTAATTTGTATTAACTCTTCACGAGATCAGGTATTTAACCAGGGATATTTTGGAATCTTGGGGAAATCTGAAGATACGTTCACCCCGCCGGTTTTACTGAATTCTGAAACTGTTGGTGTTGATTATGAAAAGGAGGAAGTAAGTTATCGTGCAAAAGTTATTGATGATCAAGGAGTATCCAGGGTTGTTGCGAAATTGAACCAAATTAATTCAAACATAGAACTATTTGATGACGGTTTGCACAACGATAGTCTAGCAAACGATAATATATATGGAAATGTACTTCCAATTATTAATGAAGGCAGAGCAGGTGATGCATACGCTATGGATCTGAATAATATTACATTACCTTTTAATCGCAGCGGTATTATAGCTGATGTAAATATCGGTTATAAAGGATTCACAGTTGAACTCGAAATGACAGATATACCTTGTAATACAGGTTCAAAAGAAACCCGTGCAGATATTCCGATAAGAGGCGGTTTGGGTTCACTCGGCAAGTTTGATGAAATAGGATTTTTGTTTTCCGGAGGATTCTTTCTCTCAGGTTATTCTGATGGTCAAATGTGGAGTAATGCTGTGGCTTCCGCTTCCCTTGTTGAAGATTATTTACCAGGAAAAATCGGAAGTGAATTAAACGACCCTTTAAACTCAATATATGTTGTAAATAAAAGAGACCCTGCATTCAGTTATACCTGGCAAATTTGGAAAGATGCGGTTTCACTCGGTGCAGAATTTTATGATGGAGATAGTGACGGTATTTATAATCCTGTTGATAAAAACTGGAATGGCACCTGGGATTTAAATGAAGATATGCCGCCATTAATAGGTAGTGAGATTGCATGGTGTGTTTACAATGATGGGATGCCCAAGAATCAAAGAAGATGGAATACGGTGGAACCACAGGGAATAGAAGTAAGGCAAACAATCTTCGCAACTAATAATCCAGAACTCGAAAATGTCATCTTCATTCGATATTCATTATTGAACACAGGACTTGTTGCAGATGTATTAGACTCAGTTTACTTTGGTGTTTGGGAAGATGGAGATATGGGTGATGCTACAAATGACGATGTTGGTTGTGATACATTACTTAACTCTGCATTTTATTATGAAACTGAACCTGATGCTCAATATGGTGACAATCCACCTGCTTTCTTCAGTTCTTTATTGCTAGGACCAGTACTAAATACAAATAATCCTTCAGATACAGCAAGAGTTAATTTTGGAAATTTGTTAGGAACCGAAAATATATTTGGTTCAAAAAACCTGGATATTACTTCACATATTTTTATTATTGGAGGCGTTTCAACTTTAAATGATCCAGGTACTGCTCTGGTAGCGAGAAATTATCTTTTGGGGAAAGATAGAGTTGGTCAATTTCCAAATCCTTGCACATTTGCTTTTGGCCAGGTCAGAGGTGGGGTAAACTGCAATCAAGTCAATCGTAAACTCTGGTTTTCTGGAGACCCGGTTACAGATATTGGCTGGATAAGTACACAGAATCGTGATACAAGAAATTTGGTCAGCACCGGTCCTTTCGAATTAGAAAAAGATAAACCGCAGGAAATAATTATTGCTTATGTGATCGGAAGAGGAATCGATCCGCTTAACTCAGTAACAGTTGCAAGAGAAAATGTGCAGAGAGCAATTCAGGAATATAAAAGTAACTTTGCTTCGATGACTTACACACCGCCAGCACCAACCAATCCTGTAAACAGTTATGTACTTTATCAGAACTATCCCAATCCATTTAATCCAACCACAACAATCAGATATGAACTTCCGCAGGATGGACAGGTAACGATAGAAATATTTGATATACTTGGACAAAAAGTAAAAACCATACTAAATGAATTTAAGAGAGCCGACAGGTATGAAGTAACTTTCAACTCATCTGGGTTAGCAAGCGGAGTTTACATTTATCAGTTGCGAGTAAATGATTTCATCACAAGTAAAAAAATGGTGTTGATAAGATAAAAATGTTATCAATTAAAATTTATTAAATATAAACGGAGGAAGAAATGAAAACATTAATTCTAAAGAAAAGAGTTGCTAACTTATTCTTCCTGATTTTCCTGATTAGCTATTCAGGAACTTTCTGCCAGAATGTTGGCGCTGAAGCTTACATTGAGGTAAATGAAATTTACCTTCCATTCAACAACGAAGGAGTTATAGCTGATGTATATGTTCCACCAAACGGTTCACAAGGTCAATTTGCCGGAAGTGGTTTTCTATTCTCATCGGGTTTCTGGTTAAGCGGATATACAAATGATACACTTTGGGCAAACGCTGTAGCATCAGCATCATTGGTTGAAGATTACCAGGCAGGGATTGTCGGAATGGATCCAAACGATCCTAAAGCTTCTATTTATAAAGTGACTGATAATGATATTCCATTTGGACAAAGCTGGCAGGATTGGATTGATGCTGTTGACCTCGGTGCAGATTTTTATGATGGTAATAATGATGGAGTTTATAACCCATTAGATTTAAACGGAAATAACCAATGGGATCCTGAAGAAGACAAACCGGATATTTTTTTAGATGAAACTTATTGGTGTGTATTCAATGATGGAGTTCCGGCATTGCAAAGAAGATGGCTATCAGAACCACAGGGAATAGAAATACGACAGACAATTTTTGCTGAAGCTTCTGCAAGTGCGACAGGTAATGCAGTATTCGTTCGCTACAGAATAAAAAATACTGGAACAGTAACTGACACTTTAAAGGATGTTTACTTCAGTATGTGGGCTGATGCTGATGTTGGTGATGCAACAGATGATTTATTCGGAAGTGATACCCTCAGACAAGGAATTTATTTTTACAATAACACCCCTGATGCTCAGTACGGAAGCCTGGTGCCGTCTTTTATGATGGATATATTAACAGGACCTCACTCTTACATTCCGGGAGAAACATATATTGATATAAATGGAAATAATATTTACGAAAATGGAATCGACACGCCATTAGACACAGCAGTTGTTTTTCTAGGTCCAATTGGAATTAGAATATACCCTGGTGCGAAAAATTTAGAGTTAGCAACTTCAGTATTTTATATTGGAGGAGATCCAAACCTACGTGATCCTAATAATCTTACTGAAGCGCGGAATTATATTTTGGGTAAGGATAGGTTAGGTAATATTGTCAATCCCTGTACATTTGTCTATGGTGAAGTAAGAGGTGGAGTACCTTGTACAGAAGTAAATTCGTTTTTCTGGTTTTCTGGTGATCCTGTTACTGATATTGGATGGATATGTAATCAAAACCGTGATGTGCGTGGCACAGGTTCTACAGGTCCTTTCAAAATAATCAAAGATCAGGAAGTTGAAATACTTATAGGTTATGAGATTGACAGAATCACAACACCGCTTGGCGGTATAACAGCAGTAAGAGCAGTTTCAGATGCTGTTCAAACTTTTTATGAAAACAACTTTGGCTATCCAATCGTTTCTGTAGAAGATGAATCTCCGTCGGTCACAAACTTCAAGCTCGGACAAAACTATCCCAACCCATTCAACCCAAGCACTAAAATTAAATTCACCGTGCCATCTGTCATTGCGAGCGGAGCGAAGCAATCTCAGATAGTCACTTTGAAAGTTTATGACGTTTTAGGAAATGAAATCGCAACATTAGTTAACGAAGCACTTTCACCCGGTGAATATGAAGTTGAGTTTTCCGCCAAAGGCGGATCCACCTCCGGCGGAAATGCTTACAGGTTGTCTAGCGGAATATATTTCTACACACTCAGAGCAGCCGGATTTATCAAAACAATGAAAATGATTTTGATGAAGTAATTATTTTAATAATCTCAAAGGAGGAAGAAATGAAAACATTAATTCTAAAGAAGAGAGTTGCTTACTTATTCTTCCTGATTTTCCTGATTAACTATTCAGGAACTTTCTGCCAGAATGTTGGAGACTCAGCGTACATCAATGTCAATAATATTTATCTTCCGTTTAACCGGGAAGGCATAATTGCAGGTGTTAATATTCCTCCTTTTGGTAGTGGTGGTAATTTTGATGGGGAAGGTGTTCTATATTCTGCTGGATTTTTTCTGAGTGGAATTCTTGATTCTGTCTGGACAAACGGGGTAATGCCAAATGTATTCGTTCAGGATTATCAATCAGGAACAGTGAATATTAATCCTGAAGATCCACGATCCGCGATTTATAAATTGAGGAGTGATGATCCTGCGTTCGGTCAAAGCTGGCAGGATTGGATAGACGCCGTTGCACTTGGTGCAGATTTCTATGATGGAAACAATGATGGGATTTACAACCCCGTCGATTTGAATGGAAATAATCTTTGGGATACAAACGAAGACAAACCAGATATATTAGGGGACGAAACTTACTGGTGTTCGTATTCTGATGGTGTTCCGATTGAAGAGAGGAGATGGGATGTTGAACCATTAGGGATAGAAATTAAGCAAACAATTTTTGCGTTTGAAACTGATCAGCTTCCTCTTTCAAGTACAATTTTTATTCGTTACAAAATCAAGAATACAGGCTTAGTTGTAGCTAATCTTGAAGATGTAATATTTGGTCATGCTTATGATGCTGATATCGGTAATATTTTAGACAATTTAGGTGGAACAGATATTGGAAGGAATGCACACTACTGTTACGGTGACAGCACTTGTTTTTTTCCCGGAATGACACCTCTTACTTTCTTAGTTGATTTCCTAGCAGGCCCGGTAAGTTATGTACCGGGCGTAAGTTTTTACGATATCAATGGCAATGGAACTTTTGAAAATGGAATTGACGTTCCTCGTGATACAGCATATACATTTAGCGGCACATTGGGAGTACAGGTTTACATTGGTGCTGCAAATCTGAAAATGAAAGCAGGTGTAACCTATAATGATGGTGATCCGGGGCAAGGTGAACCCTGGAATCCGGTCGAAGCAAGAAATTATCTCAATGGTTTGCAGAGGACAGGTGCGGAGGTTGATCCTTGTACATACCAGTACGGTGAAGTAAGAGGTGGAATAGATTGCCACACAATAAATCCATACTTCTGGTATTCAGGTGATCCGGTTGCCAATGTTGGTTGGTTAAATACAGCTATTGTAGAAAATCATGCAATGCTTAGTTTCAAACCGTTCGAGTTAAAAACAAATCAGGTTAAGGAAATAATGATTGCATACATTGTTGGAACGAGTGAAGACGCTCTAAATTCTGTAAATGTTGCGAAAGGTTTATCAGATGAGATTCAGATCTTTTATGAAAATAATTTTGGTTATCCGATCGTACTCTCAAATGAAACTTCTGAATTTGCAGTAAATAATTTTAAACTTGAGCAGAACTATCCAAACCCATTCAATCCAAGCACAAAAATAAAATTTAATATTCCGAACAGTGTCACTCTTCGACAAGCTCAGAGTGACACTTGGGTGACACTGAAAATTTATGATGTATTAGGTAATGAAGTTGCAACATTAGTTAATGAAGAACTTTCACCGGGTGAATATGAAGTTGAGTTCAATGCAGCAAACTTATCAAGCGGAGTCTATTTTTATCAATTACACGCTGGAGGTCCTGAAACAAGTTCAGCACAGGGATTTATTCAAACAAAGAAAATGGTTTTAATGAGATAATTATCCCATCACATTTTACTCAAGAAAGCCTCTGTTTCAGGGGCTTTCTAACCTCTCTATTTATACTTATTTTAATTTTTACCATTAATAATAATTTGGAAATTTATGGTTGAACTAACCAGGAAAAGGCTCAACACTTTAAAAAACAACTTTGAAGGCAGAAAGATCGCAGTTATCGGTGATATGATGCTTGATGGTTATTTCTGGGGAGATGTAAAAAGAGTCTCGCCCGAGGCTCCTGTTCCGATCCTGGAAGTTGAAGAAGAGTTTTTCCGTTTTGGAGGTGCAGCAAACGTTGCTCTTAACATTACAAAACTTGGAGGAACGGCAATCCCCATTGGTGTTATCGGCTATGATAATTACGGGACAATCTTTTCTTCATTAATGAAAGACTTAAACATTGAAGATTCAGGAATTTTTGTTGATGATGGAAGACCTACAACAACAAAAACCAGGGTAATTGCAAATAACCAGCACGTTGTACGGATCGATAAAGAAAGCAAATTGTATCTGAATGCTAAAATTGAAGCGAAAATTTCCAATTACATATCAAGTATCATCAGCGGGATTGATGGAATAATTTTGCAGGATTATAATAAAGGTGTGCTGACTCCATCACTTATTAAAAATATTATTTCTTTAGCTAACAATAAAAATGTGCTTGTAACTGTGGATCCGAAATTCGATAATTTTTTCGAATATAAAAATGTGACAGTTTTCAAACCGAACAAGAAAGAAGCTGAAAGTGTGCTCGGTGTTAAGATCAGTTCGGACGCTGATATTTCATCAGCCGGTAAAAAGTTGCTGGAAAAATTAAAAGCCAAATATATTCTTTTAACTTTGGGTGAGAAGGGCATTGCTGTATTTGAGAATGGAAAAACCGAAAGAAAAATGGCTACCAAAGCCGTAAAAGTTGCAGATGTTTCCGGTGCAGGCGATACGGTAATAGCAACTTTAACTATGGCTCTTGCAGCAGGGGCAGATATTTACGAAGCTTCCTCACTTGCAAATTATGGTGCAGGTATCGTATGCGGAGAAGTTGGGATCGTTCCGGTAGATCGGGAGAAACTCTTTGAAACTATTCTGAAAGATTCTGTATGACTTCGCTCGTTTCTCTAAAAGAATTAAAAGCAATCAGACAAAAGTTAAAAACTGAAAACAAAAAAGTTGTTTTCACTAACGGTGTATTCGATCTTATTCATTCCGGTCACGTTGATTACCTTGTTAAAGCAAAAGCACTTGGCGATGTTTTAATTGTCGGATTGAATTCCGATAAATCCGTAAAAAAAATTAAAGGTGATAAAAGACCAATCTTAAAACAGGAGGAAAGGTCGTTTATCCTTGCTAACCTGAAACCTGTTGACTATGTAATTTTATTTGATGAAGATACACCTGAAAATCTTATCAAGGAACTTGTACCTGACATTCTTGTAAAAGGCGGAGACTGGACGGTTGATAAAATTGTCGGTAATGACATTGTAATTAAAAATGGCGGTGAAGTTAAATCTATTGAGTTCGTAAATCCGCAATCCACTTCAAAAATTATTGATATTATCCTGAAAAGATATTCGAAATAGTTCTGGCAAAGACAAGATGTTCTTCAGAAAAAAAACTAAAATAAGAAAACCGTTTTTTCATAGAATAATTAATGCATTTATCTATGCAGGTGCCGGATTAATTTTCATACTCCTCATTGCATTTGGGTTTACACAAACCAGCACTTTCAGAGAATGGTTAAGAGAGACTGTTATTGAAGAGGTAAATTTATCCACGAATGGCAAACTTGAAATAGAACGGATAGACGGAACAATTTTCACCTCAATAATTCTTCACAATACTGTTTACACTCTTGATCAGGATACGATGCTTCGTGCAGAAAAGATTGAACTAAGAACCAGTCCTTTAAAAATTATTTTTAAAATTATTTACATAAGAAAACTTGAAATAAGCAACGCACAAGTTGCATTTTATAAAGATGATTCAGGCGAATTAAATTTTTCTAAAATCATAACTCTGGAAGAGGAAGAAACAATACCGGAATACGAAACATCTTCCGGTTTTACTTTTAAGTTTGAAATTGCCGAGCTTACACTGGACCATGTAGATTTTCTCATTCAATCTGAAGCAAAAAGAAACAGCCGGGAGTATTATGATCATCAGGATTTTGATGATTTCAGATTAAAGAATATTAATCTGAACATGTATGCCTTCGCTGATTTCAATGAACTGGAATTTGAATTTAATATTCACCATTTAATGGTGCACCCTAATCTTAATAATTTTACTTTAGAAAATTTTTCTGCTGAGATTTTATTAGTCCGGGATGAAGGCTGGGTGAAGAATTTAAATTTAAAAACTTCATCGTCCGATATTTTAGTGAATGCTGCAATATCAGGATACAGCCTGTTCGGTGAAAATGAAAATCAAAAGATTGAGGATGCCCAGTTAAAGCTGGAGCTCGTTGCTAAAAATTTTAACTTTGACGACCTGTCCACTTTTATAGAAGCAACCGATTTGCTGAAAGGAAATATTTCAACCGAAATAAGAATAATCGGATCATTAACAGAGTTGAATCTGAATCAGCTCCTGGTGGTTGGCGACAGCACCAAACTTGATGGATCAGGTACGCTGAAAAACATAACCAGCGGAGTCGATATGAATATTGATGTCATGTTTGTGAATTCTTTTATAAATCAAAGATTTGCAAACAACCTGCTTCACACCATTGAGCTGCCATTATATGAACAGCTTGGTTTACTCAGGTTTGATACATTATATTTCTCAGGAAAACCGCTGAATTTTAACTCAGGAATTAATCTGAGAACTGACAGGGGTGATATAAATCTTACTGCAAATCTTGACATTGAAAAAGAAGATTTAATTTATGATATAAATTTTTCTACTCTGGAACTGGATTTAAATCCAATCATTAATATTCCTTCAATTCTAAATTCTAAAGGCAGTATACGCGGTGCCGGCACTTCTTCTGAAACAATGCAAAGCGAATTATTGTTTGTTGCTGAGAATTCAACTGTGTTCGGCAGCAATCTTCAAAAATTAGATTTATCAGCTAAAGTCCTTGAGGGAGAAATCAACTCTCAATTGAACTTTGAATCCAATGATGCTGTTGGAGCCATAAATGCAAGCATGCTGATGAACAATTTTGAAAATCCAAAATACAATTTTAACGCAGACATAAAGGGATTGGATTTAAGTTTGTACAGTCAAAATCCGGCAATGAAAAGTAATCTTAATTTTATAGCAATTGGTGAAGGTGAAAATTTTTCTCTGGAAGACCTCAACTTATTTCTTACACTCAAAGTTGATAGTTCGAATATAAATGAATTTAATATTGATAACACAAGCCTGATTGCGGATATCCGTGGTGATTCTACCGAGAGAGTTGTGAATGTGATATCTGACCTGGCTGATATTACGCTTACAGGAAAGTTTAGACTGGAAGATTTGGTTTCACTGATTGAACTTGAAACAACCCTGATGACGGCTGCAATTAAAAAATTAATTGATGAAATACAACCACCCAAGTTATTGGTGGATAAATCCGGTGTTCAATTAACTTCAGAATTTATTTACCCCGAAATCACAGATGAAATAATAGCTACTGAACTTTCTATTAATTACTTAATAGAGTTTAAAGACTTCGAACTGTTATCACTATTACTTGGAAATACTGATATAGAGATTGATGGCGAAATCAGCGGGCAAATTAATACATCCCCGGATACTCTTTCAATTAAACTTATCGCTGATATTGAATATTTTAAATATTGGGACGAAGCAGATTTGATTTATTTATCCGGGCTGGTTCTGGTAGCAAGTCTGAATGATAAAATATCCGATCCAACTTTGAATAATTTTAAAATGGCAGCAAGTCTCAAAAGCAAAAGGGTTTTTTTCGGAGCTGAAATTTCAGGTCTGGATTTTAATCTCGATATAAACAATACAAATTTGAAATTTAATCTGAGTGCCTTAGTCGAAGATAATACTGCATTTGAAATTTCCGGTGGGATGCTGATTAACAAAAATTCTTTAGAAATTTTACTGGATAAACTTTATTTAAGCTATAATAATTATGTGATGATTAATAAGGGCGATATTGATCTTACTTACTCAAATCAACTTATTGAGTTTAGAAAGTTTACACTGACACATAACCCCGGAGAATTTGATATATCAGGTTCTGTTTCATTCGAAGGAGAAGAAAATTTAACCATAAAGTTTTCTGATTTCAGATTAAGGGAAATCGGGACGAAACTTCTCGGGTTTACTGATCGAATAAATCATGATGCAATTTTTAATTTAAATGCAGAGTATAAAGGAGATGCTTTTTCTCCGACTCTTGATGTGAATTTTTCAATCGACAGCGTAAATTATAATGGTCTTTATCTTGGCTCATTTGCAGGCGATTTTAATTATTTAAACGAAACTATGAGTATTGGCGTGTACTTTAACGAACAAAGCGGTGGACAGAATATTCCCAGGCTAAAATTTTTTGGTACCGTTCCTTTGAATTTAGCAATGAATGCCCCGGAGATTTTATTAAACAACAGAGAATTTGACGTTAAATTTGTTTCAGATAAATTTAACATCCAGGTATTTAATGCAGCCTTACCAATGTTTAACAAACTTAAAGGATCTCTGGAAGCCGATGTTAGTTTTCTTGGTACATTCAATAATATAATTTCAAGCGGGAATATAAATTTAAGTAATGGCTCTTTTATTCATGCTCAGAATAATCTGGAATACAATTTCGGGTTTGACATAAGTTTTCAGAATAACGAAGTCACTGTAAAAGACATGTACCTTGCAAATAGCCCTGGCACAAAAGACGGAGGCACTTTACGTGGAGGAGGATTCTTAACTTATCAGAATTTCATTCCGCAGACGGCTGAATTTTCAATGAGAGGCGATTTAAAAATATTAGGACAGGAATCTAAGGCAACCTCGCCAACTTTGTACGGAGATTTAGCTATAAGAACTAACGGCGACATAGTATTTACATTAAACGAATATCAAAGCAAGCTCATTGCAAATATTTCAGTTAAAAGAGGAGCTAACTTAACTTATTCTCCGCTGCAATCTGCTTTTTCAAATGAAAATAATAAGTTTAAATATGAATTTGTCAAAGTTGATTCCGTCATAGATTTGGATAAGCAGATAGATAGTTTAATTGTAATTTCTGAAGCTAGTAAAGAGGCACAAAAACCGTCATCGGATATACCTTTTGATCTCGATATTAATATAAGTGTTGATGATGAAATTAAAGCTGTATTTGTTTTGTCAAGAGAGTTCAAACAAAATCTTACTGCGTATCTCGGCGGTAACTTCGAATATATTTTGATTAACCAGAATCCAACTGCACGAGGAGAATTGAGATTACTTGAGGGTTCTAAACTTGAATTTATCAAAACATTCGAGGCAGAAGGATCAATTCAATTTCTTGGTGAAATTGATAATCCGTATCTTGATATTACTGCCAATTACCAGAGCTATTATAACCCCGACACATTAAGAACTTCTTCTAACGAGCTTGAAGTTTTGATTCAAATAAAATTTGAAGGCCCACTTAAAAATTTGAGCACCAATTTTATAAGGAATGAAGAAAATATATCTGTGTATACACGACCTTCAGGAAGGGGACAATTTCAGCTGGATGCAACAAAAGATGCTTCTGATGCTATGATGTTTATTATAATCGGAAAATTTCCTGATGATGCAACAACTCAGGAAACTAATCTTGCGGTTTCAACTGCAGCATCACTGGCAGGTTCAATTGTTGGAGGCTTCCTAAACGAAAAACTTGGTGATTACGTTAGGAGTCTCCAGGTTAGCCAGGTTGGTGAAGAAACCAAATTCAGCCTGGTGGGAAAAGCCGGGGACTTTAGATATGAAATCGGCGGAACTTCCCAGGTGTTCCAGGACCTCAGCCGTGCTAATGTCAGGATTGAATATCCTATTCCTATAACACCGGGACTAATTGTAAGGCTTGAAAGGAGGGAGCCGATATTTGAATCCAGCACTGCGAGTGAAATGATAAATGAACTGGGTTTAAAATATGTCTTTGAATTTTAATGAATAAAAAAATAAAAGCATTCTTTAAAAGAAATCCCGGCAGAACTTTCAGGAATAAAGATGTTGCCAAAAGATTAAATATAAATTCCGAGCAGGAATACCAGGAACTGAAATCTATTACCCACAAATTATCTGCCGAACAATTTTTATCAAGGAACGGGAAAAGATATAAATTAAATAAGCTGCCTGATTCAAACATCATTGTGGGCGAATTCCGGTTAAACGAAGGCGGGTATGGTTTTGTTATCCCCAAAAATGATAAGTTCGGTGATGCTTTTATTGCAGCAAGAAATATTAATAATGCATTTCATGGTGATATTGTTGAAGTTGAATTATTTGCCAAACAGAAGGGGAAAAACATTGAAGGGCAAATCAGTAAAATCAAATCCAGGGCAAGAGTAGAAGTAGTCGGTCTTCTGAAAAAATCCAACTCATTCTTTTTTATAACACCCGATGATCCCAAAATCCATCGTGATATTTATATAGCTAAAAATAAATTAAGGAACGCCCAGCCCGGAGACAAAGTTTCGGTGAATAACATTCACTGGGAAAACGGAATGTTAAATCCTGAGGCTGAAGTGTCGGAAATTCTTGGGAAATACGGAACACTTGAGGCCGAAATATTTTCAATAGCAAAGGAGTTTAATCTTGCTACAGCTTTCCCGCCCGGAGTTTTAAAGGAAGCTGAAAAAATTAATACTGATTTTCCGCCGGAAGAAATTCAAAAACGTACTGACTTCCGAGACAAAGTAACATTTACAATCGACCCGAAAGATGCAAAAGATTTTGACGATGCGCTGTCTATAGAAAAACTGGACAATGGTAATTTTTCAATCGGTGTTCATATTGCCGATGTAAGTCACTACGTTAGGAAAGGGAGTAAACTCGATAAAGAAGCTGCATTAAGAGGCAACAGTGTTTACTTTGTCGGTAAAGCAATACCAATGCTTCCGGAAAAATTATCAAGTGACATCTGCTCGCTTGTGCAGGATAAAGAAAGACTTACCTTCTCTGTTATTTTTGAAATCAATTCCGTTGGAAAAATTATTAATTACACCATCAGGAAAACCATTATCAGGAGTAAGAGAAGATTCACTTACGCAGAAGTTCAGGAAATCCTGGAAAATGGTAAAGGTGAACTCTGTGACGAAGTTATTCAGCTTAATAAGCTGGCAATAATTTTACGTGAAAAAAGAATTCAGGAAGGAAGCTTTGAATTTACCACGCCTGAAATTGAATTCGAGCTGGATGATAACGGGCATCCTGTAAAGGTTGAGAGAAAAGAAATGAAAGAAAGCAACATGCTGGTTGAAGAGTTCATGCTGCTTGCTAATAAGACAATTGCAAAGCATGTAGTCGATTCAGGCAATCCGCCTTTTGTTTACCGGATACATGATCTTCCCGATAATGAAAAGATGGAAGATTTCTCACGGTTTGTCCATTCACTTGGTTTCAGGTTTGAGCCTCATAAAGGAAAACCAGCTTCACAATTTCATCAGCTAATGAAAAAAATTAAGGGAAGCGAAGAGGAAGCATTGATAAATGAACTGGCGATTCGTTCAATGGCTAAGGCAGTTTATTCTCCCGGTAATATAGGCCACTATGGATTAGGATTTAAATACTATACTCATTTTACTTCTCCAATACGAAGATACTCTGATTTAATAGTTCACAGAATTATTGCCGAAAAATCAGGATATGGAAGTGGAATTAATTATTCACTTGAACAATTGGAAAAAATATGCGAGCATATATCTGCAACTGAAAGAAATGCTGTTGAAGCTGAAAGATTATCAGTCAAAATGAAACAGATTGAATATCTGAAAGATAAAATCGGTCAGGAATTCCATGCAATAATTTCAGGGGTTACAAATTTTGGATTATTTGTTAAATTAACTGATATTCTTGCAGAAGGACTTATAAGGGTACGGGATTTGGAGGGAGATTTTTATGTTTTTGATGAGAAAAAATATTCATTAATTGGCAGGAAAAATAAAAAGCAATTCAGATTAGGAGACAGGATTTCAGTGAAACTGGTTCGTGTTGATACAGAAAATCACGAACTTGATTTCATCACAATTGATAAACAATGAAATATATATTAAAAAATATCGGCTTAATAATTATTTTGATTCTGCTAACGCAGATGACTTCTTACGCCCAATTCGGGCAAAACAAAGTGCAGTATAAGTATTTTGAATGGTACTACATTCAGACAAAACACTTCGATATCTATTTTACAGATAAAGGAGAAACACTTGCAGAGTTTACAGCTCATGCTGCTGAAGACGCCCTGGATAAAATTCTGGAAAGTTTTGAATATTCAATTAATAGCAGGATTACACTGATTATTTATAACTCACAGAATGATTTCCAGGAAACAAATGTCACTGATTACGCTTTAAGTGAAGGGATTGCCGGGTTTACAGAACTATTCAAGAACAGAGTCGTTGTTCAATTCGCCGGATCATACAAAGAATTCCGCCACCTCATACATCACGAACTTGTTCATGCAGTAATGAATGATATGTATTACGGAGGTTCACTTCAGAATATAATTGCAAATAACATTTCGCTTCAGGTACCATTATGGTTCAGTGAAGGAATGGCTGAATACCAGGCTTTAGGATGGGATGAGAACACTGATATGTTTATCCGGGATGCAGCGATAAGTGAAAATCTGCCGGATATCCAGAACCTGAACGGATATTTAGCTTACCGCGGAGGACAGGCAGTATTTTATTACATAGCAAAAAAATATGGTAAAGAAAAGATTGGCGAAATAGTTAATGCAATGCGTACCGCAGGTAATCCAG
>Ga0137461_1000129_pt1 | contig 16517 bp, 10 predicted proteins | sample EasRivERMGT746_2_FD_104650 | JGI IMG/M metagenome (GOLD analysis project Ga0137461, IMG submission 104650) | Soil microbial communities from meander-bound floodplain in the East River, Colorado, USA - East River MetaG ERMGT746_2 | ecosystem: Environmental > Terrestrial > Soil > Floodplain ... | reverse complement strand
GTGCAGAAAAAGTTTTGGGTACTTACAAACTTTTTCATCGTTTGGAAGAAAAGAGAGATGAGCAGGTCGATGCTGTAGAATTTTTAAAAGCAAGATTGATGGATAATTATGTCGGTGATTGGGACAGACATACTGATCAATGGAGATGGGCTAAATACAGGATTAACGATAAAGAACTATGGCGTCCTGTACCGCGTGATCGTGATCAGGCTTTTCCAAAATATGATGGTGTTTTTCCTTCTCTTGCACAAATGTTTGTAATTCAATTAAATCATTTCGATTATGATTTCCCCAAAGCAAGAAATCTTAGCTGGAGCGGAAGAGTACTTGACCGGCGTTATTTATCAGAGATTACAAAACCTGTTTGGGATTCTGTAACTGTTTTCATTCAGAAAAGTTTAACAGATAGTGTAGTTGATGATGCAGTAAATAGACTTCCAAAAGAAATAAGCCAGAAAGACAAAGATGAACTTTTATCGAAATTGAAATCCAGAAGAAGATTACTTCGTGGTTTCTCAGAGGATTATTACAAGCTTATAAATGATGTGGTCGATATTTATTGCAGCAGTAAAGATGATTTTGTTGAAGTAAATCGTTTAACTGAAAATGAAACAGAAGTTTCTTATTTCAAAAGAGACAAAGATACGGGAGATAAAAAAGGTGATTTGATTTATCATAAAGTTTTCGATAATGAGCTGACATCAGAGTTCAGAATTTATCTGATGGAAGGAGATGACAAAGTTGTGGTTAACGGTGAAGTTGACTCAGGTCCTTTAGTTAGGTTTATCGGTGGAGAAGGCAAAGATGAGTTTGTTGATAATTCAAAAGTTAACGGTTACCTTTTTTGCTTTACACCAATTCCCAATGCTGAACGTGCTGTTGTATTTTATGACAGCGGAAAAAAATCTGAATTCAAAAAAGGAGCAGGAACAGTTATTAATACCGATGAAATTGTCGAACCAACAAACGATACAGAAAAATATGAACCAACTTTTAAAGAACGTTATCATGAAATCGAGTTTAATCCTGTTTATGGTTTCAGCAGTGATGATGGGCTTACTTTAGGAATAGGACCAACTTATATCGTTTACGATTATTTGATGAATCCTTATGAGTACTGGACAACTTTCACAGCTTCATATTCATTCAAATTAAAAAGTTACAATTTTTACTATGGATTGATTTCAAAATCCTGGATTAAAAATGCTGAAACCAATATTGAAGCAGGTTATACCCAGGTAGCATTAGTAAAATATTATGGTTTCGGGAATGAAAATTCATTCGATAAAAATCTTGAAACCGCCGGGTTTTACGATCTTAAGCAGAATCTTTTCTTCATCAAGCCGTCAATAGATTTTCATTTGTTCAAACACAATACTACCAGGATTAGTCTTTCCTATAACGCTTTACGAACTGAGATGAATAATGAAATCCTTCTTTCAGATTTTCATAATCCGGGATATGGATTGGGATACTTAAAATTAATTGAGTCGGAACTTTCATTCCTAATTGATACAAGGGATGTTGAACGTAATCCTGAAAGTGGATTTTTAGTTGATGTACATGCTTCTGTCTTCCCGAAAGTTTTGGATAACGAACAATGGTTTTCAAAAGCTGGATTCGACATCAGAAGTTTTTTCAGCGGGAAATTTCTGATGAATTATATTTTAGCATTTAGAACAAGTGGAGAAGGAGTTATGGGATCTAAATATCCTTTTCAGTTTGCTGCATTCAGAGGCGGAAAAGAAAATCTTCGCGGATATTCGCGTGAAAGATTTGCCGGTGATGCAGCACTTTCAGCACAGGCAGAATTGCGATTGATAATCTCAAAGTTCAATATTTATTTACCGGGACAGTTTGGAGTCCATTTTTTCGGTGAAACAGGAAGAGTATTTGTTGAAGGTGATAATTCATCCAAATGGCATCCTGCTTATGGAGGCGGTGTTTGGCTTTCTTTAATAAACAGGATGTTGAATACATCTTTCACTGTTGGAATTTCACCCGAAAGAACCTCTTACTATCTAAGAGCAAGGCTAGGATTTTAAAGTCCTTATATTGCTTTTTATCATATCATAGAATTATTTTCACCAAGAGGTTTGTAGACGGTTCACAGATACAAAGAATTTATTCAATTCAAAATAAGTTTTATCTGAACATTATTTCTTCTGAAGTTTAAAGTGAATCATAAATTAATACTTAAACTATTTCTGCTTTCACAATTGTCTTCAACAGTAATCTTACCGCAGGTTGAGGATTCAGTTCAATATATAACCATAATCCCAGGAGAAGAATATGAAGCTGGATGGTTCTGGGAAATTTTTTTTGGTGATCACTGGCGAGATATCTGGACAACACCGGTTAAAGTCGAAATTCTTGATCTTAATAATTTCGCCGGAGGATTAACGCCCATCGAACGAGGTGGGGGAATGCAGACAAAATCATTACGCTTTAAAGGAGGAGATGGACAAACCTGGAAATTCCGTTCTATCAACAAAGACCCCTCAAAAGTTCTTCCAACTGAATTAAGAGAATCTGTTGTTGAAGATATTCTCAAAGATCAGATCAGCGCATCAAATCCTGTTTCAGCACTCGTTGTAGTCCCTTTAATCAATAAAGTAGATATTTTAAATGCAGAACCAAAGCTTGTTTATCTTCCTGATGATGAGAAACTTGGAGAGTTCAGAGAAGAATTCGGTGGTATACCTGGATTTATTGAAATTCATCCTGATGTTGATAAAGAACATGAAATTTATTTTGAAGGTGCATCGGATGTTAAAGCAACATATAAACTTTTCGATCATCTTAGCGAAAAAAGAAGCGAGAAAATTAATACATTGGAATTTCTCAAAGCCAGGCTGATGGATCTTTTGGTTGGTGATTGGGACCGTCATATGGATCAGTGGAGATGGGCTAAATATGAAGGAGATAAATACGGTGAATGGTATCCGATTCCACGTGACCGCGACCAGGCATTTGCAAAGTACGATGGATTTTTTCCATCGATAGCTGAATATCTTGTACCCCAATTAACTCATTTTGATTATGATTATCCCAGGATTAAAGATTTAACCTGGAACGGCAGATATTTAGACAGCCGGATTCTTACTGAATTAGACAAATCCACATGGGATTCGTTAACAAAGTTTGTTCAGATAAGTATAACGGATGCTGTTATTGATAGTGCAGTCCGTCGTCTGCCGGATGAATATTATTCTCTTGCAGCAGAAGAGTTAAGCAATAAATTAAAAGCAAGAAGGGATAATCTTCATGAAATCAGCGAAGAATTTTATAACCGTGTAAATAAATTTGCTGAAATTTTTGCAAGCAACAAAGATGATTATGCGATTATAAACCGGATAGATGATCAGCAAACTTCGGTTGCTGTCTACAAACGTGGTAAAGATGCAGTTGAAGTAAAAGATGAACCATATTTTTATAAAGTCTTTGATAATGACCTTACACTCGAGATAAAAATATTACTTATGGATGGAGATGACAAAGCTTTATTAACAGGCGATGTCGATGAAAGCCCGCATGTTAGAATTGTAGGTGGAGAAGGCAAAGATGAATTTATTGACAGTTCAAAGGTGAATGGATACTTTTTATATGTAACTCCATTCAGAGACGCAGAAGAAAAAACATATTTTTATGACAGCGGAAATAAATCTGTATTTATTATTGGTCCGACTACTTTTGTTGATACTGATGAATTCCCTGAACCAAAAGATGATACTGAAAGATATGAACCTAAACACAGGCAAACAGGCCACGACTGGCTTCCTCTTCCGGTGCTCTCTTTCAATTCCGACTACGGTTTTGTGATCGGCGGAGGACTGAAGCTGGTTAAATACGGGTTCAGATTATCACCGTATGAATATGATCAAACTTTGCTTATCAGCTACGCCACAAAAGTTGATATGTTCACATTTGATTATGATGGAAATTTTTATGAACCGGTTAAGAACGGAAAGATAAACTTAAAGGTGCTGCAGACTGGTTTTTTTGCTACGAGTTACTTTGGCTTTGGTAATGAAGTTGAATTCAGTCCTACTCTTGAAAAAAATGATTACTACAACGTCAGACAGAATTTGTTTACAATCTATCCGACTTTACATTATAACTTTTCCAAAATAAATACCGGCAGAGTTGGTATTTCATTTAATTATACCAATACCAGGATGAATAACGACACACTTCTTACAACATTCAAATATGGAAATTATGGATTGGGCGAACTAAATCCTCTGGGATTGCATGCAGGTTTCCAATTAGATGGCAGAGATAATCTCAATCTGCCTTCTTCGGGATACTATGCTGATTTATACGGTTCCATCTTTCCGGAAATTTTTAATGTTGATGAAACATTCTACAGGGCTGGAATTGATGCACGAAGTTATTTACCGATCCCGGTTCTTTCAAAATCTTCTCTCGCATTACGGGTTGGCGGAGAAAAAGTCTGGGGTAAATACCCGTTCTTTGCTGCAGCATTTGTTGGAGGTGAAGAAAATCTTCGCGGATATAATCGATGGAGATTTTCTGGTGATGCTTCTGTATTTGGCCATGCTGAAGCTAGAATCTGGCTGACGGAAACAAAAATAATTATTAAAGGTCAGCTTGGATTTAATGTGTTTGGCGAAGTTGGAAGAGTTTTTGCAACCGGAGATAATTCCGACAAATGGCATCCTTCTTATGGTGTAGGTTTATGGATTTCTTACCTCAACAGTCAATTTTTATTTAATACCAACATTGCATTCTCACCCGAACGAACAACTTTTGCATTTGGTTTTAAGATGGGGTTTTAGCTGATATCCCGAATCAATTCGTGAGATTAATCATTTAATAAATTATAAATCGCATACTGACTTCTGATTTTCTTTTTATCATTTGATGTTTTGAAATTATTAATTTGACCGTCATCAATAATCCTTGCTTTAACATTATCACTTAACTGAATGTTAATCATTTTTTGTAATTCATTTTGAATATTTTTATCGTAAACAGGGAAGCATACTTCAACCCGTCTGCTCAGATTTCGCTTCATCCAGTCAGCCGAACCAAGAAAATATTTTATATCACCATTATTATGAAAAATATAAACTCTTGAGTGTTCAAGATATCTGTCAACTATACTAATCGTATCGATCCGTCGAGGCTCCACCTCGCCGAGACTAGTTTTTTCGCTTAAATCTTTTATAGCCGGAATCAGACAGCAGATTCCTCTCACAATAATTTTTATTTTAACCCCGGCACTTGATGCCTGATAAAGTTTTTTTATCATCTTCCTGTCTTCAAGACTGTTAAGCTTAAGAATAATTTCTGCTTTCTTTCCCTGAGAAGCAATAGAGATTTCATTCTCAATTAATTCAAAAAAAGTTTTACGCAGATTGAATGGAGCAACGAGCAAATGTTCAAATTTTGCTTTCTCCATTTTTCGTTCAAGATAGTTAAAGACTTTGACTGCTTCTTTTCCTATTTCCTGGTGAGCAGTGAATAAGCCATAATCCGAATAAATTCTTGCAGTCTTTTCATTAAAGTTTCCTGTTGCAAGATACGTGTAATACTTAGTGATATTATTTTCTAACCTTTCAACCAGGCAAAGTTTTGAATGAACTTTCAAACCGGGAAAGCTGAAGAAAACTTTAACCCCGTTTTTTTCGAGTGTCTCAGCAGAAGCAAAATTTAATTCTTCATCAAACCTGGCTTTCACTTCAACAAACGCAGTTACTTTTTTCCCATTCCCTGCTGCCTTTATCAGCTCTCTTACTACAAGCGAATTTTCCGCAACACGGTAAAGTGTAATTTTTATTGATTTAACTTTTGGATCAGTTGCAGCTTCACTAAGAAAATTAAGAACATATTTATACGATTGATATGGATAACTCAGAAGCACATCTTTTTTTTTCAAAACGGAAAATACCGAATTCACATTTTCAAGCTGTGCACAAGGCAAAGGAGGCATTGGTTCATATTCGAGCTTTGGATTTCCAAATTTTGGCAACCCAAAAAAATCGTTGAAGTTGTGATATTTCCCGCCGGGTATCAGATCTTCTTTACTGAGATGGAGTGCTTCTCTCAAAAACTTAATAAAATCTTCAGGCATTTCTTTATCAAATAAAAATCTGCATGGTGCCCCGGTTTTTCTTTTTGATAATCCTTTTTTGATTTTTTGTAACAGGTCACCCGAAAATTCATCATCAATGTAAAGTTCGGCATCCCTTGTTAATTTTACAGAATAGCAGCAGTCAACATTGTATCCGGGAAAAAGTTCGGTTAAATGTATTCTGATTATATCATCTATAAATATCAGGTAATTTTTATTTTCAATTTGGGGAAGCACGATAAATCTTCCGAATCGTTCAGCCGGAATTTCCACAATTGCATATTTAAATCTGCTGGTAATTTTTGTTTGCGAAGATTTTTTTCTGCTCTTTACAGATAATTTTATTGCGAGGTAAATTGCTTTGTTCTGGAGAAAAGTTGAGATCCGTTTTTTATCAAGCAAAGTCGGCTGCAGATAGGGGATTAGCTGATCATAAAAATAGCTTCGTGTAAAATCTTTATGTTCTTCACAGATAGATTTTTCATCAGCTATGAAAATATTTTCTTTTTCAAGCTGAGGCATCAACTCCTCACGGAAAATTTTTCCAAGTTCTTCCTGTTGATTGTGAACTATAGTTTTTATCTGCCTGAGGAGATTATTTGGTTTGAAGCTTAATTGTTTCTGAGCTTTCTGCTTCAGATTAACAAGGCTTCTCAGAGAAGCAACTCTGACTCTGAAAAATTCATCGAGATTAGAAGAATAGATAGCTGCAAATTTTATTCTTTCATAAAGCGGTACAGAAGGATCTTTTGCCTCTTGTAAGACACGATGATTGAAAGATAACCAGCTTAATTCTCTGTCAAAGTATTTTTGAGCTTTCATTTGAGTCGTGATGGAATGTAAATGCTTACTTATAATAAAGTTTTGGATATTCGAAGAATACAAGTTCAGTCAATTGAGAATTTATATTTTTCCAGCTTTCGTTAAATTTTAAAGCGATAATTCCGCAGGTGGGAATGTTATCGATATAATGATTGGATAATCTGTTGTGCAGCATAGTCAGACCAGGATTATGTCCGAAAATCATCACACTATTATATTTATCTTCGATGTTGATAATGATATCCATTAATTCACCGGCAGAAGCTTCATAAATATTTTCATCGAGAAGAATCTTAGCACTATTTAAATTTAATTTTTCAGCAATCGAAAGTGCAGTTTTACGGGCTCGTCTTGCCGGGCTGGAAAGAATCAAATCAGGATGAACTTTTTTATCAACAAGAATTTTTCCCATAAACGGTGCATCTTTTCTCCCACGTTCATTAAGAGGCCGTTCAATGTCGGAAAGTCCCGTTTCTTTCCAGCTTGACTTTGCGTGTCTGGCCAGGTAGAGGTGCTTCATAACTTTTTTAAACCCTTATTTATTAGCTTGAATTACAATATCTGCTCGAATTTCTGCAGAGAAAGTTAGTACATATATCACATAAAAAAAATAATTGTGACAAATATCACCGCTATAGTATGACTTATATTTTAGATTTCTTCTGTCAAAAGAGAAAACAATGTGCTTCAGCCTTCAACAAAAAGAAGTAATACTTTCTTATTTGATAGTCTATTGAAGAAAATGGGTAGTATATAAATGATAAACAAAGAATTATTAAGTAAAGTAAAAGAATTTATTGGAAGAACCTTTCGTGAGAGAGGTTCTACGGATTGTCATTATCATAATTTTACTCACACCGCAGAAGTTGCAAAAGTAACTGAAGAAATTGCTGATGCTGTTGGTGTAGAGGAAAATGATAAGGAAGCTTTAATTATTGCTGCGTGGTTTCACGATATCGGTCATACGGAAAGGTGTGATGGACATGAAGATATCGGAATAGGGATAGCATCAAAGCTTCTCAAGGAAAATGATTATCCCGAAGAAAGAATTCAAAAAGTAGTTTCTTTAATCAATGCTACACGGATGCCGAGAAATCCTAAGAATATCCTTGAAGAAATTATATGCGATGCTGATCTTCATCACTTGGGGACAAGCAGCTTCGAGGTTAAAGCCGAATTGTTCAAAAATGAGTGCGAAGCTTTGAATAAATCTGAAATTTCAGAAATCGACTGGCTGACAAATAATATTAAGTTTTTGGAACAGCATAAATATTTTACACAGTATGCTAAGGATCGGTTCGAAACACAGAAAAATATTAATTATATTAAGACTGAAAAGAAACTTAAAAAACTTAAGAAACAAGCTAAAGAGGAAAAGTCAGCGATGGAAAATGCAGACTCTGCAGATCTGAAATCGGAAAAAAAGAAATCTGAGAAAAATGCCGGCCGTTCTATTGAAACAATGTTCCGCAACACAATGCGGACGCATATTGATTTCAGTTCAATGGCAGATACAAAAGCTAACATAATGATTAGTGTAAATACACTTGTATTAACAATCATTGTAAGCATAATGGTAAGAAAGCTTGACTCAAATCCTCATTTAGTAGTACCCACAGCAATCCTGACCGTTACAAGTTTGATTGCACTTATATATGCGATAATTGTTACAAGACCTAAAGTAACATCCGGGACATTTACCTCGGAAGATGTAAAAAACAAAAAAGCTAACCTGTTGTTTTTTGGAAACTTCTTTAATATGTCGTTAAAAGATTTTTCCTGGGGAATGAAAGAGATGATAAGCGACCAGGATTATTTATATGATAGCATGATAAATGATTTTTACTATCTTGGACAGGTGCTCGGTTATAAATATAAGCGTTTAAGATATTGCTATACAATTTTTATGTATGGAATAATTATTTCTGTTCTGGCTTTTGCTATTGCTTTTATTCTTTACCCGGGTAGAACGGATCTCGGTCCGCTCATAGAATAAAAATAATTCGTTACGTATGAGATCTGCCAGAGCTAAATTAAATTCCTTTTGAAATTTTTGCGTTCTCAATTATCACTTTGAATACATAACCTGAGCCAAAATCCTTGTCCTTGCTTAAAGTTCCTTCAGCAACTACTACATCACCAACTTTTGCCTGATCATCCGATGTAACAACTAAATCAAAAACATTACCTTCCGATGTTCCATCCTGGATATGAATCCAGTTCCTGTTCATTATCTGGTGATTATACTTAACGACCTTTCCTTTAACCTTTATCATTTTGCCGGAGAGATTTTCTATATCACTGAAAATTTCTTTGATTGTTTTAGAGCCGGTAACAGGTTCCACTTTAATATCTTCTTTTGGAACTGTTGATAAGGTTGAATGTGGATTTTTTAATTCGGAAGAATGATCAGATTTGCTTGCATCCTCCACGAAAAGAATAGATTCAAAAGTTTTGTTGATTGTTTCACTTTTAAAATTTGTCATCTCCATCGATTTTGAAAAAAATATTTTTTCACCACTCTGGATCTCCATTCTTGGTACTGCAATCCAGAAAACTTCATCATTCTCGCTCACTTGAAGATATGTATAACTATTTGCATCTATTTTATCAACTACTGTCGCAGAGTGCGGCTGATTTGAATAAGCCTCGCTTTCGGAATTCATATCATCCGGTTGCTTTTGGTCATTGCCGCAGCCAACAGTTAATAATGATGTAGTGATAATACCAAACAATATATTTCTCATTTAATTTTCCTGCTTATTTTATTAGATTAATTATACAAATATAGGTGTTTAACCCGAATATGTTGTACTGTCTGAATAGCCGAAGAGAATCCACAGAAATAAATTATATTGTTGTTTACAAATTGGTTATAATTTCACAACTGATTTTTTTATCTTTAAGATATTCAAATGAAAAAATCATTTTTGATCATATTCAGGAACACTCTTTTGATGTTCAGAATTAAATTCATAAAACTCATACTCATTTTCATTTTCCTTTCTTTTTCACAGATCATCCCACAGGATCATTGGTTTTTGCTTGACAGTCCAACTGGTAATTTTTTAAGAACTCTTCAATTTACCGACAGCTTAAACGGATGGGTTGCCGGAGATTCCGGTTTAGTTCTGCATACGACGAACGGCGGTGATCTCTGGACGGTTCAACAAACCAATACAAAAGTGAATATTATCGATTTATTTTTTCTGGATGAAAACTGGGGCTGGGCATTAGCTTTAGAGGAAGTTTTGCCGCCGATCGGGACAACAATTCTTAAAACTACAAATGGTGGAGAGCAATGGGAAGCAGAAGTTTATCCCGAAACTGATCTTATGTTTTCAATATATTTTCTGGATACACTTAATGGATTTATGGGTGGAAACGGGACAGGTGCATTTGTCAGAACAACAGATGGTGGCGCTACCTGGCGTGAAGTAAATATCGCTCCATTGCCTTTAGCTAATTTCCCTGTCGTAAATATAAATTTTTATAATGATCTATATGGTTTCGCGTGCGGTGGTCAATTAGACATTGCAGGTGTTGTCTGGAAAACTGTTGATGGTGGAAATTTATGGACCCCAATAGATCCGGTCTATGCACCTCCGGATCAGATTTGGGATATACATTATATTGATTCTCTGAATGTAATTTGTGCCGGTGGAGATCCGGAATTTTTTGGAGTAGGATTTTTACAATCTTCCGATGCAGGCAGCAGCTGGACATTTACTGAAATCGGATTTTTTGGTGTTGCACGGGCCCTTTCATTCAGAAATGAAAATGAAGGTTGGGCTCCGGTGCCGGGTCCTCAGAGTTTGCTTTACTCATTAGATTCCGGAAATACCTGGATCGATATTCCAGCACCGGGTAATTCTTCCATTTATGATTTAGTATTTACAGATTCGCTTACAGGCTATGGAGTTGGTGAAGCAGGTGCAATAATTAAATACAAATATCCCGTAGTTCCTACTATCGCGCAGGATTTAAATTTGAATCAAAATTTTATTCTCTATCAGAACTACCCTAATCCTTTTAATCCTGAAACCCAGATTTCATATTCTCTGCCAGAAGAAAGCTTTATTGAATTAGAATTGTATGATGTTAAAGGTGAAAGAATTATGACAATAGAAAAAGGAATTAAGTCAGCAGGATATTATCAGCACCAATTTAATTCCGCGGATCTGTCATCCGGAATATATTTGTATAGATTAATTGCGTCCACAACCGGGAATGCAGGTAGAACAATCACTCTTTCCCGAAAAATGATTTTGATGAGATAATTATTATTTCAGCAGTACCATACTTTTAGTTTCTGTCCTTCCATTATAAAAAATTCTGTAAAAATAAATTCCACTGTTCAGCGGATGGTTTGAATTTAATTCTCTTGCAGTAAATTTAATATTGTGCTGACCTGCTTCTAATTCTTCATTTACAAGTGTAGCGATTTCATTTCCAAGGATATCATAAATCTTTAAACTGACAAATCCGAATTCCGAAATCTGAAATTCGATATTCGAAGTTGGATTGAATGGATTGGGATAATTTTGCTTTAGCTCAAATACCGATGGTGTCTGTAAACCTGACTCATCCACACCGACTGAAGATATTTCAATTGGTACTGTCCATATTTGATAAGTTCCGGTTGAATTATCCATCCAAACAGGCCAGAGTTTATCATTCGCAGATGTTATGTCAATGTTATCACCCTGGTAACCTTGAGACAGCCCGGCGAGTGGAACTGGTTTAAAGTTGTGATCGCTTATCTCAAACTCCCGCCAGTTATTTCCGCCATCATCTGATCTTGCCAGAAAAACACCAGTTGAATCTGATGTTGTGTTTCTGTCATCGTAGAAAATAACATTTACTCCGCCATATTCATCAACATGAATTGCAGGGAAATATTGAATAGCACCATTGTTTAACGGATCCTGGTTAACTCTTATCCTTTGCGACCAGGTTACACCCCCATCTGTTGACCTATTTAGAATTACATCCGGATCAGTTCCTGCAGGAGAAAGATTTCTTTGTGTTGTAATTATATAAATCCAGCCGTGTCTAGGACCACCTGACAAATCAATTGCCATTCTTGGTAAACCATTAACTCTTATGTTTCCTTTGCTCGTCATCTGACCATTTATACCATTTATATCAAAAGCATTTTCCTGGATATTCCAGCTTGCCCCGCCGTTTGTTGAAGAAGCGAATCCCACAAAGTCCTCGGTAAATGGAGAAGTGCTTATTATACCAGCCCAACAAACATATAGAACGTTATTTGGTCCTATTTTAATTTCACCACCAGCACCTCTTTGTGATGGATTGTTGATGGGCATCGGCTGACTCCAGTTTACTGCACCATCATCTGTGTAAGAACAAACAATCGGAAATGGATTGGCCCATCTTACCCAAACTGCATAAGTTCTTCCATAAAAACTGCTGGATGGGTTTACATCAGAATCTATTGTTGCTCTTTCAAGTTGTTCTCCGGCGGAAATAGCTTTTTGAAATGACCAGGTTTGCCCAAGGTCGTCAGAATAGTGAGAGTATAAACCGCCGCTTATAAGAGCACTGAGTCGGGTAAGAATGAATCTTCCGTTTTTGTCAATTATGATTCCGGGATCTCCGCCATGAAAATTGATTGGCTCGCCCTTACACGTATCGCTTCCTTGCCAGTTTATTCCGCCATTGGTTGATACATAAACACCTTCACTTATAAAAAAAATGGTTGTGTTCCAAGTATTTGCAGATGCAAACAGAATATCATCATTGAAAGGATGTTTTACTATAAAAACTTCTGTTTGAGAGATTGAACCGGGATAAATTCTGAAGTTTGTGCCTGACTTTAAATCATAAATCTTTTCAATATCCTGACCTGATATACTTAGCTGAATTAGCATAAGCATTGGAATAATTATTTTCAATTTTTTCATGATTTATTTCTTGATGTGCTGGTAATAGATTTCAAAGTGTGAAAAATTTAATATTATGATGACAATATATAAAAAATATGCTAAGACTTCAGTCCATATCGTATATCAAATGATAACCATATCTGCAGCATTAAAATTGAATTGATAAACTATTCAACCTATTTCTATTTATTGAAAAAGTTTTAGCTAAGGAGAAAAATTTCAATTTAATTCTTTGATGTGAAACAGGATTTCAGTTCATTCATTGGAGGACGATAATGAAAGCAGCAATGTATAGCTAAGGAATTTTTTAAATCTTGTTCTTTTAGTTTTGAAGTCTGAAGTATATTGCCAGCAAAAATGTATAATTTTATTCAGATGGGGAAATAGAGAAATAATCTGCCCAACCTTTTCAGCCTGTTTCCACCTTGTTTTGCTCAACATCTTTAATAGAAGATTCGTAAATAAAGGACTGATTATTTTAAACCAGATAAACAGTATCAGGATTACTCTTACTGATATCAGTATGACACTTTGTATAGGATTACTAATTGTCTGCTCAAATAAAATTGATAGGACTAAAAACAGCAGTACGATTAGAGTAAAAGTATATTTTAAATATTTTTTCTTTACTCCTTTCTTTAATTCATAATTACTCTCGTGAACAACAAGAGTTTTTATATTTAATTTAAAATCCTTAAAAATCTTGTCCGGGTCATGCTCTTTGACCCATTCAGGAATTTTGATTGCAATGAAACCAGCAAACATTCCTGCTATTAGGTGGATCAGGATGTAGCATGAAATTATAATCAGACTCAGATTTACAGTTTCCAATGCATGATTATCTATCCCGGCAATTTTCAATAAACTCATTGCAAGGTCATCAATAGCATCCCACAATCTGAATCCAAAAATGATCGTAAGAGTAATTATTTTTTGAAAACCAGCCAGCGACAAAACAATAACACTAAAAAAAACTGCTGCGACTTTATATGAGTGAATAAATCTGAAAAATAAATAACCTAAAAGCGTTTGATATGCTACGGCAATAAATGCCATAACCGGTGTATGCGGACTTACAGTCAACTTGATTAGTATAACTAATAATCCTGCCTTCAATATTTGAGAAGGATTTTTTGAATAGAAAAAAATTATTGAAATAAATAATACAGATGCAGAGGCGATTATTAATCCCCGGAAAGGAATATGCATTCCATGCAGAATTCCCCCTAATAATGATTCGCTTAAAGCCCAGAGTGCAGTTATTCTTGCGACAGCTATATCAGACGAAGCAATTAAGTGACCGGGTTTGCCTATTTGATTTATGATTTGCACTAAGGAATCCTTTTTAACTGATTCACCATATTCTAAAAAGAAATATTAATTTAATATTACACTTTCTTAAAGGAAACTAAAAGAATTAGAGTCGAAATCTTAAAAATATTAATTCTCTTGGTTCAACAGGATCATTTTTTGAATCAGAATTGTTGTTTGCTTTATGTAACACCGGAATTAAATATCCTATTGCGCAGCCGACAACTGCTCCTGTAATAATATCAGTAGGAAAATGTGCACCGGAACTGTACCTGAGATAACCGATGGTCGCAGCCAGCATAAGATTTAATGTCCAGATATATGGTTTCCATTCGGAATCAGGATAGTAATCACTGTAAACCTTCGAAAGAAATACAGCATTAGCAAAAGCGGGAGTGGTATGACCGGAGAAAAAAGAAAGCTTAGAGCCAATATTCAATTTGCTTGCCAGCGGCACATCAGGGTTATACACGTACGGGCGATAGCGATCAAATGAGGCTTTCCCCAGGTGAGGTAACGCAATATACAACAAAGCATTTTCAATACTCATGGTTGAGAATGTTCCGGCATCGTCTCTTACTTTTGATGAAGTAAATAATAAAAATGGCGATGCTATTGAAGCTGCCAATAGTATGTCACTTAGGACGAATGAGGTATTTGAGTAATTATTGATCGCACTTCTGTCAAATGAGTTTACATTTTCTGCAGTTAATGATTCAAGCTCTTCTGCTGTAATTGGTTGTTTATTATTTATTAAAAAAAGATCAAGAATTGAAATTGCAAGACCGGCAGAAGTGATTACAATATCTTTTTCATAACTCAGCTCATAAGGACTTTGGGAATAAAGCGAAGATAAATTAAAAGCAGAAAATATGAAGATGAAACTAATTTTAATTTTCATTAGCAATGTGAACTGAGGATTTATAATTTATGGTTTGCGATCATTTCGAAGAATTCCATTCACGAATAAAAAATAATATCAGAAGAAATATCTCGCTCCCAGGGCTGCATTCAAGGTGAAATCTGTTTTGGGCGCAATATCAAGCAAAGGCACAATCTCTAAGAATAAGTCAAACTTTCCGTCAGGAAATATATACTCCAATCCGACCGGAACCCTTATACCAAGTCGGGTATTATCACTTACAAATTTTATTCTTCCGCCGATTCCATAGTAAAGCGGAACTCTTCCGCCGCCGCTAACTGTAAATAAGTTGAAGCTATGCAATAAATAATCAGCATGAATATGAAATGCACCCGGGCTGGAGAATGACCAGGCAGCAGCAGCATCAATTGCAGAAGTTCTGTCCAGCCAATATTTAAATGTAATGCCTGTTGGCTCGCCAACAATAATTCCTAATCCGGTCTTATTAGCTTGAGAAAGACTTATATTTGAAAAGCATATTAATAAAACAAAACAAATAATTAATTGCTTCATTGTTCTCTCCTTATAATTATAAAAGAAAATTAGCTTTAATATATCATTCCGTTTTTTCTGAACCCAACAGAACAGCAATCCATTTTGTTTCTTCAGAACTTTCAAAAATTATCTGGATTGATATAGTTAGCGGAACGGAAAGCAGCATTCCGACCGGACCAAGAACCCATCCCCAGAAAATCAGGGATAAAAAAACAACAAGAGTTGATAATCCTAATCCCCGTCCCATCATCCTGGGTTCTAAGATATTTCCCATTATTGTATTTATAAAGACAAATCCGACGAGAACTATCAACGCTTCTAATGGACCGATCTGCACAATTGTCAGGAGAACAGGTGGAATTAGTGCGATTAAAGATCCGATAGTCGGGATGTAGTTCAAAACAAAAGCTAACATTCCCCAAAGGATGGGATAATCGACACCAATAATAAAACAGAGTATTGCGGCGAGCGATCCTGTAGCTAAGCTGATCCACGTTTTAATAGCAATATATTTATTAATATTATTATATATAGACTGAACTCTATTAATTGATTGATCAGGATCCTTAAATGCTTTTTTTAATTTTACAGGCAGGCTCGATACTTCAAGCAGCATAAAAACAACAGTTAGAAGGATAAGAAAACCATTGGCGAATATTCCGCTGATTTCATTCAATGCATTACCGACCAGCGTTAATATTGACACGGGATTAAACATTTCTTTTAGTTCTATTTTTTCTTCTGTGAATCCTTTTTCATTTAACCATGTTATAACGGCATCAACCTGGTTTTCAAGCTTAGACTCATAAAATGGGATCTTAGTTGTAAAATCATTTATTGAAGTACCGATCATTAATACGATTATGAAAATGAAAAAGATAAATAACAGAATAACAATTAATAGCGCTGCAACTTTTGGGATTTTTTTCTTCTGTAACCAGTAAAAGGGAGGTGAGGC
>Ga0137461_1000128_pt1 | contig 16526 bp, 12 predicted proteins | sample EasRivERMGT746_2_FD_104650 | JGI IMG/M metagenome (GOLD analysis project Ga0137461, IMG submission 104650) | Soil microbial communities from meander-bound floodplain in the East River, Colorado, USA - East River MetaG ERMGT746_2 | ecosystem: Environmental > Terrestrial > Soil > Floodplain ... | reverse complement strand
GCACGTCGTGCCCATCGTCCCGGATGAGGCGCGCACCTTCGGCATGGAAGGCATGTTCCGGCAGCTGGCGATCTACTCCTCCGAAGGCCAGAAGTACGAGCCGGTGGATCGCGAACAAGTCATGTACTACCGCGAGGACAAGCAGGGACAGATCCTCGAAGAGGGCATCAACGAAGCCGGGGCGTTCTCCTCCTGGATCGCGGCAGCGACCTCCTACAGCCATTCGAACCTGGCGACGGTCCCGTTCTACATCTTCTATTCGATGTTCGGCATGCAGAGGATCGGTGACCTTGCCTGGGCGGCAGGCGACCAGCGCGCCAGAGGGTTCCTGCTCGGCGCCACGGCGGGCCGCACCACGCTGAACGGCGAGGGCCTGCAGCACGAGGACGGCCACAGCCACGTGCTCGCCTCGGCGATCCCGAACTGCGTTTCCTACGATCCGACCTTCGGCTACGAGCTCGCGGTCATCATCCAGGACGGCCTGCGCCGCATGATGACGGACCAGGAGGACGTGTTCTACTACATCACCGTGATGAACGAGAACTACGAGCATCCGGCGATGCCGGCGGGCGCCGAGGAGGGCATTCTCAAGGGCATGTACTTGTGGCGGGAGTCGAAATCAAAATCCAAGAGCCGCGTGCAGCTCATGGGCTCGGGCACGATCCTGCGCGAAGTCATCGCTGCGGGCGAACTGCTCGAAGCGGACTGGAACGTCGCCGCCGACATCTGGAGCGCGACCAGCTTCACGGAGCTGCGCCGCGAAGGGCTCGCCGCGGAACGCCGGAACCTGCTGCACCCGGAGGCCAAGCCGCGCACGCCGTACGTGACCGAGCGTCTGGAAAAGCGTGCCGGCCCGGTCGTGGCCGCGACCGATTACATGAAAACGTTCGCCGATCAGATCCGGCCGTTCATGCCCCAAGGCCGCGTCTATCGCGTGCTGGGGACCGACGGCTTCGGCCGCTCGGATTCGCGCGCGAAGCTACGCCACTTCTTCGAGGTGAACCGCTACTTCATTGCGATCGCGGCGCTCAAGGCGCTCGCCGATCCGGGCGAATTGAAGCCCAAAGTCGTGGCCGATGCGATCAAAAAATACGGTATCAATCCCGAAAAACCCGATCCGGTGACCGCTTAACCCGTTCAAGAACCAGGATGGGAGCGGGCGCCCGGCTCCGATCCGAAACGAAAACAAGCATGGGAACCCTCAGAGAGATCGTCGTACCCGACATCGGCGACTTCAAGAACGTCGATGTCATCGAGGTTCTGGTGAAGCCGGGGGACGCCATCCAGCCCGAGCAGTCGCTGATCACCGTCGAGTCGGACAAGGCAACGATGGAGATTCCATCGCCCGCGGCAGGCACGGTGAAGGAGCTGCGCGTCAAGGTCGGCGACAAGGTGTCCACCGGCAGCTTGCTCCTGATGCTCGAGGCGGCGGAGGGCACGCCTGCCCCGGCGACGAAACCCGCCGCGGCTCCCGCGCCTGCTCTCGCTCTCGCTCCCGCTTCTGCGCCGGCGCGTGTTGCGCCGACTGTAGTGCCGTTGGCCGGCAAGCCCGATCCGGTCCCGTACGAGCCCCCGCCGGCTCCCGGGTTCACGCCGCACGCGAGCCCGTCGGTGCGCAAGTTCGCGCGCGAACTGGGCGTCGATCTCGTCAAAGTGAAGGGCTCTGGTCCGAAGGGCCGCATTACTCAGGAAGACGTGCAAGCCTTCGTCAAGGGTGTGATAAAGGGCGCGCAGGCGGCGCCGGCACCCGCTGCGCGAGGCGGTTTCGGCTTCGACCTGCCCGAGTGGCCGCAGATCGATTTCGCCAAATTCGGCCCGGTCGAGACGAAACCCTTGTCGCGTATCAGGAAACTTTCGGGCGGGTTTCTGCACCGCAACTGGGTCTCCATCCCGCACGTCACCCAGCACGACGAAGCCGACATCACCGAGCTCGAGGCTTTCCGCAAGGAGAACGCGCAGGTCGCGGAAAAAGAGGGCTTCAAGCTCACCATGCTCGCCTTTCTGGTGAAGGCTTCGGTCAACGCTCTGCGCCAGTTCCCCGATTTCAACGCCTCGCTCGACAAGACCGGCGAGAACCTGATCGTCAAGAAGTACTACCACATCGGCGTTGCGGTGGACACGCCGGATGGACTGATGGTGCCCGTGATCCGCGACGCGGACCGCAAAGGCGTTTTCGATCTTGCCCGGGAGTTGGCGGAGATCTCCAAGTTCGCGCGGGAGAAGAAGCTCAAGCCCGACAGCATGCGCGGCGGCACCTTCAGCATCTCCAGCCTCGGCGGGATCGGTGGCACTGCGTTTACGCCGATCATCAACGCGCCCGAAGTCGCGATCCTCGGCGTGGCGAGATCGCAGATGCGGCCGGTGTACAAGGACGGCGCGTTCCTTCCGCGGCTGATGCTGCCGCTGTCGCTTGCTTACGACCACCGCGTCATCGACGGTGCCGCCGGGGCGCGGTTCACGACTTACCTGGCCTCGGTCCTCTCCGACATCCGCCGCACCCTTCTGTGAGACCGGCGTGGCGCAGATGATCGAAGTCAAGGTGCCGGATATCGGCGATTTCAAGGACGTCGAAATCATCGAAGTCCTGGTGAAGTCCGGCGACCGGGTGGAAAAAGAGGCCTCCCTGATCACGCTCGAATCCGACAAGGCGACGATAGAGATTCCGTCACCGCACTCGGGAATCGTGAAGGAGCTGCGAATCAAACTCGGCGACAAGGTCTCACAAGGATCGCCGATTCTGCTGCTCGAAGAGCGCGCGGGCGCTGCCGCGGCTCCGCCTTCCAAACCGGCTCCCGTTCCGGCTCCCGCGGCCACACCCGCACCAGCGAGACCCGCCGCGCCGGTGCCTGCGGCAGCGGCGTTCAAGGGCACGGCCGAGGTGACTTGCGACATGCTGGTGCTGGGTTCCGGCCCCGGCGGTTATTCGGCCGCCTTCCGCGCGGCCGATCTCGGCCTCGCTACGGTGCTCATCGAGCGCTATCCGGCGCTGGGCGGTGTTTGCCTCAATGTCGGCTGCATCCCCTCCAAGTCGCTGCTGCACACCGCGGCCATCATGGAAGAGGCGCGCGCCATGGCGGCGCACGGCGTCACTTTCGCCGAGCCCTCGATCGACATGGACAAGCTGCGCGACTTCAAGAATAAAGTCGTCGGCAAGCTGAGCAGCGGCATCGCAGGCATGGCGAAAATGCGCAAGGTGACGGTGCTTACCGGCGTCGGCAGTTTTGTCGGCCCCAACCATATGGCGGTGGAGACCCGGGAAGGCCGCAAGATCGTCGCCTTCAAGAACGCCATCATCGCCGCCGGTTCGCAGTCGGCAAAGCTTCCCACCATTCCAGAAGACCCGCGCATCGTCGATTCCACCGGCGCGCTGGAGCTGCGCTCGAAACCCCAACGCCTGCTGGTGATCGGCGGCGGCATCATCGGGCTGGAAATAGGCACGGTATACTCGACGCTGGGCTCGAGGCTCGATGTGGTCGAGATGCTGGACGGCCTGATGGCCGGGGCCGACCGCGACTTGGTCAAGGTATGGCAGACGTTCAACGCGCGCCGCTTCGACAACCTGATGCTCAAGACCAGGACCGTGAAAGTCGAAGCATTGAAGGAAGGGCTGAGGGTGTCTTTCGAAGGCGAAAACGCCCCGGCCAAGCCGCAGCTCTACGACATGGTTCTGGTTTCGGTCGGTCGCACGCCCAACGGCAGGAATATCGGTGCCGAAGCCGCGGGCGTCGCGATCAACGAGCGCGGCTTCGTCCCGGTCGACTCGCAGATGCGCACCAACGTTCCGCACATTTTTGCCATCGGTGATATCGCCGGTCAGCCGATGCTCGCGCACAAGGCGGTGCACGAAGGTCACGTTGCCGCGGAAGCCGCCGCGGGGCAGAAGTCCCACTTCGACGCCCGCGTCATACCGTCTGTGGCTTACACGGATCCCGAGATTGCGTGGGCGGGACTGACCGAGGAGGAAGCGAAGAAACAGGGGGTCAAGTTCGGGGTTGCCAAATTCCCCTGGGCAGCCTCGGGACGCGCCATCGCCAATGGGCGTGATGAAGGATTCACCAAACTGATTTTCTCGGAGGACACGCATCGCGTGATCGGCGGAGCTATCGTCGGCACCGGAGCGGGCGACCTCATCAGCGAGATCGCGCTTGCGATCGAGATGGGCGCCGACGCGGCCGACATCGGCAAGACCATCCATCCGCATCCGACTACGAGCGAGTCGGTTGGAATGGCGGCGGAGCTGTACGAAGGCGTATGTACGGACCTGCCTCCGTCGAAGCGCCGATGACCCAGGACGAGCTCAAGCAGGCGGTCGCCCGCGAGGCGATCAAGCACGTGGTGGAGGACGCCGTGATCGGCGTCGGCACCGGTTCCACCGCCAATTTCTTCATCGACGAGCTGGCGAGGATCAAAGGCCGCATCGCCGGCGCGGTGGCGAGCTCAGAGAAATCCTCTGAACGGTTGAAGAATCATGGTATCCGACTGTTCGATCTCAACGGAGTCAACGAGCTGCCGGTCTACGTCGATGGCGCCGACGAGATCACCGAGCATCTCGCCATGATCAAGGGCGGGGGCGGGGCGCTCACGCGCGAGAAGATCGTCGCCGCCGTGGCGAAAAAGTTTGTCTGCATCGCAGACGAATCGAAGCTCGTTCCGGTGCTCGGAAAATTTCCGCTGCCTGTAGAAGTGATCCCGATGGCGCGTGCCTATGTCGCGCGCCAGATGGTGAAACTCGGCGGCCAGCCCAAGCTGCGCGAGGGCTTTGCCACGGACAACGGCAACATCGTCCTCGACGTCTGGGGCCTGTCCATCCTCAACCCGGTCGAGCTGGAAACGGCGGTCAACAACATCACCGGCGTCGTTACCAACGGATTGTTCGCCCGGCGCGGAGCGGATGTGCTGTTGCTCGGAACCAGGACGGGCGTAAGGACGATCGCCCGGAAGTAGAGCGCTACTTGTCCGGCGGCACATAGCCGGAGGCCACGTCGGCTCCGGATCCGAAGAAATGCTTCTCCATCTGCTCGGCGAGATATTTCCGCGCGCGCGGGTCGGCGAGGTTCAGCTTGTTCTCGTTGATGAGCATGGTCTGGTGCTTGATCCAGGCCTGCCAGGCTTCCTTGGAGACGTTCTCGTAGATGCGCTTGCCGAGTTCGCCCGGATAGGGCGGGACGTCGAGCCCTTCAGCGTCGCGGCCGAGCTTGATGCATTTCACCATCCTTGCCATTTCCGTAACCTCGATTCTGGTATCAAGTCGATTCTAAATCTGCTTCGCTAAAATCTTCGAGCGCCGCTGATAGTTGTACAGCGCTTTCTTTTCCCTCGGCAGCACGGTGATATTCGCTTCGGCGAACCCGCGCTCTATGAACCAATGGGTCGCGCGCGTGGTGAGCACGAACAGCTTTTTCAGTTTGCGGGCGCGCGCCTGCGTCTCGACATGCCGCAGCAGGCGTTCTCCGTAGCCTGCGTCGCGGTAATCGGGCCGCACCGCGAGGCAGGCGAGCTCGCCGGCGCGGACGCCGGGGAAAGGGTAGAGCGCGGCGCAGCCGACGATCACCCCGTCGTGCTCGATCACCGAAAAGCGCCCGATTTCCCGCTCGAGCAGTTCGCGCCCGCGGCGCACGAGCGTCCCGTCTTCCTCGAGCGGCTCGATCAGTTTGAGGATTCCCCCCGCGTCGTCGATTTTGGCAGGATGCAGCTTCACCACCTTGTCGGCGGTGATCATGGTGCCCGAGCCTTCGTGGGTGAACAACTCGATCAGCAGAGCGCCGGGGACTGTCCGGCTGATAAGGTGGGCGCGCTGCATCCCTCCGCGCACCGCCTCGACGGCGTGTGCGAGATAGAGCCGCGTATCGTCGGACAGGCGGTTGCTGCGCGCGAGCAGCCCCGCCGCCTCCTCCGCCGTGAGCTCCTGGAGCAGTTCGCCTTCCTTGTCCTGCACGGGTGCGTCGGAGAAGAAGATCAGCTTCTCGGCGTGGAGCGCCGTCGCCGTTGCCACCGCCACGTCTTCCATGGCGAGATTGAAAACCTCGCCGGTGGGCGAATAGCCGACCGGCGATACGATTGCGATGTTGCCGGCGTCCAGACACCCTGCGATTGCCTGCGCATCGACCTTGCGCACCGAGCCGGTGTACTGGAAGTCGATGCCGTCGTGCACACCCATCGGCTGCGCGGTGATGAAATTTCCAGAGACCGTGTTGATCACGGAGCCCGCCATAGGGGAATTGGGAAGCCCCAGCGACAGCAGTGCGTCGATCTCCACGCGCAGCAGCCCGACCGCCTCCTTGACGCATTCGAGCGCCACCGGGTCGGTGATGCGCAGGCCCTTGGCGTAGCGCGAACGCGTCTTGCGGCGCTTCAGCTGCGCTTCAATCTGCGGGCGCGAGCCATGCACGAGCACCACGCGTATGCCGGCGCTGTGCAGCAGATTGATATCGTGCGCAAGCTCGACGAACCTGCCTTCAACCAAGATCTCCCCGCCAAAGGCGAGCACGAAGGTCTTGCTGCGAAAGGCGTGGAAGTACGGCGCGACCGAGCGAAACCAACTGATGAACTGGGCGTTGGGATGGGCCGGCATAGTTGTCATCATTCCAAGGAACCACGATTCTAGCCAGTTGCCTCCGGGAGATACAGCCGCGCCAGGTGCTGAGAGGGGACTAGCAATCGCCCCAGAGGGCCTGCATCGCTGCGATTGCTGCGAGCGGAGCGGTCTCCGTGCGGAGTATCCGAGGCCCGAAACGTATCGGGACGAACCCGCTCGTTTCCGCGCGCTGCCGCTCCTCAGGCGCGAGTCCTCCCTCCGGTCCGACCAGCAACGTCACCCTGCCGGGCGGTTCGAGCTGCTTCAAGTCTCGCTCCGAATCCGGCGCCAGAAGCAGCCGTAGCTCATCGCTGGCTACTTGGCAGAGAAAAGCCGCGAAGTCGGTAATCGCCGTAACTTCGGGTACGTGGTTGCGCCCGCATTGCTCGCAGGCGGAGATGACCACGTTGCGCCAGTGGGCCACGCGCCGGTCGGCTCGGTCGCTCGAGAGTCTCACCACGGAGCGCTCACTCGCGATCGGCACTATCCTGGAGACGCCAAGCTCGGTAGATTTCTGCAAGGTAATGTCCATCCGGTCTCCGCTCGATACGCACTGAGCGAGTGCGATGGCAAGAGGCGATTCGCGCTCCGGCGTCTGCCGCGATATCACGCAGGCACGCGAATCGCCACGGGAAACCCGCGTCAGCTCGGCGGAAAATTCCCCGCCTTCTCCGTTGAACAGCACGACCGCATCGCCGCTGCGCAAACGCAGGACCGCACAATGACGCGCTACCCGCTCCGGCAGTTCGATCTCGGCACCGAGGGAAAGCCGCATCGGAGCAAAAAACCGCGGGACAGTGCGAGATGCAAAGCTCTTCATGCTCGGATTTTATCGCCGGGACGGGCCGCGGTCCGGCCGACCCAACCCTTTCCATAGGATGCTCTACCCTGAGATGCGCGCTCGAGTTCAGGGAAACCTGCCCGGGTCGGCACACATGCTGATCCTCCAAGTTTCACGTTCAACGGTGCTGCCGGGTCTGGGAGTCCGCGTGGATGCGGGCCCGCGGCCGGTGCCCATTCCGGTTGGACCCCCGGGCTTCACCCCTGCTGTAACCAACTGATTCAAAGGAAACTACGGCTTTTTTCGGCGTTGCGCTGTTATAATCGCCGGGCCATAAGAATAGTTCTGGGGAGAACGGCTTACGTAGGAGAGCGGCCGCACCAATTGCTCTCGTCGTGCCTCGCCCAGGCAAGAAGTGGGCGGCTCAAGACTGCGACGATATCGAGCACCCTTGCTTGCACCCAGCTTGCGCTTGCTCCAAGAGTTGCGATTTGCTTAGGCGGCCGCATGATGATCTGGAAAGGAAGCCAAAAATGAAGCTTTGTCGTTACGGCAGGAACGGATTCGAAAAACCGGGCGTCATAGACGCGCAAGGCCAACTGCGCGATTTATCAGAGGTCACCTCCAACATTGACCAGGACGCGATTTCCTCCAAAGGGCTGACGAAGCTGCGCAAGATTCGCCCCGAGTCGCTGCCCCTGGTGCGCGGTAACCCGCGTTTCGGCGTGCCCTATACGGGCATCTCCAAATTCGTCGCCATCGGCCTGAATTACGTCGATCACGCGCACGAAGCGGGTCTGCAGATACCCGCCGAGCCGGTGGTGTTCATGAAAGCGACGACGTGCATCAGCGGCCCGAATGACGACATCCAGCAGCCGCGCAGTTCCACCAAGCTCGATTACGAGGTCGAGATCGCCATCGTCATCGGGACACGCGCCGAATATGTGTCCGAGGACGAGGCTCTGGGACACGTTGCCGGCTACACGATCGTGAATGACGTATCCGAGCGTGCTTTCCAGCTGCAGTCCTCTCAGTGGGACAAGGGCAAGGGCTGCGATACCTTTGGACCGATCGGGCCATGGCTCGTCACGACCGACGAGATCACCAATCCCCAGGGGCTTGACGTCTGGCTCGACGTCAACGGCGAACGCCGGCAATCCTCCAATACCAAGAACATGATTTTCTCCTGCGCGAAACTTGTCTCATACGTGAGCAACTACATGACGCTGCTCCCGGGTGACATCATTACCACCGGAACGCCGGCCGGGGTGGCGCTGGGGATGAAGCCGACCCAGGCGTGGCTGAGGCCCGGTGACGTGGTCACCCTAGGCATCAAAGGCCTGGGCGAGCAGCGGCAAAAAGTGATTCCTTACACGGGAAAATAAACAACCCCTTGTGCCTGTACGGGCGCTCGTGCAAACCCGATGCAGCTTTTTTTCGGGTTTGACCTGTCCCAAATCCGGTGGAACAATTTGTTGAACGGCCTCAGGGCGTGCGTGAATTTGCATGGACGCGGCGGAAGGGCTTGCTTGCCGTACGAAGGTCAAGAGTGTAGATTCGTTCTCGCGCAACAGGGTGCTGGGGCCCGTGGCGCAACAGACGAGTCGCTGCCGAAAAATCGACTCATAGTCGCTCAATTACAAGTCGCAGCTTAGGGGTCGGAAAAATGGGGGGATAAAGCGCAAGCTTTTCCCCTTTTGCTTTTATCGGAGGCAGGCATGAGAGTGGTCGTTCTCGGGGCTGGTGTCATCGGTACGACCAGCGCGTGGTATCTCGCGCAGAGCGGCCATGAGGTGACGGTGGTAGACCGTCAGCCCGAACCTGCGCTTGAGACGAGCTTCGCCAATGGCGGCCAGATTTCGGTCAGCCACTCCGAGCCTTGGGCCAACCCGACCGCTCCTCTGACGATCCTGAAGTGGTTGGGGCGCGAGGACGCCCCGCTGCTCTTCCGGCCGCAGGCCGACCTCGCCCAATGGCTTTGGGGTCTGCGCTTCCTCTTTGAATGTTTGCCGGGTCGAGCCCGTCGCAACACCGAATCCGCTTTTGCACTTGCGCTGTACAGCCGCGGGCAACTGCGCCAACTGCGACGCGATACGGGCATCCTCTACGATTTTGATACGCGGGGCATCCTGCACCTGTACGAAGACAGGGGTCAATTCGAACACGCGAAGAGGCAGGCCGAGCTGCTCAGAGCTCGCGGCCTGGACATTGAAATCAGGACGCCGCGGGAGTGTGTTGCGATCGAACCTGCGCTCGAGCATTCGATAGGCCGATTGGTGGGCGGCGCCTATGCGGCCTCCGACGAGTGCGGCGATGCGCAGCTTTTTACCCGGACCCTGTCCGATCTGTGCGGTGCACGAGGCGTGACCTTCCGGTTCAACGTAAGCGTGAAGCGCCTTGAAGCCGCGCGGGGAGCCATCGAGCGTGCGGTCATCGACGATGAAAAGGGAATCGAGGAATCGTTGCGCGCCGAAGCCTATGTCATTGCACTGGGGAGCTATAGCCCGCTCCTGCTCGCGCCGATCGGCGTCTCAATTCCGGTGTATCCGGTAAAGGGCTATTCGATTACGTTGCCCCTAGAGCCCGGTGACGAGGCCCCAAAGACGAGCCTGACCGATCACGCCCGCAAGATCGTGATTTCGCGGCTGGGCGAACGCTTGCGCGTGGCAGGCACCGCCGAGTTGAACGGCTACGACACCGAGATGAACGAGCGTCGCTGTGAGGCGCTCGTCAAGCGGTGCTTCGAATGGTTTCCGAAGGCAGGGCGTGCGGAGCACGCAAAATTCTGGACGGGCCTGCGACCGGCCACACCCAGCAATCTGCCCCTCATAGGACGTTCGAAGTACTCCAACCTCTTTCTGAACACGGGGCACGGCACGCTCGGGTGGACGCTTGCGTGCGGCTCGGGCCGGGCCCTTGCCGACATCGTGAGCGGCCGAAAGCCGGAGCCCGAGTTCGGTTTCCTCGGGTTGGAGCCTAGAACAAAAAGGGCGACCCTCTCGGTCACCCCCCGCCCAACCGGCTGAAGTCTAGGGCCTACTTCGCGCCGCCTGCGGCGCGCTTTTTCGCTGCGACGAGCCTGGGCTTGGGCACAGCGTCCACGGTGAGTTCGCGCACGAAATTCGGCAATGCGAACAACGCCTGATGGGCGGCGCCGTTGTAGTACTGCAGATGGCTGAGCCCGCGGTTGCCGATTCGAACGTCGATCTCCCCGGCGTTCACGGCCGCGACGTCCGTCGAATCCGAGCAGGCGCACATCGACCACAGGCAGCCGTACAAGGGGATGAACATCGTATAGGCCCGCGCAATCTTGAACATTTTTGCCAGCCGCCCATAGAGCATCTTCACTCGGTCGGGGCGCGACCAGGGCGAGCCCATGTGCAAGGTGAGCACACCGCCTGCGGCAAGCGCGCGCTTGCAATCGCGCAAGAACGTTTCCTCGTAGAGAGCCGTCGCGGGGCCGATCGGGTCGGGCAAATCGAGCGCGATGTAATCGAACCTCTCCTTGGTCTCCGCGAGGTACTTCAGTCCGTCCTCGACCAGCAGCTTCAGTTTCGGATTGTCGAATACGCCGCGATGAATTGCGCCGAAGTGCTCCTTGGCGATCTCGACCACCTTCCCGTCCAGCTCGACCAGGACGAGCTGCTCGATCGACGGGTGCTTGAGCGCTTCTTCCGCCGCGCCGCCATCGCCGCCGCCGATCACGAGGGCCCGCTTGGGTGAAGGGTGAGCGGTGAGCGCAGGGTGGATCAGAGTCTCGTGGTAGACAAATTCTTCGCGCTCGGAAGTCATGAAGCAGCCGTCCAGGCGAAAGAGCTTTCCAAATTGGGGCGTTTCGTGGATCTCGAGATCCTGGAAGCGCGTCTTCGAGGACTCGATGAGCTTGGAGGAGCGCAGGAAGAACCCGTAGTCCCCGTTCAGCGACTCGTACATGAAGCGCTTGTCACGCGGCACGTCGTGCTGTACGTGTTCCTCAGGGCGATAAAGCTCCATCAGGTCGGAAACGACCTGGCGCGCCTTGGCGCTGTTGTCCTGGGTGTAATTGCACACGTAGACGTCGAGGGTGACGCTCTGGAGCTCAGGCCACGTATGGATGGCGAGATGCGACTCCGCCAGCACCACCGTGCCCGTGACTCCGCCACCGTCGAACTCGTGGAACAGGTCGCCGAGTATCGTGAGACCGGCCCTGTTGATGGAGTCGTGACAAAAACGACGCAGCCCGGCTGCGTCAGTCAAGTACCGTGCATCCCCCCCGCAACGGTACAGATTCGCAACAATGTGCAGTCCGTCCAATTTGCATAAATCCCCACGACCGTTGTTAACCGAGATGCCGAACTACGATGCAAGCATCTCCCCTTTTGCCGCATCGATCAGTCTGCGAGCGATGCTGATTCTAGCAGGCAATCGCGGCAAATTTTCAAAATTTCTCACGTCGAACCACCGCGCGTCTTCGATTTCCGTTCCATCGACGCGGATTTCGCCGCTGCAATAGTCGGCGAAGAACGCGATCATGAGCGAATGCGGGAACGGCCAAGGCTGGCTGGCGAAGTAACGAACCTTGCACACGCGGATTCCGACTTCCTCATACACCTCCCGCTCCAAACACTGCTCCAGCGTTTCGCCCGGCTCTACAAAACCTGCGAGGGCGCTGTACATGCCCTCGGGAAACCGCGGCGAGCGCGCCAGGAGCAGTTCTCTTTCACGCCGCACCAGCCCCATCACCGCGGGCGCAAGCCGCGGGTACGCCACCAAACCGCACCCCGGGCACTCGCGGCTGCGCTCGCTTTTGCGAGCTACCGTGGCCGCTCCGCACGCCCCACAGTACTGATGCGTGCGGTCCCAGTCGACGATCTGCAGCGCCCGACCCGCCAAGGCAAACTGCGCATCGTCGAGCGCGCCGAAGAGCGCGCGCAAACCCTGCCAGACCCATCCCTGGGGTGCGGCAACCCCTGCCGCTGCCTCGGCGGAGAAACAATGTTGCTCACCGAGGACCCCAAGATATTGTATTCGCTGAGGCATCATACCCAAAGTCTTGGGGTGATTGCAATGGGGAAGTGCGACATCGGGGGCCGCCGTGACCAGAAGCTCCGGCCCGCGGAAGACGAACCAGAGCGAGCGCTCAGGCGGCTCGATAGGAGGTTGGATGGCCGGCGCGTAGTCCCCCGGCCATTGGAAAGGCATGCTCATGGAGGGCTCGCGCGGGAAGAGCCCTCGTGCGCGGGAATCAGGCGCGGCGCAGCCGCCGGATCAGGCTGGAGGTATCCCAGCGGCCGCCGCCCATCTTCGATAACTCGTCGTAGAAGCCGGCGATCGTCTGGGTGACGGGGAGCTGAGCGCCCGTCTCCCGTGCCGTCTCGGAGCAGATACGCAAATCCTTTCTCATCCAGTCCACCGCGAAGCCGAAGTCGAACTTGTCCTCGACCATGGTCTTGCCGCGGTTCTCCATCTGCCAGGACTGCGCCGCACCCTTCGAGATCACCTCGAGCACGAGTTTCGCGTCCAGGCCGGCTTTCAGGGCGAAGTTGAGGCCTTCCGACAAACCCTCTACCAGGCCTGCGATGCAGATCTGGTTGACCATCTTGGTGAGCTGGCCCGAGCCCGAGGGGCCCATCAGCGTCACCGCCTTGGCGAAATGCGCGATGACGGGTCTTGCCCGTTCGAAAGCGGCGGCATCCCCACCCACCATCACCGTGAGCTGTCCGTTTTCGGCACCTGCCTGACCTCCCGATACCGGCGCATCGAGGAAATCGAAACCGCGCTTTTTTGCCTCGGAGGCGAGCTCCCGCGCCACTTTCGCCGAGGCGGTCGTATGGTCGACGAAGATCGCGCCCCTGGCCACCTTCTGAAAAGCGCCGTTCGGCCCCAGCGTGACTTCGCGCAAGTCCGGATCGTCGCCGACGCAGGAGAACACGATGTCTGCCCCTTCGGCCGCCTTGGCCGGAGTGTCCGCGAAGCGTCCCTTGTGCCTGCCTACCCAGGCCTCGGCCTTGGCGCGGCTGCGGTTGTACACGGTAAGCTCGTGGCCGCCTTTGGTCACGAGATGTCCGGCCATGGGAAAGCCCATCACGCCGAGCCCGATGAATGCGAGTTTGCTCACGGCTCCTCCGTTGCGGTTTTTCTCGCCAAGCGAGCGAGATTCACCGATAATTATAAGGTTTCCAACCCATCCTCCTGAATTTTCCGAGTAAATGAGCCAGGACCTGACCAACGCGATTCGTGCGTTGGCCATGGACGCCGTGCAGGCGGCAAACTCCGGTCACCCTGGAATGCCTATGGGAATGGCCGAAATTGCGCTGGCGCTGTGGGGGCGTCACCTGCGGCACAACCCGGCAAACCCGAAGTGGCCGGACCGCGACCGTTTCGTGCTCTCCAACGGCCACGGCTCGATGCTGCTGTATGCGCTCCTGCACCTCACCGGCTACGACCTGCCGATGGACGAGCTCAAGCGCTTCCGCCGACTGCATTCGAAAACACCGGGCCACCCCGAACTCGGGGTGGCCCCGGGCGTTGAGACGACCACGGGTCCCCTGGGGCAGGGACTGGCAAACGCGGTCGGGATGGCAATCGCCGAACGCGTTCTCGCCGCCGAGTTCAACCGCCCTGGTTCCGACGTCGTCGGCCACCATACCTATGTTACGGTCGGTGATGGGTGTCTGATGGAAGGCATCTCGCACGAGGCCTGCTCGCTCGCGGGCGCGCTCGGCCTGGGAAAGCTCATCGTGTTCTACGATGACAACAAGATTTCCATCGACGGCGAGGTGCGCGGCTGGTTCCGTGACGACACGCCGAAACGTTTTGAAGCCTACGACTGGCACGTGATCCCGAACGTGGACGGTCACGACGTCGAGGCGGTCGATCGCGCCATTCACGCGTCCAAGTCGGTCACGGACAAACCCAGCCTCATCTGCTGCAAGACCGTGATCGGCAAAGGCGCCCCCAAGCGCGCCGGGACGGCGAAGGCCCACGGGGAGGCGCTGGGGGCCGAGGAGGTCGCGGCGACGCGCGCGGCGATCGGCTGGCGCTACCCGCCGTTCGAGGTTCCCCAGCACGTGTACGACGGCTGGGACGCGAAAAAGCGCGGCGCGGCGCTCGAGGGAGTCTGGAATGACAAGTTCGCCGCGTACGAGAAAGCACACCCGGAACTTGCGCGCGAATTCCGCCGTCGAGCTGCCGGCGAGCTGCCGGCGAACTGGAGTGCCCACTGCCAGGTGCTCCTGGAAAAAATCATCGCCAAGGCGGAATCCATCGCCACTCGCAAGGCCTCGCAGAACGCGATAGAAGGCCTCGCCCCGGTGCTGCCCGAGCTGGTCGGCGGCTCGGCCGATCTGACCGGCTCCAACCTCACCCTGTGGTCGGGCTCAAAGCCCGTCGGGCAGGAGGAGGGCGGCAACTACATCTATTACGGCGTGCGCGAATTCGGCATGAGCGCCGTCATGAACGGCTTGGCGCTGCACGGCGGAATCATTCCTTACGGCGGCACCTTCCTCACCTTCTCGGACTACTCCAGAAACGCGCTGCGCATGGCGGCGCTGATGAAGATCCGCTCGATCTTCGTCTTTACCCACGACTCGATCGGTCTGGGCGAGGACGGCCCCACGCACCAGTCGATCGAGCACGCCGCAGCCCTGCGCCTGATCCCCGGTATGGACCTCTGGCGGCCGTGCGATCCCGTCGAAGCGGCGATCGCCTGGATGGCCGCGATCGAGCGAAGGGATGGGCCGACTTCGCTGGTGTTTACGCGGCAGAACGTACCGTTTCAAAAACGCGATGCTCATACGGTCTCGGCGATCCGCCGCGGCGGCTACGTCCTTGCGGACGCGCAGGAACCCAAAGCCGTCATCGTTGCTACCGGTTCGGAAGTGCAGCTTGCGCTGGGTGCGAAGCAGAAACTCGCCGAGGAAGGCATTTCCGTCCGCGTGGTGTCGATGCCCTGCACATCGGTGTTCGACCGCCAACCGCCGATGTACAAGGACGTGGTGCTCATACCAACGCTGCCCAAAGTCGCCGTTGAAGCCGGCGTGACCGAACCCTGGAGCAAGTACGTCGGCCTCGAGGGTGCGGTGGTCGGCATCGACCGCTACGGCGAGTCGGCGCCGGGGGCGAAGCTGTTCGAATACTTCGGTTTTACCGTCGAGAACGTGGTGAACGCGGTGAAAAGCGTATTGAAATAGGGAAAACCTGGAAGGAGCCTGAATGAGCATTCGAGTCGCCATCAACGGTTACGGCCGCATCGGCCGCAACATCCTGCGAGCCCACTACGAAGGCGGGAAAAAACACGACCTGCAGTTCGTCGCCCTCAACGACCTCGGCAACGCCGAGACCAACGCCCATCTCACCCGCTACGACACCGCGCACGGGAGATTTCCGGGGACAGTCGCGGTGGACGGGGAGTCGATGGTGGTGAACGGCGACCGAATCCAGGTCTGCGCCAGGCGCAACCCGGCGGAGCTGCCCTGGAAGGACCTCAAAGTGGACGTGGTGCTGGAATGCACCGGTCTATTCACCAGCAAGGAGAAGGCCTCCGCGCATCTGACCGCCGGGGCGAAGAAAGTGATCATTTCCTCGCCGGGTGCCAAGGACGTCGATGCGACCATCGTCTATGGGGTGAACCACAAGACGCTGAAATCCGCGCACACCGTGATCTCGAACGCGTCCTGCACCACCAATTGCCTTGCGCCGCTCGTGAAGGCGCTGGATGACCGGATCGGGGTGGTGAGCGGCCTGATGACCACGGTGCACAGCTACACCAACGACCAGGTGCTCACCGACGTCTATCATGAGGATCTGCGCCGGGCACGCTCGGCCAGCATGAACATGATCCCGACCAAGACCGGCGCCGCCTCTGCGGTGGGCCTGGTGTTGCCGCACCTGAACGGCAAGCTGGACGGCTACGCGATTCGCGTGCCTACGATCAACGTGTCGATCGTCGATCTCTCCTTCGTGGCGAAGCGCGCGACGACGGTGGACGAGGTCAACAACGCTGTCAGGCAGGCTTCGGAGTCCGACCTGAAGGGTATCCTCGAATACAACAAAGATCCGCTCGTCTCGATTGATTTTAACCATAACCCCGCTTCGAGCATCTTCGACTCCACCCTTACCAAAGTGTCGGAGGGCACCCTGGTGAAAGTGTCCTCGTGGTACGACAACGAATGGGGATTCAGCAACCGCATG
>Ga0137461_1000127_pt1 | contig 16549 bp, 17 predicted proteins | sample EasRivERMGT746_2_FD_104650 | JGI IMG/M metagenome (GOLD analysis project Ga0137461, IMG submission 104650) | Soil microbial communities from meander-bound floodplain in the East River, Colorado, USA - East River MetaG ERMGT746_2 | ecosystem: Environmental > Terrestrial > Soil > Floodplain ... | reverse complement strand
GTCTGGATGATGTTTCGCTATTTGGCGGCGAGCCTATCCGATGACCTTCCCCGGTGTCAATGTCTTTCTCGGCCTTTCTCGGCCTTTTGCAGCTTGATCGGCTAATCCTTGAATCGTCCAATCCACACGGCAAAAGCTTCGAGAAATTTCTTCACATGCTGGCGCGTGTTCTCGTCTGTGAGTTTTCCTGACGCATCGAACAACGGCGCCGCCGCAGGAATCTTGATCTCCGGCTGCGACATGACATGGGTCTCGGTGAAGACGAACGACTGACGCAGCGCATGCTGGGCGCGGATCGTGCCGCCAAGGCCCGGCGAGCAACCCATGAGCGCGGCGGGTTTGCGGTTGAGCGCCGACTTCCCGGCTGGCCGCGACACCCAGTCGATGGCGTTTTTCAAAACGCCGGGCACGCCGTAGTTATACTCCGGCGTGACAATCAACATCGCGTCGGCACCGCCGATAAATTTTTTCAGATCCGCCACCGGCTCCGGATCGCCCTTGGCGAAAACATCGTCGTTGTACGGCGGGATATCCCCCAGCCGGGTGTAAATTTGAATCTCCATCCCCGCCGGCGCCAACTCCGCCGCCGCCTGCAACAAACCTTTATTGAGCGAAGCCGCTCGCAAACTGCCGGCAATCCCAGCCACACGAATAGCCATCAAACCTCCGAGAAAAATTAATCTTGATTTTATATGGCGTGAGTTGAGTTCAGGTCAAGAAGGTCGCAAATTTTTTCTGCAGCCGAACATTCCCTGATTCGGATATTCCTCCCGCCAAGGCGCAAAGTTCGGATTTTTGTTTTTCGTAACCTTAGCGCCTTCGCGCCCCTTCGACGTTGCTCAGGGCATGCTTTGCGGGAGATCTTCCGATTTCTTTTTTGCGCCCTTTGCGTCCCGATCGCCCTGAGCCCGTCGAAGGGCGCGGCGAATAATTCCCTGTCTTCGGTCTGAGGGCGCGATGAATCGCGCCCCTACTTTGTGATCTTTGTGGTGAATCATCCGAATCCGACTCTTCAGTTCAAATAACCACTTCCGCCGCCTTCCGCTTCGGCCATCGCTAAGTTGTAGCGCACGGCATCTAAATGCGGATGAATTTCCAGCGCCCGGCGAAAGCAGATCGCCGCTTCGCGAAACTGACTCACCGCCAGGTGGCAAAGCCCTTGACCCGACGCCGCGCCGAAGTGATGCGGATTGCGCGCCAACGTCTCCTGGCAGTCGGCGATGGCGCCGCGGAAATTCTTGCATATGAAACGCAGCGTCGCCCGCTTGTTCCAACCTTCGGCGAATGCCGGCAGCAGCTCGATCACGCGATTGAAAAATTCCTCCGCCTCTTCCAACTTGCGGTTCTGCATCGCATCGACGCCGGCGCGAAACAGCCGGTCAGCTTCGGAATTTCCCGAACGGCACCAAATGCCCCAAAGCATCGCCTCCGCCGTCGCCGCCAGCTCCGGATCGTCGCCTTTGAGCGCCGCCAGCGCTTCCTGTTCATTTGTCGGATACATTTCCAGATTAAACCCGTTCAAGGTTCAACGTTCAAAAGTTCAAGGTCCGATCCAAAAACAAGATACTGGTACGGACTCCGAAAGATTGAACCTTGAATCCTTGAACTTTGAACTAAGCATTTTTGCCCATCCACTGTGCGGCCTTCTTTACCGCTTCACCCAGCACCTCATCATCCGATCGCTTCGCGCTCTTGAGCATATGAAACGAATGATCGCCGCCGGCGATGACGAACAGCTCGATCTGCTTGCCGAGCTTCCGGCATAACGGCTTGAGCAATTTCAAATCCGCCAACGCGTCGCGCGAGCCTTGAAGAAAGAGCATCGGCAATTTAATCTCGGCGAGATGATCGCCGCGCTCGGCGCCGGGTTTACCCATGGCATGCAAGGGGAAGCCGAAGTAAATCAAGCCGCGCACGCCATCCAACGGCTCCCGCGCTGCGGCCAGCGAAGTCATTCTGCCGCCCATCGATTTGCCGCCGGCGAACAGCGGCAAGCCGCCGGCAAATTTTTTCGCTGTCGTCACCGCCGCGCGCACGGTATCGGTGAGCATCGACTCGGCGTCCGGCCGTTTGATGCGCTTTTCCATGTAGGGAAACTGATAACGCAGCGTCGCGATGCCGTCCTCGGCCAACTTCGCCGCGCTTTCTTGCATGAATCGATGCCGCATGCCGGCGCCCGCGCCGTGGGCCAACACGAACAGCGCCCTGGCGCTCGGCGGCATCAGCAATAATCCCGACACCATGCCGGATTTAGCGTTGGGGATAAATTGAATGTCTTTCAATGTCGGAGAACTCATGACCTGTTCGTCTAGCAGTTAGCAGCGCAAAACGCCAACTCCGCCGGCGCGCAGAAGCAGACAATTTTCACCAAACACCTTCCTCACTGGCGAGAAAGCCGACTCCATCTAAATTTCCGACTTTACGATCCTGAGGTAACGACAGGTGTGGTTTGGATTTCTAAACAAAATGTCATCGTGATATCCAGATCAGCATGAGATTGAGGCCAAACCCTTTTGCAACTGTAATCTAAAAGTTTTTGGCGCGGAGGTGCAGACGACCATGGAGGAGGGTGTAAGCGTTCGGAGCAGCTGGTGGCGACGGCTGCTCAAGATCGTGAATTTGTTAGTCTGGGTGATCGTCGCGTTGGTTGTCATTCCCCAGGCCCTCGGAATTTTCGGGACGGATCGGGCGCGCATCAAACTTCTCGACCGCTTTCAGAGCGAGCGCAAATCTCGCGTCATCGCCATGATTCACCGTCAAGAAACCGTGAGCGTGTTGGGCGTGCCGGTCAGCAATTTTATCGACATCGAAGCCTCCGAAGAGATCCTGCGCGCCATTCGCGCCACGCTGACGAGCAGCCGATCGATTTGATCCTGCACACGCCGGGAGGATTGGTTCTCGCCGCCGAACAGATCGCCAAAGCGTTGGTCGATCACAAGGGGGAAATCACGGTGTTCGTACCGCACTACGCCATGAGCGGCGGTACTTTGATCGCTCTGGCTGCTGACGAGATCGTCATGGATAGCAACGCGGTGCTTGGACCCGTCGATCCCCAGATCGGCGACATGCCGGCGGCATCGATCGTGAAAATTCTCGAATTCAAAAAACCCAGAGACGTGAGCGACGACATGCTGATCCTGATCGACATGGCCGCCAAAGCGCGCGTGCAAGTCGTCTCCTTCGTCGCCGGGATTCTGCTCAAACATTATCCGAAAGAGAAAGCCGCCGAGCTGGCGACCATTTTGAGCGAAGGCCGCTGGACCCACGATTTCCCCATCATGGTCGACGGCGCGCGCCAACTCGGACTCAAAGTATCGACGAACATGCCACGCATGGTTTTCGAGTTGATGGATTTATATCCCCAGTCCGGCTCGGGCCGCCCCTCAGTGCTCTACGTACCGCTGCGCCGTCCGAGCAAAGATCAAGGCAAAGCGCCAAAAGCAGGTTCCACGTCGCCGACGTCATGAGTACAGCAATTTTATCGGGATATTGTCGATCTTCGCGCCGGTGTCATTGGCTGGATCGGTGGAATCTTGACGCTTAGGATTTTTGTTGAAGGCGATGAGTGTCAGAGTGAAAGACCACAAGACTGCCTAAGACGTTGTTGCGTTCCTCGACAAAGCTGACGGTTTGAGAGTTTGTCAGAGATGGTTGTATCCATTTTTAGTATACGAGCAAATGACCGTCATTAAACTCATTCTTACACGGTTTATCCGAAAATTCGGCCCAACGGCACTCAGTTGGATCATTTTCATAGTTGTTCTCCACCTAGCCCTGTTGATGGTTGTGTACGTAGAGTGTTGGGCTTTTGGGAAGGTCACTTTCGGGTCCCGGTTTGCCGGTGACTTGAATAGTTTGTTTTGTTCAACGCCGTGAATTCGCGAGCGCGGAACTTGTTCGATTCGGCGTATTGTGTTACTCGGCGGTGAGTCGATGACGGACGAGAACAATCGTTTCGAGTATGATGCAACAGCGCCGCGTTATATTTATTTGCTCAGCGTTAACATTTCTGTTTTCTCTGTTATCACCGGCAAACGCCGCTCAGGCGCGGGTCGTTATCGCTTATAGCTCGATCAATCCTAATTCTTCGCAACTCGAGATCGCTCGCGCCCAGGGTTTTTATCGCAAGTACGGTCTGGAGCCGGAGATTATTCTGGTGCGCAGCAGCGCCACCGCCAGCGCCGGTCTGGCCGCGGACAATATAGATTTCGGTTTCATCGGCGGCTCGGCGCTTTTGAATTCCGCTGCGGAGGGGTTGCCGCTCAAGATGCTCGCGTCGTTCGACGCCCAGCTCACCTACGACATCATCGCCAGGCCGGAGATCAAGACCGTCAACGATTTAAGAGGAAAAAAATTCGGCGTCGGTTCCCTCGGCGGGACGCCGTGGATGGCGGCTCGGCTGGCGTTTGAATATCTCGGTCTCGACGAAAAAAGAGACCGCATTCAAATCGTCGCGATGTCCAACCAGACGAGCCGTTTTCATGCGCTGGAGCAAGGCTCGGTTGACGCCGCGATCCTTCAAGGCAACTTCAGCCGTTCGCTCATAGCCAAGGGGTTCAGCGTCATCGTCGATCTCGAACAAGCCAAGATCCCATTTGTCGGCGCCGGGGTGGTTGTTTCGTCGCGATTTTTGCGCGAAAACCAAGGCACGATAGAAAACATCTTGAAAGCGCTGCTGGAGGGGCAAAGTTTTATCAACGCGGCCGAGAACAAGCCGGCGGTGTTGAAAATAATGGGCGCCTATCTCAAGGAGAGCAATCCGGCGGCGCTGCAAGATGGATTTAAGGTTCTGAGCACGAATATGATCCGCAAACCTTTTCCGTCCATCGCCGGTCTTAACAACATCAAGCGCATACTGGCGCTCTCCAGTACGAAAGTCGGCAGCGTGAAGCCCGAAGATTTGATCGACGATAGCTTCATGCGCAAGTTCGATAGGAGCGGAGTTCTCGATCGCGCACTGGCGGGGTCGCTGTAGTAAGTAAGCGGGGAGTTCAACGTTCGAGAGTTCAAACGTTCAACGTCCTCTCCCCACCTTGAACTTTGAACTTTTGAACCTTTGAACTTTCCCTTTGAGTAAGGAGGCAGACATGAAACCGGCAAAATTAGTCCATATCGCCGTGCGCTCTGCAGAGCCCCGTTCCTTGGCGCAATTTTACCAGAGCGCTTTTGGGCTCAAAGAGGTTCTCAGCAACCGGCGAGCGGTGGATCTTTGGGACGGTTATTTGTTTTTGGCGATCAATCCGCCGTCCGCCAACGGTCCGATGGGATTGAACCACTTCGGCTTCGTCGTCGATGACGTCGATTCTCTACGGCCGGTTTTGCTCAGCGCCGGAGCATCGAAAGTGGAAGCGCGTCCCGCCGGCAGATCGTTCACCGATTGGCGCGTCCACGACCCGGAAGGCAACCCCATCGATCTTTCAGCGCGAGGTTACAACACGATCCCGGCAGAACGGCTGCAAGGTGGAACTGACGATGGCGCCATGAACGCGCTGCGCCGGCTTGTTATACTTTCACAAAATCCGCAGGAGCTGGCGCGATTTTATACCACGGTCTTCGGCATGGAAGCGCTCAAAACGGTAGCGCATAAAGTGGTATTAACCGACGGCGTGATGCAACTGGTTTTGCTGAATCTCGATCCCAACCCGCATAACGGTCTTTACTGTTACGGGCTCGCCGGAAATGACAACTCGGATGAAACGCTCCGGCGTTTGGAAGATAGCAAGCGCGACGTTTCATGGGAACCGGATTGGGTCGACGAAGGCAAGCGTCAGGCGCATCTCCGCGACCCTGAACAAAACCTCGTAACCCTTTTCGGAATAAATTAGCTACACGGCGCTGGCTTGGATAGCTGCGCGCCGTCTCGTAAGAATAAAATGTGTGAGTCACAGAGCGGCTCCGCTTCAGTCAATACGATCGATCCAACATTCCGAGTCACAGACCGGGAACCCTCGCTCGATCAGAAATAATTTGCGGACTTGCTCAATTGCGCAAGTCCGCAACATGAGAGTCGGCGTGGAATTCTATATGATAGGAAAGATATCCTTGATCGCAATCAGTTACCGACCGGTAACATCCAAGCACCGCACTTACTGCCATTGCTTCTTACGCGGCGCGCGGAGTTGCGATGATCTTGGAGAGTTCGCGGTCTGAGGCTCCGAGTGTGATCAGCGAGCGAACCAGCAGGTCCAGGGAAACCGATGAGTCGCCCGCTTCCATCTTGGCGACGCGCGATTGGCTCGACTCAAGTTTCGCGGCGAGATCCACTTGCGATAAGCCTTTCTCTTGCCGGCGTTGCCGCAAAGCTTCCGCAAATCGAATTTTTAGTTCGATATACGCCGACTCCGCTTCGGATAGGCCTAGAAAATCCTTCGCGGCGCCAAACTTCCAGCCCTTCGCTGCCAATCGTTTTTTCTTGTCTTTACGCATTGCGGTTCATCCACAGAAGTCACCGTCAAGCTGTATGTCACATCTGACATGCCGTCAATACTTCGCACTCCCCGGAAGTATTCCGCGCCGAGAGCTGACACGCTTGCTCGTGGCGTGGGTGCCGCACAGTCGAGAGATGAAAATTCGTCGCCCGCGGCCACGTTCCAACTCGCTTCCACCTTGGGTTCGTGTTAATTTGGATTTGCTTTGCCGCGTTTCGTCTTGAATTCGACCGGCCCGTGCAAAGAATCCCTTTCGGCAAGTTTTCTCTTTAATGGCTGCAGAAAAATCCCAGTCTCTCTGGACGCCGGCATTTGCTTTACTCTGCTGCGCGCAATTTTTCGGCTCGTCGCAGCATGCGCTGTTGCAACCGACCTTTCCGCTCTACATCACATCGCTGGGCGGCTCGCCGTTCCAAGTCGGCCTCGTGCTCGCCTGCTTCGCCGTCACCAGCGTGGTCTTTCGTCCGCTGATCGGCGCTTGGGCCGACCGCTGGTCTGAACCGGGCGTGTCGATCTGCGGACTGTCCTTGTTATCCGCCGCGGTGTTTATCTGCTTTATCCCGTTCGTCGCAGCGATGATGTTCGCCAACGCCCTGCGCGGCCTGGGCTGGGCGGCGATGAGCGCGGCGGGGTATTCGATGCTCGCCTTGAGCGCACCGCCGGAGCGGCGCGGCGAAGCTTCCGGTTACTACAGCGGCGTTCAGGCCGGCGGTACGATTCTCCTCCCAGCCGCGGCGCTGTGGTTGATCGCGAAACCGTTTGGCGGTTTCAATGTTGTTTTCGCCTGCGCCATCGCGCTGGCCGCCATTGGCGCATGCATGAGCTGCCTGCTCATGCGCTACGCGCCGAAAAAAATCCGCCACTCGCAAGCCGCCGACTCTGCGCCCTGGTGGCGCGAGATTCTCAATGTGCTCGACCGCGAAATTATTCTCGCCTCGGTATTATCGTTTTTCTCCCACGTCACTTTTCCCGCGGTCGCGAGTTTTCTGGTTCTCTATGCCCGCGACATCGGCGTCGACAACATCGGTTGGTTCTATGCCGCCAGCGGCGCGACCAGCATACTGGCTCGCCCCTTGCTCGGCAAAGTTTCGGACCAGATCGGCCGGCGCCGCGCGCTGCTCGCCTGCTTCATTCTGCAAGCGTTCGCTCTATTAATGCTGGCCTACGCCGCCAACCTGATCGCCTTGATGATTTCAGGAATGCTCTACATGGTAGGATTGGCGATGAGCAGCTCGACCACACTGGCCATCGCCATGGAACAAGCGAAACCCGAACGGCGCGGCCGAGCGATGGCAACATTCTCGGTCGCCTTGCCGCTGAGCAACGGCGTCGGTGCGCTCATCTGCGGCAGCTTGGTTCAATGGTTCGGCTTTTTTTTCATGTATCTCGCAACTGCGATAATTGCTGCGGTCGGCCTAATCATCACCGTCGTGAACCGTGCGCGGCTGAAATAGGCCCGGAGGGCCGTTCAAGGTTCAAGGGTTCAAAAGTTCAAGGGACTCAAAATGCGCTCTAAATTTTCTGCCATTGAACCCTTGAACCTTGAACTCTTGATCGAAAAACCATTCTTATGACCGACACCATCTGGACGAAAACCTTCATGCTGCTGTGCGCCGCGCAGTTGCTCGGCTATGCGCAGCATTTCATGCTCGCGCCGGTGCTGCCGCTCTATGTAACCCAACTCGGCGGCTCGCCGTTCGTCGTCGGCATCGTGCTGGCGTGCTTTGCCGTTAGCAGCGTGCTGGTACGGCCCCTCGCCGGCGGTTGGGCCGACCGGCGCAGTGAATCGCTGGTCATGATCGCCGGTTTGCTGTTTCAAGCCGCCAGCGTCTTTCTCTGTTTTATCCCGTTCATCCCGGCCGCCGCGCTGGCGAACGGTCTGCGCGGCATCGGCTGGGCCGGCTTGAACACCGGCGGCTACTCGCTGCTGGCGCGCATCGCGCCCGTCGCTCGGCGCGGCGCCGCGTCAGGTTTATATAGCGGCGTGCAGAGTTCGGCGCAGATTCTTTTTCCGCCAGTGGCGCTCTGGCTGCTGAACGCATCCTTCGGCGGTTACGGCGCGGTCTTCATTGTCACCGCGCTGTTCTCCGTCGCCGGCGCGCTGATGGGTGTGATTATGGCGCCGGCGGTTTCTCGCCCTGCGCCGGCGCAGGCAGTCCAAGAAAAAATTCCCTGGTGGCGCGAAATCTTTCACTTCATCGAACCGGAAATTTTGCTGCCGTCGATCTTGCTGCTCTGGCTCAACGTCTCGCTGCCGGCGCTCACCAACTTCATCATTCTGTATGCGCAGGAGTTGGGCATCGGCAATTTCGCCTACTACTTCGTTGCCATCGGCGCCACCAGCATGCTCGGCCGGCCGCTGCTCGGACGTTTATCAGATAAAATAGGCCGCGCCCGCTCGGTCGCCGCTGGTTTTTTCTTCCAAGTGATCGCCCTGGTGCTAATCACAGCGATGGCGAATTTACTGGGCGCGATTATCTGCGGCGCGATTTACATGCTCGGCAACGCCATCGGCAGCTCGACGACTTTGGCGCTCGCCGTCGAGCGCGCCGACCCCAAACGGCGCGGCAAACAGATGGCGACCTTTTCCATCGCCTATCCGCTCAGTTACGGCGTCGGCTCGCTGATCACCGGCGGCGCCATCGACCTCGCCGGTTACGTCGGCATGTTTCTGATTCTAGCCGCAATGCAAGCGGCAGGATTGATCTTTGCCGTCGGGCGCCGCTCCGAACTGTAACGAGCAAAAGTCGATGGAGCGATGGAGTAATGGAGTGTTGGGAAATCTCCATTCCGATGCCCCTTCACTCCATTATTCCACCACTCCACTACTCCAACCCATTTGCCCCCAACCCATGAGTTTTCCCCAAGCACATGTTAGAAAACGGCAGTGCGCACGGCACCGGCGCATTCCTGAATGGCCTCGTCGTCGATCCTGCCGGCTACGCTTGGATGTACGTCACCGCCGCCGCGCTGTGCAGCACCGGGCTCATTCTGACGTGTAAATATTGGGCTAAGCTGAAATGAATTTTGCCGCGGCTTGTTGAGGTCAGCGAGATGCGCTAAGTAGGGGCAACCCTATATGGTTGCCCGTTCATTCGTTCGGATGGTTGAAGAGGGCAGACACGAAGGTCTGCCCCTACCAAGGAGGTTTAGACAATGAAAAGCCGTCTCGTTGTCCTTGTGCTCTTAACCGCGCTCGCTGTCTTGATGACTTCAGCCATCCCGGCGCAGGCGAAAAGCTACATCGCGTACATCTCCGACTCGACCAATTCTTCGGTGATCTATTGGATCGCCAAAGAGGCGGGCATCTTCAAGAAGCACGGCCTCGATCTCGACACGATTTTCATCAACGGCAGCGTGCGCGGTATTCAGAGCCTGATCGCCGGCGATCTCGGCTACAGCGGCGCGGTCGGCCCGGCGGTCATCAATGCCAACCTCGCCGGCGGCGACATCGCCATTATTCAAAGCCAGATGAATACACTGCCCTACTTCATCATTGGCAGCTCCAGTATCAAGTCGCCCGAAGCTATCAGGGGCCGCGCTGCCGCTGTGCATATTCCGGGCACCTCGGCGGATTTCGCCATGCGCCTTGCGCTCTCGAAAGTCGGCATCAACTACAAAGACATCAAAGCGATCACCGTGGGCGGCGCTCCGGCCAGGCTCGCCGCCGTCACCCAGGGCCAGGCAGATTTCACCGTGGTCACTGACGGCGAGAAAATCCAAGGCGAAAAAATGGGCCTGAAAGTGATCATCGACATGGCGAAACTGAACGTCCCGTTTCAGTTTAACTGCAGCGTCACCACGCGCCGAAAAATCCGCGAGAACCCCGACGAAGTGCGCCGCGTGGTCTGGACCATGGCGGAGTCGATTCATTTTTTCAAAAGCCGCAAAGAGGAATCGATCAAGATAATGCAAAAGTACACCCGCGGCCTACCGCGCGAGATACTGGAGGCTGCGCATACGGCCAACTCCGCGCTGCTCGTCGAAGACACCTATCCGACGCTCGAAGGTTTGAAGCAAACGCTGGACGTCCAAACCCTCACCGACCCGCGCGCCGCCAAAGCCAAAGCGGAGGACTTCGTCGAGCTGCGCTTCGTCGACGAGATGAAAAAAAGCGGCTTCGTCGACAAACTCTACGGCAGGCGGTGATTTTCACCATCTGCTGGCAATTAATTTCTAAGGAGCACGACGATCATGAAATTCGGCATATTCGTTTTCGGCGATAACCATCCGGACCTCGGCCGTTCCAACCAGAAGTATTACGAGGAAGTCTTGACCATGGCTGAATGGGCCGAGGAACTGGGCTTCGATTCCTTCTGGCTCGGCGAGCATCATTTTTATTGGTACGGCACCTGCGTTTCGCCTCCTATGCTGATTGCAGCCCTCGGGCAGCGAACCAAGAAGATCAGGTTGGGCCCGGCGGTGAGCGTTCTCCCTTTTCACCATCCGCTGATTGTCGCTGAGGAGTATGCCTTGGCCGACAATCTCTGCGGCGGACGGCTGAACTTCGCCATCGGCAGCGGCTTCTCGCCGGTCGAATACAAGCTGTTTGGGATGTCGATGGAGGAAGCGAGAGAGAGGTACTGGGAAGCATTCGACATCATCTTGAAGGCGTGGCGTCAGGAGGAGTTTTCCCATAAAGGAAAGTTTTACCAGATTGAGAACGGCTCCCTGTATATGAAGCCCTTGCAAAAGCCCATGCCGCCGACATGGGTGGCGGCTTCCAGCAATGAGACCTTGATCAAAGCGGGAGAACTGGGATTCTCCACCATGGGGATTCCCTTCGTGCGATCCGACACGATAGTCGATGCCAAGGAAAAAAATGACCTCTTCAAGGAATCCTATTTTCGGGCGGGCCATAAGGAAGAGCCGGATATCATCGTTGCTTTGCACGTGTACCTCCATCCCAATGCGGAAGAAGCGGTCAGGGCCAGCCGTCCTCCCTTCGAGCGCGTCGTTGACTATCTCAAAAAATATCGGCGCCCCGGCGCCAAGGTTCCCGATTTCGACATTGTGAAAGAAAAAAAACTCGTGGTTTTCTCCTCTCCCGAGCGTGCCGAAGAGATCTTTCGCGAATACGAAAAGATCGGTGTCACGCATATTATCTGCATGGTCAACTTCGGCGGCGTGCCGATGAGCGACGTGCGCCGGACGTTGGAGTTGATGTCGAAAGAAGTTTTCCCAAAATTTCACAGAAGGGAATCATGCTGACAAATCAGAAAGGGCAACCAACAAATTTTACGAAATAATAAATCTGCCGTTACTGACGCGACCGGTTGAATATGCCACCTCCCAACCTAAATTTTTGGAACGTTCACCGTATCTGCGCTGAAATTGATATAACGTCAGAACAACCAATCCTTGACCTATCTGGTGTCACCTTTTTTTCACCTTTCGCGCTTGTTTACCTCGGCATGTTCTTTCGTCATTTCAATTCAAAGGGAAGTAGATTTCACGTAATGCCGCCTACCGCTCCACACGCGAGGGGGTATTTGGCCAGACAACAGTTTTGGGAGCGATTCAATTTTGATCCTCGCACCGTCAAGTTAGAGCGACTCCGTCGACTCACCACAACGACATCTCTTAATGACATCGTCGACATCGAAATCAACGATTACATTGCAGACCAAGTTGCCGAAAAGCTGGTGAAAGTACTGACCGACTGCAAATGCCAACTGCCTGCCGGTAAGGTTGCATTGATAGCCTCGGAGCTAGTTGACAACTTCGCACAACATTCTGGTCAAAATTTGGCTGCACCGACATTCCAATTTTACCCCACGCCTCGTAACCTACTGATTGCCATTGCTGATTGCGGAATTGGAATCAGAGAAAGTCTTGCGTCGAACCCGAAATACGCTTGGTTAGCGGAGCGACCCCATCATGTCGCGGTACTGGAAGCTTTTAAGCCCACTGTAAGCAGGAAACCCGAGGGAGGAACGGGATTTACCGATGTTCTGGAAGGCGTAACGGAATTGGGCGGCCAGTTACGCTTAGCAACCGGTAACGAGTATGTTATTGTCAAAAAGGGAAAGGCTACGGCGGGTCGAATGTCATTCGATCTTCCTGGGGTTCAAATTGAACTATCGTTACCCGAAGGGAAATGAACATGTTAGTTAGAATTCCCTTTAAGGAATTATCGCAGTCCGGAATCGGACGTGCTCGCGGTCACCTGGCTTTCCGAATCCTCAAAACTCACCTGGCTGCTGAATCAGTAGAAATCGATTTTGCGGGCCAAGATTTAGTCTCAATGTCCTTCTTGGATGAGCTCGTCCTAAGACTAATAGAGTCAAACCAACTAGAGAAAGTTGTATTTGTCGCATCCGACCCTCTTGTGCTCGAAAAGCTTGCGCAGGTTGCAGCGATCCGCAATGCTACGATTTTCGTTCAATCAAAAACAGGAGAGCCGAAAAGCGTCTTGAAGCCAAAACCTACAACTCCTATTTTGCTGAAACCTTCGAGAGCGAGCAGTTTCGGGAAATGAGTATACAGATTGAGCGTTAGTTATTTAGGCCTACCCTCCAAAGCAGAATAGAGCCTCGAAGCGGTCTGCTAAAGCTACCTTTTTTTTCGCGTAATATTCCCCGAGTCGGAACCCTACAGATTTGCCGCCGGAAACTACATTCAAATACAGGGATCTCTGCTTCAACTTGACCTCTGGAGAAATTAAATCCTATATCTGATGGAGACGATTCCTGGCACATATCCCGTTGATCGAAGACAGAGTTAGATTTGGAAAATTGTCCATGACCGAAGTTTATTTCCAAGACACCACTATCCGCGACGGCGCCCAGAGTTTGTGGGCCTACAACATCCGCACCGGCATGATCGCGCCGATCTGTGAACAACTGGACCAAGCCGGCTTCGAAGCCATCGAGCTCGGCGGGCCGATCGAATTGCCAAAATGCGTCAAGGAACTGCGCGAAGATCCTTGGCAGCGCTACCGCTTGATTATCCCGAAATTCAAACATACGCCGCTGCGACTAGTCCACGGCACGCGCAGCGGCTTCGCCATTTATCCCGACGCGCTGCACCAACTTTTCGATACCTGCATGGCCAACGTCGGCGTCAGCGAAGTGCGCATCTCGGATTCGTGGAACGATGCGGCGGATTGGGCGTGGCGCGTCAAGCAGGCGAAGAACGCCGGGCTGAAACCGATTATCAATTTGATTTACACGGTCTCGCCGCGCCATACCGACAAATATTACGCAGCGAAGATCAAAGAGGCGATCGCTCTCGATGTCTACCGCGTCATTTTCAAAGATCCCGGCGGTATCTTGACTCCCGAACGCACCAAGAGCGTCGTTCCCGCGGTGCTCAAAGCGGCTGGTCCGACAACGGTTGAACTGCATACCCATTGCACCACCGGTCTCGGCGCGCTGTGCTGCTTGGAAGCGATCAAAGCCGGCATGACGCATATCAACACGGCGATCCCGCCGCTCGCCGACGGCTCGGGCAATCCGTCGCTGTTTAACGTCGCCATGAACGCGCGTGCGTTGGGTTATAAAACGCGGGTCAATGAAGAACCGCTGCGCCAGGCGGCGAAATTTCTCACCGCCTGCGCCAAGCAGGATAATTTGCCGATCGGCAAAACGCCCGAATACGATTACGCGCAATATGTTCATCAAATTCCCGGCGGCATGATTTCCAACCTGCGCCATCAGCTCGACCGCGTCGGTATGGAAAACAAGCTCGACCAAACCCTCGACGAAGCCGCGCAGGTGCGCGCCGACTTCGGCTATCCGATCATGGTCACGCCGTTGTCACAGTTCGTCGGCAGCCAAGCGGCGATCAATGTGATTGTCGGCGAGCGCTACAAACAGGTTACCGACCAGACGATTGAATACGCCATGGGCATCTGGGGCAAAGAAGGCGCCCAGTTCATGGACCAGAACGTCAAAGAAAAAATCTTGCATCGCACGCGCGCCAAAGAAATCGCCGACCGGCCGCACCCGACCGACACACTCCCAGAGCTGCGCAAAAAATACGGCGGCAAAAACGACGAAGAAGTTTTACTGCGCTTCTTTTCCAGCAAAGAAGATGTCGAAAAGATGTACGCCGCCGGCCCAGCGCGGACTTATACGAGCAATGGCAATCCGTTGTTGGACCTGGTTGCCCAACTAGCCAAACAAAAGGAACGCAACAGCGTATTTATTCAACGGCCGGGTTTTTCTCTGCGCTTGCAACGGCGCAGCACAGTGTGAGTAGGGACAGGTCGCGACCTGTCCCTACAGAACGAGCAGCTGGCACGATCGGACCCATTCCGACGGTTTGAACGAATTGAACGGCTTGAACTGCTTGAACGTGTTCAGACTTATAGAGGTAATCCATGGCGCGTGTACCGTTAATCGAAGAAAAAGCTCATCCCGAGCTCGCCGAGTCCATCGCCAAGATCAAAGGCGCGCGCAGCGGGCGGCTGATTAACATCTATCGCCTGATGCTGCACAGCCCGGCGCTGGCCAACGCCTGGTTCGATCTCAATCAAGCCGTGCGCTACGGCACTGAGATCGACGGCCAGAGCCGCGAGATCGCCGTCATCCGCGTGGCGATTTTGAATGACGTGGAGTACGTCCAGCAAGCGCACGGACCTGCGTATGCGTTGAAAGAAGGCCTCACTCCCGCACAGGTGATTGCCATCACGGACTGGCGGCCGTCGAAACTTTTCAGCGAGCCCCAGCGCGCGCTACTCGCCTACACCGACGCCATGACCCGCGAGATCGACGTGCCCGAAGCGATCTTCGCCGAAGTGCGCAAACATTTCACCGAGCGGCAAACAGTAGAACTCACGATGCTGATCGGCGCCTACAACATGCTGACGAGATTTCTGAAGGCGTTGAAGGTAGACCCCGAACCCTAAATATTTGTTCAAGGTTCAAGGGTTCAACGTTCAACGTCGGAGAGCCGATTGAACCCTTGAACTTTTGAACCTTGAACGAATCTAAATCATAACCATGACATCAACACCCGCGCTAAAATTCGTCGTCGAAAACGACACCTTCCTGCGCTTGATCCAAGTCGTGCTCGATCCCAATGCGCCAGAGGAACGCATCGAAGCTTTCGCCCATTTTTGCTTGCACGATCTCCCTGACTTTCGCGCATGGTGTGAGAGAATTCGCGCGCAGGCACAAAATCTCTTTCCATCCGATGTCCGCCTCGTAGACGATCAAGAAGAATTGCGCGCCAATCTCGCCAATGCCAACGTCGCCGTGGTTGAAGAACTCAGCTTCGGCGCGAAAGAAATCGCCGCGGCTGGCAGCACGCTACAATTCGTCCAAAAGTACGGCTTCACCACGCGCAATATCGATCAAGCCGCATGCGAACGCGCCGGCGCCAAAATTCTCACGATCAGACGCAGAGCAAATATTTCCACCGCCGAGCAAGGCCTGATGCTCATGCTCGCGCTGGCGCGCCAAGTGACGCAGAACGCCAATCTCATCAGCGTCGAGCAGCTCAGAGCCGCCGGCTACACGCCGACGACCTACAACCGCGCCCACACGCCCAACGGCAATTGGGCGCGCATCCCGAACATGGTCACGCTCTATCAACGACAATTGGGCATCGTCGGCTTGGGTGAGATCGGCCGAGAGCTGGCGCTGCGCGCCATCGCGCTTGGTATGCGTATCGTCTACACGCAACGCGAGCGCTTGCCCGCCGATGTCGAGCAGCAGTATCAGGCAACTTACTTGGAATTGGACGAACTGCTCGCCGGCTCGGATTTTATCAGCCTGCACCTGCCGCGCAGCCCGGCGACGGTCAACTTTATCGGTGAACGTGAACTGGCGCTGATCAAACCGGGAGCGTTTTTAATCAACGTCTCTCAGCCCAATCTCGTCGAGCACAACGCACTGTGTCGCGCGTTGGCATCCGGGCGCTTGGGTGGATTCGGATTGGACACTTTCTACGAAGAGCCGGGCGACGCCAACGATCCACTGATAAAATTCCCCAACTTCATCGTCACGCCCCACTTGGGCGGCTCGCCGCGCTGGAACTCGCTCGACGACATCGAAGAAGTGATCGTCAATCTCGGCCGGCAGTTGGCTTGACCGCGCCGCTAGCCCGGATTACTCATGCTTCGAGGAAATCGAACGACAGAGTGTCGATCGAGGTGGAACCCTGCATCCTCG
>Ga0137461_1000125_pt1 | contig 16872 bp, 17 predicted proteins | sample EasRivERMGT746_2_FD_104650 | JGI IMG/M metagenome (GOLD analysis project Ga0137461, IMG submission 104650) | Soil microbial communities from meander-bound floodplain in the East River, Colorado, USA - East River MetaG ERMGT746_2 | ecosystem: Environmental > Terrestrial > Soil > Floodplain ... | reverse complement strand
GCTTGCGCAAATTTTCCGCGCCACTGTTCCCAAGTTGCTGTGCTCAATGAAAAATACGATCTCACCACGAAGGCACGAAGGACACGAAGGGTTCGGATAAATAATTTTCCGAACTTCGTGCTCGTAGCCCGTGGTGAGCATAGTCGAACCATGTCCTTCGTGGTGAAAAACTCTTTCCCATTTGGTTGCGGCTCTGCCGCGCTAGGCTCTTTGTGATTATTTCTCTTCTCTTATTCGGTTGCGGCTGTGCCGCGCTGGCCGCTTCGTGGTGCGGTAGGATTTTCTCATTGAGCAATGCAAAGCGCGAAAGATTCGGCCAGCATGTCGATCCCTAGCGTCAGCTCGCCACGCGAGAACGCTGTCAATTTTTCGACGGGCACAGCTCGCCCAGCGCGCAACCGGGGCAGTTGGGCTTGCGCGCGAAGCAAACCCGCCGGCCGTGGATAATCAAGCGGTGCGAGAAGCCGGTCCACTGTGGCGGCGCGAGAATGCGCGCTAAATCCTGTTCGATCTTGGCCGGATCTTGCTGCCGGGTGAGCCCCAAGCGGCGCGATAGCCGGCGGCAATGGGTATCGACAGCGATGCCGGGAAAACCGAAAGCGTGGCCACGAATGACGTTGGCGGTCTTGCGCCCGACTCCGGCAAGCCGCGTGAGATCGTCCATCGCCGAGGGCACCGCGCCGGCGAAATCATCGATCAACTGCCCGGCGCAGCGTTTGAGCGATTTTGCTTTGGCGCGAAACAGACCGAGCGTGCGAATCAGAAATTCGATATCGCTAGTCGAAGCGGCGGCGAGCGCGGACGGAGTGGAATAACGATCGAATAACGCCGGTGTGACCTTGTTGACCGCGGCATCGGTGCATTGCGCCGAGAGAATAACCGCGATCAGCAATTCGAAAGTATTCCGATGGATAAGCGGACATTCGACGTCGCCGTATAACGTCGCCAAGCGTGCCGCCAGCGCTTGGGCGCGCAACGATTTTTCTGCCAGCGTCTCGCGCTTGCGCGCCGCCGGCTTGGCGCTTTTGCGCAATTCGCCCCGCGGAAATTCAGTTTCCACGGCGAACCCGAAAGGCGCTCTTGCCGGCGTAAACCGCGCGTTTGCCGAGTTGTTCTTCGATGCGCAGGAGCTGATTATATTTCGCCGTGCGCTCGCCGCGGCAGGGCGCGCCGGTCTTGATTTGTCCGGCGTGGGTCGCCACCGCGAGATCGGCGATGGTAACGTCTTCGGTTTCACCGGAGCGATGCGAGATGACCGTGGTATAGCCCGCTTCTTTGGCGAGCTTCATCGTGTCGAGAGTTTCCGTCAGGGTGCCGATCTGATTGACCTTGACGAGAATGGAATTGGCCACGCCGGTGTCGATGCCGCGCTTCAAGCGCGCTTTGTTGGTGACAAACACATCGTCGCCGACAATCTGAATTTTCTTGCCCAGCGCTTGGGTCATCATCTGCCAGCCTTCCCAGTCGTCTTCCGCGAAACCATCTTCGATGGAGATAATCGGATACTGGCGCACCCAGTCTTCGTAGAGCTGAACCATCTCGTCCCTGCTCCGGCTGATTCCGTCGGACTTCTTAAAGACATATTTGCCATCGTCGTAAAATTCGCTGGGCGCGACGTCTAAAGCGAGAGCGACCTGGGAACCGGCTTTGTAACCGGCCTGGGCGATCGCCTCGATCAACAACTCGATCGCCTCGGCGTTGCTTTTGAGCCGCGGCGCAAATCCGCCTTCGTCGCCGACGCTGGTGGAAAGCTCACAGTCGTGCAGAACTTTCTTGAGCGTCGCGAAGATTTCCGCCGCGGCGCGCAGCGCTTCTTTAAAACTCTTCATGCCGTAGGGAACCACCATGAACTCTTGCACGTCGACGTTGTTGTCGGCATGGGCGCCGCCGTTGAGCAGGTTGAGCATCGGCACCGGCAAAGTTTTTGCCGCCGCGCCGCCGAGATAGCGGTAAAGCGCCAGGCCGTCGGCGCGCGCCTGGGCGTGCGCCACCGCCAGGGAAGCGCCGAGGATCGCATTGGCGCCGAGCTTGCCTTTATTGGCCGTGCCGTCGAGATCGATCATGATCCGGTCGATGGCCGCTTGATCGCGCGCCTCTTTGCTGCGCAATCTAGGCGCGATCTTTTGGTTCACATGGGCCACCGCGCGCGCCACTCCCTTGCCGAGAAAACGCTTGCCGCCGTCGCGCAGTTCCACCGCCTCGTGCACGCCGGTGGAAGCGCCCGACGGCACCGTTGCCCGGCCGGTGACGCCGTTGGTCAAACTCACTTCGACCTCCACCGTCGGTTGTCCCCGGGAATCGAGCAGCTCACGCGCGTGCACCCGTTGTATTTTCATCCCCACCCTCCAAAAAAAGTTATTCAGCGCGACAAAATTTTTTGTTATGTTATATTACTTTTGCTGACATGCCAATTCACTTTCACTTACGCCTGCCCACCGGATGGCTGCTCTACCTGCTCGGAGCGCTGATCCTGGCGGTCGCCCTGGTGACCGTCATCGGCGAGCGCGGCGCGCTCCATGTGTGGCGCTTGCGCGGCGAAAAGAGCCAGCTCGACGAGCAAAATTACCGGCTGCAAAAAGAAAATGAAGCGTTGCGCCAGCGCATCGCGCGCGTCCGCCACGACGACCAGCACCTCGAAAAGCTCGCCCGCGAAGAGTTGAATCTGGTTCGTCCCGGCGATGTCGTCTACCGCTTTCCCAAAGCGGATTCCCGCGCCAGCCGCGGCGGTTTGGTCAGTGAGACCGCTTCCGGATCGCGCCCGTCAACGGAACAAAAATAACGTCGCTGAGCTGCTCCACGACTTGCTTGCCGGCGGCTTTGCGGACTCGAATGAGCCGCTGCGTTTGATCCGGTTCGCCAAGCGGCATGATGATCTGCCCGCCTTCTCGTAATTGACGCCAAAGCCGCTCGGGAACGCGGGGCGCCGCAGCGGTAATAAGGATCGCGTCGAACGGCGCCTGCTCTTCCCAACCGAAAAATCCATCGCCGACTTTCAGTTGAATGTTAGTGAAACCGAGCTGATCAATTAACAGCTTCGCGCGCTCACTCAACGCGGGGATTATTTCAATCGAATAAACCGCTGCCGCCAAGCGCGCCAACACGGCGGCCTGATAACCGGAACCGGTGCCGATCTCCAAAACCTTCTCATGCCCCTTAAGCCCCAAGAGCTCGCTCATGTAAGCGACGATATAGGGCTGGGAAATGGTTTGACCCGCTCCAATAGGCAGCGGGCGGTCGTCGTAGGCGGCATTTTTTTGTCGATCGGGCACGAACAAGTGGCGTGGAATCGCAGCCATCGCCGCGAGAACGCGCGGGTCTTTAATCCCTCGGCCCTTGAGGTCGCGCTCGATCATGAGCCGGCGCGGCGCCAGAAAAGGGTCCAGGCTCTCGCCTTGACCCAATTCGCGTTGCGCCGCGTCGACGGCAAAGAGAATTTGCAGCGACAGAAAAATCGCGCTGAGAAAAAATGATCGGCTAGCGCTCGTCTTTGAAAACAAAATGGTAGTACTCATCCATGTCCATCAAAGCGTCGAGCTCGGACTCGTCGGTTAAACGAACTTCGATCAGCCAACCGTCGCTGTACGGATCTTCATTGATCGTCCCAGGATGATCTTCAAGATGAGGGTTGACCGAAAGCACCGTGCCGGAAACCGGCGCGACCAGCTCGTGCACCGTCGACACCGACTCGATCTCGGCGAAAACTTCACCTTCCTCGATCTTATCGCCGATGTCGGGCAGTTCCACCGAAATCACCGCGCCCAGCGCGTCTTGAATATAATTAGTCAGACCGAGCCGGGCATTGCGGTCTTCAACACTGACCCAAACATGGAGCTTGCTGACTTTAACTTCGTTTTCCGTCATCGCTGTTTGCACGATCACTATAAACTTGCCATGAACGTGTCAAGAGCAGTCGGCATTGGGTAGTGGTTCAGTTTCGCAAACATTTGTAGGGGCGACCCTCTGTGGTCGCCCGTCCCAGAGGGCAGACACAGGGGTCTGCCCCTACATTGACAATACGTTGAAATCAAATTGAACCACTACCCGGAATTGAATCGGCCGCGGCGCTTCACCTTGACAAGTTAGTGCAAATCACAGTAGCGCTAATTGGCAAAGACAAATCAAGAGACGAACCTTGGCCGAAATGTTCGCCCACTGAATAGGATCGAAAATGACCGCTGCAGATTCAGAAATAGCCGCGGCGCGGATCGTCGCCGGACTTAAGAAAGCCGGCATCGATTTCGTCGCCACGCTGCCGGATGAAAAGATGCTCGAAGTGATCCGCGTGGTGGAGACGGATACGGAACTGAAGCATGTGCCGCTGTGCCGCGAGGAAGAAGGCATCGGCATCTGCGCCGGCGCCTACCTGGCCGGGCGCAAGACCGCGATCATCATGCAGAACGCCGGCTTTTTGAACAGCTGCAACGCGCTGACGACCACGTCGTTGCAACTGCAAATTCCGATTCTCATGCTGATCTATTACGCCGGCGATATCGGCGACCGCGGCTTTACCACTCTGGGGGCGGTCACCGAACCGGTGCTGCAAGCAATGGGCTTTCGCAGTTACATCCTGCGCAAAACGGAAGAAATCGACGCGACCCTGCGCGGCGCGCAGATTCTCGCCGACGATTCGAAAAAGCCAGTGGCCGTGCTCCTGACCAAAAGCGTGCTCGGGGTAAAATAATGAGTTCTTCCAGGTTTACTGTGAAGAAGTTTTCACCACGAAGGACATGGTTCGACTATGCTCACCACGGGCTACGAGCACGAAGTTCGGAGTTTTATTTTTCCGAACCCTTCGTGTCCGGAGCCTGGCCTGAGCGACGTCGAAGGGTGACCTTCGTGGTGAACAAGACCAGCTGAAGCTGACACATTATCCACACAAAAGCCTGAAGGACAAATAATGCAACGATACGACTTTCTGAAAGCGATTGCGGCGGATGCACAAGATGCGCTGTGCGTTTCCACCGGTTGGGCCTCCCGCGAATGGTGGGCGGTGCGGCCGAGCGACGGCAATCTCAAGACCCGCACCCTCGGACTGGTGTCATCGATCGCCGCTGGGCTGGCGATCGCCTTGCCGCAGCACAAAGTGATCGCCATCGACGGCGATGGCGCATTTCTCATGAACCTCTGCGGTTTGCCGACCATCGCCAGACAGAACCCCGGCAATCTGATTCATCTACTATTCGACAATGAAATCTACGAAGCCTCCGGCGGCACCGCGACCGCGTCGCGCAGCTGCGATGCCGTCGCCCTCGCCAAAGGGGCGGGATATGGAAATGCCGTGTGGGTTCAGTCGCGCCAGGAATTTCGCGCCGAGTTTGGCCGCGCCTGGGAGAAAAATGAGTTAACGCTGATCGCCGTCAAAGTCGATCCGGGGCAGCCTCAAGGTTTGCCGCCACTCAAGCTCGATGAAATCGAGAACAAGTACCGCTTCATGCGCTATCTGGAAGCAGCGCAGCACAAGCCCATTTTGAATCCTGGCTTCGATTCGAAACCTTAGCCGTCTAGCCCGGATTATTCATAACATGCTACGAGGAAACCTGACGACACTCTGTCAATCGAGGCGCGGCCCTGGAGGAACGAAGGCACCGGCGCGAATGTGTCATTTTGTGCTCGGCGCTCGGCACGATGTTTGACCTTTTCGCTGCTGATCTCATAACCAACTCGCCCCTCTGGCATCTTCAAGGCACAACTGTTTTGCCTTCGTTCCGCAAGGGTTGCACGCCATTGTAAATTGCCCGCAGTTTTACCGCGAATAATCCGGGCTAGGCCGACGTGCCGGTCTTTCTGATTTCGCTCTCGCTTGGCGCCGCGCTCGCCTTGCGCGCTTCCTGCTCAAGCCGCGCGGTCTGCGCGCGCGAAAATTGGCCGCCGTGACGCGGTAGCCCAAGCCAATTCCACTGCGCCGGATTGCGGCGAATCGCCTGCTCGATGCAGCGCGTATAAACGGCCGTCGTGGCGGCGACGCTGGCGTCGAGATCATCGCAAACCACCGCTTCGATCGGTGCGCCGATCGACAAGAGCAGCGAATCGTCGCGCTGGCGGATGGCGAACATCGGCAACGTCACCGCCCCCGTGCGCAGCGCCAAGGTCGCCGGCCCGCGCGGCGCCGGCATTTTCATACCGAAAAAGTCCACCAGCTGGTCGCCCGATTTGAATTCATCGGCGATGACCAGCACGATGCGGTTGTTGCGCAACGCCTTGAGAATGCCGCGCACAGCTTCGCGCCGTGGTTTGGCGGAAATCGTGTGAATGCCGACCTGGGTGCGGTAATCGTCGGTCAATTTTGCGAAGCGTTTGTGCGCCGGATGCTTTACCACCACGCTGAAGGGATAGCCGCTCGCCGCCAGCCGCGCGCCGATCATGGTGAAGCTACCCAAGTGGGCGCTCAAAGCCAGCACGCCCTTGCCCTTTTCCAGCGCGCGGCGCAGGTGATCTTCCCCTTCCAAAGCCACCGTCGCGATAATTTTCTCCTTGGAGAGGTGCATCAACAAGGTGGTATCGAGCACCGTGCGCGCGAAGTTGCGCCAGGCTTGCCAAACCATTTTTTTTCGCGCCGCAACGCTGGGGAATTCAACGCCCATGGCGGCCGTGAGGTTTTTCTCCATGCGCTCGCGATAGCCGCGCATGACTTGGAACGCCAACCAGGCCATGAAAGTAGTAACGCGCGCGATCACCTGGGAGGGAACATAGGGAAGCACGCCGATAAATCCACGCAAGGCAGATTCTCCGGCCCGGTAACGGCAGTTATAGAGAAACTGCCCAAGCGCCGTTCGGCGTCCGAAAATTCCCATGATTTATTTGTGTATTTGATTGCCGAGCATTGCAAGTTCAACGCATCGTTGACCGCCCGAAAGCGGCGGCCGCCAGCAATCGGCAATCAGCGCCGTCGGGCGATCTTGTGAAAAAAAGTAGCGCCAGCGCGCTTAGCGATTCACCACGCGCTTCAAGCGGCGTCCTGGGCGGCGCGCCAGCGCAATGTTGCCGCGGCTTTTCTTGAGCCGCGGCGCGAGCCGAAAGATTTTGGCTTGGTTATGTTGCGCCAGCGCGTTGCTCGTCCAGGTCACCAGGCCGCGCCGCAGATACTCCGGATCGAAGCTGAGCATCTCGCACACGCTATCGAAAGCGAAAACCGCCTCGTTGCCTTTTTCTCCCACCCAACTCTCCGCCTCGCGGAACAGCGCCTTGCCCTTGCCATCGCGGGCGAAAATATATTTTTGATAGCAGGCGATGGCGTCCTCGAGGATCGCCAACAGCAATTTCTTTTCCGGCTCCAGGTGAACCTTGCGCCGAAAGGTGTCGAGATACTGCTCCGGCAGCAATGTATCGGGCTGAAATAGCGATGACACCCGTTCTTCCATATTTAGTCCTGAATCATAAGCCATAAAAACCGCCTCCCGTTGGAGTGCGGCTTGACCGGCGGGCCAATCGCCGATGCGTTCATCCCGGTCACGCCGCGCTCGAAAGAGAAGAGGAACCGATAATTTCTCGGCAAGGCGACCGTCGCAATCCAGCGATAGTCGTCCGGCTGAGCACCTCCATGATTTTATCTTGCACTTCGCTCCACACACCGATCATCGTGCAGCGCGGCAACTGATCGCAGCCCAGATGCAGGTCCAAGCAGGCGTTCACCGCGATGGGGCCTTCGATCGCCTCGATCACATCGCAGAAGGAAATTTTTTCCGGCGCCCGCGCCAACAGATAACCGCCGGCTGAACCGCGCTTCGATTTTAGCAAACCGCCGCGCACCAAATCCTGAATGATCTTTTCCAAGAACTTTCTCGGCACGCCTTGCTTGCTGGCGATCTCGCCGATGGCGCAACATTTATCAGGGTCCTGGTCGGAAAGATAAATCATCGCGCGCAGCCCATAATCGACCCGGCGAGGAATCTGCATGAGCGCCATAAAATTACCCCCTCACCCCATGGGTGGCTGCTGTCGCGCCCCGCTCGGATTGCGGCTGAGGCTTGTTTCCCAGCCGGCCCAACGCTGAAAACCCGTGTAAGCGTTGGACGATGGCCGGCATCTTTTCGTTCACATAACTAACTTCGTCTTGAGTATTAAAACCGCTCAAGCTGAAGCGCACCGCGCCCTGCAGCCAGTCGGCCGGCACGCCCATGGCACGCAGCACATGGGATGGCTCCGAGGAGCCGGCGGTACAGGCCGAACCGGTGGAAGCGCAAATCCCTTGCTGGTCGAGCAACACCAGAACCGACTCGCCTTCGAGATAACGAAAACTGATGTTGAGCGTGTTCGCCAAGCGATTTTCTTTGCCGCCGTTCACCCGGCTTTCCGGACAAGAGGCGAGCAGCAAAGCCTCGAGCCGGTCGCGCAACTGCTTGACGTAAGCGCTATCCGCGGCGATGCGCGGCAGCGCGATCTCCGCCGCTTTGCCCATACCAATGATGCTGGCGACGTTTTCGGTGCCGGCGCGGCGATTTTTTTCCTGATGGCCGCCGATTAGAAACGGCGGGAAGGTAATGCCGCGGCGCACGTACAAAGCGCCAACCCCCTTGGGCGCGTGAAACTTGTGGCCGGAGATCGTCAAAAGATCGATCGGCAACTCGCTGACGTTGAGCGGCATCTTGCCGGCCGCTTGCACCGCGTCGACGTGAAACGGAATCCCTTTGGCGCGCGCCATGGCGCCGATCTTTTCAACCGGAAAAATCACCCCGGTCTCGTTGTTGGCCCACATGATCGACACCAGCGCGGTGTCGTCGGTCAAAGCGCTGGCAAGCTCGTCGAGATCGAGCGCGCCGTCTTGATTGACGTTTAGCCAAGTGACCCGGTAGCCTTTTTTTTCTAAATGCTGGCACAAGCCGAGCACCGCGGGATGTTCCACTTTGGACGTGACGATGTGGCGTTTGTCCGGGCGCGCTTCGAGCATGGCGCGGATCGCCGCGTTGTCGGCTTCGGTGCCGCAGCTGGTGAAAATTACCTCTACTGGATCGGCGGCGCCGAGCAGCGCCGCGACCTGCGCCCGCGCTGCGGCGATCTTGTCGCCCACCGCGCTGCCGAAGCGATGGATGCTCGACGGATTGCCGTAATGCTCGGTGTAAAACGGCAGCATCGCCGCGGCGACTTCGGGCAGCACTTTCGTGGTCGCGTTATTGTCGAAGTAAACTTCCATAGCACTCACATGTAGTTTGCAGCGTTCAGCTATCAGCCTTCAGCGAAGCAAATGAATCGCTGCTAACTGATCACTGCTGACTGCTAACTGCTTCTAGCCGACGCTTCCCTCAAGACTCACGCCCAATAATTTTTGCGCCTCGACGGCGAACTCCATGGGCAGCTCTTTGAATACCTGCTTGCAGAAACCGTTGACGATCATGTTGACCGCGTCTTCGGTCGAGATGCCGCGCTGGCGGCAGTAGAACAGTTGATCTTCGCCGATTTTCGACGTCGACGCTTCATGCTCGACCTGGGACGCGTTGTTGAGCACTTCCAAATACGGAAAGGTATGCGCGCCGCACTTGTCGCCCAGCAACAACGAATCGCACTGCGAATAGTTGCGCGCGCCGCTGGCGCCCTTCATGATCTTCACCAAGCCGCGATAAGTGTTTTGCCCGTGGCCGGCGGAAATGCCCTTGGAGATGATCGTGCTCTTGGTGTTCTTGCCGATGTGGATCATCTTGGTGCCGGTGTCGGCCTGCTGATAATTGTTGGTCAGCGCCACCGAATAGAACTCGCCGACCGAATCGTCGCCCTGCAATATACAGCTCGGATATTTCCACGTAATCGCTGAGCCGGTCTCGACCTGGGTCCAGGAAATTTTCGAGCGCTCGCCCAAACACTTGCCGCGCTTGGTGACGAAATTGTAAATGCCGCCCTTGCCGTTCTTGTCGCCCGGATACCAGTTCTGCACGGTGGAATATTTGATCTGCGCATCTTTATGCGCCACCAACTCGACCACCGCGGCGTGCAGTTGATTTTTATCGCGCATCGGCGCCGTGCAGCCTTCGAGGTAACTTACCACCGCCCCTTCGTCGGCGACGATCAAGGTGCGCTCGAACTGGCCGGTCTCAGCCGCGTTGATGCGAAAATATGTCGACAGCTCCATCGGACAACGCACTCCTTTGGGGATGTAGCAAAAAGAGCCGTCGCTGAAGACCGCGGCATTGAGGGCGGCGAAAAAATTGTCGCTATAGGGCACCACCGAGCCAAGATATTTTTGCACCAACTCGGGATGGTCGTGCACCGCTTCGGAAAAGGAACCGAAAAAAATTCCCAGCTCGGCAAGCTTACCCTTGAACGTCGTCGCCACCGAGACGCTATCGAACACCGCGTCGACGGCGACCCCGGCGAGCCGTTCTTGCTCCATGAGCGGAATGCCCAGCTTGGCATAGGTCTTGAGCAACTCGGGATCGACTTCCGCCAAGCTCTGCGGCCCATCGGCCTTGGTTTTCGGCGCCGAGTAGTAGCGAATCGCTTGATAGTCAATCGGCGGATAATGCACCTTGGCCCATTTGGGTTCGCCCGCGGATTTTTCCAGCTTGGCCCAATGACGGTATGCTTTGAGGCGCCATTCGAGCATGAAATCGGGTTCATTTTTCTTCGCCGAAATCAGCCGGATGACATCTTCGTTCAATCCCGGCGCGACGGTATCGGCTTCGATATCGGTGACAAAACCGTACTGGTATTCGCGTCCCGCTAGTTCTTCGACTGTTTGTGTTGCCATCTTGGTAATCCTAACTTAAACCGTAAACGACGCGCCGCAGCCGCACGCTTTTTTGACGTTGGGGTTTTGAAACACGAAGCCGGACTGCATCAACTCGTCTTTGTAATCGAGCTCGGTGCCGGTCAGATAAAGCAGACTTTTCATATCGATCAAAACCTTGGCGCCGTCCTTCTCAAACACCTTGTCGCTGCCCTTGGGCTGATCTAAATCGACTTTGTATTGAAGCCCCGAGCAGCCGCCGCCGACGACTTTGACGCGCAATCCCTGCCCATCGCGATTCTCCGCGCTGATCAATTCTTTGATCCGCGCCGCGGCCCGCTCGGTGACGCTCACTCCCATCGCCATGATACTTCTCCTATTGAAATCGCCAAATGATTAGCCCGCTCGCTTCTGCTGCTTGGCCTTCCGAGCTTTGTAAACCGGCGAGATCTCTCTCAGCCGGCGCACCTCTTCGACGACGCGCTCAATCGTAAAGTCAATTTCTGCCGCGGTAGTGAAACGGCCCAAGCCGAAACGAATCGCGCTGTAGGCTAACTCATCGGCCAGACCGATCGCCTTTAAAACGTAGGACGGCTCCAAGCTCGCCGAGGTACAAGCGGAACCGGTCGAAACCGCGATCTCTTTCAAGCCCATCAGCAACGATTCGCCTTCGATGTCGGCGAAGCTCAGGTTTAAATTGCCGGGCAGCCGCTCCAGCGCATGGCCGTTGATGTAAACCTCATCGAGCTCAGCGAAAATTCCGTCTTTCAGCCGCTCGCGCAGCGCGATCAGCCGTTCGCCTTCGGCGCTCATTTCTTTTTGCGAGATCTCACAGGCCTTGCCCAGACCTACGATGCCGGGAACATTTAACGTCCCGGAGCGCATGCCGCGCTCATGGCCGCCGCCGTCGATGTTTGGCGTCAATTTAACTCTCGGCTTGGTTGAGCGCACGTAGAGCGCGCCGACACCTTTGGGCCCGTACATCTTATGCGCCGTCAGCGATAATAAATCGATGCCCATCGCCTCGACGTTGATCGGCATCTTGCCGACGCCCTGGGTCGCGTCGGTGTGAAACAGAATATTTTTTTCTTTCGCCAGCCGGCCGATCTCTTTGATCGGGTTGATCGTGCCGATCTCATTGTTCGCCACCATGATCGAAATCAGGATCGTCTTGTCGGTTAGCGACCCTTTGAGCCGCTCCATGTCGATCAGACCGTCCGAGCGCACCGGCAAATAGGTTATTTGATAGCCGTGTTTCTGCAAAACCTTGCAGCTATCCAGCACCGCCTTGTGTTCGGTCACACAGGTGACGATGTGGTTGCCTTTATCTCGATACGCTTCGGCGACGCCCTTGATCGCCAGATTGTCGGACTCAGTGGCGCCGCTGGTGATGACGATCTCTTTCGCGGCTGCGCCGATTAACTTGGCGATCTGCTCACGTGCGCCATCGACCGCCGCTTCGGCTTCCCAGCCATAGGCGTGGCTCTTGCTCGCCGCGTTGCCGAATTTCTCAGTGAAATAAGGCAGCATCGCTTCCAGCACCCGCGAATCCACCGGCGTGGTCGCGTGATTGTCTAAATATATCGGTGTCTGTAGCGCCATGGGGTCTTTGAATGCCTCAATCACAGACTCAATTAGTCTGATATGAAGGTAACCAAGACCGCGGTTTGAGTCAAGAGATGATTTGGACCGTGAAAACCTAAATTCTATGTTAACCCCGCCTCTTGAGGCGGGAACAACTAAATGGGGTTTCCAAAGGGGGCGAGCATCCCCTTTGGTCAAAGGCGGGGTTAAATCCCCGCCCGCGAAGTGGCTTCGTTTAATGCGGAACTGCCCAGGGCAGTTTTCAAATAACTGCCGGTAGCCGAACCGGCGACCCGCGCGATTTCCTCCGGCGTTCCCTGAGCCAGTAACTCGCCGCCTTCCGCGCCACCGTCAGGCCCCAAGTCGATGACGTAATCGGCACACTTAATCACATCGAGATTATGTTCGACGATCACCATGGTATTGCCCAGGTCCACCAAGCGGTTGAGCAGCTCAAGCAGTTTCTTCACGTCGGCGAAATGCAAACCGGTGGTCGGTTCGTCGAGAATATAAAGTGATTTGCCGGTGGATTTACGCGCCAGTTCGCGCGCCAACTTAACCCGCTGCGCCTCGCCGCCGGAAAGCGTCGTCGCCGACTGGCCAAGACGCAAATAGCCCAGGCCAACATCGCGCAGGGTGCGCAACCGATCGTGAATCGGCGCAATGCTGTTCAGCAACTCCAGCGCTTGATCGACGCTCAGATCGAGCATGTCGGCGATGCTCAGCCCTTTATACTTCACATCCAAAGTCTCGCGGTTGTAACGCCGGCCGCGGCAAACCTCGCAGGTGACCAACAGCTCCGGCAAAAAACCCATCTCGACGCGGGTCACGCCGTCGCCTGCGCAGGCCTCACAGCGGCCGCCGCGCAGGTTGAAAGAAAACCGCTCAGCTTGGTAACCGCGCGTGCGCGCGTCCGGCAGTTGCGCGAAGAGCTCGCGCAGATGATCGTAAAGTCCGACAAACGTCGCCGGATTGGAGCGCGGTGTGCGCCCGATGGCAGCTTGATCGATGGCGATCACCCGGTCGAAATTTTTCCAACCGTAAATTTCGCCCGAAGCGCGAATCTTGCCGCGGCTATGCTGCAAGCGCTGTGTGACGCCGCGGCGCAGCACTTCCATCACCAGCGTGCTCTTGCCCGCGCCGGACACACCGGTCACGCAAGTCATCGCACCGGTGGGAATTTCGACCGTGAGATTTTTCAAGTTGCGCGCGCAGACGTTTTTGATTTGCAGCGTTGAAACGCCTTTGCGCCTTGGGTACGGCACACCGATCGCTTCGGCGCCGGATAAATATCGTCCGGTGAGCGAACGTGGATCACGTGTCAATTGCGCCGGCGTGCCGCAGGCGACCACGGTTCCGCCTTGCACGCCGGCGCCAGGTCCGATATCGACGACGTAGTCAGCCGCCAAGATCGTTTCCGGATCATGCTCGACGACGATGACCGAATTGCCGCCGTCGCGCAGTCGATAGAGGATTTCGATCAGCCGCTGGTTGTCCCTTTGGTGTAGGCCGATACTCGGCTCGTCGAGAATATAAAGCACGCCCGCCAAACTCGCGCCCATCTGCGTTGCCAGCCGTACCCGCTGCGCCTCGCCGCCTGAAAGCGTCGTCGATGCGCGATCCAAGCTTAGATAATCGAGCCCCAATTGCGCCAAGCAACTAAGCCGGCTGGTGATCTCGGCGCTAATTTTCTGACCGATAATCCGGCGCTCGCCGGCAAGTTCAAGCGCGGCGAAAAATTGCCGAAGCTCACCGCCGGAAAGCGCCGCCAGCTCGGCAATACTCTTGTCCGCAAGCCGCACGGTCAGACTCTCTTTACGCAGCCGGCTGCCGCGGCAATCTTTGCACGGCACGCCGTCGTCCAGCGGTTTTGAGCGCGGAGATTTAATGCCCAAGCCGTTGCAGCTCGGGCAAGCGCCCTGCGGGCTGTTGAATGAAAATAAACTGGGCGTCGCTTCGAGCGCCGCGGTGCCGCACTCGACACAGATGAGTGTTTGGCTGAAGAGCAAATAGCGCGGTGCGTCATTTTCATTCTCAGCAAGAATGGCGATTTTAATAATCTGTTTGCCGGCGCGAGCGGCAACTTCCAACGAATCGGCCAGCCGCTTGGCAGCTCCCTGGCGCAGCACCAACCGGTCAATCACCAGATCAAGTTGCTTAGCGCGTTGCACCGTTTGCGGCATGTCACCGCTCAGCTCATGCATCTGACCGCCAACCATCACCCGGGCAAAACCCTGGCGGATAAGTTCACGTAATCCCTGGGTCGAATCGCCGGCGCGGACAAATTCCACCGGCGCGAGCACGAGAATGCGCGTTTGCGCCGGCAGCGCCAGGAGTTGATCGACGATCTGCTCAATAGTATGGGCGCGGATCGAGCTGCCGCAGCTGACGCAGAACGGTTGCCCGACACGAGCGAACAGCAGCCGGAGAAAGTCATAGATATCGGTAATCGTCCCGACGGTGGAACGGGGATTGGCGACGCCGATTTTTTGCTGGATGGCGATGGCGGGAGAAAGTCCGTCGATCTGATCGACGTCGGGCTTCTCCATTTGCTTGAGCAACTGGCGCGCGTCGGCGCCGAGGGATTCGAGATAGCGCCGTTGACCCTCGGCGTAAAGCGTGTCGAAAGCGAGGGAAGACTTTCCCGAACCGGAAACGCCGGTGATGACGATGAGCCGATCGCGCGGAATCTCTAGATCGATGTTCTTGAGATTGTGAACCCGCGCGCCCTTGACGACGATATGACCCGCCATCGCGAAAGTTATCCTGGATTATTCATACTACGAGGGAAACTCGTGGCAATGTGTCGATCGAGGTGTGACCCTGTAGGAACGAAGGCACCAGTGCGACTGTTTCATATTGTGCTCGGCGCTCGGCACGATGTTTGACCTTTTCGCTGCTAATTTCACAAGCAACTCGCCGCGCCGCATCTTCAAAGCACAAATGCTTTGCCTTCGTTCCGGAAGGGTTGCACCTCGATCGCAGTTTCACCGCGAATAATCCTGGCTATTGCTGTTCGAAATCTTTGAGCTTGTTGTCTACCAGCGCGCGGTATTCTTTGAGCTTGGCTTCGGACTGCGCTTCGAATCGCAGCACCAGCGCCGGCTGGGTGTTGGAGGCGCGGATCAGTCCCCAACCCTCGGCGAATTGCACGCGCACGCCGTCGACGTCGATGACGTCGTAGTGCTGGCGAAAATAGGCGGTGGCTTTTTCGGCGATGATAAATTTCTTGTCGTCCGGACAATCGACCCGCAGCTCCGGCGTCGACACGCTGCTCGGCAGATCGGCCAGTAATGCTGAGAGCGGCTTGCCGGAGTTGGCGAGAATCTCCAGCAAACGCAGCGAAGCGTAGATCGCGTCGTCGTAGCCGAAGTAGCGTTCTTTGAAAAACATATGGCCGCTCATCTCGCCGGCCAACAGCGCCTGGGTCTCTTTCATCTTGGCTTTCAATAAGGAATGGCCGGCCTTCCACATGATCGGCTTGCCGCCGTGCTTGGCGATGTCGTCGTAGAGCCGCTGCGAGCACTTCACTTCGGAGATGATCGTCGCGCCGGGATTGCGTTTGAGCACATCGCGGGCGAACAACACCAACAACTCGTCGCCCCAGAGAATATTTCCCTGCTCATCCACGGCGCCGATGCGGTCGGCGTCGCCGTCGTAGGCGATGCCGAGATCGGCGTGTACCTCGCGCACCTTGTCGATCAGCATCTGTAAATTTTCCGGCACCGTCGGATCGGGATGGTGCAACGGAAAATTGCCATCCGGCGTGCAGGCGATCTCCCAAACCGTGCAGCCCAACTGGCGAAAAATCGGCGGCGCCACCGGTCCGCCGACGCCGCTGCCGGCATCGACCACGACTTTCAGCGGGCGCGAAAGCTTCGGCACATCGGAGAGCAAATGCTTGTGATACGGCGCAACGATTTCGTAGCGTTCAACTTTGCCGCCGGCTCTTTCGCGGAACTCTTGGCGTTCCATCTTGACGCGAATATCCTGAATCTGCTGCCCATAGAGCGTGTCTTTGCCGAGACAGAGTTTAAAGCCGTTGTATTCGGCGGGATTGTGGCTAGCGGTCACTTCGATGCCGCCGTCGACGTCGAGATGGAACAGGGAAAAATAGAGCAGCGGCGTTGGGCAAATGCCGATATCGTAAACATGCAGTCCAACCGAAGCCATTCCCGCGATCACCGCTTCGGCGTAGGGATCGGAAGTGGCCCGCACGTCGCGCCCAACCGTAACTCGCGTGCCGCCCTTTTCCGCGATCGCCGTGCCATGCACTTTGCCGAGCAGCAAAGCAAAATCTTTGTCGAAATCGATCTCAGCCAAACCACGGATGTCGTATTCGCGAAACACCGCTGGGTTCATTACTGCCTCCGCCGCAAATCAAATCGGCTCTTCCGACTAGTGTGTTTAACGTGCCACGTGCAGGTCGTTTTTTGCACCACGAAGAGCACGAAGGACACGAAGGACACGAAGGTTTCGGATAATTAAGACTCCGAACTTCGTGCTCTTCGTGTCCTTCGTGGTGAAAACATCCTCACAATAAACCCGGAAGAACCATCAATTTAAATGGTTTTTAAACGCGCCAAGCGCGCCGCCAAGAGAATCGCTTCCTTCATGCTGGTTTCATCCGCCTT